>WNFR01001208.1_pt1 | contig 44877 bp, 42 predicted proteins | sample 5400221 | NCBI WGS metagenome assembly WNFR01 (sample SAMN13153357, study PRJNA577476) | soil metagenome | isolation source: 40 cm soil under Madrone tree | place: USA:California | collected 2016-06-14 | reverse complement strand
TGGGTGGAGCGTAGCGGTTTCAATGTTGAGCGTTTGCACGTCTCAGCCAAAACTGACATTTCGAAAATGAGACTGGCTGCCAGTCGCACGCATCGAAGCCCGCGAATGGATGCGGTTGTTCAGGCACTTGGCGTAACCGAGGAAGTGCGACGTGGGTCGGTCGGGGTAAAGGTTGGATTGATCGTTGAACAGCAGTGTGATCTCTATGTGCACCTCTCGTCGCGAACAAAACAGTGGGACACCTGTGCGCCGGAAGTGATTCTTGTCGAAGCCGGAGGCAGGTGTTCAGATCTGTTCGGGGCTCCACTGGAATACAATACTGTAGATGTTCAGAATCAAAATGGCCTTGTTGCCTCGAACGGGGCAGGCCACGACCAGGTCATCGAGATTCTTAAGCCGCTATTGGTTGAGTTCGGCAGAAAGCCCGTTTAGCCTCTGCCAATTCGTCAAAACGCCCGGATCGATGAGGGGTTATTTCCGACAAGAAAACAATTGCAACTAAATATCCAGCGTAGCGTTTTTGACATGCGCGTCGCAAATCCCTAGATTTAGTGCCAGTTGCTCGTTCTCTATCGCGGAATTCAGGTCCGTCGTGCACTCTGCTATCGGGCTTTTCAGATAACATTCTCAACTTTCGCTTTCAGTGGGCATTCGCACCAGACTTTTTCTTATCTTTCTTCTGTTCGGCATCATTCCAATGGTGGCGTTGTGTGCTGTCATCTATTTCAGTGGATTGCGCGCGGTCGAATCAGAGATGAGTCGTGACCTTACCCACGATGCGAATCATTTTGCAGACGACGTCGAGGGTTTAATTTCCGACCGGACGGTGTTGTTGAAGCGCCTTATAGCCTCGGGGGAATTCAAGAATTTCCTTGCTCTGCGAACCGGCGATCCCACTAAATCTGTGAAGAATGACATCGCCACGGACCTGGATGCTTCGTTTCCAGTGCCTAATGAATTGCGCCGCCTGATCCAGGTCTTTTTTGAAAACGGCAACGACAAATTCACGGCGTTGACTCTCTTTGGACCTTCTCGTGACCCCATTCTGGATATTCGACCTCGGAAGAACACCGCTGAGAGTTCCGGACATGACCTGAGATTTGAGACACGAAATTTCCCGCGGCACTTAATAAAACTTGATGAAAATGTCTGGGGCAGAACGCCAAGTGAAGAGATTCCAGCCGTAATCGTGCGCGAGCCCTACGGCGTGATGCTTCGATATTCGGTACCTCTGACATCAACGGATTCTTCGGGAGGCGTAGCACAGTTTGCTCTCTTGTTTGAAAGCGCTGCAGGACCGATGTTTGAGAAAGTGGGTGAAAAACAGAGCGAGGGTCAATTGGGTGCGAACTCGGGAGTTGAGAACAGAGATACGGCAACAAACTTTATCGTGCTGGATCGTGACCGGGTGATCCTTTTCGATTCAAACGTTGCGCTTCTGTTCCAAAGCGCCGATACAGCGATGCCCGCCTCGTTTGGGAAGGTGTCCAGCATGATGACCTCCGGCAAGACAGGCACGTCGCTTTATGACGCAACGGGAGGCACAACGTGGGTGGCTGCGTTCAATCAAATCAAAGGGGTAGATGTCTCGGTAGCCGCGATCAAAAACCTGGATTCGGCGTTGCAGGGGACAAAACGAACCGTATGGGTTAGTTTGCTCGTTGCCCTTATTTTGGGCCTGATAATCGCGAGTCTGGTGAGTCTTACAATTCGACGGACTACGCGAAGTATACAACGCGTTACGGAAGGCGCGGTTGCGATTGCGGGCGGAAAGCTTGACCAACGAATAGAAGTGACCTCCAGTGATGAAACGAAGTTGCTGGCCGAGAGTTTTAATCGGATGTCCGACCGCCTGAAAGAACAGATCGCAAAGGAGGCCGAGTCAAGACAGTTTGAATCTTTTATGAGACTTTCGGCAATGTTGACTCATGATCTGAAGAATGCGATATCGGGACTTTCACTGCTTGTCGGGAACATGGAGAAGCAATTTCATCGCGAAGATTTTCGTCGCGATGCGATGAGATCGCTGATTGACTCGACAGAAAAACTGAGCGGACTGGTGGCAAAGCTCAGGGGGCCGGTGCAAAGTCTTAGCGGCGAACACCAGCGACCGCGCGCAACGGATCTCGTGCCGCTGCTAAAAGCAGTTGTCGCCGCTCATGTCGTTCCGAGAAGCAATCATTTCGATGTAAAAATGAAACTCCCCGAAGAATTGATTGCGGAAGCGGAACCAGACCGAATCGAAAAGGTGATCGAGAATTTGGTCATTAACGCTGTCGAAGCGATGGGTTCCAGGGGCGGTATACTTTCAATTCAGGCAGGAAGGACTCCGGATGATAAAGTCTATTTCAAGATTTCAGACGGAGGAAAGGGAATGACCGAGGAATTCGTTCGAACGCGACTGTTCAGGGCATTTTCAACCACCAAAAGGGATGGAATCGGTCTTGGGCTGTATACTAGTCGCGAGATTGTCAAGGCCCACGGTGGGACAATCGAGGTCGAGAGCGCACCGAATTCTGGCACGACATTCTGTGTCGTGTTACCATCGACACCGAAAACTTAAGCCTCGGGTCGGCCCCCGGCCGCTCACCAGCGGTAAAACCGATCCTGCCACAGGTTGAACTTAACTCCAGAATTCGCGAACACTTTCTCTCTGGATTAATCTATTGATCCTTGCAGGTTGACATCTACCTATGACTACAGAAACGGAGCCAAAATCGACGGTCCTGGTCGTTGACGATGACGCGGCTGTACGCAGCGGTCTGAATTGGCTCCTGAATGACCGCTATAAGGTTCTTGAAGCTGCCACACGAGACCAGGCTGTGGCCATGATTCGTCAGGAACGAATCGATGTTGTTTTAAGTGACCTGCGTTTGCCCCCTGCAATGGATGATATCAGCGAAGGATTGGCGATCGTTGCTGCTGCGCGAGCCTCAAAGCCTCACATTCCGGTTATTGTGGTGACGGCGAGTGAGTCCAGAAATAGTGCGCTTGAGGCCGTGCGCCAGGGGGCCACGGGTTTTTTTGAGAAGCCATTCGACCACGATGCTATCCTGCACACCGTCGCACAAACCGTCCGCATGCGCCGGCTTGAAGAAGAAGTTCTAAGATTGCGGCTCCAACTAAATGCGTCGAGGGGGTTTGGGCACTTAATTGGCGCCAGCCCCGCGTTAGATCCTGTTATCAAACAAGCCAGATCGGTTGCCGATACCTCGGCCACCGTCCTCGTGACAGGCGAAAACGGTACAGGCAAAGAGATGCTTGCGCGGGCGATCCACGAAGAGAGTGCGCGTGCTGCCGCGCGTTTTATTGCCGTTAGTTGTGCTGCATTGCCTGAAACCTTGATCGAATCAGAGCTTTTTGGTCATGAGAAAGGTGCGTTCACAGGCGCCACGCAATCCAGGATTGGGCGCTTCGAACTTGCTGATGGCGGAACACTCTTTTTGGACGAGATTGGCGATCTGACTCAGGCCGTACAGGTAAAACTCCTTCGTGTACTTCAGGAGCGGAATTTTGAGAGAATCGGAGGTAATAAGACGATCCACGTTGATATACGTCTAATTGCCGCCAGTAACCGAGACCTCGAGCAGGATGTGGAAGACGGACGGTTCAGGCGCGACCTGTTTTACCGTCTGAATGTTATCCCCTTGACCTTACCGCCGCTTCGTGCCCGTCATGAGGATATTCCGCTTCTCGCTGCACATTTCGCCGAAAAGGCCGCGGATAAACACGGAAGGAGCCAGCCACAGCTTGAACCGGCGCTGATTGAAGCCTTACTCGATTACGAGTGGCCCGGGAATGTCCGCGAGCTGGAGAATTTGATCGAACGATTGGTTGTTTTGACGCGCGAGCCGCGTCTAACAACAGAATATCTGCCCGAAAAGATGTTACGCATTTTGAAGAAACCATCCTCGGCAGGAGGGGAAACGTTCGAAGGTGCGGTGGATGACCTAAAGAGACGTTTGGTTGAACGAGCTCTACAGTCCGAAAATGGAAACAAGGTCATGGCCGCGAAACGGCTCGGTATTAGCCGTTCGTACCTTCATCGGCTGATAAGTGAGTTCGGACTGGGTTGACTCGCACACCTTAGCGATTTGTCCACAAATAGCGACACCTTTGGGTGCCGCTGTCCTCAGTTGATTACATTGACCTGGTAAAGTTTGTCCTTGCCGCTGCCTCCTGCAACTCTGGTTTGTCGAAGGTATTTACTACTTAGATCCCAAAAAGCGCTGTTTCCGCGGTCGTGATGGGCAATTCACCTGAGGACAAACGTCCATCCTTACGCGGGCGGACCTGGGGCGGCATAACTTTTGCAATTGAGAGTTCAGAAGCGCTCGGTGCGGGCAAAACCTCAAATGGAAATCCGAGTTTGCGAGAATACTCATGAAACCAAAACTGCTAATCGTCGACGACGATATTGCGATTACTCAGCAATTGTATTGGGCGTTGTTCGACTACTTTGATGTTACGACCGCCAACGATACTCAAACGGCGTTGCGGCGGCTAGCGGTCTACGAACCTGCTGTTGCGATATTGGATCTCCAACTCTCGAATATCAGCGATTCACCCGAACCCGGTCTGCAGGTGCTTGAGTTTATAAAGTGTCGCCTTCCTGAAATGAAGGTTGTCATCCTTAGTTCGTCGATTGATCAGGAGATTCGTGAAGTTTGTTTGAATGGGGGGGCCGACGAAGTCATTGCAAAACCGTTCAAGACAGACGACCTGATTTCTGCACTGCTGCGACAGCTTCCATCGTACCCAGCGACACTTGTAATGTGATGAATGACCGGGCGCGAAGTACTTCTGGTCTGATCGCTCTTTACCAGGATCGGTTTTAGACTGGAAACGCGCTGACTGTAGCTTATTTTGCTCAGCTTTTGATTGCACCGCAGGCGTGGTACCCCCTCACACTCGCGGAGCCGGAAAGCCCCCGGACCCTAAGAAGACTCCTGCCTTGAGTCGCGGGGGCTTTCCATTGAAGCCTATAAAGAAAAGTCCAACAAGCCTGATAAACAAACACTTCTTGCATTCCCGCGAGGAAGTTTAGGGACGCCAGTTCTTTCACCATTTGCGCCTTCCTCCAATTTCCACAGATTACGAAGAAGCCTATTGTTTCGGTCGAGAGCTGACTCGGTTGCTCCGCTGTGAGGCTGTCAGATTCGCTCAGGGCTCGACAGTGTCGTATAATTTCAGTCTCGTGAGATATGTTCGAGTCAAAACCCGACTTTTGTCCTGGGGCCAACGTATCCCTTCCTGGCCGCGCCTTCGATTGTGGATGTTCTTATGAAATTTCTTCACCTCGCGGACATTCATTTGGGCTGTCGCCGATATAATCTTGATGAACGAACCCGGGATTTCTTTCGGGCCTGGTACGACATCATAGTTAAACATGCTATCCCTGAGAAAGTTGATTTTGTTCTGATTGCCGGAGATTTTTTTGACCGCCGTAACATCGATCCCCAGGCGATGAATCATGCGATAGCAGGTCTTGAGGTGTTGCGGGAGGCCGGCATCCCGGTGGTCGCGATCGAGGGCAATCACGACCAAAGAGATGCTGTTTCGGAATTCAGCTGGATGAGGTCGCTCTCTTCCTGGGGATACTTGAAGTTGCTTGAACCAATCCATAGCGGCGGTGGCTTGCCTGACCTCGAGCCCTGGGATGAAAACGAACGGACAGGTTCGTACATTGACATTGCGAATGCCCGCATCTTTGGCTCGCTCTGGTATGGAGCCAGCGCCAGTGCAGCCATACCTCTGTTGGCGGAAGCACTGCGCGGCGCGACTGTTGACGGCCGTTTTAATATTTTGATGCTTCATACCGATGTCGAAGGCCAGTCGAACCGTCCTATTCCCGCGTTGCCGATTGCAAAGCTAAAAGAACTGAAGGGCTTAACCCATTACGTTGCACTTGGCCACACGCACAAGCGTTTTGAAATAGAAAATTGGGCTTTTAATCCCGGAGCACTGGAGCCGACCTCGATTGATGAGTACAAGGACGAGCGCGGAGCCTATATTGTGGAGGTTAGCAACAGTTTCGAGATCAACGTTTCGCACCTGCGCGATTACGTTCAACGCCCGTTCCAGCGCGTGTCATTTGACGTTTCCGGCGTTGAAGACACGGCTTCTGTGTTAGCAGGAGTATTGCAAACTGTAAAACGCGAAGTGCGGCCATACGACAGCTCAGGGGAAGACCCTGCTCCGATTGTCGAAATAATGCTTAGAGGACATCTTGGCTTTAAGAATTCTCTGTTGCAGGTTAGTCGCATGCGCGACGAGTCACGGAGCTTGACCGGCGCGCTGCATGTAATGATTCGCAACCAGAGTGTACCTGTTGAGTATGCGGTCGCGGCAGATATGGAACTCCAGGCGCCCAGGCGTGAACGGGAACGCAGGATTCTTGAGGACTTGATTTTTCGAGACAACCGATTCAAGGCGCGAGCTAAGGAGTTCGCTGACCTCGTTATGGAATCCAAGCGCCTGGCCCTGGCAAACGAATCGCCGGCCAGGATCGTGGAATTAATTGAACAAAAACTGGACTGGACGGGCGATAATCCTGGGGTAGAAAGCGAGCCGACTGAATCGGCTGCCACCCCGGACGCGTTAAGCGCAATCGAACGTAATGCGTCACCTTAGAACGTTAGTATCGCCCCCTCCCAAGGTTATTTGCACTCAATATTTGATGTTTGCTTCCAATGACTTTTGAACGCCTGAAAAGTATCGACAAATTGCCCCTTTTCCCGCTCCCTGTCGTCCTGTTCCCCGGTGTGCCTCTGCCGTTGTTGATTTTCGAACCGCGCTACCGACAACTACTTGCTGATATCAGCGTCGGAAACAGACTTTTCGGGCTCTCCTTTTTTGATCCGGAGAGTTCGTCGACGGATTTGCCGCCGATTGGTCATGTTGGGTGCGTGGCGGAGGTTACCGAGGTTCAGCCCCTGCCCGACGGTCGTTCGAATATCATGACGGTCGGGGTCATTCGATATCACCTGGACTCGTATGTTGACGGGGGAGATCCTTATCTGGTTGGAAATGTTACCTGTTTTGAAGATGAACCCGGTGATGAGCAGGAACTGCGCCGCATTGCCGAAATTGCCGCTGAGACCTTTTTGAGAATTGCACGGGCGGTTCGCACGATCAGCGGTGGTCAAACTGTCCTGCCGGAAATGCCGGTCGATTCACCCGAACGACTTTCGTTTTTGATAGCAGGTGCGATGGATGTGGAAAACGAAATGAAGCTGGAGTTGCTTGAAATGCGATCGACTGCCATGCGCCTCGAAAGATTAATGGAACTTCTTTCACGTGCCGTTGGAGACTACGAAGAGCGAGCACGTATTCACGTAGTTGCAAAAAGTAATGGTCATGGGGGTAAGAAGATAATACAGTGATGATGAGATCCCGCCACACAAATGAATCTTTGATGGACGGCGTTCGGGTGCGAGTGCTCTTTTTCGGTGCTGCAAAAGAGATTGCAGGCGAGGATGAGGTTGTACTTAAGATTTCGACACCTGCCACGGTATCTTCTGCGTTCGAGGATGTGATTGCTTCGTTCCCACAGTTACGTGAGAAGTTTGGTCGCAGCCTGCTGTTTGCGGTAAACCAGGAGTATAAAACAGCCGATACGCCGGTGAATTCCGGTGACGAGTTGGCGGTTTTTCCGCCGGTGAGTGGTGGTTCGACTGAGGTACACCCTTCGGATTTCTTTGAGTTGACAACTGAGGTCATCGACGTCGGCAGCACTGCCCGCCGTGTGGTGCGAAATGAATGCGGCGCGACTGTTTCGCTTGATGGATACGTTCGAGAGATGACGAAGGGCAGGAAAACACTCTACCTGATTTATGAAGCCTACGCGCCAATGGCGTTGAAGGAGATGCGCAGACTAGGGGAGGAAGCTCACCGACGTTTTGACATAACGCATATCGGTATTGTGCACAGAACGGGCCGTCTGGAGATCGGTGAAACCAGCGTAGTAATTTCAGTCGGCGCACCGCATCGTGGAGCGGCGTTTGAGGCCTGTGAATGGGCGATCAAAGAGTTGAAACGAACGGTACCCATATGGAAGAAAGAGTTTTATGAAGATGGGGAGGTTTGGGTTGAAGGCGAAAATTCGCGCATATTGCCCGAACCGGATTGAAACGGCTGATTTCAGCCTTGACCCTCAACCAATAGCGTAGAAGTTGCGGCGATCGAGCGACGCACAAATATCAACATTGATCGAATTTGTAGGCTTTCGGGGCGGTTGTTCATCCGTTTCGGTGCTATTCCGCGTCGGTTTATCACTAAATTACAATTGTCGGTTCTGCAAGTAATCTCTGGTTGTGTCATCTCGTATGCTTCGCCCAGAGCAGAGTCAATTAATGGAAACCGAGCCGACGTATGCGGCATAGACAGGTTTGGTAGGTTTCTCCGCGGAAACGAATTCAGCGCCTGTGGCGATAGCCGCTGCCAGATGAAGCGAGTCTATTGTACCGAGGCCATACCGACAGGCCAGATCATATGCAGGTTGGATAATTGCTGAAAGCTCAATCCAGGTACCGACTCCTCGGAAATATCGATCATAAAAGGCAAGCTCCCTATTCCGTTTGAAGTATGTGGGAATGGGCATGACTTCCAGCTCAAGGAATCGAGTCGCGACGAATTCGCGATCAGGGTCAGCGAGCACAGCTAGCGCACGCATCTTTCGAGCAGCATCTCGGCCAATAATGGCGTGTATGAGGACGGAAGCATCAACGAAGGTGGGCTGTTTAGGTGGCATGCTCTTGAACGTATCCACCTCTCCGACGCGCCAGTTCAACCTCGATTTCTTTTTCCGTCAAAAGCTTTTCTCCGGAGCTTTCATACTCTCGGCTCAGGTCAAAAAGATCTCGGCCCAGTTCACTCATCTCTTCGCGAGCCAAATCACGCACGAGCGCTCGACGCGCATGCACTTCACGAATTTTATCTGATGCATTGGACATAAAAGACCTCCAGGATGATTCTAGCATCTGTCTTAGTCCCCGTGCGACTACTTTCCATAACAAGCTAGCACATACCTACGCCTACGCAACATCAATCCGGGTGGCTCGCTACGCAATTTGCACTTTCTTAAGGCGAGTTCAACAAAGCGCGGACCAATTCAGGTAGTCCCTGGGGAAAATGGGTACTGACAAGCAAGTGTTATGGTTGTCAATCCGGTCGATCAGATCTCTCATCCTCTGTATGACATTAAGTTCTCGAATTTGGCTTTGCCCTTTCGTGCGCAAACATTCCTGCATTTGAAGCGGTCTGAGGCGCTAATGTTTCCAAAAGAAAAGCGGCGCGAGAGACATAATGCTCTTGCGCCGCTTAGGGTAAAACAATTCTTCTTTTGTGTTACTCGTCGACGACTTCCACCTCTTCGGCGGCTGCATCAACCAACGAAGCGCTCGTGACCATGTCTCCACTGTCCGTTTTGATTAGCCGAACGCCCGAGGCTGATCGGCCGGTCTTGCGGATTTCGTTGGCTTCTAGTCGGATCAATTTGCCCTGTTGGGTAATGATCATGATTTCTGAATCATCCTCGACCGGGAAGACTGCTACGACCTTGCCGGTCTTGGGGCTGGTCTTCATGTTGATAACGCCCTTGCCGCCCCGTGACTGGAACCTGTAGTCGGTTATTTTTGTCTGCTTGCCAAATCCCAGTTCAGAAATCGACAGCATCCTCTCGTTATCTTCATTGGATACCGCGCATAACGTGACAACGTAATCATCCGGTCGGAGATCGATTCCGCGAACCCCTCGGGTGGCACGGCCCATCGGGCGTACGTCTGTCTCGCGCCTTCATCGATGTTGATTGCATTGATGCCATTGGTGCGGATGTTTTGAAACTCAGAGAGTGCAGTTTTCTTGATCACGCCCTTCTTAGTAACCAGGACGACGTATTGCCCCTCAGCGAATTCCCTGACAGGCATGACACCCGCCAGCTTGCGCTCGCTCGAGATATTGATCAGATTAACGACCGCCTTGCCTCGCGCAGCCGCGGCTGCATCCGGCACTTCATGGACCTTGATTTTGTAGACCTGGCCGTCATCCGTAAAGATCATCAGGTATGCGTGAGTGGTGGCTATAAACAGGTGCTCGATAAAGTCGCCGTTCTTAGCCGCCGCCCCAAAACGACCCTTACCACCGCGCGCCTGCCGCTGATAGGTGGTGACAGGCGTTCGTTTGATATAGCCACTCTTGGTCACGGTGATTGCGACATCCTCGTCGGCAATCAAGTCTTCGATCGAGAATTCGACGCCTTCGTCGACAATCTCTGTCCGGCGCGCGTCGCCAAAGTCCTTCTTTACCGACTCGAGCTCTTTTGTGATCACCGCTCGAAGTGTCCGCTCGTTTGCAAGAATCTCTTCAAGACCGGCAATAAACTTGATCAGTCCCTCGTATTCATCAAGTATTTTTTGACGTTCAAGAGCTGCCAGACGGCGCAACTGCAGGTCCAGAATCGCCTGGGCCTGAAGCTCGGAAAAATTCAGCCGAGTCATCGCCGATTTTAGAGCCTTAAGGTATACGTCGAGTTTCTGGTCGGTAGGCACTCCTTTCCAGGTCTTTACGTTATCCATGGTTGACATATTGGCCGTCAGCCACTGCCTGGCTTCGTCAACCGAGGAAGAATTACGAATCAAGGTAACAATAAAATCGAGGGCATCAAGGGCCTTGTTCAAACCCTCCAATATATGCGCTCGGGCACGCGCCTTTCGGAGCTCGTATTCGGTGCGTTTTCGGACGACTTCGCGACGGAACTCGACAAATGCCTCCAGCATCTGTTTTAAATTCAAAACGCGAGGCTGCCCATTTACAATCGCCAAATTGATCACGCCGAACGACGACTGCATCGGCGTCAATTTAAACAGTTTGTTTAGAATTACCTGTGGAACTGCATCTCGTTTTAGTTCGACGACGATACGCATTCCCTGGCGGTCTGATTCGTCACGCAGGTCGGAAATGCCTTCAAGTTTCTTTTCGTTTACGAGTTCTGCAATTCGTTCGATAAGTCGGGCCTTGTTGACCTGGTAGGGGATCTCGGTGACGACAATTGCGTCGTGTTCATGGGCGCCCCGTCCGACCTTGTCAATACCCGCCCGGGCACGCATCTGGATGATGCCGCGGCCCTCAAGATAGGCCTTTTTGATCTCTTCCCTGCCATAAATAAACCCGCCCGTGGGAAAGTCAGGGCCAGTGACGATCTTCATCAACGCTTCGATCCGGATTTCCGGGTCTTTCACCAACGCAATCGTTGCATCGAGAATTTCCGTAAGGTTATGGGGAGGGATCTTTGTCGCCATTCCGACGGCAATTCCGTCAGAGCCATTTACCAGAAGATTCGGAAACCGTGCGGGTAAAACCGTAGGTTCAGGCTGGGATTCGTCGTAGTTTGGACGAAATTCGACGGTCTCCTTTTCGATGTCCGCCAAAAGTTCGTTGGTCAAACGATCCATTCTGACTTCGGTATAACGCATCGCCGCGGCATCATCGCCGTCAACCGAACCAAAGTTGCCCTGGCCATCAACCAGCGGATAGCGCATAGAGAAATCCTGCGCCATGCGAACAATTGTGTCGTAAACAGCAGTATCACCGTGAGGGTGATACTGACCAATCACGTTACCAACGACACGGGCGCTCTTCTTATACGGTTTGTTATATGTATTGCCAAGTTCATGCATCGCCCACAAAATCCGGCGGTGGACCGGCTTCAGGCCGTCCCGCACGTCAGGCAGGGCTCGTCCGATAATTACGGACATTGCGTAGTCCAAATAGGACTTGCGCATCTCGTCTTCGATATTTATATAATTACGATCTGTCGTTTCCATCAAACGGACCTTTCAAGCTACAATTCACTGGGGAACACGACTCTTCTTCCCTGCTGAAGAGGGCAAGCCAAACGGCCACAAAACGGTAAAGCCATACTTTTGCGCCATCCTAAATCGATGCATTCGCCAGGATTTTTGAGTACTCAACTGGTGCATTCGGCACCTGACTGGAAGTACGTGCTATTATAGCCGACAATGACCGTTTTTGCAACGACGCCATGCGACGGCAAGCGTACTAGAATCAATAACTTTGCAAGGAATTGGGTGCGATTTTAGGGCGGGATTTTTTGCGATAATATTACCTCTGAGTAAGTGCTTTACGGGTTGCAGGAGTTTCAGATTCGGTAATGACAATCGAAGGTAAATCGTTGCGCCGGCGCGAGCGATTGGAGCTGTCTCTTCCAACTCGTGTGCACTGTCGTGAGAGCCTGGATCACCAATGGGTGGAGCTGACAAGATTGATGGATGTCACACCCTTCGGTGCGCGATTTTCATTGTCACGGCCAACGGAAGCAGGCCGTCTGCTCCATATGACTTTGCCGATGCCGCGACAATTGCGTTGTTTTGACCACGTCGAACAGCAATACAAAGTCTGGGCTCTGGTTCGATTCGTTCGTGCGATGGCAGAGAAGGAGGCTGAACTCCCCAGATTTGAAGTCGGCGTGGCTTTTATTGGAAAACGCGCTCCTGCCAGCTATGATCTGGATCCATCTCAACGCTACGAAGTTGCCAGGAGTACCGCAGAAACAGGGTTGTGGTCATTGCAGGAGATCCATCAAGCACGACATGTGCCCTCCAGCGAACCGCGTCCTGAAACCAGGCACAATATACCGGTCGAAGTGAAGCTTGATATCTTTGACGAAAAGGGAGTGATAGCGTTAAGCGAAACCTCCGTTACCGAGAATATCAGCCGAAGGGGCGCCGCTGTCTTTACTACTCTGAATGTGACCAATGGGAGATTTGTAAGATTGACCAGTTCCCAATACAACCTCTCGATCACAGCAGTGGTTCGTGCAAGTAGAACCGGCGCCGACGGCATAAACCGGCTTCACCTTGAATTCATTGGACAGGATTGGCCACTTGGTTAAGAATTATTGCAGGAGACAGGATCTGAGCGCGAAGCAGCTCGGTATAAAAATGTGGTACCGATTGTCGTTCGCGTTTTGAGTCATTGGTCCAACGATGGGTGAAACAAAGACGAAAACTGAACCTGTCGGACGGGACCGTCGCTGCGGGGCTGAGCCCGTCGTGTTTCCTGAGTCCGTGCTGACTACGGTTCGTCGGATCGGTCACCGGGTATCACGTTTGTTATGGAGAATTCAATACAGTGGTGTTGAAAATGTCCCTATGAGCGGCGGACTGATAATTGCGGCGAATCACCAAACCTACTTCGACCCCTTTTGGGTGGGTTTTCCCGTTTACCGTCCCCTAAGGTTCCTGGCCTGGGACGAGAGTTTTGGCTGGCCGATTGTTGGACGATTTATCGGTCTTTTCGGTGCCTGGCCCCTTCAGCTTGAACGTAGCGACCCGGCGGCGATTCGCCGCGCGCTCCAATGGCTAAGAAATGGCGGAGCCGTTGTGATTTTCCCGGAAGGGGGACGTGGGAATCCTGATGGCTCGATGGGTCGCTTTAAACATGGCGCTGTTCGAATGGCCCTAGAGGCCGGGGTTCCTATCCTGCCGGTAACGATAAGAGGGGCGCACAAGGTTTGGCCTAAAACCAGCCGCCTTCCTGGCCTCGGCCGCAAGGTTGCAGTGCATTTCCATCCGGCGGTAGACGTGTCGCTGGAATGTGGAGAAGACAATCGTGTGTGCGCACGACGCGAAAGCGAGCGCATCGCTGAAATAATCCGGTCCGAACTATAACGGTAGCGAGTCGCCGGTGACGGGCAAGCGGTGTATCGCCTGGAATAATCAATTCTGAACTTTGGCATCCTTATTGTTACAAAATGCCCGAGCTTATGAATGCCTCTGCAAAACCGGACGATTGTTACGATCAATACTCAGTTAAATCCGAATAATTTCCCCGTCAGGGCTTCCGGCGGAGATTTTCTTCTCCCGAATTGAACCTAGATGACCCGATATATTTTACTGGCAGCATTGTTTATCTCCGTGGCGACTGATGCCTTTTCACAGCGGTCGGCTCCGAGCACCTTACCTGCGGTTATTATGGGGTTAAGTTTTACCAGGGGAGACTTCATATACGTGCTGGATAAGAAATCGAAGGTTCCGGTGCGACTGGTCAAAGGCATGGATCCAAATCTTTCCCCTTCGGGGAGATTCCTCGCGTATACGATAAACACTAGAGGTTCGCAGGATCCAGACCGGACGATCCGAGTCATGGATCTTCGGACCAGGACGACTTCCGATTTCAAATCGCTGTCGGGCTTTATTACCTATATGCCGATTTGGTCACCTGATGAAACCCACTACGCATTTAACATACTGATCGATCACATCTGGCATGTTGCTGTAATGGAATTGGCGACCGGTCGGTGGACAGCGGTCACCAGGTCGCTTCCTGATAAGATTGGGACTTACTTGAGTTCGTGGACGCCTGATGGAAAAACACTTCTATGTCAGGACCTGAGCACACTTTATGAAGTGGATTTGAGTGGGAAAATTGCAAACAAGTGGTTGATCGAGAAGATCGCAGGCGAAAACGGAGTGTCCAGCTCGACTCGTTTCACATTTTCGGCTGACAGAAGGTACCTGATTTTTGATACTTCTGAGGCAGAGGAGAGTGCAACGGTATTTCTTTTTAATCTTCTGAACAACAGATTGCAACGCCTGACCTCAAAGAATGTGCTGGCCGGACAACCGATCTGGCTGCCGGGATCGGACAATTTTCTCTATTCGAGCTTTCGCAAGATGCCTCGAAACAACGGAATCTTCGATATATATAAATCCTCGGTCACCGGCGCACGGCCTGTCCTGGTTCTTCAGAATGCGTGGAATCTCTCGGTTACAACGTACTGAGTCCAGGCATGAGCTATATTTTTAGCGCCTTTGAATCGACCGGCTTTACAGAAAAGCCTTCCAGTAGTCTCTAACTCCCACAAGCCGAGAATCCTCACCAGCTTCAGTAAAAACACCTTTCGACGTTTAACGATCTCCTGCTGGAACGTGATGAAACTGCGGAACTGGATCTGCTCGGAGAAGTCGAATTCTGCGCAAAAAATGGCAAATTGATTGTTAATTTTGCAATACGAGACCGTGATGTACCGATATACATTGAATACTCGGGGATGGTCACTTTGCTGCGAAATCTGCTGGCGGGTGGGAAAACGGTCGTAATACACTGTCGGCAGGGAATTGGACGCTCGTCTATGGTTACTGCGAACGAGCAAAGGGTTAAAGAGAATTGGAACGGAAGTCATTCATGACCAGCGGCGTCCGAACAGTCGCCGTGTTCGAGGGTTTAAAAGGAGTCCTGGTGCTCGTGGCTGGGTTCGGTCTTCTGTCTTTAGTGCATCGTGACCTCGAAGAAATGGCGGAGCACCTGGTTCGAATAATTCATTTGAACCCTGCGCGTCACTATCCTCGAATCTTCATAGAAGCGGCGACTCATACCGACGACAATCGGCTGAAACTGTTCGCGACCATTGCGTTTTTGTATTCGTCGCTTCGATTCGTTGAGGCATATGGACTGTGGCGGTCGAAGGCCTGGGCAGAATATTTTGCGATTATCTCAGGCGGTGCGTATCTCCCATTAGAGATTATGGAACTCGCTCGCAAACCAACGTTCCTGAAGGCCGGCGTCTTTATTGTCAATGCGATCATTGTTCTATATCTGATTTTTGTGAGATGGACGAATTACAAGGAAAAGACGAAAACCGCCGGCTCCGCTGCGATCCCGGACAAGCGCGGAGCAGAGACAGGATAACGTGGCAAGTTTCATCGGGTGGGTGTAAACCACCGTCGATGCGCGGCAAAAATTGGGAAACGTTGTCCCCATGCCTCATTGTTGCAGGACTTTGAGCAGTTCCTTTAGCCTTGTATTTCGCTCGTCAGTAACACCCGCCAGACAGAAATTATATACCATTGGATACATCGTGCCGCCTTCGTTCAGAGAGCTTTCGCTTTCACAGGTTGCATCCCTGTATTTAATCCACAGTAACTGTGCAGCTTTCAGCTTTTGCGAGTATTGCGGCCCGTCTTCCGTCAACGAGGCCATTACCTTTTTGTAGGTAATATTCATCGTATTATCGGCTTTGACGTATGCCTCATGGGCGCAGTTGTTAAGGTCAAATTGGGTCTGAGCAGTATCCTGGCACGGCGCGGCAGGCTTTTTGTTTTGCGCTGGAGCGGAAACTGTAAAAAGAAATAGGCCCATGCAAACGGCAGTAGCAAAAAGTTTTGTCATAGTGTTGGAAGCAGGTAAGGTCAAAATTAACTCGGTCATGTGATTGGTTTCGATGTCCACGAAAATCTGGCCAGTCGAACGCCTGAAGTGAACGAGGTGCAAAATTCAGATAGCGATGGGCGCTTACGTCGAAAGTTGCGGCCTGGTCGGCTCGAGCCTGAGAAAACCATCCGTCAGCAATTCGATCTATTCGTTGAGGTTATCGAGCCGTACGAATTTCCAACCGAGAGCGGTTCGTTCGAATTCATAAACGACTACATCGTCGCCGGCCTCATTTGGACAGGCAACACTGAATTTCTTTGGGTTTTCAGAATCTTTCTCAGGCGATTTTTTAGAAAAGCATTTTGCGGCATCTGTTTGTGCATTAAATAGTTCACGAAACCGCTTGCGAAATTCGACGTTGGTTTTAATGCTTCGAACGCCATATGACATGCCAATCGGGAATCGCGAGAATCCGGCAACAGTATCCTTATCTCCGCCAATAACTGCCGTTTTGAATTTTTGCCAAAACGCCGGGAATGCTTCGTTCCGTTGAGCCTGACTACCAACCGACATTGCCAGGATTGCTCCAGTTGTCGATATACAAAAACACAGAATTATTAGCTTCTTCACAGTTCCTCCTGAGATGTTGCATCCCTGTAAAAGACGGAATCGGCCTCAAGTTTTGCCTCGGGGTGACAGTACTATTTTATCTGTCGATGTCCTGATTTCGCTTATTTTTTCTGAAATTCATGAACCATACATATCCACTCTTACGCGGGTTGCGATTTACCAACCTCGGTTGCCTCAGGAATTTCGATCAAACGCCCCGTTTTGACATCATATACGTATCCGTAAACCGGAATTTCGTTTGGGACGAGCGGATGAGATCGTATGCGCCGGACATCCGCAACTACACTCTTTCTCTGATCTGCGATTGTCAGCCAGTCGATGTAATCTCCCTCGGTTGAGCCCTGGCCATCACCACTATCGTGCCAGCCCGTTTCATCAACTGACGAGGTCTTTAGGCTGGCCGCGAGCAACCCGCGCATTACGTCGTCTGTGAATGTTTCCATTCCGCAATTCGTATGGTGAATCACAAACCACTCGCGGGTTCCCAGCAGTTTGTACGAGATGATAAGCGAACGTAAGGCATCGTCGCTGGCACGTCCACCCGCATTGCGTATTACGTGGGCATCCCCTTCCGACAATCCGGCGAATTTGGCAGGGTCCAACCGGGCATCCATACACGTGAGAATGGCAAAATGTCGTCCGGGCGGCATCGGAAGATCCGATTTGTCTCCGAAATTCTGAGCGTACGCGGAATTGGCCGCGAGTACTTCCTCGATGATCTTGCTCATGGGTTTTATCCTCAAGTTTGGTGTTTAATTAACTCAGGGTTACTCAAACGTGACAGGTGACAAGTGACAGGTGACAAGTGACAGGTGACAAGTGACAGGTGACAAGTGACAGGTGACAGGTGACAGGAGAAAGACGCTGGGTGCTGCCGTTTTGTTGCGGGATACGCGCATTCGGTTAAGCAAACAGATCGGAAAGCAAACTCACCGCAGTTCCCAGAATTTCTTACAAGAATCGACTTAGAATTCGCTTTTTCCTGCCACCTTTGTGTTGTTAGCGAATAACAGCCTACATCGTTATTCAGCTGACCTCAACTATTTTGAGGAGAGTGTACACACCGTTCGCCGTCAGCCGCTACGACGTTCCGGAGCGTGCTTTTTCGTTGGGGATGTGAGTCACAAACCAATTTTTTAGCCGGCTGTCTGGTACCTGGTACCACAACTAGGGCACTGCATTATATTTCTAACTCCGCTGATCGGAATCACGGGTATGATAAAGAAGACAGTGATGAACCGCATTCCCTTCTTCATGATGAACTGAGACATCGCACCACATTTCCCGCAATGCATCGAGTTGGGTGTCAACTCGGAACCCCAGGTGAAAAAGTGTGTGCCGATTATGAGCATCTCGTATTCTCCGTTCGACTCTTCCGAGTAATGAAAAAGCGTTCGTACGATTATATTGGGTCAGACTGTATCCTATATCAGAGCGACTTATTACGCGGGTTCGAAGTGAGAACTAAATGTGAGCATTTGGGCAGTGGCTACGTGTGAATAACGTTGTCAAAACTTCATGTCTGCTTCATTTGCAGCGCATTTGGCCCCCCCCCAATTCGTGCGCGGCGGTCTCCGCAATCTCCGGCTGCTCAGCCGATGGTGGCTCCGACGATTTTTCCAAGCGTTCTCGTAACTCTCTCTTGGGTGGTACTCTTACAAAGTGCCGGACGTAAGCCTCTTCGAGACGTGGCTCTCTGTATTTCGAAAAGATTAATTGAAACTTCGGTCCCCGCGTATGTCGCTTATACCCTGTCAGCGAAGGACGGAGGTTCAGATCGTGAGCGTGACGCGCTAATATTCGCAGAATTCTGCTGGCGACCGCGAGATTGCAGTGAATGACCTTCTCGAGGTAGGGGATCTGACCTTTTCGCCAGGCAGCGACACTCTGTTTGTCGAGCAGACCCATTTCAATGAATAGTTCAATTGGCGCAACGAAGCCCTGTCGATCCAGAATTGCAGCAACGGCGCGAACTACGCGCGGATAATACTTATCCGATCGGTAGTTTGCATTTGTGATTCGCTTCATGTCAGCGCAAGAATTCGCATCATCTCGTCGTGCAACAGGCCATTGCTCGAAAGTATTGGCCCCGTGTAGACATCAAACGGACTCCCATCGTATTGCGTAACACGTCCACCGGCTTCTTCGAGGATCAACGTACCGGCTGCAACGTCCCATGGGTTTAAACCGCCCTCGAAGAAACCATCAAACCGGCCGCAGGCAACGGACGCCAGGTCCATTGCAGCAGATCCATCACGCCGAACGCTTTGCGCGTTCATGATGAAATTCGTGAAATGCCGCGCAAAATCACCGCTGCTCCGAACATTATAAGGAAAGCCGGTACACACAAGTGCCCTGTTTAGATCACTAACATCGGAAACGCGAATTCGGCGCCCATTCAAAGTTGCGCCCTCTCCACGTTCTGCTGAAAACATTTCATCACGAATGGGATCGTAAATAACTCCGATCAACATTCGACCCTGGTATTCCAGGCCGATCGAGACACAGAAGCAGGGATAGCCGTGCGCATAGTTGGTGGTCCCGTCAAGCGGATCGACGATCCACTTCCATTCGGACGGTATCTGACCAACAGCCACGGAGGAACCTGATTCCTCCGCCAGGATTGAATGGCGAGGATAGTAAGTATTTATCCGTTCAATGATAAGAGCCTCGGCTGCAATATCCGCCTCCGTTACCAGGTCTATGTCACCCTTGTTCGAGACTTGAATCACACGGCCATATTTCTCAGCAAGAATCCTTCCAGCGTCCCGCGCTGTCTGCATTGCAAAGTTGAGCAAGAAAACTCCTCTAATCCTCTTGTTAAAAAAGTTACGCCAGAATTGCGACGACATCGCGCTGCACTGGCTGACCTGTTGCGACAGCTTCTGTTTCGCTGACATAGACATCGAGTTCCGACCGGACGCCAAAATCGCCTTCGAGGTAGATGCCGGGTTCGATCGAGAAGCATGTTCGTGGCAGAATTATTCGTGAGTCCCGCGTTTCCAGATTGTCGATGTTGGCTCCGTTGCCATGCACTTCTTCGCCGATCGAATGCCCGGTTCGGTGTATGAACTGCGCGCCATAACCCGCATCGACGATCACTTTCCGCGATACATCATCGACATCGGCCCCCTTCAATTCACGGCCTGCACTGATGTTCTCCTGCACGAAGGCGACCGCCGCGTCACGCGCATCGCGAACGATGTTAAAGATGTGCGTGTACTTTTCGGGGACAGCCTCACCGACATACCCGGTCCAGGTCTGATCCGCATAGACCGCACTCGGGGTTTTTAACTTGGCCCAGACATCAAGCAAGACAAAATCACCTTTGTTTATATTCGAGTGGATTTCGCTGGTCGGGCCATAATGCGGAATTGCGCTGTTGGCGTTGACGGAAACGATCGGGTGATCGCCGTCGCAGGTCATACCCTCTTCTTCGAATCGTCGCACCATGAATTGCTGAATGTCGTATTCGTTCGTCGGTTCGTTTGCCTTTATGCGCCGAGCAATCTCTGCAAACGCCTGGTGGATGATATTGTGAATATTGTCGGCAGCAGTCATGTGCGATTCATATTGCTCTTCGGTCCAAACGGCCTCGAACCTTGCGACAAGATTCGCACTGCTGACGGGCACAACTCCAAAAGATCGAATGAGTTCGATTGTGCCTGCGTCCACGCGAGAAATATAAGGAATCGCATTTTCCGGTGTGTATTGCATTGCGATTCGTTTCTTTTCGGAGTGGCCGTTGCCCGCGGTTACGGCATCCCGAACATGACTTTGCAGTTGCTGCCACGGAAGAAACACCACTTTTTTGCCGGGAAGCAGATCCAGCTTGTCGCGTTCGATTGAATGGACAATCTTAACAGGCTCGCCCGTTGCCGGAACGTAGTAGAACCATCTTCGCGAAGTAATGCCATGTGTATCCAGTTTCAGGATGCGATAGGCAAGCGGGTCGCTCCCTCTAAAATCATAAAACAGCCAGCCATCAAATCCCCCTTCGCGCAACGCTGCCTGAATCTCGTTGATCCGCTGTTCCTGAATTGTTGATGTCATGTCGAAATCCTTAAAATCGGTTAATAGTAAATGGTAAATGGTAAATAGGAAGAAATGTGGTCTTCTTAGCTACAAGGTTAGTCGTAGGATTGTCATGGCGTTTGTTTGCCCATGCTCACTGTAGTGGCCGGCGTCGACTGAGTGCGGTTGAAGATTCGGGTGGCGATTCGCAGCACTTCCTGTACCTGCTGGTCCCAGTATGGCCAACTATGGGTTCCCGGTAGTTCACGGAATTCGTGTGGAATTTTTGCACTTATCAGCATGCCGGAGAAATTACGATTAGACTGAACGAGGTCGTCCTCGGTTCCGCAATCGAGATATAAATAAGGCAACTGTTTTTTGCGGTCATCGAGCAAGCTACCTACCAGCTTGTAGATATCATTATTGGCACGGACTGGACTGTCAACAGGTCCGAAAGCACGCTTGACTGAGGTGAGAATGAAGGCCGGAACCTGAGGTATTTGGTCAAGCTCAGGCGCCTGAAGCGCTCCACTCATCGATGCCGCAAATACAAACTTATCAGGGAATTTAAGCCCGAACTTCATAGCCCCATATCCGCCCATGGAAAGACCTGCAATTGCTCTTGCATCACGCGAACTTATTGTGCGATATCGAGAATCCACATCGGGGATTAGTTCCTGGATAATGTAACTTTCATAACGTTCAGCGGGAACAGTCGCGCTGTCTGTATACCAGCCGTCATGCCCTTCCGGGGTTACGATAATCAGGTGATACATGGCGGCGTATTGCGCAAGGTGCGCACGGTTGGAAACCCAATCGTTTCCACTGCCAAATAATCCATGCAACAGATAAAGGACCGGGTACCGAGTGTTCCTTTCCGCCGGGTCGGAATAGGCGGGTGGCAGAACGACGTTATATGGCAGCGCGGCGCCAACCAGCTTGCTCTCGAACTTTACGTTCTCGACCTTTGGCAAGGCGGCGACCTGGCCAAGAGCGGCGACCGAAGAGACGACTATTAATACAAAGCTGAAATAAAAGACAGATTTTCTCAAAATTCGCCCTCCGCCGGATTCATCATTGGTATGTGGACACCCTTCGATCTGGCAGTCCCTTCTGCTGTCTCGTATCCCGCGTCAACGTGTCGCGCGACACCGAGACCAGGATCATTTGTCAAAACGCGGTTCAGTCGTATCTTCGCGTCGTCTGTGCCATCCGCAACTGTAACCTGCCCTGCATGTAGCGAGTATCCGATGCCAACTCCGCCTCCATGATGAAATGAGACCCAGCTTGCGCCGCTCGCAGTATTGAGCAATGCATTTAAAATAGGCCAATCCGCAATCGCATCGGAACCGTCCTTCATCGCCTCGGTTTCACGAAATGGAGAGGCGACGCTGCCGGTGTCCAAATGATCGCGACCGATTGCGATGGGAGCCTTCAATTCTCCACGCCGAACAAGTTCGTTAATCGCATCGCCCATTTCTGCTCGCTCGCCGTACCCAAGCCAGCATATTCGGGCGGGCAGTCCCTGAAACTGCACGCGATTTCGCGCAAGCGAGAGCCACCGGTTCAACGTCCTGTCGTGTGGGAAGAGTTCAAGCGCCAGGTCGTCGGTTTTTCTGATATCTTCAGCATCTCCGGACAGCGCGACCCAGCGAAACGGTCCTTTGCCTTCACAAAACAACGGGCGTATGTACTCCGGTACAAATCCGGGTATAGCAAAGGCGTCGGTGCAACCTGCGTCGAACGCGAATTTGCGAATGTTGTTCCCGTAGTCGAACGCAATTGCACCGGATCGCTGTAAATCCAGCATCGCTTCGACGTGCACTGCCATCGAACTTGTTGACTGTTCAACGTAGCCTGTCGGGTCTTCCCGGCGCATTTCCGCAGCTAATTCAAGTGTCAGACCGGCTGGAACATAGCCGTTGAGAGGATCGTGAGCACTTGTCTGATCAGTAACAACATCCACCGTCACTCGACGCCGGACGATCTCTGGCAGAACCTCCGCGCAATTGCCGACCAGGCCGACCGAGACGGCTCGGTGCTGCTGGCGCGCATCTTCAATGATTTCAAGCGCTTCATCGAGGTCCAGGGCCAGCCGATCACAATAACCGGTGATTACCCGACGCTCAATTCGGGCCCGATCGACATCGATCCCCAGAAACAATGCGCCGTTTAATGTCGCAGCCAAACCCTGGGCGCCGCCCATTCCACCCATGCCACCTGTTACGAGTAGCTTTCCGCTCAGGTCGCCTGCAAAGTGCCGGTCAGCCACCGAAGCGAAAGTCTCGAATGTGCCCTGGACGATGCCCTGTGTACCGATGTAAATCCAACTGCCCGCAGTCATTTGACCGTACATGGTCAAACCCTTTCGTTCCAGTTCGTTAAACTGATTCCAGTTTGCCCAGGCGCCCACCAGATTCGAATTTGCTATCAATACCCGCGGGGCGTATTCGTGAGTTCGAAAAACAGCCACGGGTTTTCCTGACTGAACCAGCAGGGTCTCATCGTTCTCGATACTCTTTAGCTCGTTAACTATTGCATCAAAAGATGCCCAGTTTCTGGCCGCCTTGCCTGCGCCGCCGTAGACGATCAAGTCCTGGGGGCGTTCAGCCACATCCGGGTCAAGGTTGTTCATCAGGCAGCGCAGAGCCGCTTCCTGGTGCCAGCCTTTGCAGCTCAACTGGGGCCCTCGAGGGGCACGAATGGTTCTGGAAAGCATAGGAATACCCTGTAGTCAAAAGTTAGTAGTCAGGAGCCTTTGTGTAATTACAACTCGTCGCTGACAAATACACTATTGATTCAGTTGATCGACATACTCATTGAAATATTTTCAGACGTCAAAGGCGCCGCTCTTAATCGCCGATGCGATTTTTTGAATGTCAGTTGAAAGTACGCGATCTTCAGTCAGCGGGGCCACCAAGCCGCGTATTGTTTCATGCGCGCGTTGCACTCCGATACCAGGTTTTAAAGGAGCCCTATAATCGATGCCGACAGCACCGGCCATCAATTCGATCGCCACAACGTATTCTGCATTTTCGACGATGGAACGCAACTTCGTCGCTGCGGTCATACCCATCGAAACGTGATCTTCCTTGCCCGCGGAGGTTGGCACATTATCCACGCTCGCGGGATGCGCCAGAACCTTCATCTCATTCAATAGTGATACCGCGGAAACCTGAGCGATCATCAGGCCCGAAGAAGTACCGGGATGCGCGGTCAAAAACGGTGGGAGGCCTTCGCTGAGGTCAGGGTTAACAAGCCGTTCAATTCGTCGCTCGCTCATGCTTGCAAGGTCAGTCAGTGCGATTGCCGCATAATCAAAGACGAGAGCAAGTGGCGCACCGTGAAAATTTCCACCAGAAAGAACGTCGTAAAAGTCTTCACCGGCGGAGGGTGAAGGAAACACGAGGGGATTGTCCGTGGCGCTTCCTGTTTCGATCTCTACTACCTCGCGCGCGTGGGCTAACGCAGATCGAACCGCTCCGTGTACCTGGGGGATGCAGCGCAGGCTATAGGCATCCTGAACTCTGGGGTCGTTTTGCTTATGTGACTCACGGATCTCGCTATCGACCAGAAGTTCGCGAAGCCTGGCGGCAACGGCCCTCTGTCCCGAATGCGGCCGCGCCGCATGGATGCGATCATCGAATGCCGTGGGTGTTCCGCGAAGTGCCTCCAGCGTCATCGCGCCGGCAATGTCGGCTGCCCGAGCCAATTTGTCGGCGCGATTCAGGGCGAGCCCCCCCACTGCTGCCATGGCCTGCGTGCCATTTAACAAGGCGAGTCCTTCTTTTGCTTCCAGCAACAAGGGTTCTATCCCGGCCTGTTTTAGTGCCTCGGCACCGGGCATCAGGCGCCCCTGAAAGACCGCCTCGCCTTCGCCGATCGCCGTAAGCGCAAGATGAGCGAGAGGCGCAAGATCGCCGCTTGCTCCAACTGAACCTTTTTCGGGAATCACCGGATGGACGCCACGTTCCAGCATCTGAAGCAGAGTCGTTACGACAACCGGCCGAGCACCGCTGAACCCGAGGGCGATAACGTTCGCGCGAAGTAGCAGCATCGCACGCGTTTCCTCTATGGAAAGTGGCTGTCCAAGTCCACAGCAATGACTGCGAACCAGATTAAGCTGCAGGGTTTGAAGTTCGGACGGCGGGATGTGGACGTCAGCAAGCTTTCCAAAGCCGGTATTGACCCCGTAAACGGTCTGGCCTTCGCGAATTATGCGCTCGATCACCTTTCTTGAACGCTCGATGCGCTCCAATGCTTCCGGCGCAAGTCCAACTTGCTCTTTCCCCGATGCGACTGCGGCAATCTCTTCTAAAGTAAGCCTCTGACCATTTAACTCAAGCATGGTTTGTATTGATTCTTAAAGAAAATGAACAGACAGGATTCACAAGCGCGACGCCCGGTCATCTGTTCGGGACGTCAGTAATATCGATCTTTTTGAATTCTCCAGTGCTTCCGCTCGTTTTTACACGCTGGCGGGCGCGTTTAGCTCGTCGAACGGTAGCGGTTCGGGTCTTGGCGGCTGCCTGCGAGATGGTCTGAAACGGCCTAAACGAAAACTCGTGGCTCGGCAACACCTCTCCCGTTGCTTCGCGCAACCGCAGCGTCGCCACCGCAAACACGAAAACTAACATGTTAAACAGAATTCCGATTGCAAAAACCAGCCAACCAGGAATAACTCCGATTGTAGCCCTGTCGATGAAGGTGACAAAGTTTGCCGCAGGGGTTGGATGCATGTAGACCTTCAAATTCCAACTCATCGCCAGAAGCGCGAAAATCCACAAATAATTGCGCCTCAGACGGCGTCCAAGCGCCTCCCATTCGCTGATCGTAAAATGCGGCGTCAGCAGATCGTTCGACAAATGTTCCGCCCACTGCAGATCGCCGGCGTCCTCTGTTCCATCCGGCGACAGCATATGGGCGAAATACCCCGTCTCGATCACGCGGACGCGACTGGACCACAACTCGTAATAACGATATCGCCGGGCTTCCATCTGAAGGAAAAATAGAACGAGCAGAGAATTTATCAGGATCACGAAATGCGGATTCGAGTCGGAACTGAAGGCAAACGATAGCGTGGCGCCGGCGGTGATCACAGCCCAGTTTGTGGTTGTGTCCAAACGATTGCGCCAGGTGTTCGACCGTTGGATCTCACCACGGTAGAAATGAACAATGGCGGTATTGAATTCAGAGGGAGAAAGCTTGCTAATCGCATTGGTCGGGCTGCTCGCGACCTTTCGCTTGGCAAGCACCTCGTCTGCCAGTGAAGGTGGCCTCGTGCGTCCACTGGAAACCGGGTCGGGTTCGTCCAGCCTGCCTGTTATGCGTGGGCGAGGTTCTCTGTTCATCTATCAAGATCTCAAAACTGGTATCATTGGATTAAACAAGAACTCGACGGGAGAAGAACTGAAGCAACGAGCATCATACCACGCGGACGGCCTTTCCGCCTGTCTAAATGACACCGCCGAATCTTAGCATCTACAAAAGGGAAAATCCGCTACTTGCCTGTAGCGAGACACTTGATAACCACGCTTTTGAATGTAAAGGATCGCGTTTTGCTCCCCAGTTTCGTTGTCCCGATTTGATTCATCAGTCTAACCTGGAGCCAGTAAGAAGGCTTGAGCCTATTTTGTTCGAACCGATTTCACCGGGTCGATTTACCAAAAGCAGTCACGCTTGACACTTCTGAATTCGGACCCCTATAGTTTCGTTTTGCGTTGAGCGCGCTTGAAACGCCTTATGGTGACTGAAGACGTCGAGACTGACGCGAAATGGATGCAAATTGCGATTGGTGCGGCGGTTGAAGCGCGAGACAGGGGTGAAGTTCCTGTCGGTGCGTGCATTGTCAGCGCCGAGGGCTTGCTGATTGCCTGTGCTGGAAACCGAACGAGGACCGATTGCGATCCAACCGCCCACGCAGAAGTTGTGGCTTTGCGTGAAGCTGCAAAGATTGTTGGGAATTACCGGTTGACGGGTGCGGTCATATATTCGACGATTGAGCCATGTGCGATGTGTGCCGGCGCACTTGTTCAAGCCAGGGTTAAGCGTTTGGTTTACGGCGCCAAAGACGAGCGATTCGGAGCAGTAGAAACACACTTTCGAATCTGCGACTCAGGTTCGTTAAATCATAGAATTGAACTAGATTCCGGAGTTCTTGAAAGTGAATGTCGTGCGTTAATGCAGGATTTTTTTAAAAACAGGAGAAACAGAGGTTAGAGGCTAAATCGCGCCACGGGAGATTGGTACAAAAGGAAAAAATCAGCCACGGATACACGCGGATAAACACGGATTAAAACCAATAGAGACCGTATTATCCTGAAGGCCATGAAATCATATTCGAACGGTAAGTTCGCCATCTTGTACCAGTCTTGTCTGTTTCGATTTAGAATGAATGTTCTTACTAACATCTAGCCTCTGACATCTAACATCTGCACTTTGGAGAGGTCGCATAGTGGTTTAGTGCACCGGTCTCGAAAACCGGAGTGGTCGAAAGGCCACCGTGGGTTCGAATCCCACCCTCTCCGCCAGCTTCTTTTACGGACACCAATGTTTCAAAGTCTTCTGTTCGATTAGGTACAGACATTCCCGCCTCGGTAATTATAATTCCCAAATGCCCCGCGACTAAAGAATCTGATGTGCCTCTCGAACTGGACAACTTTCTCGTCCGAGGGGGTACCACAAACTCGTGCACTCATAACGAGGCAGTTTTCAAGAGGGTAATTGTGTCCACCAAAAGAAGAGATAGCAGTCAGGGCGAAACAGGAACCAGAGACATCACCTACGATTTGATCAGCGTTACATACCACCTGCTTCAGGGAGCTGAAACGATAAACCGGTACATTGGAGATGCTGAGCGGGAGGGTAATCAGGAACTGGCCCAGTTCTTCCGTGAAACCAAAGAAGAGTACACGCGCCGCGCGGACCGGGCGAAACAACTGCTCGTCAGGTACGCAGGTCGACGTCAGGGACAAGCGGCCTCCGGTGCGTGATCTCGACGCCCGTTTTCAAGGGCGGGGCAAAGATTGCCGCCTCCATAACCCTTGATGCGGTCAGCGTCACCTGGCCAGGTGGTTTGATTTGTGAAGTAGCGGTGTGTCCGCGCTTCTTCCGCGGTAGGCTGTGCGTTCTCGCGCCTCGGCGCGCTGGTGCGACAGTAAAGCTGAAGCTTCTGATGATCTATAAGGCCATACTAACAATGAAATCGCCGCCCGTTTAGGTATCAGCACCCGCACGGCTGAAACGCATCGCTCCCACCTGATGCATAAACTGGCATTGCACACTCAGTCCGACCTGATCTGCTATGCGCTGCGGCATAGGGTAATCCCTCTGGAAAATGCCAGAAAACAGTAATGCCGAACACCCGCAGATATGAACTTGTCATTCTACGTACGTAGTTTTCACAGCTAAAAATACGTAGCTCTCGGTATTGCCAATACGTAGATTTGCGAATAGACTAATCTTTCCCCCGAATAACATAATCGCTTTAATCTGAGCTACCGTGGTTTTCAATTCCACGAACGGCTGGATTGTCCGACGATAGGAAGGTTTTCTCCTCATCGGAACGGCGGTGAGTCGCCGTTTTTGTGGCATGCACTTCTTTGAGTCTCGCAATTCTATTGCACGCCAAATCTAAGGTTGATTTGGCGTCGGAAACTCTTCGGCAGGCCATTTGTGGTCGGCCCGAATTTAATTAGCCTGGAAAGGAGGCGTAAGGATGGCAGCACAAATTGCTCCATACGGGCGGGTCACACAACACCCACCTGCAGTCAAAGACGTTCACATCGTCTGGATCACAGCCGGTTTGGGTTGCGACGGTGATACGGTGTCTATTACGGCGGCTACGCAACCGAGTATTGAAGACGTGGTCATGGGAGCGATACCAGGGCTTCCCAAGGTGCATTTGCATAACCCCGTGTTGGCTTATGAGGTTGGCGACGACTTTATGAAGTACTGGTATCAGGCCGAGCAGGGGTTGATTGATCCATTTGTGTTAGTCGTCGAGGGTTCGATCCCGAACGAGAACCTGAGCGGCGAAGGGTATTGGGCGGCCCTCGGGAACGATCCGATGACGAATCAGCCGATTCGGACTACAGAGTGGATTGACCGCCTGGCTCCGAAGGCTCTGGCCGTCGTTGCAATTGGAACCTGTGCCACCTACGGCGGCATTCACGCGATGGCAGGCAATCCGACGGGGTGCATGGGACTGGCCGATTATCTCGGCTGGGATTGGAAATCGAAGGCTGGCATTCCGATTGTCAACGTTCCGGGCTGCCCGGTGCAACCGGACAATTTCATGGAGACGGTACTGTACCTGCTTTATCTGGCGGCAGGACTGGCCCCAATGATTCCACTTGATGATGCTGGGAGACCGACCTGGCTGTTTGGCAAGACAGTTCACGAAGGATGCGACCGTGGGAGTTATTACGAGCAGGGCGATTTCGCCAACGAGTACGGCTCGCCCAAGTGCATAGTGAAGCTGGGCTGCTGGGGGCCTGTAGTCAACTGCAACGTGCCAAAGCGCGGATGGATGGCCGGAATCGGCGGATGCCCGAACGTCGGTGGAATCTGCATCGGCTGTACGATGCCCGGATTCCCGGACAAGTTTATGCCGTTCATGGACGAGCCGCCGGGTGCGAAGCTCTCTTCATCTGCAATCGGCATCTACGGCGTTGCCATTCGGGCGCTTCGTAAAATGACCAACTCGACGGTTAATAAGGAGCCGAAGTGGCGGCACAATCGTCCTGAACTCACGACCGGCTATCAACAGCAAGCCTACATGCAACACAAGGAGCGACTGTCATGAGTACGACCACGACAACAGTGCCAAAGGCTCCAGCCAAACCGCGTACGCTGGTGGATATGAATTGGGATCCGATCACGCGCATTGTCGGTAGTCTTGGCATCTACACCAAGATTGACTTTAACAACAAGGAGGTCGCCGAATGCTACTCGACCTCTTCAATCTTTCGGGGCTACAGCATTTTCATGAAGGGCAAGGACCCGCGCGACGCGCACTTTATCACCAGCCGCATCTGTGGAATCTGCGGTGACAATCACGCGACCTGCGCCGTCTACACGCAAAACATGGCCTTCAATGTTCGCCCTCCGGCGATTGCCGAATGGATAGTTAACCTCGGCGAAGCTGCCGAGTACATGTTCGATCACAATATCTTTCAGGACAATCTGGTCGGTGTGGACTTCTGCGAGCAGATGGTCAGGGAGACGAATCCAGGCGTATGGGAGAAGGCCAAGTCGACTGAGGCGCCTCACGCCAAGGACCACGGCTACAGGACAATTGCCGATATCATGACTGCGTTGAATCCTTTCACGGGTGAGTTCTACCGCGAGACGTTGCACGTGAGTCGCTACACGCGCGAGATGTTCTGCCTTATGGAAGGCCGGCACGTACATCCTTCGACGCTCTATCCGGGCGGCGTCGGCACTGTCGCGACCATCCAGCTTTTCACAGACTATCTCGTCCGTCTGATGCGTTACTGCGAATTTATGAAGAAGGTCGTGCCGCTTCATGACGATCTCTTCGACTTCGTCTACGAAGCCTTGCCAGGGTATGAGAAGGTGGGACAGCGTCGAATCCTGCTCGGCTGTTGGGGATCCTTCCAGGATCCAGCGGTGTGCGACTTTACCTACAGGAACATGGACGAGTGGGGCAATGCGATGTACGTCACTCCGGGCGTCATCGTTGACGGAAAGTTAGTGACTAACAGTCTGGTGGACATCAATCTCGGCATTCGCATCCTTTTGGGGAGCTCCTATTACGACGACTGGCAGAACAACGAAACGTTCGTCAAGACCGACCCGCTTGGCAACCCAGTCGACCAGCGCCATCCCTGGAATCAGACCACAACGCCGAGGCCGCAGAAGCGCGATTTTGAAAACAAGTACACATGGGTGATGTCGCCGCGCTGGTATCACGAGGGCGAACAGAGCGATAACAAGTACCTTGCGCTCGATACGGGCGGTGGGCCAATCGCGCGACTCTGGTCAACCGCGCTTTCAGGCAAGGTTGACTTCGGTTATATCAAATCGACCGGCCAGAGCGTCAAGATTTACCTGCCGAAGACGGCGATGAAGCCTGAGGTCGAATTTGAATGGAAGATTCCGAAGTGGTCGAACGCCATCGAGCGTGATCGCGCACGAACCTATTTTCAGGCGTATGCGGCCGCGGCGGCGATCCACTTCGTCGAGCAGGCGATAGCGGAATTGCACGCGGGTCGAACGAAGACATGGGAGCCATTTACCGTACCTGAGGAATCAATCGGATGTGGCTTTCACGAGGCTGTGCGAGGCGTGCTTTCGCATCATGTCGTCATCCGCGACGGCAAGATCGCGAATTATCATCCGTATCCTCCAACCCCGTGGAATGCTAGCCCGCGCGATATTTACGGAACGCCGGGACCCTACGAGGATGCTGTGCAGAACACACCCATCTTCGAAGAGAATGGGCCTGCAAACTTCAAGGGAATTGACATCATGCGCACGGTCAGAAGCTTTGACCCATGCCTGCCGTGCGGTGTGCATATGTACCTCGGCAACGGCAAGGTGCTGGAGACACACCACTCGCCGATGTTCGGCATGGTCAAATAAGAGCATTTGCGGAATGCGGATTTCGGATTTTGGGTTCAAAAGACAAACTGCGTTTCCACCCTGCGATTCGAGATCCGCATCCTGCAATCGAGAATGCGATGCACGAACAGAAAAAATCTCAACAAGGGATTCAGCAGATTGAGGGACTGATCCGCAAAATCGAGAATTTGCCTGATCCGGAAGCAAGGGCCAGTGCAGTAGCACTGGTGCAAGCTCTGATGGATTTTCACGGCGCCGGTCTCGACCGTTTAATGGAGATTATCGCGGAGGCCGGAGAGGCCGGCTACAGTATCTTCGATCGATTTGCCCTGGATGAGCTTGTCGGAAGTCTGCTGCTGCTTTACGGACTGCATCCTGTCCCGCTTGAAACCAGGGTAATGCAAGCTCTCGATAAAGTGCGCCCATATCTGGACTCGCACGGTGGCAACGTGGAACTGATCGGCATTACCAATGATGTTGTGCAGCTCAGGCTGGAGGGAAGTTGTAAGAGTTGTCCGTCGTCTGCGATGACACTCAAGCTCGCTATCGAAGAGGCCATTATGTCTGCAGCACCTGACATACTGGCGATTGAAGCCGAGGGAGTGATTGAACAACCGGCCCCAACCGGCTTCGTGCAGATTGGAAAATCAAATAAGAACGGTGGCAACTCGCATCCGACGAACGGCAAGGGATGGGAAGATGTAAATGATCTTCAATCGCTCGCCCGCAGCACAATACGGGTGGCGGAGGTTCGCGGGCGCTCTGTTCTGTTCTGTCGTCTGGGAGAATCCCTCTATGCATACGGAGACAATTGTCCGGGCTGCGAGAAGCCGTTGCAGGGTGCTCACCTTGAAATGACGAACCTCGTCTGCCCTAACTGTGGGCAGCACTACGATGTAATTCGAGCGGGTCGCGGACTGGATCAACCGAATCTACACCTTGAGCCGTTCCCGCTGCTTGTTGAACAGGGAAGGACGAAAGTGGCATTACCCCCTCAACTATAAACCAGGATGTCTGACGATGATGCGTGCGAATTGCGGCATTAGAAAAGACATCGCTTGAGTTGCTGTCATTGAGTATGTCGGACAACCCTGAAAAGGATGGTTTCGAAACCGGCAATCCGCAGTCCGCAATGAGATTGCTTCGACGATTCGTCAGAGCGCGCGCTGTAGTGGAGCGTTGCGAATTGTGCAGCGCTGCATTGCCGCCCGATCATCAACATTTGGTCGAGCCACAAACGCGTCAAATGCTCTGCGCGTGCGAGCCATGCTCGATTCTTTTTAGCGGCCAGGCGGGGACGAAATACCGGCGCGTCCCTCGCCGGATTCGCTACCTTTCCGCTTTCAGGCTGACCGATGCGCAGTGGGACAGTTTGATGATCCCTATCGGCATGGCTTTCTTCTTCCACGGCACGGCGGCGGGAAAAACGCTCGCACTCTATCCAAGTCCGGCCGGGGCCACTGAATCCTTGCTCGACCTAGAGTCGTGGGATGAAATTGTGCGGGACAATCCCGTATTGAAAGAGATGGAGGCGGATACAGAGGCGTTACTCGTCAACCGTGTGAAGGGAGAGCGGGAATACTACCTTGTGCCGATTGATGAGTGCTTCAGATTGGTAGGGTTGATTCGCGAATATTGGCACGGTCTGTCGGGTGGCGCGGAGGTTTGGGAAGTGATTGGCAAGTTCTTCGCGGAATTGAAGGAAAAATCCGGCACGGCGGGAAAGGCGAGGAATGCCTGATTTGAGTTTTCAGGTTCAGGGTGTTTCAGCCATCCCTTATGCGGCGTCTCCTATGCTGGCGTTTAAGCTACGCGTCGAGAACGCTGACGCCGAAGTGGCAATCCAGTCAGTGGCCTTGCGCTGCCAGATTCAGATCGAGGCCATGCGCCGAAAGTATGACGCGGGGGAGCAGGAACGTCTCCTTGATCTCTTCGGAGAGCCGGAGCGTTGGAGCCAGACACTGCGTGCCATGCTTTGGACGCACGCGAGCGTGACAGTTCCGCCGTTTCAGGGAAGCACGCTCGTTGATCTTCCCGTTCAGTGTACGTTCGACTTCAACGTGGCTGCTGCGAAGTATTTCGCCGGGCTGGAAGGTGGAGAGGTTCCGCTTAATCTGATGTTCAGCGGAACCATCTTCTATGATGCCGGAGAAAGCACATTGCAGGTCGAGCAGATTCCGTGGGACAGGGAGGCGAAGTATCGGCTCCCTGTGCGGGTTTGGAAAGAGATGATGGAGATTTACTACCCGAACAGTGCCTGGCTCTGTTTGCGCAGGGACGTTTTCGACCGGCTGTCTCAGTACAAGATGCGTCGTGGAATACCTACGTGGGAGCAAGCACTCGAAAGTATTCTGTCAGCTGTTGAGGAGACGGAGAGCACGGCATCAGAAATTGAAGAGGCAAGTACAGAGGAGATAGTGCAGTAATGAATCTCGCTCTCGTGAAAAAGATCGCTAACGCAGTGCTCTACGAGGGGTACATTCTGTATCCGTATCGTCCGTCGGCGGTGAAAAACCAGCAGCGATGGAACTTCGGCGCGCTGTGCCCGCGAAACTACAGTGAGGCTCAATCCGCCACGGAAGCATGGACCATGCAGACGGAGTGCCTGGTGGAGGGTGGCCCCGGCACCGCTGTCGACGTGAAGGTCAGATTCCTGCACCTGCTTGAGCGCCTCGTTGGCGTAGCGAATCCGGATTGCGGACTGCGGTTTGCGAATTGGGATGATGCTGAGAATCAATCTTCCATCTCTGACGCTGACATCAATGTCGTCGCGTCGCTGGAGGTTAACGGGAAGCTTTATCAAACATGGCAGGAAGCTGTCGAGCGCGATGTCACCGTACCAGGCATTAAGTTGATCGAGGGGGCGGGAGAAGTTCGACAGCTTCGATTCACCTTCCCGTCGAGCCGGGAGATTGAGCCTTTACGGGATGAGGGGAGCGGACAGGTCATCGGTATCGTCATTCGCAGACAGCAGTCAATCGAAGGGACAATCGAAGTGCGGATTGGCGAACTTGTGCAATCGACTTCAACTACGAGATCGTCGAATCCAAACTTATTCAAGATAACTGTCCGCATTCTGAATCTGACGCCGCTCGAGGATGCGGGCCAGAAGAGCCGTGATGAGGCGTTAATGCGGTCGCTGGTCTCGACCCATACGATCCTTAGTGTGCGCGAAGGCGAATTCGTTTCGCTGCTCGACCCGCCAGACGCATGTAGCGAAGCCGCAACGCTATGCCAGAACACTGGGACATATCCTGTCCTGGTTGGGGGAGAGGGGACGCGAGATTGCATGCTGTCGTCACCGATTATCCTCTATGACTATCCGCAGATCGCACCGGAAAGTGCCGGCGAACTTTTCGACGGGACAGAGATTGACGAGATCCTGACCCTGCGCATCATGACGCTGACTGATGAAGAGAAGCACGAAATGCGCGGCGCGGACGAGCGAGCGCGCCAAATACTTGAACGCACCGAGATGCTTCCTGCAGAGCAATTGATGAAGATGCACGGCGCGATGCGAAGCTTAAAGAAAAAGGACAAGGGACAAGCAGCTAAAGGGTAAAAACGAGGGCTTCGATTGTTTACGAACACCCTTATCTTGAGAGATCAGCGATGAATGAATGGGAATGGCAACTGCTTGAAGAGAAAACAACGTTGGATAGCGTTAGCGTTGCGGGCGTGGAAATCAGCCAGGGGATGCGTGTCCGTCTGAAGCCACGCGACGGGGGCGACATCTTCGACCTCGCGCTAGCCGGAAAGACCGCCGTGATTGAGGCCATCGAGCAGGACTATGAAGGCAAAGTACATTTCGCGGTCGTCCTGGAGGATGATCCGGGAAGGGATATGGGGATGCTTAGACAACCCGGCCATCGTTTTTTTTTCTCTCCCGAAGAAGTTGAGCCTGAGGGAGGAACGAACTGATGACTGTGCCACAGCGCATCCTCATCGCCGGCATCGGCAATATTTTTCTGGGTGACGATGGTTTTGGCTGTGAAGTGTTGAGACGACTGATGGGACGCACATGGCCAGAGAATGTGCGGGTGGTGGATTTCGGGATTCGTGGCTTCGATCTCGCTTACGCACTTATGGACGGATACGATGTGACCGTCCTCGTTGACGCAACGCCGTGTGGAGGGCAACCCGGGACGCTATACACCATCGAGCCCGACTTAAATGAGTTGGACAATTTAGACCCGCATGGGTTGATGGTCGAGACGCACGGCATGAACCCGATGAAGGTTCTTGCGATGGTGAAATCGATGGGGGGCGAGTTTAAGCGCATCCTGCTGGTCGGGTGCGAGCCACAGACGTTTGGCCCCGAAGAGGGGCAGATGGGATTGAGCGAGCCGGTGGAGGCCGCCGTGGACGAAGCAGTAAAGGTTGTTGAATCACTTGTCGCAAAAATTCTTAATTCACAGGGCGCTTATGCGATGCCGTAAATGACGAGGTTCGAGCAAGGGGAGGATGCCCAAACAGACTTTTGAAGAGGAGGATAGCATGGAAAATAAAGGGTCGAATGGCTCGAACGATATGTTGTACCTGGTCGGAGGGCTGGTACTTCTGGTTGCCGGGGCAGGCCTGATAATGGCGCACCCAGGCGTTCGACAGCAGTTGCGAGATGGGCTGAAGCGAGCACTCTCAGACGGCATCCCAGAGAAGCTGAGCGGTGGTCTTTCGACAATTTTTCCGGACTTTCAACGGTACATGAAGATGAGAGCAATGTGAGTTCATTGCCAATGCTAAATCACACCACAGAAGATTGGTACAAAAAGAAAAATTAGCCGCGGATTCACACGGATAAACACGGATCAAAACCAGCAGAAGCCGTATTGTTGAGAAAGCCAGAAAAGTCACATTCGATTCGGAAATTCGCCATCGTGTACCAATCTTGCCTGTATTGATTTAGATTCGAATTGCTGGATCTGCCTTTGGCCACGACCCTGTGATTTCCATCCGAGACTTTGAAGGGGAAGCCAGGTGCACGCCTGGAACACTCTCTGATGGGTGGGTAAGAATCACGGTCAAGGCCAACTCTCTTGCTGCGACTGACGATGTCAAGGAAAAGGATCGCGCTGAGATCGACCAAATGATGCATGAGCAAGTGCTTGAAAGCGCGAAGTATCCGGAGATCACTTTCGAGAGCACGAACATCTCCGTAAACAGGATGGGAGAGGGGCGCTATCGGGCCAGGGTCATCGGCGACCTGACGTTGCACGGTGTCACTCAAAAGAACCTTTGGATTCAAGCGGAGGTGACGGATAGCGGAAAAACGCTGCGTGCAAAGGGAGAATTTTCACTCAAGCAGACCGACTTTCAGATCAAGCCGGTTAAGGTTGCAGGGGGAACACTCAAGGTAAAAAACGAGCTGAAGTTCAAGTTTGACATAAAGGGGATTGCGGATTCCGGAATGCAGAATGTGGATTGAAAGTCAGCTTGTTTTCTTCAATCCGAATCGAAAAAGCGCAATTCGCAATCGTATGCATGAGCTTTCCATCGCCATGAGCATGATCGAGATGGCCGCAGAGGAGGCCGAGCGCAGAGGCGGCGTTCGCGTCCATGCGATTCATCTCAAACTGGGGAAGCTTTCGGGGGTGGTCAGGGAAGCCCTGGATTTCTCCTACACAGTGGCTTGTGAGGGCACACTGCTTGAGGGTTCGCAGCTTGTAATAGAGGAGGTTCCGGTCGTGGTCTATTGCCCGGTGTGCGAGGCCGAATCCGCGCTTGCCTCTATACAGCATTTCTGTTGCGCGAAATGTAATGCCCCGACCTCTCAAATTGTGCAGGGTAAGGAACTGGAAGTCACGGCCCTGGAGTTAGAATGATGAGCACACAACCTCGTCTGGTCGAAGTCAGACAAAACGTGCTGAAGCAGAACGATCTGCTTGCGCGCGACCTGCGGCGACGTTTCCGCGAGGCGGGTGTCTTTGTCGTGAGCATGGTCTCGAGCCCGGGCGCTGGCAAGACTGCCTTGCTGGAAAAACTGTTGACGCTTCTTAGGCAAGAGTGCCGCGTCGCCGCCCTTGTCGGAGACCTGGCCACGGACAATGACGCGGCACGCCTGGCTCGGAGCCAGGCCCCGGTCAGGCAAATCACCACAGGCACTGTTTGCCATCTTGAAGCCGCGATGGTCGAAAGTGCACTCGCCGGATGGAATCTGGACGAACTCGATCTTGTCTTCATCGAAAATGTCGGCAATCTGGTCTGCCCCGCAAGCTATGATCTCGGGGAGGACCTTCGCCTGGTATTGATGTCCGTGACCGAAGGCGAGGACAAGCCGCTCAAGTACCCGACGATTTTCAACACGGCTGATGTGGCCGTGATTACCAAGGTGGATTTGGTTACCGCTGTCGAATTCGATTTGAATAGTGCGCGCGACAGCATCCAGCGGGTCCGCCCTGGGATGAAGGTCTTCGAGGTTTCGTCAAAAACCGGCGAGGGAATGAACAAACTAATACAGTTCCTTGCGTTACAGTCCAATGCACCGGCCACGGCAGGCCGAAACGCGGTCGAGTCAGGTTGAATCCTTAAATTATGAGCACCATCGATCATCGTCCCTTTACGACTCGTGTTCGAATAGTGGTGCGCGGTTTGGTGCAGGGTGTTGGATTTCGCCCTTTCATCTTCTCACTGGCGCAGCGGCGCGCACTTCGTGGCTGGGTGCTCAATAACACAACGGGCGTCCTTATCGATGTCGAAGGCGAAGGCGGGCAGATCGAAAAGTTCATTAACGATATCACTACAAATCCGCCACCCCTTTCTTTAATCGAGTCGGTTGAACGTAGCCATAGCCCTGTCAATGCACACTATAAGGACTTTCGCATTGTCGAGAGTACGACCCAAGGCGAGAAGTTCGTCCCTATCTCGGCTGATATTGCTACGTGTCAAGATTGCCTGAGAGAACTATTGGACCCGAACGACCGGCGTTACCGTTATCCCTTTATCAACTGCACGAACTGCGGCCCGCGTTTTACTATCATCGAAGGCATTCCATATGACCGTCAGCAGACGACTATGCGGGATTTCGAGATGTGCAAGGCATGCCGCGCCGAATACGAGAATCCGCTGGACCGCCGCTTTCACGCGGAGCCTACGGCATGTTCGCGATGTGGGCCACAACTGTCGCTAAGGGACGCGGCCGGTGATGTCGTTGAGCCTGAGCAGGTTACCGGGGAGGACACCATCAGCCGTGTGCGCGACCTGCTTTTAGATGGGAAGATAGTTGTCGTCAAAGGCATCGGCGGATTTCATCTGGCCTGCGATGCGCTGAACGCGGAAGCGGTTGCGCGTCTGCGACAAAGGAAATACAGGGAAGATAAACCATTTGCCCTTATGGCAACCTCTTTGCAGATCATGAAAAGGTATTGTTTCATCTCTGAGCAGGAGGAGGATTTGCTCGCCTCTGCAAGCCGTCCCGTGGTGCTGCTCGAACGGCGTGCCGATGCGGTTATTCCTGAAGCAATCGCGCCTCGAGTGAATACGCTCGGCTTCATGTTGCCTTACACGCCGCTGCATCATCTGCTTTTAGAGAATCTGGATCGCCCGCTGGTCATGACAAGCGGCAACGTCTCCGACGAACCTATCTGTTACGAAGATGAGGATGCGAGCGCGCGACTAAACATTATTGCCGACTACTTCCTGTTTCATGACAGGAGGATTCATATTCGTACTGATGATTCGGTTGCGCGCATTCATCAGGGGCGAGAGATGCTCTTGCGTCGTTCGCGCGGTTACGCGCCAGCGCCCATCAGGACATCATTCAAATTTGAAACAGAGATCCTCGCCTGCGGCGCGGAACTGAAAAACACATTCTGCCTCACACGCGACCATTATGCCTTTATCAGTCATCACATTGGCGACCTGGAAAATCTTGAGACGCTGCGCTCTTTTACGGAAGGCATCGAACACTACAAGCGTCTCTTTAATCTAAAGCCCGAGGTCGTTGCCTACGATCTCCATCCTGAATATCTCTCAACGAAGTACGCAAATTTCCTGGACGATCAGACCAGGATTGGTGTCCAGCATCATCACGCACACATTGCGAGCTGTATGGCAGATAAACAGATCGAAGGTGATGTTATCGGGGTGGCGATGGACGGTTTGGGCTTTGGCACGGATGGGCAGATGTGGGGCGGTGAGTTCTTCGTAGCAAACTTTCTTGAGGCGGAACGCATTGTGCACCTTGATTATGTCCCTTTGCCGGGAGGGGCAAATGCTATTCGCGAACCGTGGCGCATGGCAGCCGTTTACCTGCACCGAACATTCGGCGACGACTTTTTGAAGCTGAAACTTCCGTTTGCTCGCGATATGGACCGTCGCGCGTGGCCAACTCTTAGCAGGATGGCTTCGAAGGGCATGAACAGCCCTTTGACATCCAGCATGGGCAGACTATTTGATGCAGTATCGAGCATGTTAGGACTACGCGAAACAGTCAATTATGAGGGCCAGGCAGCCGTTGAGCTGGAAGCAATCGCAGCGCCGGGTTGCGTTCAAGGTTACGAATTTGAGATAGACGCGAGCCGAGGCGTCATCAGGGCAGAAGCAATGATTCGACGTGTTGTGGAAGACTTGCTTGACGGCGTGCCACCACCGGAAATTTCCGCAAAGTTTCATCTCGGAGTGGCCTCGCTGATTGCGACCGTTGCGAGGCATATTAGAACTGAGCGGCGAATCAATCGGGTTGTGATGTCGGGAGGAGTCTTCCAAAACATGTTCCTTCTGGAAAACGTTTGCCGGATGCTGAAGCACGATAGCTTCGAGGTTTTTGCGCACAGCCGCGTACCGACGAATGACGGCGGCATAAGCTTCGGTCAGGCGGTCGTCGCTAATGCGCAACTCGCATCGGGGAGAATTTGATTTATGTGCTTAGCAATACCTGGAAAAATTATCGAGATCGTGGACGCAGAGAATCACATCGCCAAGGTTGAGGTTGGCGGTGTACGGCGCAATATCAACACCGGAATGCTTGACGCGGCTGAGGTGCAGATCGGCAATTACGTGTTAATCCATGTTGGATTTGCGATGAACCGGATTGACGAGCACGAGGCACAGGAGACATTGCGCGTGCTCGAAGAGATCGGGCAATACCAGGATGAGTTTAATCAGTTCGAAACTTCTCTGGAATAGCAATGTAAGAGGTTAAAAAAATGGGCAAGGCGGCAGAAGATTTTTCGCGCTCGTTTTATCCATTCCTGCACGATGTCGAGAAGAAGCCGCAGGAGTTGATGGAAGAGCTGCGCTTCTCATTGCTGGAGAAGGCGCGCGAGAGCGTAGAGGTAAAGACCAGATTTTTTGAAGATAACAAGGATACTGTTCTTGCGGCGTCGCTTCAGACAGCAAACGCATTTCATCGTGGACGTAAGCTGCTCGTATGCGGCAACGGCGGTTCGGCGACGGATGCTCAGCATGTCGCCGTCGAGTTCATGCATCCGATCATCGTTGGACGCAAGGCGCTGCCCGCCATCTGTCTGACGAACGACATGGCGATGGTCACAGCGATAGCCAATGATGTCGGCTTTGATGATGTTTTCACGCGCCAGATCATTGCACTAGGTCAGGAGGGTGATGTAGTGCTCGGAATTTCCACGAGCGGTAACTCCAAAAACCTATTGCACGCTTTCCAAACCGCGCGACGAATGAAGCTGACTACAATCGGATTCACCGGAAATGACGGCGGCAAGATGGCCGAGATGTGCGCCGGTGGTCTATTGGATTTTTGCCTTAACGTCCCGACATCTAGCATACATCGGATCCAGGAGACGCACGTCGCGCTTTATCACATTATGTGGGACATGGTTCACACTTTCCTGCAGCATCCATCATTGATGGAGGGTAGTTCTGCAGTCTAATTTGCTGCAAAGAAGTTCGGTAAATCGGGAAAAGATTAGCCGCAGAAGGACGCGGAAGGACGCAGATAAAGAGCGTTAGATATCGGACGTAGTTTGGGTGGATTGCAAATTGGGGAACAGGGGAACTCAGAGGGGCAGGGCATATAGCCTCCTGGAGGGCTTATGAAATTCATAGATGAGTACAGGCAGGGCGACATCGCGCAAAAACTGGCGGAGCAAATAGCACAGCAGACGAGGCGCCCGCTAAAGATCATGGAAGTCTGTGGCGGCCACACGCACACTATCTTCAAGTACGGCATAGAGGATTTGCTGCCGGAAAACATTACGATGATTCACGGGCCCGGCTGCCCTGTCTGTGTCATCCCTTTGGGACGTGTTGATGATGCGATCTCGATCGCTCAACAGCCCGATGTCATCTTCACTACCTTCGGCGATGCGATGCGCGTGCCCGGTTCGAAGACCAGTCTGCTCGATGCTAAGGCATCGGGGGCGGACGTGCGGATGGTCTATTCGCCGCTCGATGCGCTGAAGATAGCCAGGAAAAACCCTGAAAGGCAGGTAGTTTTTCTCGGGCTTGGATTTGAAACCACCGCGCCTTCGACAGCCTTAACCGTTCTTCAGGCGGCGAAGGACAATGTGGAGAATTTCAGCGTCTTTTGTAATCACATCACGATTGTGCCCGCGCTCAAGGCGCTGCTCGATTCGCCAGATCTGCAACTTGATGGATTTCTCGGTCCGGGCCACGTCAGCACAGTGATTGGCACGCGGCCATACGAATTCGTACCGCGCGAGTACGGCAAGCCCGTGGCTGTCTCGGGCTTTGAACCTTTGGACGTGTTGCAGTCGGTCTATATGATCGTCAAGCAGGTCGTTGAAGGGCGCGCGGAGGTGGAGAATCAATACGGGCGCTGTGTCAATCGCGACGGCAACCGAAAAGCTCTCGAAGTTCTCTTCGAGGTCTTTGAGCCGCGAGATTACTTCGAATGGCGCGGGCTTGGGTCGATCGCACACAGTGGCATGAAACTAAACTCTCGTTATGCCGCGTTTGATGCGGAATTGAAGTTTAGCGTGCCCGGCCTGCGGATCGCTGACCCGAAAGCATGCCAATGTGGCGAGATTTTGAAGGGTGTCAAAAGACCCTGGGAGTGCAAGGTATTCGGCACTGCCTGCACGCCTGAGACGCCGATTGGTTCTTGTATGGTTTCAAGCGAAGGCGCGTGTGCGGCTTATTACAACTTCGGCCGGTTATCGAAGATAGCCGAGCGATCGGCTGCGAATGTCCATTAATGAGCGTATTCAACTGTTTTGAATTTCCCGTAAAACATTATGGAAGAAGAGTTCACTCCGAGCCCATTGTTTCAAAGAGTTGAACGGGCGAGGCGGAGAAAGCACAAATTCAAAGATGAGCAGATTACGCTGGCGCATGGAAGTGGGGGCCGCGCCATGCACGAGCTTGTCGAAGGACTTTTCCTTGAATATTTGCGTAGCCCGCTTCTCGAAGCCCTTGAAGATCAGGCCGTCTTCGAAGTTGGAAGTGCTGGCGGCCCGTCGCGTCTTGCCTTCACAACGGACTCTTATGTGGTCACGCCGATCTTCTTTCCCGGCGGCGATATTGGCAGACTCGCCGTCAACGGCACGGTCAATGACCTTGCAATGAGCGGCGCGCGCCCCCTTTATCTTTCCGCGGGCTTCATTCTGGAAGAAGGTTTCCCCATCGCGGATTTGCGGCGGATACTTGCATCAATGCACGCGGCGGCCGAGGAGGCTCGCGTCCAGATCGTGACCGGCGACACAAAGGTCGTCCAGAAGGGAAGTGCCGATAAAATCTTTATCAACACGACAGGAGTGGGGGTGCTCGAAACACCCGTGAAAATCTCCGCCTCACATGCGCAGGTCGGCGACAAGGTGATCCTGAGCGGCACAATCGGAGATCACGGCACGACCATAATGATCGCGCGGGGCGATCTTGAGCTTGAAACCGAGATCGAGAGCGATACCGCGCCGCTCGGGTCTCTGGTCAGAGAGATGCTTGACACAACTGCCCGCGCCGGAATGGTTGATGCGCTGCATTGCTTGCGCGACCCAACGCGCGGAGGCCTCGCCACGACACTCAACGAGATCGCACTTAGCTCGGAGGTCTGCATTGAGATTTATGAACGACTGATCCCAGTGCGAGAAGAGGTTAAGGGTGCTTGCGAGATTCTGGGCCTTGACCCGCTTTATGTCGCCAACGAAGGAAAGCTGGTGGCGTTGGTCTCAAGTGATGCGGCAGAATTACTCGTCGAGAGCATGATGAGGAGTCCCAACGGACGCGATGCCTGCATTATCGGCGAAGTGAAACGAGAGCCGCAGGGGATTGTCACCATGCGAACGGGTTTCGGCGGAACGCGAATCGTCGATATGCTCGTGGGCGAACAATTGCCCAGAATTTGCTAAATCGCGGCGGAAAGTGGGTAAACCGAGGAAAAATTAGCCGCAGATTCACGCAGAAAAACGCAGATAAAGAGCCTAAAGATAATATACGTACGTTTGCGTATGGCGATCCGGCAGGAATTTTCATTCCAAATCCCATTATGGCTGCTCGCTCCAGTTCTCCTCATCTTAGGCTGGCGAGTCGCCGGTATGGTCACGTGACAAAGTTTGCTAAGATGGGCTATGCTTGTTGGCTGCTGAAGAGCGAGATGTTTGATGATAGAGGCTATATGTTAGAAAAACGAGTGCACTTTTCTGACATCTAGCCTCTGGCATCTAACATCTTTATTTTGGAGAGGTGCAAGAGTGGTTGAATTGGCAGCACTGGAAATGCTGTGAGCGGGAAACCGTTCCGTGGGTTCGAATCCCACCCTCTCCGCCAGAAAAGCAGAGTTTAGAGGCTAGAGGTCAGAGGCTAGTGAAGATGAGAGCCATTCTGACATCTAAAATCTGACATCTAACATCTGTTTTTATCAGACTTCGGGCTCCGCACAATGCTCGCCTTGTGAACCCCGCCAGGCCGGGAACGGAGCAACGGTAGCAACGGCAGCGTGTGTTGCGGTAAAGTCCGGAGTCTGGCCACATCGGGAGAAGAGGTCAGAGACTAGAGGCTGGAGGTCAGTGGTAAATACAAGTACCGCCAACCTCTTCTACTAGCCTCTGACCTCTGGCCTCTGACCTCTCTTCTTATGTCGTATCAAGTTATTGCACGCAAATGGCGACCGCAGACCTTTGAGGAGGTAACGGGACAGGAGCCCATCACTCGGACTCTGCGCAATGCGATTGAAAATGAGCGCCTGCACCATGCTTACCTGTTTTCCGGGGCACGCGGAGTCGGTAAGACAACCACTGCTCGGCTTTTCGCCAAAGCTTTAAACTGCCACAAATCGGACCGGCCTACTGCCACACCCTGTGCCTTCACGGACCCAACTGCTTGTTCTTCGTGCCGCGAGATTGCCGAAGGGCGTTCGATCGATGTGATGGAGATCGACGCCGCGTCAAATACCGGCGTGGATAATGTACGCGATGCGATCATTGGAAATGTCGCGATCGCACCCGCCCGGGATCGCTATAAAGTCTTTATTATCGACGAAGTTCACATGCTTTCCACGCAGGCATTTAATGCCCTGCTGAAAACGCTTGAGGAACCTCCCTCGCG
>WNFR01000373.1_pt1 | contig 44891 bp, 47 predicted proteins | sample 5400221 | NCBI WGS metagenome assembly WNFR01 (sample SAMN13153357, study PRJNA577476) | soil metagenome | isolation source: 40 cm soil under Madrone tree | place: USA:California | collected 2016-06-14 | reverse complement strand
TTACTATTCAATGCTGACTAAGGGAACCGCCTACGTAGAGACGGGCCAGCAAGCTTATGAACAAATGTACAAGGAACGACGAATCAATGCTCTCAAGAAACAGGCCCACTCACTGGGCTACCAGCTTCTACCGGCCCAAAGGCTAGGAGTTTCTAAGGAGACGCAAAGATCCGCAAAGGCGCTAAGACAATATCCTGCGAGTTGGCGCTTCACTGCGCTTCCAGCAGCTCGGAATTCGCTTGCTGAATCTCTTGCGGGAAGGTTCGAAGAGCGGCAATGATCCGGGCTCTGAGATCCCTCACAACAATCGGCTGGTCAGCCGCCACATCGTAGCTCTCGCTAAGGTCCACATTCATGTCAAAGAGCTCCGGCGTCGCTAACCGCACGTTCTTCTGCTGTCCCGAAGCCGCTGTGTATCGCGGAATGTTCCAGCGCGCGACGTGAATTTTCCAGCGCCCCGCGCGCGCGGTTTGAAGGTAAGGGCCGTCAAAGAAGAGGTAGACATTCTCCGGACTCTTCGTCTCCTGTCCCAGCAGAAACGGCAAGATGTTCTTGCCGTCTAACGGCTGCTTCGATGCAGCGGCAATGTTTCTTTCACCGGCCAGTACCAGCGCGGTCGGAAAGAAATCAATCGTGGCAACCGGTTCATCCGAGACTCTGCCCGCCCGGATGCTCCCCGGCCAACGCACGACTCCCGGCTCGCGCACGCCGCCGTCGTAGGTCCATCCCTTGCGCCCCCGCAGCGGTCCGGCGCTGCCCTGATACCACGGACCATTGTCGCTCGAGAAGAAGACGATCGTGTCGCGATCGAGTCCGGATCGCTTCAGCGCGTTCAGAACTTCACCCACGCTCCAATCCAATTCCTCGACCACGTCGCCATAGAGTCCACCGGCGGACTTCCCTCTGAACCGCTCCGATGCGTGCAGCGGGATGTGTGGCATGTTGTGCGCGAGGTAGAGAAAAAAAGGCTGCCCCTTTGCACGCTCGATGAAGCTGATAGCCTCTTCCGTGTAGCGCCGCGTGAGCGTGTCCTGTTTCGCCGGCTCCTCGACCACATCGTCATTGCGCACGATAGGAGTGGGGCTCATATCGTTGCTGTAAGGGATGCCGAAGTAGTAATCGAAGCCGTGATCGATCGCGCGATGCGGGCCTACGCGCCCCAAATGCCACTTGCCTATGCAAGCCGTAGCGTAGCCGCGCTCCTTGAGGGCTCGCGCCACGGTGGTTTCAGACTGAGGCAAGCCGGTTTTGTCCGTAGGAAAAAGCACGTTTGCCAATCGCATCTGATCGACGCCCATTCTGGCGGCGTAGCGCCCGGTCATCAGCGCGGCCCTGGAAGGCGTGCAGATCGGCGAGACTGAATAGAAGCTGGTGAGTCGCAATCCTTCGGCAGCCATGCGATCGATGTTCGGCGTTTTGATCGCCTTCGCCCCATAACAACCGAGATCGCCGTAGCCCATGTCGTCCACGTAGATGAATACTATGTTTGGCCGCCGCTGCGCCGAGACTCCTGCCGGAAACGGCCACAACGGCATGGCTATCAAAACGACCACGAGGATTCTATTTATGAGGTTCCGCATTCACTGTCATCTGGGAGCACAGCCTGGGAGCGCAGGCATCCTTGCGTGCCTTGTTTTGCCGGGAAAGAAATGGCTCTTTAACTGAGGCAGGCAGGATGCCTGCGCTCCCAGGCTGCGCTCCCAGGTCAATCCCGATACGATACATCGATCTTGTCGAGCTTGCGCAAGAGCCCGGGCCAGACGAGATCGGCCCCGAGTCCTTTTGTTACCACCTTAACTTGAGCCTCGATGCCCTTGAGAATCGGCTTCGCTATTTCAATAAGCTCCGCGCCGCCGGACTCGGCCAGCAATTGAATCTCGCAGGAGCGCTCAAGGTTGTACATCGAGAGGAACGCCTCGGCCGCGTTAGTGCCAATCGTCAGCAAACCGTGGTTGCGCAAGATCAGATTGTTCTTGTCGCCGAGGTCTGAGACCAGTCTGGGCTTCTCGTCGTCGTTCAAAGCGAGCCCCTCATAGTCGTGATAAGCGATCGAGGCGAGCGCGAACAACGACTGCTGCGAAATGGGAAGCAGCCCGTGCTTCTTCGCGGAGATAGCCACGCCGTGCCGAGTGTGCAGATGCATCACACACATCGCATCCTCGCGGGCCGCGTGAACCGCGCTATGAATCGTGAAGCCCGCGGGGTTGATGGCGTAAGGGCTTTCCATCGCTTTGTTGCCGTCGAGACCGACCTTCACCAGACTCGAGGCGGTGATCTCATCGAACATCAATCCGTACGGGTTGATGAGAAAGTGGTGTTCGGGTCCGGGGACTCGCGCGGAGATGTGCGTAAAGATCAGATCGTCCCATCCGAAAAGCGCAGCGAGTCGATAGGCGGCGGCCAAGTCGACGCGCGCTTGCCATTCCTCTGGTGAGACTACCTCGCGAACTGCTGCTGTCTTTGCTTGCATCGCAATAACCTCTTTCTTACTAAGTCTGGGCCAGCGCCGTCAGCTCTGGCGACTACAGGAGCAGAGAATAGCCGCTGTCGGCTTGAACGTGCAATAGACGATCAGAAGGAACGACCTCGATCTCTGTTATCGGGTCAAAGTGGCGGCGATTCACTGTATCTTGCTGGGTTGTAGATTCTGGTGTATTGGGTTCGGAAGAAACGTGTTGCCCGGGCATCGCCCGATACCAAAGAATGAAGACTCCTGTGTCGACGAGTGCGCTTCTAAGCTCCAGCCAAACGGGCTCACTCATCGAAGGCTTCAACCTCGTTCAGGAACTCGTCCGGATCCTTTAAACCACCATCCGGCGCACGCATTGACTCGCCTCGAATCCGCTCGACGTACTCAGCCGCGTCTTGTACATCTGCGCGGCTCTGCCACATGCCGAAGCCCAGTTCCTCTTCGAGCAGTGCGTCCGCGAGCCGGACTCTCTCATCTGGAGAAAGGCTTTTGGCCCGGTCTAGAACTTCATCGTAGGCCGTTGTCATAAGTAAACTGTTACTGCAAAAGATCCGACGGTTACAACACCGTTCTTGTTCCGAAATGAAACAGAACTCCGCGTAGGTTTGAGATCAAGACCCATTCGTGAAACTCGCCGCCTGATAACTTCGACGCGCTCTCACAACTGCATCCGGAGCGGTCACCTCGACTCTCAGCGTGTGCCGATTGCCGTCGATCTTGTGGTTGTCGGGATAAAACCCCAACCGGTACTGATGACGAAGCTCCTCGGCGATCAGGTTAAAAGTCTTCTTCAAGTCTGACGCTTCGCCGTTGTAGTAACGCCCGGCCGAAACGTCGGCGAGCTTCTCGAGAAAACTCATCGCTTGCTCGTTTCGCCTCTCCACGCGTTGGCGCCGTTGTTCGTTGCGGCGCGGTCTCGGCGGAGGAAAGCGATCACGTCCAATCCACACCCTTCGCCGCGGAAAGTCTGTCGCATCAATCCAGCCACGCCGGACAAAACCAGTTTCGAAGAATACCGTATAGATCATCGCGCCCGATTCGGCGGCCTGGTCAAACACAGCTTGCTCGCTGATCCGGCTGCCGACGTCTTTTCCATCGGTCAGCACGATGATCGCTTTTCGTCCATCGACTCGTTTGAAGCTTCGATCGACAACTTCGGAGACCGCATCGCGCAGGACGGTGCCGAATTCCTCACCCACCTTGGCGCTCTTGACGGCTTTTTCCAAAGCCTTTCGATCGGGCGTCAACTGGCTCAACAGGTGTACGTCGTAGTCAAAGCTCATCACCATCGCACGATCCTGGGGCCTCAGCTCCTTCAGAAAATTGCCCGCGGCCTTCTTGATGTCGCCGAGTACCTGAGCGGTGCTATGGCTCGTGTCCAGGAGCAGCGCGATGTTGAGCGGCTCTTCCACCGCGTCGAAAACCGAGATCGGCTGCTCAGCCCGGTCCTGGTACAGCTTGAAATCCGCTGCCTTTAGCCCTGAGACGTATCTTCCCTGGCGATCGCTGACGATAACCGGGACGCTTACCAGAGTTGTTTGGACTTTGATCGGAGTGTCTGTCTGCCTCTCTTGAGCAAGGGTTGAGACGAGACTGGCGCAGATTGGCAGCGCCAGGAAGGCGGCGAGGGCGGTGCGACGGAAGCTCATCGTTGGAATTCACATGGCACGGCAAGAGGGCCGTTGCGAAGCCCTCTTGCCGGTAAGGGTCAACATCAGGACCGGCAGTTCCTGTAATCCGCAAGCCGGCGGCGTCGGAAACATTGCAAGCGTGCGCTACTACGCGCGGATGAACCCACGGAAGTTTGCCGGACTGGCGTTGAAGCCCGGGAAAATCGTGTTCAGATTGCCGGCGCCCATGTGACGCGCGGCAATCTCTGAAAACACATCGCGGAAGTCCGTGGTCAGCGCCAGGTCGCGACCTTCGTACAACTGCTCGGTCGCCAGCCCCGGCCACTTGCCATAGACCTTGCCGCCTTTAACCGGGCCTCCTGCGACGAACAAACAACTCGCGTGACCGTGATCGGTTCCGCCTGAGCCGTTCTGTCTGATCGTCCGGCCAAACTCGGTCATCGTGAGAATCACGACGTTGCTCATCCTCTCGCCCAGATCTTTGTAAAAAGCCGCGATGCCCTGGCTGAAGTCCTGCAGTCGATTCGCCAACTGGCCCCGGGCGTTACCTTGATTAGCGTGAGTGTCCCATCCGCCGACATCAGTAAAAGCGACCTCGATGCCGATGTTGGCTTTGATCAACTGCGCAATCTGGAGCAGAGAATTCCCGAACGGAGAGCGAGGATAGGTTGCGCCGTTCGCGGCCTGGTATTGTTGCGGGTTCGCCTTCTTCAACATCTTGACTGCTTCGAAGGCCTCCTTGCCCGTGCCGTGCAGCGCATCGCCGAGGCTTGTTGAGTAAAGCTCCTCGAACCCTTTTGCGACCTGCCCGTTTCCCTGTCCCGCCCGTACACCGAAATCCCCGATGTTGGTCATCGCGAGCGACGGCGCCGGCCCGAGCAGCGTGCGCGGCAAGTTCGCGGTGAAGGAAACCGCGCGGAAGGGCGTTGCCTTCGGATCCTTCTTCGCTTGCATGTAGCGATTCAACCACCCGTCTCCGGTTCCCTTATTGCCCGGCGTGCCCGCTTCCATGTAATCCTGCGCGTCGAAGTGTGACCGGGTGTTATCAGGCGAGCCCACCGCCTGGACCATCGCCAAATGACCTTCGTCATAAATGGGCTTGAAGGGCGCGAGCGCCGGATGCAACGCGAAATACCCGTCGAGGTCAAGCGCCGCGTCCGGGTTTCCGGCCTTCGGCTCCGGAACGGCGATGTTCGGGCGTACGCTGTAGTAGCTCTTATCGCCGAACGGGATTACGGCGGAGATTCCATCCATCGCACCTCGCTGAAAGATCGCGATGATGATTGGATGATCCTTGCCAGCGGCTCCGGCTGTCTGAGCCAGCACCGTTCGCTTCAAGAACGAAGGCGCGGCGGCGAAGGTCGCCAGCGCTACTCCCGATGATTTGAGAAATAGTCGTCGTGTTACTGCCATGATTTATCTCCAAACTTCGGTTTCTGGTTTCTGGTTTCTGGTTTCTGGTTTCTAGTTTCTGCTTTCGGTTCACGGTCGGGGCGTCATTTCCGGCTGAAAGAACCAGAAACTACAACCCAGAAACTGTCTTCTCTGGATCCAGAAACCACAAACCAGAAACCTTATCTTCTTTGGAACTCGGGCGAGCCGAGCACAAGACCAAACGCCTTTGCGCTTTCGAGGTCGTCCGCTGACATCGCGATCTGAGGACGCACGTCCCCGCGCACTCCGAAGCGCCGCTCCATTTGCTCAGGGTTCCCGACGCCCTTTTGGCCCTTGCCGACGCCCTGACTGGGCGGCAGCGCCTGCATGGAATTCTCAGCCATCAAATCCTCGCCCTGCGGGATCGCCGGCACAGCTCCGAGTTCGCCCTTCACCGGCACGCCTTCCGTCAACTGTTTGTCCAGCACTGTTCGAGTCTGCGGCGAGATATCTCCATTGAGCAGGGACGCGATCGCCCGCTCCATGATCCGATGCCTGTCAGACATATCAACGCTGCCAGCCGCGCGCTTCACATCGAACGACGCGCCCCGCACCTTGTTCGTCGTAAGCGCGAGCCCGAAGTTCAAACGCTCCAGCAACGAGCCTGTGTTCACCCATTGATCGGCCCTGTCCGGATACCCGGTAGGCGCTTGATACAGGTAGAGCGGCTCACCCATCTTGGAGATGAATTGAGCAGTTTGCAGCGGCACAGCGACATCGGCGCCAAGCGCTCGAACAGCCGAGACCGCCAGCTCGAACGGCGACTTGATCTTGGCGCGATGAGCTTCCTTCGAGTTGAACTCAGGCGAGGTGATGATCGTTCGCAGCATCTCGCGGATGTCGCCGTCGGTCTTTGTGTACACCGACGCTACGCGATCGACCAGCGCTTGCGGCGGCGTGTCGCTCACGAACCGGCGCACCAGCTTGGTCGAGATGAACTTCGCTGTGCTCGGATGATGCGCGAGGATGTCGATGACCATCTCGCCGTCTTTGATTCCGCCGCCCGCTGGAATCTTTTGGCCGAGCACGGTCTTCTCGCCGTTGTCGTGCATAAACGGGCGGAAGACGAACTGGGTCCCCTGACGCGGCCGATCGAGCGTCCACCCGGTCAGGCAGCGCGCTACTTCCTGCACATCCTTTTGAGTGTACCCGCCCTCGACACCCAGCGTGTGCAGCTCCATGATCTCACGCGCGTAGTTCTCGTTGATCCCTGGCTTGCGCCCCTTGGGCCCCGCTGGAATTTGCGCTTGCCTCTGCTGCTGCAGATTCATCTGATCGCGCTGCATTTCGCGGTCGTTCGGCTGGTTGCGATAGTTGGGATTGTTCAAGCGCGGATTGCCGAAACCTCCGCCTAACGCCCCGGGCCTGCGCTGCAATGCTCCCTGTCTTCGCATTTGACGCGCGTCGGGCAGCTTTGCGTCCGGCGACATCGATTGAAAATTGTCGAGATAAACCAGCATTGCGGGACTCTTTGCCGTGGCCAGCAGAAGGTCTTTGAACTTGCCCATCGTGCGCGGACGGATGACGCTCATCTCGTAATCGGTCGTCAGGTTGCGGTCGGCGTTCTTTGCCCAAAAGATGTTGAAGTGGTTGAACCAGAAGTCGGTCATCACTTCCTGAAGTTGTCGCTCGCTATAGGCGGCACGGATGATCTTTTGTGCTTGCAGCTCCTGAAGCAGGAACTGAGGCGGTCTGATGTTGTTTTCCTGATAGTAGGCCATCACCTGCTGCCGGTACTCGCGCTTGGTGTTTTCGTCAGCGCCCTCGCCCGGAGGTAGAACCGGAGCGTTCTTTCCCTGCTTCAATCCGAGCTGCCGCGCGAGGAGCTGCGGAGGCGGATACTTCTCCTGAATCTCGGTAAGGCTCATGTGCAATGACGGATAGTTCGCCAGCTTCGCTTCGATGGCCGGATCGTCAATGCGTTCGGGGTGAAGCTGGAGATCGATGTACTTGTCGATGCCCATTTGCTTGACCCTCTCGACATCGCCCGGACGCGGGCCGTAGCCGATGCGGTTGAGCAGGTGAATGATCTTTTGATCCGGGGTGAGGCCGGAGCCGGCTGCCTTCGATTTACTGCCGGCGACGGCGGGCACGATCGTGGCAAGCCCGAGCACTCCAGAGATTGCGAGAGCGAGCACAGCCGACGCCGCCCGGCGTGTTGCGAAGTCAGGCTTAAAACAGCCTTTAGGTTTTCGTTTCATAATTGAACTTCCTCGTTAGATGGTGCAATTCTTTGATGACTCGGGCTTCGACCGTACTGAATTGCTTTCAGTAAAGCCTCGTTTGCCCTCAGTTTTGTCATAAGTCTTAGACGGCAGCCAGGGACACTTAGTTTGAAAAGATAGCCTACCTTGTTGAGAACCGCTCGACAACGGGTGGCAGCTCAGAGCTAACATCACCAGCTAGTCATGCCTTGCCTCTCGGAGCCCACCTGCCAGTAGCTCAATCCGCCGCGGCGCCCGCGAATCACTTTGCCCATTCGCTGAGTCCGACTGCGAAAGGAAGCAAGGCGTAAGAAACGACGGATGTGTTGCGCGGCTTCGTCATGAGCGACGTCTAGGAATACTAGGCAGTATCCATCGTGACGCAGGTCCCGTTGATAAAAGTCCTGATCGCGAGTGAAGAAAGTTGGTAGCCGTAGATGGTGCAAGAGAGGAATGATCTCATTGCGGTCCTTCATCCCGCGCTGCCCAAGATCGTCGGCGATGAGCCGAAAGTGGATCTTCCAGGATTGTAAGCGTTCGCGCTCCTCGCGCACGATGTTCTCATCAAGCACGTTCATGCTGCGCGCCGCGGCTTTGCCGTTTTGTCGATCAAAGCTTGCCGAGCTAGATCAATCGCTTCGGCGATGGCCTCGTGGTTAATATGCCCATCGAATTCATAGATGATACGGTCCCAGTCATAACCCTTGGCCAACATATAAAGGACGTCTTTGACGAACATTCGAGTGCCTTTGAAGGTCAGTTCTCCACCGCAAATCTCCGGATCGGAGACGATGTATTGACCAAGCTCTTTTCGTTTGCGGGTCCTCATAATCGCTCCTTGTTTTGCAAAACGAATTTATCACACGGCTCCCGGCAGAACAACGAACACAAATCAATGGCGGTGTCTTAAGTTGAAATTCAGACTCCGCCAAATAAATGGGTGATATATGAACTAGAAAGCGGGGGCCACCCCGTCGTCGCGCGTTCGCGACGCGTGCTCCAGATGCGCGGTAGCGTAGGATTTAATGGTCTCGACGTGCCGCCAGCGTACCCCGTGGACCCGCCGGAATAACCGGATTTTCAGATTCGCCACTTCGCTGTTGATGCAGTAAAGCCGCTGTCCGTCCGGGTCAGTGTACTCGGCCTGCAGCATATCGCGTAATCGGCATTGGGCTGCGCCTTCGATATATAAGCGCGTGTTCATGGCAGAGAACGACCAGTAGCCCATTCCCAGTTTTCGCTGCCACTGTTCGGCCCGCCGGAGTCGTACGAAGCGGTGCTCTTCGCCGCAATGACGCAGGTACAGCGACTGCATAGGAGGAAGCATACGGCCGGCGCGGCGCGGTCTCGCGGCGAGTCCTTCAAACACCGTCCCCGGAAGCTTTTCGAATGCGTTCGAGTGGAGCCACACCCAATCGTCAACGTGCTTGCGCCCCCACAGGTGCGACTGGCAGCCGGGCTCCTCATCAAGAACTATCTCCTCGCCATCCACCACGATCCTGCCGCTGAACCGCGTATCCAGATTTGGCGAACAGACAAATGATGAAGGCCTCGCGAGCTGAACCATCGTCCGCGGCACGTGATGGTAAGTCGTATTGCACGGCTCGTAGGTCAAATCCCACTCGATGCTGTGGCCGGCGCTATCAACTCCACCGGAGGCGCTGCAAGGCGAGAAAAGACCATCTCCAATCTTCAATAACGAGTCCTCTCGTCCGAGAACGAACTGATCGACCGAGTACTCGCGCTTGAGTCCGAGATTCTGCTCGGGCGACCGGCGATTGAAAGCGGCGGCCCACAAAGCGGCGCGAGGCGGTGAATCCTGATCCAGGACGACCGGCGATTCCAACACGTACCGAAACCAGAAGCCTCGCTGAGACGCGCGATGGTTGAGGGTCAGAAACCATACCTCATAGTGAGGCGCGCTCGCGCCGTCCCAGCGACACTTATTGTCGGAGACGTTTGCGGCGATAGCCGAGGTAGACTTATAGCTGACTGCCATAGTCGGCGCTCTTTCAGTTTCGGGGGGCGGATTTCGGATTGCGGGGGAAAACCCCTGCTCACAGCAATCGCAATCCGGTGACGCGGGAAACTTACATCATTCTTAGCGGTTCGGGCAACATCGCCGGTCAGCTTGGCTGCGCGGCGCGTTCAAACTGTAAGGGCGTTCGTGAATAGGGCGCCCTGGGCGCACTGGCATCCCTGCCCTGACAGTGTAGCGGGAGAACGGTGAGGGCCGGAAAGAGGCAGGAAGGATGCCGGCGCTCCCAGGCTAGTTTGACGGTTGCGCGGCCGGCGTGAATAATACGACTCAAATGAGTCAAGCCCCCGTGACCAAAGAACTGAACCTTGAAATCGAAGTCAAACTCGCTTGTGACGACCTGGATCGCCTCCGCAATGCGGGATTCCGGCTAACCCTCGAAACGCCCCGCCACTTTGAAGACAACTGGTTGCTCGATCTGCCTGATCAGCCGTTGTTCAGACAAGGGGCCGCCCTCCGAGTTCGATCAGTCAACGGCAAGGGAACGGTTACCTATAAGGGCGTTGTGAAGGAGACTTATGAATCCCGGCTTAAAGTGAGAGAGGAAATCGAGACCGCGGTGGATGAGCCCGAGCGACTGATCGAGTTGTTCGAGCGGTTGGGTTATCATCGTTCGTTCAGGTATCAGAAGTACCGCACGGCTTACTGCGTCGCTCTCGACGGCCGCGAGTTGAAGGTAGTGCTTGATGAAACGCCGATGGGAAACTTCATCGAGATCGAAGGCGATGAAAGCAGCGTGCTGAAGGCCCTGGACGCAGCGGGATTCTCGGCCAACGACATCATCCGCGAAAGCTACCCAGAGCTTCAGGCAGCGCGTTGCAAAGCGCGAGGCGTCCCGCTTGAAGATTTGGTTTTCGAGTAAGCGTAAGTTTCTTCGCTTTCAGTAAGTCAGGCATCAGGAGAGACCCAGAGCGATGATTGCCCGAAATACAAAGCCACACAATCTAGCTATTCGCTTCGCTCTAGCGACACTGCTCTTGTCTGGCTGCGCTCGAGACAATTATGGAGCGCAAGTGAGTTTAGAAAACGTGGGAACGCTTCCATTGCGTTCGGTGGTCGTTCGCGTAACAGGAAACTCGTACTCCCTCGGCGACGTCGCAGTCGGTGAGATCCGCACCGTCAAAACATATCCGACGGGGGAATCGCATGTGGTCATCGAACTCGTTGACGATGACGGAAGCAAGAAGGAGTTGCCAATCGACTGTTATTTTGAGTCCGGGTACAGAAGCACCATCGATGTGAAGCTCACAGCCAGCTCCGTCCTCAAGGCAGCCGTGATCCGGTGATCTTGGCTATGAGTCGCACGGACTTCTGACCTCTGACCTCTGACCTCTGACTTCTGACCTCTGACTTCTATCTTTATGAAGGGTTTTATTCTAGCAGCGGGATTTGGCACCCGGCTTTGGCCGCTTACGGAAGATCGCACCAAGGCTGCCATACCTTTTCTCAACCGCCCGTTGATCAACTACTCGGTCGAGTATCTGGCCTCTCACGGAATTGCCGAAATAATTGTCAATCTCCACCATCAGCCCGAGTCGATTCGCGTTGCGCTGGGGGACGGTTCCAAACTCGGAGTCAAGATCGAGTACTCGCTCGAAGACGAAATACTCGGAACATCGGGCGCGTTGGATCGCGTGCGCGAGTCGCTCCTTGACGACGACTTCGTAGTCATCAACGGAAAGATCGTCACCAATATCGATCTTGGCGAGGTCATCGCCGAGCATCGCAAACAAAACGCGATCGCTACGCTGGTGCTAAAACGGAACACCGCGCTCGAGCACTTCAGCATAGTAGAGATAGATGATCGCGATCGGATCACGCGATTCGCCGGATTCCCGGACGCTGCTTTTCCGCGGGCCGCCGTCACCGAAGCAACCGTCTTTCCCGGCGCAGTGGTTGCGCGGACTGATCCCGCGCCGCTGATGTTCACCGGTATTCAGGTGCTGTCGCCGCGAATCTTCGAGTACATTCCGCGCGGCTACTTTTCTCATTCGACCATCCACGTCTACCCCCAAGCGATAGCAGCAGGCGAAGCGGTAGTCGGGCATGTTTCAGCCACGGACTGGTACGAGATGAGCACCGTGAGCCGGTACCTGGAAGCTCACCTCCGGCTGATGGAAGGCGGGTCGGTGATCACCGGACAAGATTGCGTAATCCAACGGGGCGCGAGCGTGGAGCAGGCGGTCTTGTGGGATCGGGTCACGGTCGAGACCGGCGCAAGCGTGCGGCAGTCCGTACTGGCCGACGGCGTTCGAATTCCGGCTAACGCAGTAATCGAACGAGCCGTAGTCGTCCGGCGGGACATCGCGCGACACATAGAGCGCGGCAAAGTCGTCGGCGAGAACGTGATAGTTCCCGTCTGAAGGTGTTTATGGCTTCACCGATCGAGACGGACCCATCACAAGCAATCGCCCGCCTGGCGGCGCGTCACCTGAACCTGCCGGTGGACGAGCTGTCCGTCACGAGGCTGACCGGAGACGCGTCCACCCGTTCCTACTTTCGCGCCCAGGCGCGAGGCGCGAGCCTCATCGTAGCTCAGTACGGCACGGCCTTTGACGAAACCGAGCGCGCTATCGATAGACTCGAGAAGGCCGAGGCTGGCAACCCATCCGCGCGACTAACGTTCGCCAACGATCCGTGCGCTCACATCGAGGTGACTGCTCTGCTCCTGGAAGCAGGGCTGCCGGTGCCGCCCGTCCTTGCGACCTGTGGTGGAGAGGCGACGATGCTGATCGAGGATGTTGGCGACCTGCGGCTCCAGGACTGGCTCGAAGGCCGTTCGGACTCCGAAGTCGCCGAAGCTTACCGGCATGCCCTCGAACTTGTAGTTCGAATTCAAGAAGCCACAGAACAGGCTCTGGCAGCCGATTCCATCTGCTCACATCTGGCGTTCGATGAAGCAAAGCTCCGTTGGGAGCTGGGATTTTTCTTCGCGAACTACTTCAATAAGTATCTCCGGGTCAAGCTGGACCCGGCGACGTCGAACGCAGTGCAGCGGGATTTCAAGACGCTGTGCTCGGAGCTTGCCGCCCGTCCTCGAGTTCTGACCCATCGCGATTATCACGCGCGCAACCTGATGATGCCTCACGGCAAGTTGTTTATCATCGATTACCAGGACGCGCGAATGGGACCCGCGAGCTACGACGTAGCGTCGCTGGTGAGCGATCCGTACACGACGCTCTCTCGCGAAGTCGTGCTTGAGCTGGTCGAAGGGTTCATTGAGGCAAAGACGGCGTCGAAGCTGCCGCTGCCGGATGTTGATGAGTTTCGAACTGAGCTTGAGCTGATGACTGTGCAACGGATGTTGAAAGCTATCGGCACTTATGCATCGCAGGCGGCGGCGGGCAATGCTGTGTACATACCTTACATCGAGCCGGCCCTCGAACGTTCGCTTGCGGCATTGAAGTCCCTTGGCCGTTTCGACGCGACGCGGGCGCTGCTCGAACGAACTCCTGAATGATCTGTTCCGTTTGCGGTTTTGTCTCGACAGATAATTCTTAAATAATTCTTATAGAATCAACGGTACATTAGTCTGGACTTCTCTTTCGCGGGACGGGCTAGACGAGGTACTCGCTTATAACGCTCATTTCGCCAACTGAGGCGGGAGCTTGGTAATAAACGGCGGCCTCTCTATCGTCTTCACGCACGAATCATCGAGCCCTTTCGCCAACCCTTTCGACAGGAACTCCACAAACAGATTATCAACACACTCGAATCGAAAATGGTGGCCGGTGTTTGGAATCGATATGTGACGGCCGTTTGGAAGGAATCGCAAGGCGCCCGCCGCAAGCCACGGAGGCGCCACCGGGTCAAGCCCGCCAGTGATCATCAAGATCGGAACGTCGGATTTGACCGGCTCGCTGAATAGCATCAGAGCTTCTCCAAAAAATAATGTCTGGCAAAACTTACGTAGTCTTGGATGTCCGGCAGGTGTAAGGCCTTCGCCGGTGTCACTTCTTCCTTCTCAAATAATCGATATACTCTCGCATCCGTTTTGCGTCCACAGCGTTCGGGGAGAGCTTCAAATAAACCTCGTATGCGTCGGCGGCCTCCTGAAAGCGCTTTTGTTCCTCGATGGCTTTTGCAAGGTTGTACTGAGCTTCGGGCCACGCTTTCTTCTCCTGTTCGATGGCCAGCTTGAACTGCTGCTCGGCTTCGTGGGCCTGTTTTTGCTCGAGCAGCGCGATTCCAAGATTGTACCTTGCTTCGGCGTAGTTCCCCGCCGCCAGCTCGACTGCCTTATGATATTCGACGATCGCATCTTCGATTCGGCCTTGCTTATAGAGCGTAAGCCCGAGAAAGTGGTGAGCCCGGATCGCCACACCGCTCGATCGAAGTTCGAGGACTCGACGGTATTCTCTCTCGGCGTCGGAGTATTTCTCGCCGGCATAGAGGGCTTCAGCTAGATTGAAGTGAGCCTCCGAGGAGTTTGGCCTTACAGCAACTGCCTGTCGATATGCTTCGATCGCAAGCGGAAAGTCTTGCTTAGTGAAGAACACGTAGCCCATGTTCAGATACGCAGTGAAGACTGGATGCCCGGCCTCTTTTATTGCGGCGCGATACTCCTCGACCGCTTCCTCGAAGTGTCCTTGAGAGGCAAACTGATCGCCGCGGGTAACGTGTTGAAGCACTCGTTCAGGCAGGACTTCACTCCATCGTCACTTGATTGTGTTGTACTGGTCGCGGGACCTTGACCCGTTTGACTCGAAACGGCCGGTGCAGCCCGTAGCGTGTGCGACAACCCGGCGGAGATGATCTCAAGTGCGACAAAGACAACGCAGGCCATTCGACGGCCGGCATACGCGGATCGAGCTCTCTTTCTCTTAATCATGAAGCACGCCTCTGAAACTGAACGCGCCATTACCGAAGGAAAGACAAAAGAGCGATCAAACCGCGCTTCAACACTGTGAACGAACTTTAACCTCGTTCTTCAATCGGAACGTATTTCAGCCCGCGCGGCCCGACGTATTCAGCTCGCGGCCGAATCAGCCGGTTGTTCCTGAATTGCTCCAGAACGTGAGCGGTCCAGCCGGAGATGCGGCTGCACGCGAATATCGGTGTGAACAGATCGGTTGGGATTCCGAGCGCGTAATAAGTCGAAGCCGAATAGAAGTCGACGTTCGCGTTCAGATGCTTTTCGCGCATGACGACCTCTTCCATCTTCCTGGACATCTCGTACCACTTGGTTTCGCCGGTACGCTCACCGAGCTGGCGCGACATCTCGGCGAGGTGGATCGCTCGCGGGTCAACAGTCCGATAAACCCGGTGCCCGAAGCCCATTATCTTCTTCTTGTGTGCGAAGGCGTCCTTGACCCACGCCTCGACCGCTTCGACGCTGCCGATCTCGAGCAGGTTTTTGATCACGCCCTCGTTGGCGCCGCCGTGAAGCGGACCCTTCAGGGTGCCGATCGCAGACACGATCGCCGAATAAATGTCGGACATTGTCGCGGCGGTCACGCGCGCCGCAAACGTCGAAGCATTCAACTCGTGGTCGGCATGAAGGACAAACGCTACATCCATCGTTCGCGTAGCAACTTCGTCGGGCTCTTCCCCGTTGAGCGTGTACAGGAAGTTCCCGGCCAGCGACAGCTCCTCGTGTGGATGCACGGGCTCAAGCCCGTTGCGCACTCGCTGAAAGGTCGTGACGATTGTCGGGAACCTTGCCGTAAGCCGTATGGCTTTGCGGGCGGTTGCTTCGAGCGAATTGTCCGCGCCGTCGGGATCGTAAAGGCCCAGCGCCGAAACAACCGTCCGCAGCATGTCCATCGGGTTGGCGGTCTTCGGCAGCAGGCGGATCAACTCGATTATTTCATCCGGCAGCCCAGTCTCGCTGTTGAGCTGAGACTTCAGCGCGCCAAGCTCGACCGCTGTCGGGAGCCTGCCGTTCCATAACAGGTATATAACTTCTTCGAAAGTCGCGTGCTGTGCCAGGTCGTGAATGTCGTAGCCGGCGTAGATGAGTTTGCCCTCTTGGCCGTTGACGTCGCTGATCGTGGATTGCGCGGCGACGATTCCTTCAAGCCCAGCCTTGGCGACGTTTGCTTCACTCGACATATTCGTTTTTCGTTCCTTTCGGTCGCGATCGGTGCAAGAGCGCTACCAAAACTTTTCGTGGGTGATGTCCAACATTGAAGGATAGGACACGCGCGCAACCGTGTCAACGAGCGGGCCATTTTTGGTCAGGGAATGAGTACCTCGATCTCAATTCCTCGACGGGCCTCGATGACCCGAGCGGCAGACTGGCGAGGCACAGCGAGTTCCAGGAAACCCGCGCTGCCGAAGTAGGCGAACAGCTCGTTCTGGTTAGCCTCGGCAAAATGAGTAAGCACTCGCGCCGCTTCGTGCGCACCGATTCGCACGCGAGCTCCGGCACGAACCAGTTCCTCTGTTAGCTCAGCCGGGGTGATGTTCGTGATCAGGTTTCCGAATCGGTCGACGTGAATTACGGTTCCCCGAATTTGTTTCTTGGACATAACGACTGGCGTCGGAGTGTTCAACCGCACCGGATCGCTGATCTCTTCGCCCATCATGCGCCAGTCAACGAGCTTGGACACGTAAGCCGCGCACGGCGCGAATACATCGCGACCGTGAAAAGTGCTCGAAACGGGTTGCCGGAAATAATGCTCTGTTGTGAATTGAACAACTCGATTGACGTGCGCCCGCTCATAGATGTAACTGAAGACTCCGTTGTCAGGACCGATAAAGTTGCAGTCATCGGTCATCACCATTATCGGCCGCCGAGCCGATCCCACTCCCGGATCCACAACGGCAACATGAATCGTGTTCCTGGGGAAATATTTGTAACAGCACATCAGCGTAAAAGCGGCGGCGTAGATGTCGTGGGCGGGTATCAGATGTGTCATGTCGACGACTTCGGCGGCAGGGTTTATCGACCAGATCACCCCTTTCATCACTGGAACGAAGTAGTCGGCTTCGCCGAAGTCGGTGGTCAGCGTTATGAGCGATTTCTTTTCAGACATCGATTTGCTCCAGGAGGGCGGATCATTAGGAGGCACGGCTATTCTATAACAACAAGCAATAGTTCTCACTGGTTAAAGTGAAGCGAGGAGCTTTCTGTCCTGCTCGTAACTGAGTCTGCCGGCGGCCTCGTCAAAATCAAACCACTCCGCCCGGTCGACTTCTTCACCCGCAACCTGGATGTCGCCTCTTACACGTTCCATCAGGAAGTAGTGCACAGCTTTCGGTCTGAGCCGCCCTTCATTCCGCCTTCGATAGCGGTAACGCAAGGTCGCGAGCTTACGGGTGATGCGGCAATCAAGCCCGGTTTCTTCTCGTACCTCGCGCAGTGCGGCTTCTTCAATGGTCTCGCCGGGGTCCAGCTTGCCTTTCGGAAAAGACCAGTCGTCATAGCTTGGCCGATGCACGAGTAGAACGCATGGAGTACCGGTCTCCTTATCAATCACTATTCCACCAGCAGCCAATATCTCCGTGTTCATTCATCCGAAGATTAAACCAGACACGGGTTATTTTCTATAGAGAATGCCCAGGAACCGCCAATCAATCCGCGGCGTATCAATCATCAGTAGCTCGCAAGGTTGCATTCAGAGTAAGATTCAATTCAGGAGTAATAGTTATGTCCAGCAAGTTTGATGAACTAAGGCGGCGAGCGGAAGAAGCGGCACACCAGATTGACGAAAAGTTCGAGATCAAGTCGAAGCTCGACAAGGGGGCGCGCGCAACTACGGACGCGCTGCGCAAGGGCGCTGAGGCTGCTTCGTCGACTCTCGATGCCGCCCGCGAGGAAGTGTCTCGGCTCGACCGCGAGCACAGGGTCAGCGAGCGGGTGAGCGAGAGCGCTCGCCGGGCCGCCGGCGCCGCCGAAGACGCGCTCCGCCGTTCCGGCATAAAGGACAAAGCTGCTGAAGCCGCGAGCGACGCCTCTCAAAAAGCCAGCGAAGTTTTCGGCGATGCAAAGGAAACAGCATCAGACCTCTTCGGCGATGCGCGCCGCTATTACGAAAACGCCAGCGGGGCTGCTCGCGCGAGTGCGTCGGCCGCGCGGTTGCCGTCGTCGGTTCTCAACACCCTTGCTAGCGCGCGGCGATGGGCCAAGAAAAACCCGGGCAAGGCTGCTGCTGTCTCGCTCGCGTTCATCGCCGGCACTCGCGCAGGCTCGGCGTTTTCTTCGCTTGACGTCGTGCTGCTCGGGGCGGGCGGGGCGGGCAACTGGCTTTTTCATTCCGCGCTCGTGCCTTATGGTCTGCGGAAGCTATCCGAAAAATACGAAGCCCATTTGAAACGCCAGGAAGAACTGATCCGGGACGGCAAGCTCACCGAGGCGGAGCGCGCGCAAGTGAAGTTTCAGCGCGACGCGGCGAAGTACGTCGGCGCTCCATTGCTTGGGGCATTCAGCGTCGCGGCTGGGGCGGGGCTGGTCTTCGAAGCGGTCACCGGCGGCGCGGTCGCGGGGTTTCCCATCAACATAGTACTCGGCGGGAACCCCCTGCTGTCGAGCATTTGGCTCTTCGGCAACGGGCTGGTCTGTTTTCACAACGGATACAAATTCTTCATGATGGCGCTCGCGGACCAGGAAGACGTCGCCCGCGTAGTGCGTGATATCAAAGGCCTGCTGCCGGCGGAAGTAGCATAGACTTCAGTCTGTGCGCGTCCGCTAGAGATAGAACACGGGTGACACCGGGCCGTCGCGCTGATGTCATCCGTGTTTCGCTTATGTAAGGGCCTCCACAGACTAAAGTCTATGATACCACCGCGGACTCAAGTACAAGTCGCGCTCCTGGGATTCGGCAACGTGGGTCGCGCATTCGTTCGCTACGCCGAGTCTGGCGTCGCGGAGAACAAAACCGCGATTATAGTCCGCGCAGTCGCTGATGCCAGCGGCGGTCTCTTCCTGGAGAACGAGTCATCGGTCGAACGTGTGATAGCTCATAAGGAATCGGGGCGCAGCTTGCAGCAGTTCGCACCCGGCGAATCGATCGGTGACCCCCAAGCGTTCATTCGAGCACTTCAATCAGCAGGGGTCTCTGTCTTAGTTGAATCACTTCCAACGAATATCGCCGACGGACAACCCGCGCTTGAATTGATCACCGCCGCGCTCGAGCAAGGGACTAACGTTGTCACAGTAGATAAAGGCCCGCTCGTGCATGGATTCGAAGCGCTCAAAGACGCGGCGCGGAAGGGCGCGGCGCGGCTTGGCTACAGCGGAACGACTGGCGTGAGCATACCCGATGAACTTGCGGGCGATCTCGTGCTGGAAATACGCGGCGTGTTGAACGGCACGACCAACTACATACTAACCGAGATGCAGCAACATCAGAGGTCCTTTGATGAGGCTCTCGCCGGCGCTCAAGCTGATGGCATCGCTGAGCCTGATCCTTCGCTCGACGTTCGAGGCTGGGACACTGCGTCGAAGACTCTAATCCTGGCAAAGTCGCTGATGGGTGCAGACGCTCGACTCGCTGAAGTATCGCGAATAGGCATCGGCGCGGAGACCGAATCGCTGATCAGAATCGCGCGTGAGAGCGGCCGCGTGGTTCGCCTGGTCGGCCGAGCTCGAATATGGCAAGGGCGAGTGCGTGTGAGCGTCGCGCCCAAACTGGTTGAGCCAGATTCACCGTTCTATTCGGTGTCGGGCACATCGAAGGCGGCAGTCTTCCGAACCCAACGACAGGGCGCGGTGTTTGCGCTGGCGCGATCCGGCCGCGACGCGATTTCGCAGACGATAGTTGATGACATCGCAAGAGTCGCATCAGAACTTTGTTGAAATCAACAGAATAAGTTCACTTGTGGCTTGGGGCCGTCTCGCTCTCTACCAAACCGGGAAAGAGATCCTCAAATGACAATTGCGGGCTTGGCTCTTGCTCCTGGTCACCCTCACTGCCCTCCGACGAATGCGACACAGACTGCGGCCGAAGCGCCTTTTGCACGTCGCGCAAGTTGAAGCGAATCAATCGGTCGGTTAGAAGCACGGCGGGGATGCGGCCTGCGCGGCGAAGCCTGTGAACTGTCGCTTCGCTCACCTGCAAAACCTCAGAGAGTTGACGCGCGGTCAGGTACTCAGCGCGCTTGTCCCTGGGTTGGTCCGGCGCATCAGATTCGCCGGTTTTAGCGTGTGGTTTTTGTCGCTCGGTCGCCACTTATTTCTTCACCGGTTCGAGTGAAAATGATAAAGGAACAGACTCAGACTCGTTTACATCGACCAGCTTGGTCTCCAGCTTGTAGCCGTTAAGGGTAGCGGTGATCTGATACCTTGCGCGAGCGGCCGGCACCCTGAATGCGAACTCGCCGTGACTGTTGGTCGTGTAGCTCAATGATAATGATCCAACGTGTTTGCGTTCCTTCTCTTCGTCGGCTGTCGGTACTCGCGCGAGCTTCAGGTGCACGCCTGGAAGCGACACACCGGTCGAATCGAACACCGCTCCCCGTATGAGCGAAGTGCGATGAGTGACCTTCGCGAGCCGTATGGTTTTGAGGGTGGTCTCTTTGCCTTCCTCGACTTGCTGCATCTGGACGAGCGTCCCGCCCTGATAGCCTTCGGCGTCGAAGCTCACGGTATAATCGTCCGGCACCAGTTCGAAGGAAAAACTTCCTGCATCGTCAGTTCTTGTTTCTTTCACTGATCGGTCACGGTTGCGCATCGCCCGAACTTCGGCGCCGGCGATCGGCTTGCCCTTCTCGTTTTCGATCTTGCCTTTGATCGTTCCGACGCCCTGCGAAGCGGCGAGGGCGGCAATCAACGAGCTGAGCACAATAAGAGCGCTTATGAAGACCCTGTTCATCACGCTTTCCCTTAACAGCCAATCGCCGATCGTTTTCGCTTGAGTGATTCTGATTTTGCGGTTTCAGTCCGAGAAAAGTCAACCAACAAGGTAGTCCGTAGTCCGTGGTCCGTGGTCCGCAGTCCGTAGTCCGTAGGACGGAGTCCACAGTTTGGTCTTGAGCTTGCGAGTCGTACCCTTCAATCCTCAGGCACCACATCACGCTCATAACTGGCCACTGACTACGGAACTACGGACCACGGACTACGGACTACGGACCACGGACTACGGACCACTGACCACTGATTCCTGGCCATGGCCTATCATCATTCTCTATGATCATCCTTCAGCAATGAGAGTTATCGGCGGAACCCATCGTGGCAGAAGATTGCGCACCGTCGGTGGGCTTGCAGTCCGACCGACATCAGACCGGTTGCGCGAAACGTTGTTCAACATCCTCGCACCTAGAATCGACGGCAGTCGATTTCTGGACATTTGCGCGGGCTCCGGAGCGGTCGGCATCGAGGCCCTGAGTCGCGGCGCAGCTGAAGCGATCTTTATCGAGAGTTCGCGCCACGCTTGCGCGGTAATCGAGGCCAACCTCGCAGCGCTTGGGATCTCAACCGAAGCAACAACTATCAACCGTGATGTTGCGGCAGCGCTCAAGCGCCTCAATCTGGAGGCCAGGCAGTTCGAGGTTACGTTCTTTGATCCGCCGTACGCGTCGGAGATTTATGGTCAAGTGATGAGGCAGCTCGCTTCGGGCAATCTGCTGACAGAAGGGGCTCTCGTCGTCGTCGAGCACCTGGCGAAGACTCCGCCCGAACGCGAGTACGGCAGGCTAAGGATCTGTCGCGAAGTGAAACAGGGCGAATCAGCGCTCGCGTTTTATGAGACGGTTGATGTCTGAGCATTCACTGATGCCTCTGCATGGTCTACTGGGTTTGGGCGCGCGAAGAGGAGTGGCCGCTGAGTGTCGCCCAGGCGACATCAGGGCTACTGGCTACTAACCGCTTTTCCATGCTAGTATCGCTCGCCTCAAAGCGATGTTTGTGCTATCGGAAGTCTCCAGGAGATAAAGGCTGATGCGCCGCGCAATCTACCCGGGGTCATTCGACCCGATAACGATGGGTCACCTGGACATCATCGAGCGTTCAGCCAGGCTCTTCGATGAAGTCATCGTCGCTCTGCTGCTAAACATAGAAAAGCAGCCGATGTTCACCACCGAAGAGCGCGTCGAGATGATCCGCGAAGTCACCCCCTGGAGCAATGTGCGGGTGGACACCTTCGAAGGATTGCTCGTCCACTTCGCCGTTCAGCAGCAGGCGCAGTTCGTAGTTCGCGGCATTCGAGCGATTTCGGACTACGAGTACGAGCTCCAGATGGCGCTGATGAACCGTCGTCTCGAGCCAAACGTGGAGACGGTTTTCTTGATGGCGGGCGAAGCTTATTCGTACATCAGCTCGCGGCTGATCAAGGAAGTGTTTAAGCTTGGCGGCTCGATCAAGGGACTGGTGCCGGAATTGGTGGAAAAACGGATGCGCGATAAGATGGCAAATGGATGATGGCGCGGGGCCATGCCGAATGCGTACACTTCGGAATGCGGAGAGAAGAATATGAGCAGCGACAAGATTCAAAGGCAAATGGACTTCATCCTCGAGCAGCAAGCGAAGTTCGATGCGAGGTTCGATGCAAAAATGCTCGAGATTGAAGACAAGCAGAGGCAGAATACGGAAGACATCGTCAAGCTTGTCGGCGCCATCATGAACCTGACCCTTCATGGCCAGGAAAACAGCCGGCAGATTGCCGAGTTGATTGAACACGGAAAGGAAACTGACAGGCGAATCGCTGAACTGGCCGTGGGCGGAAAAGAGACGGACGCGCGCCTTAACTCACTAATTGAGGTGGTCGAGCGGTATTTCAGCAACGGACAGCAGCGCTAGAAGCAAAGAACAACTCAAAGCGAAATTCCGGGAGGAGGCGGTTGACAACAAGCAAAGCGGTATTCAAAGAGTCAGACAATGTGGCCGGCATGGAAGTCTCTTCCACGCTAGCCGTTTTGATGGAAGCCGAGCGACTGCGATCTGAAGGCGTCGATCTGATCGACCTGGGTGCGGGCGAGCCCGACTTCCCTACCCCGCGGAACGTCAAAGACGCCGCCGAGCAAGCCATCGAAAACAACTTCACCCGCTACACGGCGACGAGCGGCATCGCTCCCCTGCGCAAAGCGATCACTGAGATGATGCGCCGCGATTTTGGCGCGAGCTACGACCCATCAGAAGTCCTCGTAACGATGGGCGGCAAGCAGGCCATTTTCAACGCAATGGCCACGCTGCTCAACCCCGGTGATGAAGTATTGATCCCGTCGCCTTACTGGGTCACCTTTCCTGAGATCGTAAAGTTTCTGAACGCAAGTCCCGTCTTCATCGACACCGAACCGAGTGACTTCCTATTGACCCCTCGCGCCGTAAGCGACTCGATCGGACCGCGCACGCGGCTGCTCATCATCAACTCCCCGAACAACCCGACCGGGCGCATCATTCCGCCTGAGGAGTTTCGAGAGATCGTTGACGTCGCCGCCGCGCGCGACGTGTGGGTAATCAGCGATGAATGCTACCTGTACTTCGCCTATCCTCCGGCCGCCCCGTTCACCGCGGGACAATTGCCGGAAGAGCTGCGTTCGCGGGTGATGATCTGTGGATCCTTCTCCAAAACGCACGCAATGACCGGATGGCGATTGGGCTTTGGGCTCGGGCCGAAGCCGTGGATTCAGTCGATGCTCAAGGTGCAAAGCCATTCGACCTCGAACGCAAATTCGATGACGCAGAAGGCTGCGGTCGAAGCTGCGATCGGGCCGCAGGACTCGGTGCGTTCGATGATCGGAGAATACCTGCGGCGGCGCGATTGGGTAGTTCCGGCGCTAAACGAGATCGACGGCATAGAGTGCTCGATGCCTGAAGGCGCATTCTACGTGATGCCAAACGTGAAACGATTGCTTGGCGGACCGGTGCGAGATTCGATCGAGCTTTCAAAATTGCTGCTGGATGAAGCGCGAGTGGTCGTGACCGCGGGCTCTGCCTTCGGGATGGAAGGCTACCTCAGGATTTCGTACGCAAACTCACTGGAAGCGATTCAGGAGGGCGTGCGGAGAATCGATCAGGTGGCGAGGGCTTTGCTCGGAACATAGATTCGAAAGCGGCCGCGGCTGCCTTTCCCGGTTGAGCGACGCACCTCTTTGGCTATGACCCAAACGAGATCGATGCAATAAAACAGTCTGGCCCTTGGCGGCCGGCCAAAAGCGAGGAGCCGGTCGGGACTCGCGCACGAAGTGGAGCATCGGTCATCTCTGCTGTCGTCAGATCCCGGAACCTGTCGGATCAGAACTTCGTGATGCTTATGTCCTGATCTCCTTCTTCTCTGAACTTCATGAAAAAGAAGAAGGCAAGGCAGATTAGCGCTACGACAAAGCAGCCGCCGCCCACTACCAGGTGTGTTCGGTCGGGCGCACTCGGTCCCGGATACAAATACTTGTAGAGATAGATGCCCGCGGGGATCAATACGATCAACCCCAAGCCTAGAAGCACGTTCTTCATGGCCCCTCCAGTCAGAGCTAAAGCCTTAGATTCTAGCCTTCAACTGCGGTGCGTGCGGATTTCTACTGCTGCGATTCCGATTATACACGAAATCTATTTGTGTCAAGAGCCAACGCGTTGGATTCGTCGAAAAAATCGGCGGACCCGAGAGTCAGGGACGCTGAAACAGCGACGGGCTCCGGTTCTCTTGAATCATTTGACCGGCAATCTCATAGACCTCGTCAGTCGAGACTTTCCCGCGAGATGAGCCCTGCGCGATTCGATGAGTCGTTGACGACGCAGCGGTGGTGGAGATTGTATCCGCAATCTCGATGACCGGCGTGCTCAGTTCTGACGCGATTCGCGCTATGGCCGGCTCATCTGTGATAACGATGCTCGCGCGTGCGATTGCTGCCACAAGCTCGATCGCGCGCGGCTCGGCGAGCTTGATTGCGCCCGCTGGCAGCCACGCGCTCACGGCACCGGTGAACGCGTAATCCGACGGCTCATCAGCCGCAATTATTCGCGCGTTGAAATTGTTTGCGAGTCTCCTCCCAATTTCTCCAAACGCCTCGACGGGCCATCCGTGCCGGTTCTCGGGATTCGAAGCGTAGAGCAAGACTATCAGCTCCCCTCCGCGCGACCCGCTGCTTGCAAGGCGATGCTCGAATCGCGCGTCCTCTTCAACTGGCGCCATGATTGCGAGGCTCGCGTCATCCATCTCGACGCCCGCCTGTTGCAACACGCTTGCGTAATCTGAACGAGTTGGGCGGACGGCTGAGCGGGCCGCGCCGCCAAGCTGCAGGAGCAAGCCTATCGCGCGCGGGAGCTTCGACGGCGTGAACACCCGAGCTCGCAACACCAGGCGAGAGAGTATCTGCGTTTCAAGCCGTGGTGAAAAATCCAGGACCAGGTCGAAGCTGTATCGCCGCGAGCGCCTGACTAATCCGACAAGCCTCTTCAATGCCGCAGCACTTCCGCGGTCTGGAAGCTTGACGACGCCGAGCGGAATGGTGTCGTCGACGTGTCCGCGGGCACTCAGCAGCTCGCACGTCCCGCTCGGCGCGGCAGCAACAAGAAATGTCTTTGGATATGAAGTCCGGAGCGCTCTTATCGCCGGCAGGAGCGAAATCGATTGCCCGAACGGCGAAATGTCTATTGCTAGTATCGAGCGCGCTGGGTAAAGCATGAACGGGAAATTATACAGCTTGCCTCTCTTATGCGTCAGCGTGAGCGTCGGGGATAGCTTTCGACGGGGGGATTAAGAACTGGACGACCAAGAAAGCGTCTTGCGCGAATCCATCCGCTGGGTAGTGCCGGCGATTGGCGCCGGTTGATCCAGGCTTGCGCCGCCTGCTACATATCTAACACCATAGGGTTTCCTTTCAGGAGCAGTGACGTGGTCATAGCCGGATGTCAGGCATTGATACTTGCAGTCGCGGGTCACGGGCAGGTCCTGCTCGCGCTGTTTATTGCGCTGCTGGCTGCCAAGCTCGCGGCCGAACTGTTCGAGCGAATCCGTCAGCCCGCGGTGGTCGGCGAAATAATTGCGGGGATAATTATCGGTCCAGCCGTGCTCAACCTGGTACAACCCACCGAGGTAATGGACGCGCTCGCCGAGATCGGAGTGATCTTTCTGCTTTTCACCGTTGGGCTCGAGACTGGGCCGAGCGATATTTTCAAGGTTGGCCGGACCGCTATGCTCGTGGCTGTGCTCGGAGTAGTAGTGCCGTTCGTTGCGGGTTGGGGCCTGCTTTCAGTGTGGCCGGGACATTCGTGGATCGAAGCGACGTTTCTCGGAGCAGCGATGGTCGCGACGTCGGTCGGCATAACAGCTCGGGTGCTGTCCGGCATGGGCTTGATCACCGCCGAAGCGAGCCGGGTGATCCTGGCCGCCGCGGTGATCGACGACGTGATCGGATTGTTGGTTCTCGCAGTCGTCAGCAGTCTGGCGACCGGACGAGTGAACTACTTAAGCATCGGTCTGATCGCCGGGCTGGCAATAACCTTCACATTGCTGGTTATCGCGTTCGGCTCGAGAGTCGTCAATCGAGTTAAGCGACCCGTCGGAAACTTGAAGATCGATCATTCGCTGCTGATGTTCGCGCTGGTGTTGTGCTTCGGATTGGCGGCGGTCGCAAGTCTGATTGGAATAGCTGGAATAATCGGCGCTTTTCTTGCGGGCGTCGCGCTCTCGGAAGCAACCGACGGAACAAAGTTGCATCAGCAATCTCAAGCGCTGACCGAGTTCACAACGCCCTTCTTCCTGGTGGCGATCGGAATGAAGCTCAACCTGGCGATATTCCGTTCGCCAGATGTCATTGCGCTCTCGGCCGTCGTCATAACGCTGGCGATCTTGACCAAGTTCATCGGGTGCGGGCTTGGTGCGCTTGGAATGGGCCGGCGGCGCGCGATCCAGGTTGGGGTTGGGATGATCCCGCGAGGCGAGGTCGGCATCGTGGTAGCGCAGATCGGCGTGGCGATGGCGGCCGTGAGCGATACAATCTACGGAGTCGTGTTGGCGATGGCAGTGATCACTACGCTGGCGGCCCCGCCTTTCATAAAGCTTGCCTTTGCAAGCGAGTCATCGTCTGCTCAACCTTCAGAGTATGATACCGAGCTACAAGAAGAGATAGGCTGAAGATGCGTGATTCGTGAAACGTGATCCGTGAAACGTGATGCGTATCACTTCACTATCTCGAAATCCATCCACTGCGTCGCCCAGCGGTATTTCTCCTTCGCGAGCCTGTCAGTAACTATGACTTGCAGCATATACTCACCGGGCGTGAGTTCGTCTCCCAATCGCAAACGGCCGGATGCGGGGATGTGTTTCCAGTCAGGCTCCTCACCCACGTTTAGGGGGCTTACTTTGGTGACGAACACCTGCTTGCCGTCTTTGAGCAAGATCACTTGCGACTCTAGTTGTGGCTTCTTTGTCCTCGGGTCAAGCTCGGCGTTATAGATCAAGAACCCGTAGTCCAGATAAATCCCGCGCTTGAGCATGCGCACCGCCGGCGTGCTTGCTGGATCAATGGCTTCGACGGCGCCTTCGTTGTTGTTCGTCTGATCGCCAGTTGCAGTCGGCGGCGCCTTCCTGGCCGTCGCCGGATCGTAGCCGGAAACTACCAGTCCTGAGAGCGTGAGCCGATTCCTTCCTATGTCAGGCACATCTATGAACTGGCTGGCCGACCCTACACGCTCCCCGCCGGCGTCGCGCACAGCCACTCGCAACTGGTATCCCCCTGGCTTCTTGATTGGGACGTTGAGCGCGTAGATGAATCCGTCATCCAACAATTTCTGAAAACCTTCCCGGCGCACGCTCAAGTTGTAACCGCGGGCTTCGCGGCCCACGATCTCGCCGTTACTGCCGAAGGTGAAGGCTACGATTTCAATCACGCCTTTGCGCAAGCCATCCTGCTCTTCGCTAAATGAAATATCGCGCGCGTCTATGTGCATTATCGAGCGCATGAAAGAACCGGTCTTCGGCTCGTGTCCAAAAAGCGATGTGAGCTTCAAGTGAATGTCGCCCGAAGTAAACGGCGATGTGAGCGCGGTCACTATTTGTTGGGTAGCGGTGCTGTTGACCGGCCCCGTTTCTTCATCGGAAACGCCGTAAAAACCGGTGCGCGAACGAACTCGAAGGCCAGTCCGCTTCACCTTCACGCTTATGTTGTGAAAAGTTTTTTGTCCCTGCAAACCCTTGAAGGTCGATAGCTCAGGTATGTAGCCAAGCAAATAGTAGCCTTTTTGATCGTCGAGCACGCGGCTGAGTCCCTCGGAGATCTTGTTCGTGTTGCGTACGAAGAATCCGCCGGTCTGATTGGCGAGAAAGTTCAGGCCTCCCTGCGAGTCGAATAGGTGTGCGCTGCGATCGGACACCTTCTGGTCGACTTCGGCAGTGCTTAGAAAAGCAGTGCTGTCGGCGGGGTTCAGTCCCGTGGTTTGAAGTCCGCGAGCGTCTATAGTGTAAACAACGACCGACGCGCGATTCGCTAAATCAACAATACGGCGCACCATTTCGAGGATCCTGAAGTTGGCCGGCGAAGAGCCCGACTTGAAAAGCTCGAACCCATCGGACAGCAAGATGACCGATTTGCGGCCGGGCAAATCTCTCAGCCCACGCACTATCAAGTTGAGCGCGCCTAGCGTGCCGGTCGAAAAAATCTCCGCGCGAGAACTTGCGGATGACGCTATGAATTGCGTCATCTGCGCCGCGCCCCGACCTCCTGCGCCCGCGAAGGGGGCGCTGGTAATCCGCGCGAATGCCCCAGCCTCCCCGCCTCCCATGAGATTAAAGCGCACGCGCTCTATGGCGGCATAAAGCAGCCGCTTGTCCGCGGTGAACTGCTGCAACGCGCCTACGCCCGCTCCAGTCCGGATGATGGCGACTAGGTCGCCCGGCTGCATCTGCTCGTCCACGAATTTTTTCAACGAGTCCCTTACTGTGCTTATGCTTTCAAACGACATGCCAAGATCGTCCACGACGAGGGCAATCGTGCGACGCACCTGGTCCACGCGCAATCGAACGGGCGGCGCCGGCGGCCCGGGAGGCGCATTCGGGTTGGCGCGCGTTGAGGGAGGGGCAGTCGCCTCGCCGGCTGTGGGCTGAGCAGTGACGTAAGAAAAATTAGTGATCCGCTGGTGCCGGCCGTCTTCGAATATCTCGAAGTCTTCCGGCTTGAGATCGGTCACCAGTTTGCCGTGCTGATCGGTAACCACCGCGTCGATCTGGACCAGAGTCACCGAGATTCGCACAACGTCGTCTTCCTTCTTGGCTTTGCCTTGCTCTTTGGCTCGCGGTGATTGCGGGACCGCGACCTTTTCCTTTTGAGCTGTGCCCTGCTCGGCGGGCTTGCCCTGCTGTGCGCCGGGAACGGAAGCCGCGCATGCGAGCAGAATGAACAGCGTGAGCAAAGGCTTTCTCTTCATCTCAGTCTCCGTGTGTGCACCGACGGACCCGTCGAGCCCATCGATCGGTTTTTATTTTACGATCTCAAAATCAATCCATTGGCTGCCAACTCGGCTTTCTTCTTTGGCTAGCTTGTCGATGACTATCAGTTGCAAGGCGTACTCGCCCGATTGGAGATCGTTTCCCAACAACAGGCTGCCGCCGGCAACAATCCGTGTCAGATCCTTTTGCTGACCGGGATCCAACGGATTCACCTTGCCCGTAAACACTTGCTGACCGTCTCGAAACAGTCGCAATTGGGTTTCAAGCTGCGGGCGATTCGCTGCCTTGTCCAATCGAGCGTTGTAGATCATGCACGCGTATTCCAAAACCATGCCGCGCGTGAACTTGCGCACACCCGGTCCTGCCTGCGGGTTCTCTTCTTCAACCTTACCTTCGGCAGTGCTGGTCATCCGGGCGGCGGGCTGCGAATTTGCGGAAGGTCTTCGGGCTGTCTCAGCCGGACCGCCTCGAACCACGATGGCCGAAACCGCGAGCCGGCTCTTCTTGAGGTCTGGAACTTCGATGAACTGGTTCGCCGAGCCTACCTTGAGCGACGCGGTGTCGCGAACAGCCGTTCTCAACTGGTATGCGCCGGGTTTCTTGATCGGAAGATTGACGCGATAGAAGACGCCAGTTTTCAAGGTATGTTCGTATTCTCGCTCGGTCATGCGCACTACGTAGCTGCGTACGCTCTTGTCCACGACGCTTCCGTTATCCCCAAAGGTGAACGCAGCAATCTCGAACGATGCTTTGCGCTGGCCGTTGGCTTCGGTCGCGAAGGTCAGGTCGTTCGCGTCAACGTGAAGCAGCGAGCTCACGAAAGGGCCCTTTTGCGGATCGACCCCGAACATCGAAGTCAGTCGTAAGCCTATGTCGCCCGAGCCGAACGGCGACGTGAGCGCGGCCAACAGGCTCTGACCAAACGCTTTTTCAAGTGGTTTTGATTCTTCATCGGTTATGCCGAAGAACCCGCTGCGAGTTCGGATGCGCACGTCTGGCCGGGTGACTTTGACTGTGAGATTGTGGAAGCCCCGCACTTTGTCGCCCTTGAAGGTTGATGCCTCGGGAACGAATCCGACCAGATAGTAATTCGACAGATCGTTCATCACGCGGCGGATGCCGCCGCTCAGGTCGTTGGTGTTTCTGATGAAGAAGCCGCCGGTTTGCTGGGCGAGGTAGTTCAATCCTTCCTGGGATTCGATGAAGTCGTCCGCGCGGGCGGCGCTATAGGCGCGAGGTTCGGCTTGCCACCTGGCTTGATCTACGCCACCAAAAAAGGAGATATCTCCACCAAGATCGTCCGCCGCGGTCGCGGTGAGCGGCTGCAACCCCCGCGCATCCATCGTGTAGATCACCGCCGATGACCTGTTAGCCAGGTCGGTGAGATTGCGCAGCGCATCACGAACTCGAATAATGTTCTGCTCGCGATTGTAGATACTCAGCCCTTCAGAAAACAGAACCACAGACTTGCGGCCCGGCAACTCTCGCAACGCGCGAACGACGAACTGCAACGCGCCCAGTGTGCCGACCGAGAAGACCTCCTGGCGCAGCTTATCCATTTCGTCGGTTGCTCTCTCAGGGATCTGCAGAAGTGGGTCAGTACTGCTTCTCTTTTTGTCCCCGCTCAAGGTGCTGGCCCCGAGCGCCGAATACCTGCCGGGTTCGTTCATTGCGACCGGAGCAAACGAGTAGAGCGTATTCGAGCTTGGGCTCCAACGGACGCGCTCAATGGCTGCGTACAAGATTCTCTTGTCCGCGGTGAACATTTGCAGAGCTCCCATGCCGGCTCCAGTGCGAACAATGGCGACCAGGTCTCCGGGCTGCATCTGCTCGTCCACGAATTTCTTGAGCGCCTGCCGGACATAAGGCGTGCTTTCAACCGTGAGCGTCAGGTTGTCGACGACCAGCGCGATCGTGCGGCGCACCTGATTGGGCCGTAACCGCGCAGGAGGCGGAACCACAGGCTGCTTGTCGTTAGGCCTGACTCCAGGCGATGGCACGGCCTTTTCGGCAGGTTCGGAAGAAACATATGAGAAGTTAGTTATTTGCTGCCGCCGGCCATCTTCGTAGATCTCAACCTCCTCCGGCTTGAGATCTGTGATGGGACGACCCTTTTTGTCCGTCACCGCGACATCCACCTGGACCAGCGTGACCGAGATGCGAACCACTTCATCCTGGTTCCTTGGAGCGACGCTTTGTTGTTGTTGTTTCTCTTTGGTGGGCGCGGTCTGCTGTGCGCCGGTTGGTGGTTGCTGTCGTCCAGCGACTACCGTAAGTAGAGAGAATGCGGTAAGAAGGACAGTAAAGAATCTCTTTTTCATCGCGAACTCAGCGGGCGGTGTCCTCACCAGAGTCTGAGCTCCCGGAGAGACACTTAGAGCCCTGAGAATACACCGCTGCGAACCTCGTTTTGACACCCCTTCTGCTGCGTTCACACCTGGCAAGCGATCTGCTGCATGAGTTAGGTCTTTATGCTGTCGGAATTCTATCACCGCTTCTTTTTGAATTGAAGGACCGAATTCAGATCTTGGCGACAACCCTCTGCCGCTTGATTCGCCGAAACCTGCACGCTCTTATTCCCTTCGGATTTCAACGGGCACTGAGTTTGAGAATCGGGAATCGGGGGACGTTACTCGCGCAACGATGAATCCCGGCGCATCGGCTCTGCGTGTCGGCAGCCGTATCTCAATTTCAGTCGGCGAGGCGCGGCTGAGAATCTCGGCCTGCTCGCCACTCGCAAACACAGTAACGTCCGGCGGGAAAGGCTCCCCACTCAGCAAAAGGGTAAACTCGTTCAAATTCTCACCAATGCGAACATAGTTCGCCGGCTCACCATTGTGCAGCAGTTGATACGCGTTGATTCTGAGCGTCGGGAACACACCCGTATAGTGTGCATAGGCGCTGGTGAACCCGGTAAGCGTCAGATCAATTGCCGTCTGGTTTTGCGGATATGCTTTGCCTCCCGCTGACCAGTTCACAAAAGAAAGCACGTCGCCCGTGTCTGAACACGCAGCCAGCAAAGAGGGCGCCTCCAGCCTCAGCGATTGGCCCGGCACGAATTGCACATCAAAGTGCGTCCGCAATGTGCCGGATTGACCGCCAATTGTCGTTTCGGTAGCCAGAATATTTGCTCCTCGGGGACAATTGGCCGAAACCGAAAGCGTCACCGGCGTACCCGCTGCTGCGCCATATTGAACCAGTACGGCTGTATCCTGATCGAGCGTCAGCGTGATAGACCTCTCCCCTTCAACCGACACGGTTTGATTCACAATGAACTGTTTGAAAGGCGATATGATGGTATGTCCGCCGCATTGTGGCAGCGAGGAGTCCACCGCTTTCAACTGAATCGTCTTGCCGCGCGGGAAGCTGACGCTGAAGGGAGTTGTCAGGACAACGTGCTTTTTGACTTTGACGCTCGCTGACCCACAGCCTGAGGTTACGGTCAAGGTCACTTGTTCATCTGGTCCTTGCCTCACGACTCTCGCCTTTGACGTGGCGAACGCAGTGTCACTGCAACAGGCAAGCAGCAACGCCATCAAAGCAATGCCGATTCGCGCAGGTCCATGGAAATGAACAGTGCAGCACCTCCGCAACTGGTTATTTAAGGCGTCTCGAATCATTATGCAAATACTCCGATTCAGTCTAACACAGCGCTCTCGCGGATTCTCGCTTATAGGTTTTGATTGGTTTTGCCAGCGAGACCCTATAACTGGCCAAAGACAACATCGAGGTGCCGGCACGTTTCATATTTCGGCCAGCAATCCGATCACGGCCGACGTATCGCTAAGATCGGCAAGGAGAACGTCGGGCGAATACTCCCTCAACTGGTCTACGGTGTGCTGACCTGAACCTACGGCCAGCACCCGAGCGCCGAAATGACGAGCGCAGGAAATGTCACGAGGAGTGTCACCAACAATCACGAATCGATCGGGAGTAAGGTCGAGCCCCAAATGAGCGTTGATCCTCTCGGCGGCGATCGCGGGCAGGTGATCACGCTCTTCGTCGTCGCTGCCGAACGCGCCCCGGCCCTGAAAGTAGTGCCAGATTCCGGCCACTCGAAGCTTGGCTTCCGCGAGCTTCTCGACGTTACCGGTTAGCAGGCTTGGAAGAAATCGTGAATCGACCGAAAGCGCGTCAAGCAGTTCTCGCACGCCAGGACAGAGTCGAAACACATCTCCGGTAGAAGCAAGGTGATTCAAGATTTCAACAGTCGCGGCTTCCACTTGCGGCAGCCGCTCGCGTATCTGAACCGGAGTGATGCCTTCGCATTCGAGCGCTTCGCGATAGATCGCCAGATCCGTCCTGCCGGCGAAATCAACCTCGTTGATTCGCCCGCACGTACCGAAGACGTCCAACAGCATCGAGTGTATGAGTCCGCGATACTCGCCCCGGCGGACAGTCTTGATCAATGTGCCGTCGATGTCGAAAAGGACCACCCGCAAGTCAGTGGCCAGTGGCCAGTGGTCAGTGGTCAGCATTTTGCGGTCGGTCGTAATTCGTCCGCCGACAAGTACCGTCGTATCTTCGCGCGACCCGCCCGGACGGGCCGCGCTATTGCTGGTCTCAGAGAACTGACCACTGTCCACTGACCACTGCCCACTGTTCTTCTTAGACATTAAATCTGAAATGAACCACATCGCCGTCCTGCACGATGTAGTCCTTGCCTTCCAGCTTGAGTCTGCCTTGCTCGCGGCAACGCGCTTCGCTGCGTAGTTCCGCGAGGTCTTCGAATCGAGTAACTTCGGCTCGTATGAACCCGCGCTCGATGTCCGAGTGAATCACGCCTGCTGCCTTGTGCGCGCTGGTCCCGCGTTTGATCGACCATGCGCGGCATTCGTCTTCTCCGGACGTCAGAAAGCTGATCAAATCGAGCAGCGAGTAAGCCGCACGAATAAACCGGTCTCGCGCGGGTTCCGAGAGACCCAGGTCCTGGAGAAACTCGCGCTGCTCTTCGGATGCAAGCTGGGCGATCTCCATTTCGACCTTGCCCGACATCGCGATCGCGCTGAGATTCTTCGCTTCAGCGAGTTCGTGGATTTCGGGCGGCACGCCGTCGCCCACTGCTTCCTCCGGCTGGTTCAACAACAAAAGCAACGGCTTCAAGCTCAAGAATCGAAATCCGGCGATTAGCCCGAGGTCTTCGTGCGCGAGGTCGGCGTCGCGGAGGGGATGTTCTTGTTCAAGCGCCGCCTTGAGTCGCTCCATCAGTTCGCTCTCGCGCGCCGAGTCTTTCTCCTTTTTCAAGCGAGTTATTCGATTTTCGATCTGCACAAGATCGGTCAGCATCAACTCATCGTCAAACGAGCGTATGTCGCGCGGCGGATCGGCCGCTTGCGAGAGCATCGGATTGTCGAACGCTCGTACGACATGAACAAGCGCGTCGGCCTCGCGCATGTGTTGCACGAGCTTCGGGTCAAGGCCTGATTGGGCTTGCTCAGCGTCGTCGGCTTGCGGACCGGCCACATCTACGAAGCTGATTTCCGCATATGTTTTCTTCTTTGGGTTGAAAATCTCCGCGAGCTTATCGACACGATGATCAGGAACTTTTATCACCCCGACGTTGGCCTTCTCACGCGCTCCGTATCCGCCGACTTCAGCGGTAAGTCCGGTGAGCGTATTGAAGATGGTCGTCTTACCCGACCCGGCGAAACCTACCAGTCCAACTTTCATTTAGTCACCCTTGCCCTGATGCACCGAGGACCTAGAAGAAGAGGATGGAAGATGGAGGATAGAGGATCGATTTCTATTTTCCATTTTCCATTTTCCATTTGTCATTTGCCATTTGCCATTTGCCATCGACAAAGGGTGCCAATGACAAATGACAAATGGAAAATGACAAATGGAAAATGACAAATAAGAAATAGCAAATAGAAAATCCTCCTCGATCTTCTATCGTCTATCCTCGATCCGAAGGTCCTTTCCCGTCATTTCCTCCGGCTTCCGCAGTCCCAGCACCCCCAGCATTGTCGGCGCAATATCTCTCAATGAACCGCCTTCGCGAAGCTTATGGCGATTCCCGTCAATCAGAATAACCGGCACCGGGTTCGTCGTGTGCGCGGTGAAGATCTGCCTGGTCACCGGATCGATCATCTGCTCGGCATTGCCATGATCAGCCGTGATGATTACCGTCCCGCCTTTCGCGCGCGTCGCCGCGACCACTCGCCCGAGACATTCGTCGATTACCTCAATCGCTTTGATCGTCGCCTCGAGGTTGCCCGTGTGCCCAACCATATCCGCGTTCGCGTAGTTCATGATCACCGCGTCGAACCGCTCGCTCCCAATCTGACTAACTACTTCATCCGTGATCCCGTAAGCGCTCATCTCGGGCTGAAGATCATAGGTCGCAACCCCGGGCGACGGGATCAGGATTCGCTCCTCGCCCGAAAACACCGGCTCGACTCCACCGTTGAAAAAGAAGGTGACGTGCGCATACTTTTCGGTCTCGGCGATGCGCAGGTTCTTGAGCCCGGCTTCGGCGAATACTTCGGCCAGTATCCGATTGTGATGCTCGGGCCCGAAAGCAACTGGCAGAGGGAACTGCCGATCGTAGTAGGTCATGCATGTGAACCGGATCTCCGGTCTCGGGCCTCGATCAAAGAATGTGAAATCGTCCTCGGTGAACGCGCGAGTGATCTGTCTCGCGCGATCGGAACGGAAGTTGAAGAAGATCACGCTGTCGCCATCCCTGATAGTCGCGACCGGCTCGCTGTCATCGACAATCACAATCGGTTTCACGAACTCATCGGTGACCCCGTAACCGTAGGACTCACGAATCGCCTCGACCGGATCACGATGCGCGCTGCCTTCGCCGTAGCGCAGAAGTCGATAAGCCTGCTCTGTCCTCTCCCATCGTTTGTCGCGATCCATCGCATAATAGCGCCCGACGACCGATGCGACTCGCCCGATGGCGTATTCGCGCATCTGGTCGATCAACTCGGCGACATATGCGGCCCCTGAATCCGGTGCAGTGTCCCGCCCATCCAGGAACGCATGCACAAACACTCGATCCACATTTCGCTCTTTTGCCATTCGCAGCAGGGCGTACAAGTGCTCTTGCGAAGAGTGCACGCCGCCGTGCGAGACCAATCCGATGAAATGCAGCGCGGAGGCTCGACTCTTAGCGTGTTCCATCGCCTGAATGAGGATGTCGTTGCGAAAGAACTCGCCGGTTTCGATGGCGTGATCGATGCGAGAGGTGTCCATCCGGACTATGCGTCCCGTGCCGATGTTCAGGTGCCCGACCTCGCTGTTGCCCATCTGCCCAGCTTTCAGACCGACGTATTGGCCGGATGCTTCGATGATCGTGTTGGGATACTCCTTGTGCCACTCATCGAAATGCGGGGTGCGAGCAAGAGCAATCGCATTGCCTTCTCGCTCGGCAGAGTAACCGAACCCGTCGAGAACGATCAAGACAAGAGGCGTGTTGTTGACTTTGGTCAAAACAGAATTGTCTCCCTCAAAAAGAAGCTACAGAGTACAGGCGCGCGCATATAGCGTACAAGTTGCCCACCAACTCTGTCTTTGCGACCGCAATGGCAGCAAAAAAGGGGCACGAGGCCCCTTTTCATACATCTCGGTGAATCGATCTCCTCTTTACTACAACGCTTTCTCGATGGCTTGAATCACCGGATCGCTTTCAGGCTTCACCGCCGGTTCGAATCGAGCAATGATCTTCCCGTTCTTGTCCAGCAGGAACTTGCTGAAATTCCACTTAATATCGCCGCCAAAGTCAGGATTGGTGTCCTTGCTCGTAAGAAACTTATACAGCGGATGGATGTCGTCGCCCTTCACCGAAATCTTTGAGAAGATCGGGAAAGTCACGTTGTACTTTGCGGAGCAGAACGTCTTTATCTCCTCATCGGTGCCCGGCTCTTGTGACATAAAGTTGTTGGCGGGGAATCCAAGAATCACAAATCCGCGATCCTTGTACTTCAGATAAACCTTCTGGAGTCCTTCGTACTGAGGAGTGAACCCACATCTGCTGGCTACGTTGACCACCAACACGACCTTGCCGCGATACTGGCCCAAATTGACTTCTTTGTGGTCGATGTCTTTAAGAGAGAAATCGTATATCGAGTTCATCGTTGCGCCGCTGTCGGGCGCGCCGCTTGCCCGGCTCGAAAGGGAGATCGTGAATATCGCAGCGCAGATAAGTACTGCCGCGAAGGCTAAGGTGAGCTTTACTTTCATAAGTTCCTCCGAGATTGATTTGCAGCCGTGCGGCTGGAGTTTATTTATCGGCGGGAGTCACGACTTCGATCCCCGCTGCGCGCGCGGCATCCATACCGCCGGTCAGTGAATAGGCATTCTTGAAACCCATCTGCAGCAATCTAAGCATCTCGGCGTCGGCAGCTTCGTCGTGCGGACAGGTGCAGTAGGTAACGATGACCGCGCTCTTATCGGCGTCCTTGGCCCAATCGTCGAGCTTGTCGGAAGGAACGTGAATCGCCCCTTTGAGTATCTGTCCGCCAAGATCGTGCCGTGCATCGATGATAATGACCTTATCGCCCTTATCGAGCCGCGCCTTGAGGTCTTTTGCCGTCATCTGCTGCTTGGCGGCGTCCGCCGAATCCTTCGAGTCGGCAGCCTTGGCCGAGCCGTGATCATGTGCATGTTTGTCCGTCTGAGCCAGCGCTCCTACAACTACAAGCGCCATTGTCGCCATTGCTGCAAGCAGCATGTTTCTGATTCGCATAGTTCCCCCCTGAATCTTATTTGGCCTGACCGCATGCGCGTGCTCAACGGTCAGTGACGCATTATACCATTCAGCGTCGCGCCGGGTCACGCGAGCCGCGAGAAAGAAACTACTTGACTCCTGAAACTTTTCTTGTACTATTGCCGTAGTACAATAGGACAATGAGCCTTGCGTTTAACATCGATGCCGCGCATCCGACGCCGCTCTATCATCAGCTTGAGCGCGCGATTCGGTTTGCCATCGCCACCGGAAAGCTCGCCCTCGGAGATCAGTTACCCACCGTCAGGCAGCTAGCCGTCGATCTGCGAATCAACGCCAACACCGTCGCCAAAGTCTACGCTGAGCTTGAACGCCTGGGCATAGTCGAGACGCGGCGCGGTGTGGGCACATTCGTCAAGGCGCGGCATTTCGAAGCGGCCCGCGACAAGGATCGCGAGCGCGAGCTGCGGGAACTCGAAGACCATTTTCTTGGAAAGGCGGCGCATCTGGGCTTCCCGGCTAAAGAGGCCGCCGATCATTTGAGGGACCGGCTCAAGAATACTAAATGACGCAGGCTCGAAAAGGAGAAATGAAACATGGGACTCACCACGAAGGAAACTCAACTGGCGCAAACCAAATCGGCGCTCCCGAATCCAAATGCACCGCGTGTAAACATCGTGGCTGCGATGCTATTTACGTTTCCGTTGCTCCTGGGCGTGATCCCCGCAGTGATGTTCAACAACCCTATCGGCCCGATCATCGGATTCGTTCTCGGAATATTGCTGGCGCAGGCTCCCAAGGTCGCCAAGCAATGGGAAAAAGCTGTGGTGCTCAGGCTCGGGCGGTACGTCGGCATCAGAGGACCCGGCCTGTTCTGGATCGTTCCCCTGATCGACACAGTATCTTCGTGGATCGATCAACGAATCATCACTACCAACTTCGTAGCTGAGCAGACGCTCACTTCGGACACGGTCCCCGTCAACGTAGACGCGGTTCTGTTCTGGATGGTCTACGATCCCGAGAAGGCCGCTCTGGAAGTGCAAGATTATCAGCAGGCGGTCAGTTGGGCGGCCCAGACCGCGCTGCGCGACATCATCGGGCGCACGGCGCTGACTGAGCTGCTCAGAGGCCGCGAGCGGATCGAAGAAGAGTTGCAGAAGCTGATCGACGAGCGCTCAAATCCCTGGGGCGTGACCGTTCAATCGGTCGAGATGCGCGACGTAGTAATCCCCGACGCGCTGCAGGACGCGATGTCACGCGAGGCGCAGGCCTCTCGCGAAAAGCAGGCGCGCATCATCCTGGGGCAGGCCGAAGTCGAGATCGCGCATCTGTTCGCCAAGGCGGCTGAGTCCTACCAGGCGAACCCAACCGCGCTTCACCTGCGCGCGATGAACATGTTGTACGAAGGCTTGAAGGAGAAAGGCGCTTTGATGCTTGTGCCGAGCTCAGCCGTGGAATCGATGGGCATGGGCGGTCTGCTCGGCGCTGCGGCATTCAGACAGCAGGCGCTCACCGGAACCCAAGAAGACGTTGAAGTGAAGTGACGTGGGAGCGCGCCGCCCCATCCGCGGATATTTTGGACTGCAGCGGCAAGTCTTCGCGACGGCGCTTTCGTTTCACGGTTCTTAGAAGCACAAGAGAGAAAGCGGCGTCGCGAAGACTTGCCGCCGCAGTCCAAAAAAAAGTAATCATACCCATTTCGACTCCTTGAAACTCCAGCGGAATTAAACTAGATTCTCGCAACCTGCTGGTCGCTCGACAGCGTTTGTAATACCTGGCAATAGGAGGCGGCTATATGTTCTTAATCTCTCAGACGCTGGCGATGCTTCTCGTTGCAATGTTGATCGGCTGGAACTCGGCGCCGTATCAAGACCAGATCTCGAAGCTGACCGCGGCTGATCTCGCGCGCGGCCAGAAGTTGTTCGTGGCGCAGTGCGCGCTGTGTCATGGAATCGGCGGAACCGGCGGCAGAGGCCCGTCGCTAAACCAGCCGGACCTTCGCCGCGCCGCGGACAATCGGGGCCTGTTTCAAATTATCCAGAACGGCATCCAGGGAAGCGAGATGCCCGACGCCTGGCAAATGACTGATCGCGAAGTGTGGCAAGTCGCCGGCTACGTGAGGTCGCTTGGCCGAACTGCCGTCCTAAGACTTCCCGGTGATCCCGCCAAAGGTAAGGAGTACTACGAAACGAAAGGCGGGTGCGCGGCGTGTCACATTGTAGGCGGACGCGGCGGAAACCTCGGTCCCGATCTCACTGACATCGGCGCTCGACGAAGCGCGGCTTACCTGCGCGAGGCTTTGATGGATCCGGGCGCGTCTGTTCCCGAAAAGTTCCTGGTGGTCAGCATCGTCGCGCGCGACGGCCACCAAGTGAGAGGCATCCGGTCGAATGAGGACTCATTCACCATCCAGATTCGCGATGCGAGCAACGTCTTCCATTCTTTTCGCAAGCTCGATTTGACGGAGCTTAAGAAAGAGTTCGGCGCTTCCTTGATGCCAGGGTATCGCGATGTTCTCGCGGCCTCTGAGATCGACGACCTGGTCGCCTACCTTGCCGGCTTGCGAGGCGAGAAATGAAAAGTATCCGTTTGTTATCGACGGCTTGCTGTCTTCTCATTCCCACACTGGTCGGGGCGCAAGTCCCGTATCAGAGAATCGTTAACGCTGCGGTCGAACCGGGCAACTGGCTGACTTATTCCGGCAACTATCAGGCGCATCGCTTCTCACCGCTCCGGGAAATCACTCCGCGGAATGTCTCGCGATTGAAGCCCGCCTGGGTCTATCAAATCGAAGCCCGAGGCAGGTTCGAGACATCGCCAATCGTGGTTGACGGCATAATGTACGTGACCGAGCCGCCGACGAAGGTAACCGCCCTGGACTTGCGCACGGGCCGTTCGCTGTGGACGTGGCAACGGACTATGCCGCTTGTTGTCAGGACGATCGGTTTTGGCCCAACTAATCGCGGCGTGGCGGTTCTCGACGACACTCTCTACGTCGGGACGCTCGATTGTCATCTCATCGCTCTTGACGCAAAATCGGGAGCGCTCCGCTGGGACACCAAAGTCGCCGACAACTTGACCGGACACTCGCTTACCGCCGCCCCGCTTGCGATTGATGGAAGGATCATCGTCGGAATCAGCGGCGGTGAAGCGGGCATACGCGGATTCCTCGACGCCTACGATGCGAAGACGGGCAAGCTCGCCTGGCGATTGTGGACGATTCCGGGTCCCGGTGAGCCCGGACACGAAACCTGGAGCGGCGACAGTTGGAAAACCGGCGGCGCCCCGACCTGGGTGACCGGCTCATACGATCCTGAGTTGAATCTGATCTACTGGGGGACGGGAAATCCCGGCCCGGATTGGAACGGAGATCCTCGTCCCGGCGATAACTTGTATTCGTGTTCACTGCTCGCGGTCGACGCTTCCACTGGAAAGCTCAAATGGTATTTTCAATTCACTCCGCATGACGTGCATGATTGGGATGCGACAGAGATTCCGGTGCTGCTTGATGTTGCCATCGGAGGGCGACCGCGCAAGCTGATCGCGATGGCAAATCGCAACGCCTTTTATTACCTGTTTGATCGAGCGACCGGCGAATTCATTTTTGGCACGCCTTACGCCAAGCAGACCTGGGCGAAAGGGCTCGACGCTCGCGGGCGCCCGATCGTGCTGCCTGACACGGAGCCTACAATCGAAGGCAATCTTGTGTGGCCGAGCCTGCAAGGCGCTACGAACTGGTTCAGCCCTTCTTACAGCCCGGCGACTAAGCTGCTGTACGTCGCGGTCCGAGAGATGGGTGCGTATTACTACAAAGGTGAAGCCGAGTACAAACCGGGGACGTTTTTTGCCGGCGGTGGCGAGCGCACACTTGCAGGCGATAAGGCAAGCGGAGCGATTCGCGCACTTGAGGTCGAGACGGGAAAGATGAAGTGGGAGTTCCGGCTTCAGTCGCCTCCGTGGGCAGGAGTCTTGGCGACAGCAGGAGGAGTGGTGTTCGGCGGCTCGAATGAAGGGAACTTCTATGCGCTGGACGCGTTGAGTGGAAAACCGTTGTGGGACTTTCAGACCGGCGGCGCGATTGCGGCAAACCCGATCAGCTTCTTGATCGACGGCAAGCAACACGTCGCGATTGCCGCGGGGCACTCGCTCTTCGTATTCGGGCTGCAATAATCCGCGCTTTTCGCGAATGACTGTGGAAGCTTCGAACCGAACGGCAATCACTTTGGTTCAAAATAGCAACAAGAGGTAAAGCATGAAACGCACATTGTGTATATCGCTAGCGAGCATCGTCAGTGCTTCGGTGATCGCTTTCGCTGCTTATTCAATCTATGGTGAACGCGCCAGAGCGAACGAGGAAGACAGCACCGGAGGATGGGAGTATCTCGTGGTGCAGGGCGGGACGGTAAATCTCTCGGCAGGCGACGGCGGGAGCATGCGTAAAGCGGACGGGGCCTTTAGCCGCGAGTCGTACCCGCTGGAAAAGAACCTGGATAAGCTCGGCGCAAAGGGGTGGGAACTGGTTGCGGTAACTGGAGCGTCGCAAGACCCGGTCTATTACCTCAAACGCAGAAAATAGCCGTTGCTGTCGACGCTGATCCAATCTTGCGACGTCGTCATCTCTTGATGACCTCAAGCTCGAAGTGAATCTCCTTCCCCCGCATCACCGCGTTCAGATACTGCTCCCAGAACTTGCGAATGAATCGCAGCGAAGGGAAGCGATGATCGAGGTTGATCAGGAACTCCAGCCCGGTCAGCTTCCACAGATTCAACAGAGTCACTCGCGCACGTCGTTGACGGAAACGCACCTCGGTGTAGAACGGAAAGACCGCGCGCTCGTCGGTCAGGTTGCGAAACGAGTAGCTGTTGAGATGATTTCGGTGAGTCAGATCGGTCGCGAAGTCAGGATTAGTCCAATGAGGAGCGACGAGCTTAACCACGCCGCCATCCCGCGTGATGCGATGAAGCTCGCACATAACGGCCATCGGGTCGCGTACGTGCTCGATGACGTGTCGGCCGATCACTTCGTCGAATTCGTCATCAGCGAAGGGATACGGCAGGTCGTCAAGATCGTGGATCACGTCAGCATCTGTGCGCGGGTTGACGTCCATGCCGATCGCACCAGCAACCTTGTTCGTGCCGCAACCGATATCCAGCACTCGCGCCTTGCGCGATCTAATCAGCGGCTCGGCTCTCGTCTCTGTTCTGCTCATTGAAGTGTTGTTGGATTCAAGACCGTTTAGGCTTGATAGTCCTGAACGCTCGGTGAATCTTCTTTTCCCGGCTCTTGCGTTTCAGATTCAGCCTGGTGTCCATCCTCGAATCCAGATACTCCATCTCTTTTTCCATTTTGGTATAGCTCTCATATCGGCCTCGATCGAGCGAGCCGTCCTCGAGCGCTTCCCTCACCGCGCAACCCGGTTCGTTCTGGTGACTGCAGTCACTGAAATAGCAAGCCGCCGCAATCGATTGAACGTCGGAGAACGCCAGGTCCAATGAGCCGCTCGCGTCCCACATCTGAAGCTCGCGCATGCCCGGAGTATCGATCAACAACCCACCCGTCTTCAGAACGATCAACTCGCGACGCGTAGTCGTGTGCCGGCCGCGGCTGTCGTGTTCCCGGACCTCCGCGGTCTTCTGAATCTCTTCCCCCACGATGCGATTTATCAGGGTCGATTTGCCGGCGCCAGACGAACCCAGGAACGCGACAGTCACCCCAGGCAGCACGTACTGATCCAGTGCGTCCAGCCCATGACCTGAAACCGAGCTGATGGCGTGAACCGGAGTGCCGGGCGCAACCGACTCGGCTTCGGAAGTCTTCTTCTCTACGTCTTCGCAGAGATCAGCTTTGTTGAGTATGACCACCGGGGCAGCGTTACTTTCGAAGGCGGCTACGAGATAGCGTTCGAGGCGGCGCAGATTGAAATCGTGGTCGAGACCCTGAAACAAAAAGACCGTGTCGACGTTTGCGGCGACCACCTGTTCTTCGCTGTTTGCGCCGGCGGCCTTGCGTGAGAACCTGCTACGACGCGGCAGGACGGCCTGAATCTGATGGAGGCCGTCTCGCTCACGCCTGGAGACAGCAACCCAATCTCCCACAGCAGGAAAATCAGCCGAGCTCTCGCTGTCGAACCTCAGCTTGCCACGGACGCGAGCACTCACTTCGCCCTGTTCGGTGTAAAGCCGGTACGCGCCCCGTTCCTCAAGCACGACTCGTCCGGCGAAATGGCCTCGCTCACGATACGGTTGAAACGCACTCTCGAAGAACTCGCTCCAACCGAGTGACTCCAGGTCGTACATACGAATTCACTTCTTCGATGCCGTCTTGGAGGCGCGCTTGGCGGCGCCCTCTCCGATACGCGAGCCGGCGAACGCGGCGAAGCCCGGGTACCGCGCCGCCGTTCCCAGTTCCTCCTCTATGCGAAGCAACTGGTTGTATTTCGCAACGCGGTCCGTGCGGCTCGCGGACCCCGTCTTGATTTGACCCGCATTTGTAGCGACAGCAAGATCGGCAATGAAAGTATCTTCGGTTTCGCCCGAGCGGTGCGAGATCACGCACGTGTAGCCGTGAGTCCTGGCCATCTCGATCGTGTCCAGCGTCTCAGTGAGCGAGCCGATTTGATTCACCTTGATCAGTATCGAATTCGCCACTTTTTCGCGAATGCCTCGCGCGAGATACTCGGTATTGGTCACGAATAAGTCGTCGCCGACCAACTGAATCCGCCCGCCTAACTCTCGCGTGAGCGTTGCCCAGCCTTCCCAGTCAGACTCGGCAAGCCCGTCTTCGATCGAGATGATCGGGTACTGATCGACCCAGCTCGTGTAGAGCCCCACCATCTCATCCGAGCTCATTCGCGCGCCAGTCGATTTCTTGAGCACATACAAGCCTCGCTCATAGAACTCGCTCGATGCCGGATCGAGCGCGAGCGCAATTTGCTCTCCCGCTTTGTAGCCTGCCTGATTGATGGCTTCCAGAATCGCCTCGATTGCTTCGTCGTTCGACTTCAGGTTTGGCGCGAATCCACCTTCGTCGCCCACCGAGGTTGAATGCCCTCGCTTTTTGAGCACGGCTTTCAACGAGTGGAACACCTCGGCCCCTGCCCTTAGCGCCTCAGTAAACGAAGGCAAGCCCCCGGGCACGATCATGAATTCCTGGAAGTCCACGTTATTGTCCGCGTGAGCAC
>WNFR01000372.1_pt1 | contig 44916 bp, 41 predicted proteins | sample 5400221 | NCBI WGS metagenome assembly WNFR01 (sample SAMN13153357, study PRJNA577476) | soil metagenome | isolation source: 40 cm soil under Madrone tree | place: USA:California | collected 2016-06-14 | reverse complement strand
TCATTCAGCGACTTGTAGCCATCCGCCTGGATCGCGGAAAAATGTACGAATACATCCTCCCCGGTCTGACGCTGGATGAAGCCAAAGCCTTTGCTGGCGTTGAACCACTTTACTGTTCCTTGTTCTTTGCTCACTTCGTTATACTCTTTTCGTTGAAAAAGCTATTTGGTGCCCCGCACACCGGAACTATAGTTCCTAACGCATGGCGAAGGAACGTAAGGCTCAGGCCGTCTTCAGCTGCTTTTCTGTGTTACCGCTGTGCGGGCACAAAAAAAGGCCGCGAGTTTGACCCGCGACCGCTTTACAACCGCAAAGGCGATACAAGAGCAACAAACGCGACTATAAGTTAGCACGGGATAACGGGAAAAGCAAGAGAATTCTTAGGTGAATGTATGCAGTAAATGGCGAGTAGTAAGCGGATTTGAAGCCCCCTTAGTTACCGTTAGCCGCCGGGAGTTCGCACGAGCCGCCCCGGCTATTTTTTCTTAACCACTCATTCTAACGAGGTTGCAGAAGGCGCTGGGTCACTGCCTTGCCTGTTCAGAGTGGAATGAAAAATGGCTGGAAGGCTCTGGGCAAATGGGCGGAAATGAGGTACAACGCGTTGCGCGTATGGAACAGAGCATGAGGTGGACGCAGGGAGGGTCAGGATGCCAGGAAATATCGCAGAGAGTTCGGCGAGGGGGTTTCGAGTACAGCGGAGAGAGTTGGAGGAATGCTCGGTGGTGGAATGCTTCGGGCGGCTGACGAGCGACAATGTGCCGGTGCTGAAGGACGCGATGCGCGAGGCGTGCGGCAGAAAAGGGCGAATCGTGCTGGACTTGAAAGAAGTCCCGATGATGGATAGTTCGGGACTGGGGGCGGTGGTGACGCTGCACGTTTCGGCGCGGACGCGGGGCTGCAAGCTGGAAGTGGTGAACGCGAGCAGGCAGATTTTGGAATTATTCAGTATAGCTAACGTGCTGTCGTTGTTCGAAGCCACTGGACGCTGCGGCGGCAGGCTAATGTGAATTTTTGTAGATCTCTGGTGCGGGTAATGGGAATCGCAGACAAAAATCGCGGCCCCGAAGAAAAGGCACCGCAAGACCCAATTTGAGGAGTGCTTGTTGCTTGCTTGATCCAGAAGGAAACGCCGGACGTAGCTTTCGCTAGCGTCCGGCGTTGTTCGTCCCGATTACGAATAGTTATCTCTGTATTTCAAACCGCAAGAACAGACCGCAAGTTTCGATTATTAGAGTGCCGCTTCGAATGTCTGGAAGCGCTTCTCGAGTTCCCATTGCTGCTGCGCCTTTTCGCTCGACTTCAAGACGGTCGCGCAGGATGTGGACGGTTTTTCCGCACCCAGTTGGTCGTGCGAGCAGGCCGCGACGGTTGCAGTGAATTTGTCCGGCGCCGCCCACAGGCTCTCGCCAGGCAGGAAAGCATGTTCAAGTCCTGTGCGGACCATCTGCTTCAAAGCCATGTAATGCAAATCATAGGTCTGCACCGCGCGCACATATTCATGGGTGAGATCGATGCGCGATACTCCTTCGTCGTCGGAAGAAAGCGCGACGGGCACGCCAAACTGCCGGTAGAGCGGAAAGGGATGATCTTTCCCGGCGATGCCGAGAATCAAATCGTTGCTGCTCAAGTTGATTTCGACCATCACGTGCTTCGCGGCCATTTCTTTCAGCAGTTCGTGCGGCCGATCTTCGTACATGATGTCCACGCCGTGGCCGATGCGTTCCGCGGAGGCTTGTTCGACGGCCAGGCGAATGTGACAGCACAGGCCTTCGTACGGCACGATTCCAGGAGCAATTTCTCCCGCATGCAGGCTGATGTGAACCTTGGGATAGAGCGGGTGCAGAAATTTAACCATTTGCATCTGCACCGGGTAATCGGTCATCGAGATGTAGCTGTCTTCGGGCATGACCAGGTTGATGCCGACGAAGCGCGGGTCGACCGTGGCCAGTTCGAAGCAAAAAATAGTTTGTGCGAATACCTGCTGCTTAGGAAAGCCACGCAAGACTTGGCATAGATAGCGCAATTGCACGCGGCAGCCGGGAGTTTCGTCTGGCTGGCCGCAGCGCTCGCGTTTTGCGCGCAGTGCCTCAGCCTCATCCATCGCTTCTCTTGCCGCTGAAATGTCCGAACCGAGGCCCTTTGCCAACAGCGCATCGCGGAAGCGCGCCAAGTCATCCTGCCAGCCGACTTCGTATCCTGCGCTCGCAGCGTGGCCGAAATCGGGAGTGTGCATCAGCTCCACGTATTGCTCGTTCTGGCGGCCGGCGCGCGCCGCCACTTCATCAAGCCACTCGCCCAGGTGATGACCCGCAGTGCCTTCGAATCTGGCGAAGGTGCGAAAGAAGTGATCGTGGCCGGTCACGCTGGGAGAAGGAACAAAGCCACGCATCGAGAACGCATCAATCAGATCGTCGTAAAGAACCTGGTCCCTATAAATGTCAGCAGTAGGGATTTTTCCATTGCTGCAGGCTTGCGATTCCTGGCCCTCGGGCTTTGAGAAAACAGATTTTGCGCCTTGCAGGGCCGACGGATCGAGACAGAGATGATCGCTGGCAGCTGCGCGAATCCAGGATTCCGCGTAAACCGCGCCGTAGAGATGATTGTGAAGGTCCGCGCCTTTGGGCATTTTGAATAGCAAATTGCGCAACTGCAGCGGGTTGGTCCGTGCCGCATCCAGATTGAGCGAAGCACGCTGTTCGAGCGCCGTCATGGCCGTTGCGATGGGCTTGGCTTTTGTTTGCGAGTACGAAGGTGCAGCCAACACGAGCAGGGCGGTGAGCGACACGAATAGCCTTTTTGTGTGGGACATGCGCGGGAGACTCCTTCCTTTCTTCATCAAAGCAATTCTTTGACGACCCGGCCGTCGCAACTTTTCTTCTCCGGTGGAGACTCTTGCGTACACTAGGTGCCTTCCCTGGCCATCGCCGGCAGTTTTCGGAAAAGAGAGCATAGCAGGGGCGGCAAGATTGCGGAGCAAAGAATCGCGAAGATATATACGCCACTGGCACGAACAGATTTGCAGCCGCGTTTGACAGTGGAATGCTTCGGACCTATATTGGCGCACCGTTTTTGAATTCGAAGGAGACGCGGCTTGCTCGAGCGCATTTTCCAGCTGCAGGAAAACCAGACTACCGTGCGCCGCGAGTTATTCGCTGGATTGACCACGTTCATGGCCATGGCGTACGTGGTGGTGGTGAATCCGAGAATCCTTTCGGAAGCGCATATGCCCGCGGACGGCGTGCTGTTCGCCACTTGCTTATCAGCCGCGCTGGCGACGCTGGTGATGGGATTGTGGGCAAACTATCCGATCGCGCTGGCGCCGGGAATGTCGTTGAACGCGTATTTCACTTACTCCGTCGTGATTCAACGTGGAGTGCCCCTGGCAGACGGCACTCGGAGTCGTATTTCTCTCCGGCGTTTTATTTCTGCTGCTGACGCTGACCAAAGTTCGCGAACACATCGTCAACGACATTCCGGATTGCCTGAAGCATGGAACCGCAGCGGGCATAGGGCTGTTCATCGCATTTATCGGGCTGCGCAATGCCAGACTGATCGTCGCCAATCCAGCGACACTGGTCGCTTTCGGGAAAATTTCCGACCGCGAAGTCTTGCTCGCGGTTGCGGGATTATTGTTGACGGCAATTTTGATGGCACGGCGGGTGAGCGGCGCAATTCTGATCGGCATCGTGCTCATTGCACTTGCTGGAATTCCGCTGGGACTGAGCCACTGGCCGGCGCAACTGTTTTCTCTGCCACATCCTTCGGGAACGTTCTTAAAGCTCGATCTTGCCGGCGCCGCAAAGATCGGTCTCGGTGAACTGATCTTCGTCTTTTTCTTTGTGGATTTGTTTGACAATGTCGGCACATTGGTAGGCGTCTGCGAACAAGGGAAATTTTTGCGCGATGGAAAATTGCCGCGCGCCAGCCGCGCGTTGCTCGCGGACGCCTTCGGCACCATTGCCGGCGCTCTTACCGGCACCTCCACCGTTACCAGTTATATCGAAAGTGCAGCAGGCGTGGCGGCAGGCGGACGGACCGGCCTGGGCAACGTATTGATTGCCGCGCTATTCGTGGCGGCAATGTTTTGCGCTCCGCTGGTGGCGGCTGTTCCCGGGTACGCTACCGCGCCGGCGTTAATCCTAGTCGGCACGCTGATGTGTGGTTCCGTCGCGCGCGTGAAATGGGACGACTTCACCGAAGCGTTCCCCGCGTTTATGACAGTCATCGCGACGCCGCTCACGTTCAGCATTGCGACGGGACTCAGCCTGGGTCTTCTGTCATTCACTTTCCTGAAAGTCGCCTCAGGGCGATACAAAGAAATCAGTCCGCTGATCTGGATTCTCTCCATCCTTTTTCTTTGCCGCTACGCGTTCCTGAGTGGCGAATAGCTTACGGTCTCATGCAGCGTTCGCTGAATTCCATCGAGCAATGCATTTTGAAAATGTGACGCCCAATAAAGTATCCGATGAAGCCACCTAGCGCCGTATCGGACACGAAGTGTTCCCGGCCGGTATAACGAGCGACAGAAACGGCAGCAGCAGTGGTGTAGGCCAGAATCTTCACCCAGGTACGCGGGTACTCATGAGCGATCACTGCGGCCATGGTCCACGTGAACATGGAATGGCCCGAGGGAAACGAAGTGTTCGTCGAATGATCCTGGAAAAATCTTCCGTGCCCGGCACCCTGGTCGGGCCGTTCGCGTCCGGCGATCAGCTGCATTGCGATGTATACGGGGTATGCGTTCAAGAGCGCCTCGCCCGTGATAAATCCAGTTTCTCTGGCGTGGGCATTGTCCGTGAGCAGCCCGGTAAAAAATATTGCGCCCGCGGCTGCCTCGGTCCCGTACAAACCAGCATTGGAAATATTGCGACTGATGTTTTCGTTGTCGCGGGAAACGATGCCGATGGTGTGACGATCCGTGACCACCAGTGCTGTCGTCCCCAGGATGAAAGCCGCATCCCACTTGACATTTACGCGCCGCAACGGACCGGCGTAAATACTTCCCTGATCGCGCGCCAAGCGCTTCAGTATCCGGCGAACGGTCCATGGTTCTGACGGCGAAGATGGAGCGGACGTGGATGCATTCGGCGAACCACTCGACTGGGACTGCGGCAAACCTTCGCACAGCTTGGCCGGAAGAAGTATGCAGTGGTCGGCAGGATCGGAGCCGACAAGAAAGTGCGCAGGCTGCGGCAACGTTGGCTCGGGAATAACCTGTCCATATGAGGCAGAGCTGAACCACGACAGTGCGACGTAAATGCCAAATCGAGGTGCAAAACCGCCCAGTCGGTAAGGCCAATACATGACCCTACTCTGCGTCCCAGACGGGACCGCAGGCCATACTCGAAAAAATGTATATCAACTGTGAATACTACTGAAACGAAGCAACCGCGGCTTGCTGGTCTTCAAAAACTTCGAACAGGCTCAACACCCTTACCAGCTTAAGCGTTTGTAATGTAAACTTTGACGGATTCAAAAGTTTCAGCGAACCGCCATGCTGTTTGGCCGCCGTCAGATAACGGACCAGCAACCCGATTCCACTCGAGTCGATCATCGGCACTTCCTGAAGATCCAGCAAGAACCGCGATTCTCCGGCATTCACCAGGTCCTTCAAAGTTTCATTGGCGCGGTCCAGCGACGCTCCCAAGTTGAGTTTTCCCCGCAGCTTGACGATTTTCACCTGGTCCTGTGTGCGCACGTCAATTTCCACTGGCCGCTCCTTTGAACCAAGCCCTGACCAAGCCTTGACTCGTAACGGGATACTTGCGTGGGCGATTTCTGTCTGATACAGTGCGCGCTCAAAATAGAAGAATGGTGGCAATTTTGCAAGTCGGTTGAAATCGGCCACCGCGTCCCCGCAGGCCGAAACCCTCTTGCGGAGATGATGCTGGTGCGATCACCGCACTGAGACCCTTTTGAAACTTGACCTGACCGCGTTTTCTTGTGAACTGCTTACCACGCAGGAATTGATTCCGCGTGCGCGAATCATCGCGCGTGCTGTGGCCGAGTCTATCCCCGGTAGCTCGGTGAACATTTACACCGCGGGCTCGCTTGCCGGAGAAGATGTCTGGATTCCGCGCGCGTGGACCGGCGCGCAAACTGTACGCGGTTCATCGGTGCCAATCGGAGTAGGAACACTTGCGGAATTAGCCGCCAGGCGCGAGCCACTGATCTTTTCAGGTGGCGATCTTTCTCGCGAAGACTACGCTCATCTGGATATACGGCGCACGCTGCGCTCGTTGGCATATTTGCCGCCCTTGAGCGGTGCGGATCTCGTTGGCGTAGTGGAAATTCTATGTTTTGAAAAGGAATTGAGCGCCGCGGAACTGGCAGAGCTGCAGGAACTCACAAGGATTGCGGCGTTTGCGCTGAGCGCTGCGTATTGCTATGAAAGCGAACGCAATGATTCCCTGACATCCGTCAGCCGCCTGACACAACTTTACGATCTGGAGAAATCATTCTCGTCCACACTCGAGATGGACGAGTTGCTGCCGATCATTGGCGACAAATTTCGTGATGTCATGGAATGTGCCGCGGTCAATCTGTGGCTGCTGCGCGGCGACGAGAGCCTGGAGCTGATGCAGCAGTCAGGTTTTGATCCGACCACAGCAGCCGGTAGCGTGCAAAAGCCCGGCGAAGGAATTCCCGGCAACGTTTCGGACGACGGTGAAGCGGTTTTAGTTGTAACTCCGGACGATCCACGGCTTGGCGTTCGTAGCGCTGCGAAGACGCCGGATGGCGTTTCGTCGCTGATCGTCGTAGCGATTATGGATCGCGGTGCCCTGGTCGGAGTGGTTGAAGCGGTAAACAAACTTGACGGCACGCCATTTGATGATGACGAGGTTTTTGCTTTATCGAGTGTCGCCGAGACCGCTTCGACCGCGCTGCACAACGCCAGCCTGCTGATGGCCGAACGCAAGGTCGAGATTCTCGAAACGCTGGTCACGGTCAGCCATGAAATTACCTCCACCTTGAATCTCGAGCGCATGTTGCAGACCATCGTGAACGCGCCGCAAGCGGTAATTCCCTACGAGCGCGCGGCAATCGCACTGGAACAGCGCGGCAGGTTCAAGCTAAGTGCTGTAACGGGACTCACACAAGTAAACGCTGACGCTCCAGACATCGCGCCCCTAAACAGCATTTTGCAATGGGCGGCGCTGGCGGAAGAAATCGTCAATGTGCGTCAGCACGATGATGCGATTGACAGCGATCGGGAAGAAACGCGCGCCAAATTCAAACAGTATTTTGCGGAATCCGGTATGCGCGGCTTCTACGCGCTGCCCTTAAATGACGATACGGGACGAGTCGGCATCCTGAGCCTGGAGAGCAGTGATCCCGATTTTCTTTCGGCCGTGCATATCGAACTGCTTCAGGTGCTCGCGGGGCAGGCCACCGTGGCCCTGCGTAATGCTCAGATGTACAAGGAAGTCCCGTTCATTTCCGTCCTTGAGCCGGTGCTGGAACGCAAGCGCAAATTCATGGCCATGGAAAAGACCCGACGGCTCGCAATGACCATCGGCGTTGCCGTGGCGTTGGTTTTCCTCATAGTGTTTCCGCTGCCAATGAGGGTTGACGGCGACGCAACGGTGGCCCCTGGCCAGCGCGCACAAGTGCAACCGGAATTCGAAGGCACCGTCGCTAAGGTTTTTGTGCATGAAGGCGACGTCGTGAAGCGCGGTCAGATTCTGGCTGAGATGGATGCCTGGGAGCTGCGCTCCGCGGTTGCTGCTGCCGAAGCGAAATACCAGGCGGCGCTCTTGCAGATGAATCATTCGCTGGCCACGAACGACGGAGCCGAAGGCGGAGTCCAGCGCGTGCAAGCTGATTACTGGAAGGGTGAAGTCGCGAATACGCAGGAACTCCTGAGCCGCGCGAAACTCCGTTCTCCCATTGACGGCGTCGTTGCCACGCCCCACATTGATACATTTGCGGGGCGCCGGCTGCAGTTTGGCGACACCTTCGCCGAGGTCGTGGACACTTCAAGCGCGGTCGTGGACGTTGCGATTGACGCGTCGGACCTCAGCCTGCTCCGTACCGGCGAAAACGCCGCCATCAAACTCAATAGCTATCCCACGCGTACATTTCACGGACAGGTTGCCATTGTCAGCCCGAAAGGCGAAGCCCAAGGCGACTCTCGCGTATTTTACGCCCGTGTGGCGGTAGCGAATCCCGACAGCGCAATGCGAACCGGCATGGAAGGTCGCGGCAAAATTTCTTCCGGATGGCGAACTTCAGGTTACGTGCTGTTCCGCAAGCCGGTAATCTGGATGTATTCGCGAATTTGGAATTGGTTTGGCTGGTGAGCATGAACAGAAAGAATAGTTGGCAAAACTTTATTTTCTTTATCTTGGCCACGGCGATTTTCGTCTCGGGATGCGGCGACACGAAGTCTGAGACATCGGCTGCGGTTCCGCGAGTGGTTCCCGCCGCCCAGCCGCCAGCCGCATCGGTTGAGCCGGCGCCAACCAGCGACGATCTGGCGATTACCGCACCGTTGATCGTCGAACATCAGGTGGACGTCACCGCGCAGCGCGACGGGATCGTCGCCAGCATCTCCGCGGATTCCGGTGCGCGAGTCAGCGCGGGCAAAATTCTTGCACGCCTGGACGACCGGCAACTCACCGCAAATTTGGAAGCGGCACGGGCCAAGACCCGTGGCATTTCGGCGGACCTGAAAAACTGGCAAGCAGAGTCCGAAGTGCTCAAAGCTGATTACGTGCGCGCACAACGGCTTTGGAATGAAAAACTGATCGCTGAGGAACAGCTGCAACACGCCCAATACAAAGCCGAATCGGACCAGTGGGACATTCTACGAGTCAAAGAACAGCTCAATACCGCAAAACAAGAAGAACGTTCGCTTGAGTTGGAAGTGGAGAAAACGCGCATCATGGCGCCGTTTGGCGGTTTGGTGGCTCGCCGTTATATTCGCGAAGGACAATCCGTGAGCAAAGGCGACCGGCTCTTCTGGGTGACTGCGGAGGGTCCGCTGCGCGTCCGGTTCACGCTGCCCGAAAAATTCTTGGGGCATTTGAAGAAGGGACAGGAACTCCAGGTTACATCGTCGGACCTTCCGGCCGAAAAACATCCGGCGAAGATCGTGGAAGTAAGTCCGGTCGTTGATCCTTCCAGCGGAACCATCGAAGTCCTTGCTGAAATTGTTGGAGCGCGCGGCGAATTGCGACCCGGAATGACCGTCGCTGTGCATGTAGCCGCTTTGCGATGAATCTCACTCGAGCCCTGGACGTTGCACTGCCGGAAATACCGGCGCGCACTTTGTCTCTGCGGCCACCGCGTGTCGATCCCAAGGCCACGTTTCGCGAGCATCTGGAAGATGGCGAGTTCGTGGTCCGCGTCTATATCCCCAGTTCCGGTTATATGTACAGACTGACGCGAGGCCAGTGGGCGCTGGCGCAACTTTTTGACGGCTCGCGTTCCTACTCTGAAATTGCCGAAGCATATTCGGCGCAAACCGGTGAATTCTATGACGAGCAGGCAGTAGTGGATTTTTCCGCGGAACTGGAATCGGCCACTTTCTGGTACCGCACGCCGCAAGAGAAAAACGTTCTTTTACTCCTGCAGAGCAAAGAAGAGCGCCGCAAGAATCTGCAGGCCAAGAATCGCTATTCGGATCTCTCGATCATAATCTTTCCTGCGTTCAACCCGGACCGCTGGCTTACCAAGCTCCACGCCAAGACGGGTTTTATCTACACGCGATGGTTTACGTTTCTAGCTGTTCTGGCCGTTCTGTTTACCGCCGGACTTACCATCAGCCACTGGTCGGAGATTGGCCGCGACACGGCGGAATTTTATACGTTCGCTGACAAAACCTTTGCCGACATCGTTGTCCTGTACATCTTGGGCATGTTCGTGGTGGCGGTGCATGAATACGCCCATGCGCACGCCTGCAAGCATTGCGGCGGCCGCGTGCCCGCCATGGGCTTTGCCCTGATTTTTCTGACGCCAGCTTTTTACACTGATACCACCGAAGGTGCCGTGATGGGCACTCGTTCCCAGCGGCTCGTGATCTCGTTCGCGGGCATCTGGTCGGAGCTGATGCTTTGTTCCATCGCCACACCGATCTGGTGGCTTAGCGAACCGGGCACCGTCATCCACGAAGGTGCGTACTTCATGATGATGCTGACCGGAATCGTTTCGCTCATCGTAAATTGGAATCCGCTGATCAAGCTCGATGGTTACCACATGTTGTGCGAAATCATCGGCATCGCGGAACTCAAAGAGGACTCGACCGCATTTCTTTCAGCGTGGGTCAAGCGCCATATCTGGCGGCTGCCGGTCGAGGTTCCTTACGTCCCAAAGCGTCGTCGTCCCGGATTCGCGATCTATGCCCTTCTTTCCGGCGCGTATAGCTATATGGTCCTGTACATTGTGGCGCGGTTCGCGGGAAACGTTTCGCGGAACTTCAGTCCCGAGTGGGCCTTCATTCCAGAGTATGGAGTAGCGTTGCTGGTTTTCAAATCTCGTATTCGGCTTCTGGTGAATTTTATGAAACTGGTATACCTCGACAAAAAAGACCGGGCCCGCGCTTGGATTGGTTCGCATCGGTCAATACTAACGGCGGCCGCGGTAATCGTCTTTGCGCTCCTGCCCATGTGGCGGCAATCGACCTCGGGTAGCTTTGTGCTCGAACCCCAGCAGCGAACCGTCGTGCGCTCGGTCGTCCCTGGCTTGGTTGAAGGCATTTATGTAAACGAAGGATCACTGGTGACCGCGGGCCAGCCGCTTGCCAAGTTACGCAACCTTTCCCTGCTATCGGACGTTGCGGCCGCGAAAGCGCAGTACATTGTCGCCTCAAGTCGTGCGACCTCGGCCGGTCTCGGTTACCGGAATTACGGAACCGCCCTGCAGGAGCGGCAGGGTCTCGCCGTTAAATCAGAACAAACATCTCAGAAGGCTGCGCACCTGGAAATCGCAAGTCCCGTTTCTGGAATAGTTCTAACTCCGCGACCCGCGGACCGCGTTGGCTCCTTTGTAACCGAGGGCACTGAATTGTTTGAGGTAGCCGATCTTCATCAGCTTCGAGCGCGCATTTACGTTTCCGAGTACGACATGTACAAAGTACGAGCCGGGGCTTCTGCCAAGTTGCAAGTGCAGGGGATACTGGAGACCTGGGAGTCGCGCGCCGTGGCGATTACTCCGGTTTCTCAGCCGAGCGATCCCAACTTGATTGACCAGACCAAGTTCAAAGGCCTTCATCCGCCACAATTTTATCTAGTCGAGTTGCCGCTGGCTGATTCCGATGTGCGGCTGCGGCCGGGCATGATTGGAGTTGCACGGGTCTATGGCAAACGGGTGAGCCTGGCAGGGCTGGGGCTGCAAACCTTTCGGAACGCTTTCGGCCGGAAAATCTGGTGATCGGAGCTGCTGAAAAACAGAAAAGCGAGGGGAGCTGGCTGGGCGCCGCTCTCCTCGCTTTTACTACCAGAAGTCTGGCTAGTCGTTAACTTAGCCGACGAACTTCTTGGGGGTCGCTTTCATGGTCCTCAAGCCTATTTGGCGCAGCGCCTTATGGTTCGTGGCCCTCATAAGTCGCATCGAGGAGGCCTTCGTACCCTTGGCCTCGCCGTCGTGCGAGCTCGCAACATTGGCCTTTTTCGCCGTCTTCAACGTGCTGATCAAGGACTTTTTCTGGATAGACATTCTGGGCTCCCTGCTCTTTAAATTTTGTCTTTCCCGCAGACGCAATATTCATATGCAACGCGCGTGCCAATCTTCCAGAGCGCACCGTCAGCACCGTAGACCCACACATAGCACAGCACTTAACTGGTTCCTGACAATCACGGAGAGTTCTTTTAGGGTGAATATCTTAGCGTCGGTCAAAAATTAACCACCGACGGGTTAATTTTTGACCCTTCTGGCAGCGCCAGATCATTGCACACCGTGCTTCCGGCAGAGATACTTCATCCGCTGCGGATCGATCTGCATCAGCGCCGCCGCGGCGCTCTTCTTCCCGCCCGTGCGCCGTAGTGCTGCTGTCAGGTAGGCGATTTCGATCCGTTCCATTTCGGCATCGAAGTTCACGCCTTCTTCTGGAATCAGGATAGCCTCTTGTCCGCTGGCACTGTACCGAATCAGATTTTGCGGAAGGTGTTCCGCCGTAATATTCGGCCCGCTGACCATCACCACCAGCCGCTGGATGAGGTTTTCAAGCTCCCGCACATTTCCCGGCCACGGATACTCCTCCAGAATCTCCAGCACATCGGGCTGCACGGTCTTCAAGGGCTTCTTGGCAGCCGCGCAATAATTTCGCAGGAAGTGATCCGCCAGCAGCGCCACGTCGCCGTCTCGATCACGCAATGGCGGCACCACAATCGGCACCACATTGATTCGGTAATACAGGTCTTCCCGGAATTGCCCTTTTCGAACCAGGTCTTCCAAATCGTCATTCGTCGCGCAAATTAGCCTGAAATCAATTCTCTTGGACGAGCGGCCGCCCACGCGCTGAACCGTCCGCTCCTGCAATACCCGCAGCAGCTTGCTCTGCAATCCCGGATTCAGCGTCGTTATCTCGTCGAGAAATAACGTGCCGTTTTGCGCAGACTCAATCAATCCAGCGCGCGTCGTATCCGCGCCGGTGAACGCGCCCTTCTCGTAGCCGAAAAGTTCCGATTCGATCAGCGATTCCGGCAGTGCCGAACAATTCAGGCAGATGTAGGGCTGGTTGGCCCGATCGCTGCATTGCACAATTGCGCTAGCGATCAGTTCTTTCCCGGTTCCGCTTTCTCCGCGCAGCACCACTGTCGTATTGCTGTCCGCCACCGCTTGAATCGTCTGATAGAGCTTCTGCATCGCGGCGCTCGCGCCAATCAGCGAACAAAAAGCCGACTTGCTCTCCAACTGCTGCACAACGCGGCGGCCCTCGAGTTCGTTCGCCCGTTTTTCAATGGCGCGCGTCAGCAGGCCTTGCAGTTCCTCGTAATTTACGGGCGCCAGCACGAACTCGTCCGCTCCCGCCTGGCTGGCGCGTAACGGCAAGTTGTGATCGCGCGAACGCGTCATCGCCACCAATACAATGTCGTCGCGAATCGCACGAATCTCCTGCAGCACCTCCACTCCGTCGCGCGCACCCTCGCCGACACTTTCCAGGTCAAACAGCATGGATTGCAGCGTCGGATCCTCCACCGCCTCCTTGATGGCTTGTTCGGTGTCTGCAAGAGTTGCGCGGAACGCGGGCAGTAGTCCGCGCCGCAGTTCTGGAAAGGTAGAAGGGTCGGCAATCACCACGGCCACTGAATAAGCTTCGCCTCGCGCTGGATTCATTTCGATGGCCATGAGCCTGAGGGGCGCGATTATAAAGGAACGATGTTCCGCTGCAAGGTTATTCTGTTGCGAGCCGCAGTATTTGAAACCGAGTTTTCCTGTTTACGCGGCTCCCGCTTCGTTCTACTTTTGTAGATGGATTAGGCCTGCCGCGGCAAGGATTGACCGTGATTCAAGAAAGCCAACCGCCACAGAAAAGCATCTTCAGGAATCCGCTGGTCTACACTTCTCTCCTGATTCTTATCGTCGCCGCATACGTCGGCTGGATTCTGCTTTCGCGCCACCAGGCAAATCGCGCTTACGAACATCGCGCGGAACAAGCTCAAGCACAAAGGCAGCGCGAAAATGACCAGGCAGCCATCGAGCAACTCGGCGGCACCGATCTCGCCATCCAGATGCTCTACGCCACGCCTAGGATCCGTCGCGGAGAAACTGCCCAGGTTTGCTACGGTGTGGCCAACGCTAAGACCGTCACTCTGCAGCCGCCCTCCGGCGAAGTATGGCCATCCCACAACCGATGTGTTGATGTAAAACCATTAAAAACAACTACTTACACGCTCGTGGCGACCGCCACCGACGGCAAAAGCGTGTCCCAGCAGGTCACCGTCGAGGTCCGCTGACAGCCCAAAATCGGTGCTTGTTCCCGCAATTTCTCCGCATCTATACTTAATACTGCGCGGGGGCGGCTTACGAACTTCCAAATCCCTCCCCCGCGAATCTTTTTTGGTGAAGGCTTATGTCCGACCCTATCGCGAAAATCAAAAAGAAGCTGCAGGACGAAATTGACCAGCTCGACCACGAGCTGAACGTTGATTTACCCAAGGAAATTGCCATTGCCCGCGCGCACGGCGATCTTTCCGAAAATGCCGAGTACAAGTACGCCAAGGAACGCCAGGGTTTCGTCAACGCGCGTATCGCTCAGTTAAAAAAGCGCATGGGCGATTTGGGCATGCTCAACCTGACCAACATCCCCACCGATCGCTCCGGTTTCGGCTCCAAAATCGTGGTCATCGATACCAAGAAGGATGTACGCATCGAATACAAGCTGGTCAGCAGCGAAGAGGCCGACGTCGAAAAGGGTTTCATCTCCACCACTTCCCCTATCGGCCGCGCCCTGCTGAACCGCAAAGTCGGCGACGAGGTGCAAGTCACCACGCCCGCGGGCAGCAAAGAGTTTGAAGTCGTGGAACTTCAGACAATTCACCAGCTCGAGTAGTAGAATCTCCCGAGTAACCAAATCAGGCGTCCAGCCGTTTAATCCTTTGAAGCATCTCACGTTCTTGTGAGGCGGTATGTACTGGGGTCCAGGATCAGCGCTCGGCTTGCTCGCATTAATCGGCTACGCGGTTTTTGTTTGCGGAGCCATCATGCTCTGGACCAACCGGTTCGATGTTCCAGTCTGGGTGCACGATGAAGTGGGCGCCGTTCGCCGCAAAGTTGTGCTCCACGCCGTTTCTGGCCTTGGTCGCGGTCTCCGCGAAGAAATCTCCTGCAAAGCCTGCCCCAGCTGCTTCATCAGAAGTCTGGCTCGCCCCTCACGCCGTAAAATCAATCGCGGAGCCATCCTCTTGGCGATTGGTCCGCTCCTTCTCCTTCTTGACTTACTCATTTAGCCGAAATTTTCGTCCCCGCGGGAGCGCGTAAGACGAAAGTCGCGCCAGCCAGCCGACTTTTGAGCTGGCCGTATCCTCCTTTACAATTCTCTCCGCGATGAAACCCTCTCTGATTGTTCACGGCGGCGCCTGGGACATTCCCGACGAAGCCGTCAAAGCATGCAAGGACGGCTGCCGCAACGCTCTTGCCGCTGGCTGGAGCGTCCTCGCTTCTGGCGGTTCCGCGCTCGAAGCCGTCGAAGCCTCCATCATTATTCTTGAGGACGATCCGGTCTTCGACGCCGGCTATGGCTCCCATCTCAATCGCGATGGCCAGGTCGAATGCGACGCCATTGTCATGGATGGAACTTCACTCCGCGCCGGTGCTGCAGCCGGTTTACACCGCTTGAAGAATCCCATCCGTCTCGCGCGAAAAATCCTGGAAGAATGTCCGCACATGATGCTGATTGCAGAAGGCGCGGAACGTTTCGCCAAAGATTCCGGCCTTGCGCTCTGCAAACCCGAAGAGCTCGTCAGTGATGCGGAATGGCAGGCGTATCTTCGCTGCAGCAAGGATGAACACGCCGCTGCTCATCACCGCGGACACGAGCAGGGCACGGTTGGCGCGGTGGCGCTCGATCCGCAAGGCCGCCTCTTCGCCGCCACTTCCACCGGAGGCACTTGTTGCAAACTTCCCGGCCGTGTCGGTGATTCTCCGCTGATCGGCTGCGGCTGCTACGCCGACTCGCAGGCTGGCGGCGTTTCCTGCACCGGCTACGGCGAGGCCATCATGAAAATTGTTATGGCCAAAACCGCTGTCGATTTTCTGCGCCGCGATTCAACCGTCGCCGAAAACAATCTCGCCGCAGCCCAACGCGCCGCCAACGATGCCGTCAAATTGCTTGCCGAACGTGGCAAAGGTACCGGCGGCCTGATCCTGCTCGACAGTTCCGGAACGCCCGCATTCGCCTTCAACACGCCTCGCATGGCCTATGGCTACGTAAATCCGGACGGGACCTTCGTCGCCTCCGTATAAGTCGATCAATCTGCTTTCTTCTTTTTTCCTTTGTGACGGTGATACAGGTCCGCGACCGAGTACGTGACACCAGAAAAAAAAGTGGCTCGCGGCAGGTTCCCGTAAGCAGCGAAATAAACGCCTAAGTCGAAAATCAATCGTGGGGACCAGTTGTAAGTCGCAGCGCCCATGACGGTCATCGTGGCCGGCGTCGTCGCGTTGGTGCGGCTAAATCCGGCGAGCTCTCCCGTAACGCCCCATTTTTCCGTCACTCCATGGGAGTACGCCAGCGCCGTAAAATAATCCCGGTCGAACCCACTCGCCCCTGGCCGCCCCAGCCATTGCGCCGTCTCATTGAAATCGAAGTGATGTTTTCCAAAGTCTTTACTGAGTAAAATTCCCGCGGAATGGCCCACGGCTCCAGCACCGACCTGCGCCGTCGCCGTCGGAATCGTCGCGGTGTACAGCACCGAGAATGTCGGTCTCCAGGATTTTTCTTCGAAAATCTTGTATTTGAGTCCAGCGCCGGAATCCCCGCGTCCTGCCACGCCTGCATCGCGCTCGATTGGATTGTTCCCGAAGCGCAACTCCAGATTTTTTGTCAGTCCAAATTTCAACAGCCCGTTGATATTCTGGTGCCCTTCGGCAGCCTCCAGCCCATACTCGATTTCGAAAACACCCGATTGTATCGACTCCGCAGTCGTAGAAAATGTAGGGCGATTCGGCACCGCCGTAATTTGGTCCGGGACGTCGTTGGGATTGACTTGAGGATTCTGGCTGGCAGCGCCACCGCTATTGCCCGGATTCTGTGCCTGCACCACCGCACAACAAATCAAGAGCAAGCATCCAACCATGAGCGTTCGCGCGGCTCGCCGGGCATAATGTAGGGACATCATCGCTTGCGCAGGGAAAAAGCTTAGCAGCGCAAGGGTGACTGCGGCAAAAAACCGCTCAGCCAGTGAAAAGAATTGCCTGAATAATTATCAGAACTCAATGCCGCCAAAAAATCCGACCTTCGAAATCGCAGGACTCTGCTCCCAGTGCCAACACGCTCGCCTAATCGAGTCCAACAAAGGCTCAGTCTTCATGCTGTGCGAACTGAGCAAGACCGACCCACGCTTTCCCAAGTACCCGCGCCTCCCGGTCCTCGCCTGCCCCGGCTACGAACTCCGAGCCCACAACGTCTCCGAAGGCCGTGACAAGTTGTCCTGCTGAGGGCTTCGATTCGCCACTTCGATTCGCCGCGAAACCGTCATCCTGAGAATCTTCGTTTGTCGCAAACCGTAATCCCGGGGACATCCGATAAGGATGTCCGAAGGATCTCAACTTAAGACTCCCCCCAACACACTTCCTAAAGCCGCCGATAACTTACCACATCTATAAACTAATTCATTTTCATCCGATGAAGGTACTCCGCGATGTCCCTCTCCCTTCGGCTGCGCGCGCTGACCGCGCTCATCTTATGTGCCGTTTTCACGTGCGCCACGCACGCCGAAAAACTCCGCATCACCAGCACTCCGCCCGGCGCAAAAGTTGAAATCAACGGTGTAGCCGTCGGGCCACTCCCTTTGAAAAAGATTATCCCGGCGGCTATTTTCACAAAACCAAAACCGTTGTCGGCTCGCGCCTCGGCCACCCGCTCGTGGCTCGCTTGAGTTTTGATGGCTATTCGATCAAGGACATCGTCCTGAATGTGCTGCACCACTTTTATCCAGTTAACGTGGCTGCTCCATCGTCCACTTCGGCACCGCGAAACTCTCCTCTGAAAATTGAAGAACTATCCGCTAAGGACGATAGTTCGAGGACGAACCAACGACAGTTGTAGCGAGCGGGACCATCGCGTTCGTAGGAATGTCTGGTGCCAAAATTTATGTAAACGGAAATTTCGTGGGCAACATCCCGTCCACAATTCCGCTATCCGCAGGCAGACATAAAATTCTGGTGAGAGATGGAAAATCAGTCGATCGGCAGGACTATCTGACCGTAATGGCTGGAAGCAGCCAGACCTTCAACGCCGAATTCCCTGTGGCTCAATAAAAGAACAGCCGCTGAGCCCGATCACTTCATCGACGGGAGAGTCGATACCTCAACCATTGAACTCACTCATGAACTCATTCAGATTTTGGGTCCGACGGCGTGGATGCCACGCCACCACCTGAGGATGCCGATATTAAGGGCGCAGCGTGGCTTGGGCCAATTGATCGGCCTTCGTAGCCTTCCCGGATACAGGAAAATGTATATGCTCTGCGGGCGTACGGATTAACAGAAATTTCTTGCACAAGTAATGCGAGTCTTCGGCGGAGAGCGTAATTAAGCCAGATGGCTTCAGCTCCCCCAGCACGTATACCGACAACACATCTAAAGGAGACTTCAGTGAAATTGAGTCGAACGTATCCCAGGCGTTCCAGTACTACTGCGAGCCTGCAGAGCACGCGCAATTGGCTGCGGCAAATGCTGGCCGCGGCCACGGCAGGATTTTTGGCCATAACTCCGGTGATGCCGACACAGGCCGCTGCTCCTGCGCCCGCCAAGGTTCCAGCCCCGGCGCCACCTGCCGGAGGCTGCCAGCTAAACTCGCCGAAGGGGAACATCAAGCATGTAGTCACCATCATCTTCGACAATACGCACTTCCAGCGCGACCCCGCACGCGATGGCTCGACGCTGGTACCCTCAGACCTTGAACAGATGCCCCACCTGCTCAACTTCATCAAGAACAATGGCGTGCTGCTCTCCAACCACCATACGCCGCTCATCTCGCACACCTCCGACGACATCATCACCATCCTCACCGGCGTCTATCCGGACCGCCATGGCATAGCCACCGCCGCCAACAGCTACCTGGAATACAAGGCGGATGGCACTATCCCTGCCGGACCGAACCAGTCCGGCTTCACCTATTGGACAGACCTGAGTGTGGATAACACCTATAACCTGATCAGCGGCGCAGCGGATGAAAATTATCCGAACGGCGTCAACGCCCCTGCGCCATGGGTGCGGTTGCTGCGGCGGACATGGAGATCGAGAACACCGGCGTCGATCTCCGCACGGTCTTCGGAGTTGGCTCACCTCAGACCACCGATAAAAACGCCTTCGCCAACTATGAGGGTATTGCCATACACTGCGCCAAGAACAGCTCGCTCTGCTCGACCGACAATGGCGGCTTCCCCGACAAATTACCGTGGGAGCCAAATGCCGACGGCTCGGCGGCATCGACCGACACGGTCACCGGTACCTCTACCTCCTACGAGGAGTATAACGCCCTCTTCGGCCACCTATATGTCACGCAATCCCTCAAGACTCTCGGGCTGGGCAGCAAGGTGCTGGACAAGAATGGAAACCTGTTGGACATCAACGGTAACGCCATAGTCGATGACTTCCCGTTCGGCACCACGGCGCCGGGCTTCCCGGGCTTCAGCATCCCGCCTCAGTACTCGCTGGGCTATACCGCCGATATGCTGGAGGCCGGCGTCCCAGTGGTCTACGCCTACATCAACACCCCACACCGGCCGATCCCGGTCAATCCCTGCGGATATGGTTTCGCCGGGGCAGACGGGTCGGGGGATAAAAACGACTATGGTCCAGGTGAGGCGCACTATGTCCAGCAACTGCAGCAATACGACGACTCGTTCAATAAGTTCTTCACCCGCCTTGCCAACGACGGTATCACGCCGGCGAACACGCTCTTCATAATCACCGCGGAAGAGGGCGATCACGTGGTCGCGGCCAACCCCACCAACCCTGGCTGTGACGGCGTGACCACGCCGTGCACCTACGGCAACACACCGGGTAACGAGGTCGGCGAGATCAACCTCAACTTCAGGGGCTTGCTGCAGGCCGAAACGGGCATCACCACCTTCGCCGGAATAAACAGCGGTGATGCGCCTGATATCTACCTGACCGGTAATCCCCTCCCGAACAATCCCACCTTGCGGACTTTTGAGCGGGCGTCGGGCACTCTGACCGTCACCAACCCGATCTCTGAGGCCACGGATACCATCGCGCAAGAGATGGCCAATCCGGCCGAGTTCAAGATCTTGCACATGCTGACCTTCGATCCGCTCCGGACGCCGAGCTTTACTATTTTCGCGAACCCCGACTACTTTATTACGGGCTCTACCAACTGCGGCACCAGCGCTACTCCGGCTACCGACTGCGTTAGGCAGGTCCCGGGCTTTGCCTGGAACCACGGCGACGTGCAGCCGCAGATCACCACCATCTGGCTCGGAATGGCGGGGCCGGGAGTCGATCAGTTCGGAGTGGACAGCACCACCTGGTCCGATCACGCCGACACTCGGCCGACGACGCTCGCGCTGCTGGGCTTGAAAGACGACTACCAGCATGAAGGGCGCGTCCTGGCCGAGAAATTCACCGGTTGGGCGCAACCATCCGCCGTCAAGAAGGGCGGCAACTTCGTCGCGCTGGCTCAAGCACTCAAACAGATTAACGCGCCCGTCGGACCGCTCGCATTGGCGACTTTGCATGCCTCCACTGTCGCTCTCGAAAGTAACGAGCCAAGCGATATGAAATACACCCACATCGAAGCCCAGCTGGACTCTTTCAGGATCCAGCGCGACGCACTGGCGGCGCAGATACTCGCAGTGCTGGAAGCGGCAGAATACTACGGCACGCCCATTCCAAGCGCGACCGCAAACAACCTGATCCAACAGGCTCAGGCGTTGCTGTCCAGCGTGGAAAACTACGCCTCGGGTCTCTAAACCTTCTCGAAGCGCTGCAGCGCAGTTTAACAACAAAGGGCGTGAGGCAACTCGCGCCCTATTTTTTTTGACATTGGCTGCTTCTTAAATGAACCTTGATTCTTTCGAAGTTTCGGGAATTTGCGTTCTAAGAATTGCAAGCTTCAGTGACACTGGGAACTGATTGTTGAGTTGATTGGGTCATCGGCGACCCGAAGGGCGCAGCCGCTAACTTATCTTGAAGCGCGCTACGCTGAGCAATAAGATGTTCAGGACGGGGGTTCCCGGCCTCATCCCCAAAGCTTTCGAATTCTGATGTCAGAGAGAGCGCGCCGCAGTAGGGAATTCTTGGTCCTTAGGCCGGGTGGCAAGATGCTACGCCCTATTTGCATTGTGTTGCTTTCTTTGCTTCTGGAGAGTTGTGCCAAGCCGTCTGCTCATGAACCGGTTACGTTGACTTTTGTGGAGGAATGGTCGAACAAGACCTTCAGTGAGGCGCGCCAGCAGGAGTTGCAGCAATTCACTCGTGAAACGGGAATCCGAGTCAATCTGCTTCCTTCTCCGGAATCCGCGCGGCAAAAGCTGGTTTTGTGGAGAGAGTTACTCAGCACCGGCATTGCGGGCCCCGACGTATACGGTCTCGATGTTATCTGGCCTGGGATGCTGGCCGAATATTTCATAGATTTGAGACCGTATTTCGGAAGCGAAGTCGCCCTGCAATTTCCGGCCATCGCCGCTGGATATACTGTGGATAACAAGCTGGTGGCCATGGCATATCGTCCCGACATCGGACTTCTGTATTACCGCACCGACCTCCTGCAACAGTATGGCTACCGTGAGCCACCCAAGACATGGGATGAGCTGGAGATGATGGCGGCTCGAATTCAGGCTGGCGAACGAGCCAAAGGTAAGAAACAGTTTTGGGGCTTTGTGTGGCAAGGAGCGGCCGACGAAGGATTGACCTGCAACGCGCTGGAATGGCAGGCGGCCGAAGGCGGCGGCCGGATCATCGAGGAGGACCAGGCAATCAGCGTAAACAATCCGCGGGCGATCCGGGCGTGGCAAAGGGCGGCGCACTGGGTCGGTTCCATCTCACCCCCGGGCGTAGTCGGATATAGAGAGTGGGATGCGCTAAACGTTTGGGTCGCAGGGGACGCGGCATTCATGCGGAATTGGCCATCATCCTACGCCGATAGTCAGGCGCCAGGGTCGTCAATTCGAAATAAATTCGATGTAGCCCTGCTGCCCGGCGGCAAGGCAGGCCGAGTGGGCACCTTGGGAGGATGGGGCTTGGCAGTTTCTCGATTCTCGGCTCATCCCCGTGAAGCGTTAGAGCTGGTTCGGTATCTCAGTCGGAGGGACGTACAGGTGAATCGGGCCCAAGTGCTTTCGCAGCCACCCACTCTGCCGGAACTCTACAAACTGCCTGAGGTTCGCGAATCAAATCATCGTTTCGACCTTTTGAGTCAGGCGTTCCAGACCGGAATTGTTTCGCGTCCTTCAAACGTCACTGGCAAAAAATACCAGGAAGTTACCGACGCTTACATCGAAGCAGTGCACTCGGTGCTGACTCGCGAGAAGGGTGCGCCGGAAGCTGCTGCAGCCCTGGAGGACGAATTGGTGCGCGTCACCGGTTTCAAGAAAGGACCGCCCCTAGGGAATCAGTAAGCTCCTGAATAGAATTCTGAACCGGTCCAACACCTCTCCCGATCGGCTTCAGCTCCGTCGCAGACCGTGAGAGGCGTGACGTGAGTTCCGAGGTCGGCAATACCTCGATAGGAAGAACCGATGGCGCTTCGCAGCGGAACACGGTTGAATCGTTGGTTCAAAAGCGCCGAAGCGAAAACCCTTCATGCCGGTCGGCTCGCCATCGGCACCCGTTTGATACTCGGATTCGTGTTCATCATCCTATCGATGTTAGCCGCGGATGCCATTATCCTCTGGCAATTCTATGTGGTCCGTGCTCAAGCAATGCGCCTGAACGATATCGATGAGAAGCTCGTTGCGGTTTTACGCGTGCATTCCAGTATGTTGGCGTTTCATGATCGGCTGGATGGGCTCGCCGATGCCGAAGATGCCGGTCGATTGCTGATAGAAGGTGAACCCCTTCGCACCGCGGTTCTAGAGGACATTCGTCGCGCAACAAGCCTCAGCCTTCCACCTTTGGCCCCACGGCAAGATCCGACCATCCTGCCTACCCTGCACGTTATTCAGAGCGCGCTGCCATCGCAGCTTGAGGCCATTAACACACTCGCAGCATCCGGAGACTGGCGGGCTGTGCACCTGCGCCTGACGAACCAAGTACGGCCACTGGAATATTTGGCGTCGGAGCTCGTCGAGAAAGTCGAGCGCGAAGCTGGCGAGCAGCAGGCCGAAACCGTGCTGAACATTAGGCGCGTGAGACGTCTGGTTTCGTGGGTTGTGCCGCTGACCGCCGTCTTCACGTTGTTGATCGCCGCCACTCTCGGCCTAGCCATTACTCGCAGCATCACGCAGCCCCTGGCGCGATTGGTGGAAGGCTCCAAGGCATTGGCGCGCGGCGAATTTCAGCATCAAGTGTCTGTAACCGGGAAAGATGAACTCGCTCACCTCGGGCAGGTCTTCAACAACACCGCCAGGCGGCTGCAAGATCTCTACGCGACCCTACAGCAGAGCGAAGATCGCCTCCGCCTTGTCATCGATACGATTCCGGCGTACGCCTGGAGCGCTCGACCTGACGGCTCGGTTGATTTCATCAATCAGCGTTTCCTGGAATTTACGGGTCGGTCTATGAAGGACATACTCGGCCGGGGTTGGGAGTCCTTAGTTCATCCCGATGACCTCGCGAGTTACGTCGGCGAGTGGCAGGGAGCCGTAGCAACTGGGGAACCGATGGAAAGTGAAGCACGGGTGCGGCGGGCGGACGGGGACTATCGCTGGTTGCTGATCCGCAACGTGCCGCTGCGCGATGAGCTGGGCAACATCGTTAAGTGGTACGGAACCTCTGTTGACATCGAGGAACGCCACCGAGCCGAAGATGCCCTGCGGCAGAGTGAAGCCTACTTAGCCGAAGCGCAGCGGCTTAGTCATACAGGAAGTTGGGCTTGGAGAGTCGGCACGAAGCAGCAGTTCTGGTCGGTCGAAACTTTTCAAATTTTTGGCTTCGATCCAAATACTACAAGGCCAACCAGAGAAAGCTTCCTGGAGAGACTGCATCCGGACGATCGAGCCTCTATCGAAGAGATCGAAACTGAGCTTTACAAGGGGAACGACGCCGAATACAACTACCGCATCATTCTTCCAGATAGCTCAATAAAATATATTACTAGTGTTGCCCACCCCATCAGCAACGACTCGGGCCAGGTGATCGAGTTCGTGGGTACCGTGATGGATGTGACCGAACGCAAGCGTGCCGAGGAAGAGCTGCGCGAGGCGCAGGCAAATCTGGCACGCGTCAGCCGCGTGACCACCATGGGAGAGCTGACTGCCTCCCTGGCGCACGAGATCAGGCAACCGATTACCGCGGCCGTTACCAACGCCAAGACCTGCTTGCGGTGGCTTGGACGCGATCAGCCGGATGTGCCAGAGGCGCGCGAAACGGCCGCGAGAATCATCAAAGACGTAACCCGCGCGTCCGACATCATTAGCAGCATCAGCTTGTTGTTCAAAAAGGGAGCACTGCAGCGCGAGCTGGTTGATGTGAATGAGCTCATTCGAGAAATGATTGTTCTGCTGCACAGCGAAGCCAATCGCTACTCGATTTCCATCCGCACCGAGCTTGCCGAGGACCTTCCCAAGGTGATGGCAGACCGTGTGCAAATGCAGCAGGTCTTCATGAACCTCATGCTCAACGGCATCGACGCTATGAAAGACACGACGGGTGGAGGTGAGCTTACCATTAGGTCGGAAGTCGGCGATGGTCAACTGCTGATCTCGGTCAGCGATACTGGTGTGGGACTGCCCCCTGAGCAGGCGGACCAGATCTTCAGAGCTTTCTTTACAACCAAGGATAATGGGACGGGTATGGGGCTGCCCATCAGTCGGTCAATCATTGAGTCGCACGGCGGCCGCTTGTGGGTCGCTGGCGCCCCGGGGTGCGGCGCAACTTTTCAGTTCACCCTGCCCGTCACGGTCGCGGCGCACGCATAAACTGGCAACTGCCACACCCGCAACACCCGCAGTAGTCCGTTGGCATGGGCGAACGGACTGTGTTAGCATCCGCGGCGGGCAAGATGCCTCGGCGTCGCGCCCAAACAGGAGAACGGACCAGGGGAATTTTTCGATTGTCCTTCGCCTCGTTGCGTCGCAAAATATTCTCTTGAGCGATGCAGCGGGACCCAGGGTTTTACACGGCGCAAATTTCGTTGAGGTAAATTTTCGCCGCGCAGCAAGAGGCCACGCTCTCCTTCCCCAGCATATAACTCATTCAGGCGCAGGCCCGCGCCTGCCATTGACAGGGTTCCAGGGTTTGTACTTACAAACCCTGAGATAACAACGTTCCAGGGTTTCAGGGCACGTCCTTACGGGCCCTGAGGTAAGGAAGTCGACCTTACAAACTCTGACTTGTCAAAGCACGGACCTCGCCTGCACGCCACGAGCGGCGCAGATTGGGAGGTCTGTATGAAGACGTATCTCACCAAGGACATTCGCAACGTTGGCATTGTCGGCCACGGCGGCACCGGAAAGACGCAATTGGTGTCGTCGTTGCTCTTCACCGCGGGTATGACCCCGCGCTGGGGAAAAGTTGCGGAAGGAACCAGCACCACCGATTTTGACGAAGAAGAAATTGCCCGCAAAATTTCCACGCAAACCGCTCTCGCCTACGCCGAATGGCCCTGCACCCTCTGCTCCGGCGCAAATGTAAAAATTAATTTTCTCGATCTTCCCGGTTACGGCACCTTCATTAACGAAACCAAGGCCTCGCTGATCGCCGCGGACTGCGCACTAATCGCCGTAGACGCCCACGTCGGCGCGCAAGTCACCACGGAAAAAGATTGGGATTTTTGCCTCGAATACGATATTCCCCGCGCTTTCGTTCTCACCTGGATGGACCGCGAACTCTCCAGCTTCGAACGCTCCATGGAATCCCTGCAGCAGTCTTTTGGCCGCAGCGTGGTCGCGCTGCAATTGCCGATCGGCACCGAACGCGGTTTTCGCGGCGTGGTCGATCTGGTCGCCATGAAGGCGCATTTCTACACTCCCGATGGCGACGGCAAACCAAAAATTGAAGAAATTCCCGCGGCGCTGGCCGAAGATGCAAAAGAAGCTCACGAACGGTTGGTGGAAATGGTTGCCGAAGGCGACGACGAACTAATGGAAGAATTCTTTCGCGAAGGCACCATCCCCATCGAGGATTTGATTCCCGGCGTGCGCAAAGCCATCGTTGCCGAAAAAATCGTTCCGGTGCTGATGATTTCTGCCGCGCACAATATCGGCAACGGCAGCCTGCTCACATTTCTCGCCGACGTCTTTCCCCATCCAGATGAACACGAGGAAGAGGGCTACAGCGAGCCAAACGGAAAAGGCAACCGCGTCGAACGAAAATACGACGACGCGCAACCACTGTCTATTTTCGTTTTCAAGACCATGGCCGATCCATTCGCCGGACGCATCAACTATTTCAAAGTAAAAAGCGGCGTCCTGAAAAATGACGTGACTGTAACAAATTTCGTTCGTGGCACGCAGGAACGAATGCAGCACATACAAATTGTTCAAGGCAAAACGCTGACAGAAATCGGCGAACTGCACGCCGGCGATATCGGCGCAATCGCAAAGCTGAAGGAAACTTTAACCGGCGATACCCTCGGCGATAAAAACGCCCCAGTCTTTTACCGGCCCGCGCAAATTCCGGAGCCTGCGATCACCTTTGCCGTCGAACCAAAAACACGTTCCGACGAAGACAAAATCGGCGTCGCCATCCACAAAATTCTGGAAGAAGATACCGCGCTGCGTTTTTCCCGCGATCCCCAAACCAAGGAATTTCTTCTCGCCGGCTCCGGCCAGCAGCACATCGAAGTCGTCGTGGCAAAACTTCACAAGCGTTATCACGTCGATCTCACGCTCAAGCCGCCCAAAGTTCCCTACCGCGAAACCATTCGCGGCCGTGCCGACGTCGAAGGCAAACACAAGAAACAATCTGGCGGACACGGCCAGTTCGGCGTGTGCCGCGTCAAGTTCGAACCCGCGGAGCGCAACAAGGGCATCGAATTCGTGGACGATATTTTCGGCGGCGCCATTCCCCACAACTGGATTCCGTCCGTCGAACGTGGCATTCGCGAAGCCGCCGTGCGCGGCTTCCTCGCCGGTTTTCCCATGACCGATTTCCGCGCCACGCTCTACGACGGAAAATATCACGATGTCGATTCCTCCGACATCGCGTTCAAAATCGCCGGCTCTCTCGCTTTTAAGGAAGCCATGAAGGTGGCGCGCCCCGCATTACTCGAACCGGTAATGCACGTCGAAGTCTACGCGCCAGATCAATATTCCGGCGACTTGCTGGGCGATCTCAGCTCACGCCGTGGCCGCATCGAAGGTAGCGAAGTCCGTGGCCACAGCGTCGTCATCAAAGCGCTGGTTCCACTTGCAGAAATGCTCTCCTACGCCACCGATCTCACCTCCATGACCCAGGCCCGCGCCAGCTACTCCATGGAATTTTCGCACTATGACATCGTGCCTAACGAATTGGCCGACAAAGTAATCGCCGCCCACAAATCCCACGGCGAACAACTAGTAGAAGAAGAAGCCTAAGTGCATTTCGTAGCGCGGTTTGTTCGGGGTTGTTCCCCGTAGAGGCACCGTGCCCCACCCGGACGTACAAATCGAGCGCTGCGTCGCCTTCTTTGAAGGTTCGCCGAAGGATCTCAACTTTAACTTCTGTAAGGTGCTTCGTTTGCGCTCACGTAAACCGCGGCAAAAACATCCCCGTATTATGCCGATGCTCCAGAAATCCATCCCCAAATTCCTGCGACAAAAATGATTCTTCCCTTCGCGCCTTCCGGTAAAGCGCCAACAACACAAACGCAAATCCGATCATTCCGCTCAGCAGTCCCTGTATCACCGCCGTCGCCAGCAACGCCGCCAGCATCCCCGTATATATAGGATGGCGAATCCACCGGTACGGCCCGCGCCGAATCAGCTGATGATTGGTCTTGATCGTCACCGTGCCGCTCCAATTGCTTCCCAAAATCAGCCGCGCCCACACCGCAAACAGCAAACCAAGAATCGTCACCATCACGCACAGCCCCAGTAAAACTGAGTTGGCCGCAAGGATTGGCCGCGCCAGCCACCCTCCTCCAAACCCTTGCCGAAAAACCAGCGCGAATCCCAACATCGCCGGAACCAGATGTTCGATACGTTGTGCCGCACTCTCGCGCCGCTTCGTGGACTTGCTGAAAAACGCCATCGCCAGCCACCACACCGCCCAAATCGTCCATGCTTCTTCCGCAAAGTGCATTGCCTGCCGCGAATTCAACGTGAGCGCTGCTGGAAGCGATTGCCACAGCAGTGACGCCATCGAGTAGCCGTATCCGTTTGTGAAAAGTTGGACGACGAGCATAGTCACCTCCGTGCCGCCTTTTTAGGATTTGCTCCAGAGGCAGCAATCTGATTTGATTTTTTCTCCAGCGCAGCGATCCATTTCCGTTCGGCGCGCACTTCCGCGATCAGGAAGTCCACAACCTCCAGCCCCCACACGCCCGCATTTATCGTCGTCAGATTTTGCCGCAGCCCGACGAACCGCTCTTCACGCGCCACAAGCCACCTTGCACGCTCCGCAAGAATTCGCTTTCTGGCTTCCGGCGTCAGTGCCCCGAACAATCCCACCCGTAACCTGAATTCATTCGCCGAAGCGGCTTGCTTTTCTCCAAATTCATTCAAGCGCCGAAAAAGTTCCTTGTTCCCAAGAAGCGTCAGCGAATACACCGCACGTGTCTGTCCCCGGTGCCCCGCTTCAGCGCGCCGCCGGACCCAACCCTGCGCCACGAACTTTTTCATCAGCGGGTAAACCAGATTGTTATGCATATCGCCGTGACCAGTGGCCAGGCCGCCAAGCTTCTTCAGCACCCAGCCATGCTTTGGCCCATCCAACAGCGCTGCCAGCAGAATTAGGTCATTCATGACACAGTCAGTATTGACCTATAAAGTGTTTTTGTCAACGGCCGCGCATCTATACGCCTCGTCCATCGCGCGACGCCAATTTGGTGCTTGCCGCGGCGAATTCGCCTTCCAAAATGGTGGCACCATGAAAACTCGCAAAACTCCCAGCCAGCGCCAAAATGCTGGCTCCCGCACACTCGCCATCCACGCTGGAGAACCCAAAAAACATGGAGTTGGCGCTGCCGTGGGCACCGAAATTTGTCGCACCGCCAATTTCACGTTTTCTTCCACCGCGGAAATGAAGCGGTGGGCCGAAGGAAAAAGTAGTGCCTACATTTACACCCGCTACGGCAATCCCACTCTTGGCGTGGCCGAGGAAAAAATCGCGGCGCTCGAAGGCGCCGAAGCTGCCGTAGTCACTGCCAGCGGAATGGCCGCAATTTCCTCGGCGCTGCTTGGCGTGTTAAAACAGGGCGACGAACTTATTTCCACGGCGCAACTGTACGGCGGCACCTATCGCCTGATGCGCGATGTTTTTCCGGACATGGGCATCACCGTCCGCCACGTGGAAACCTCGCTCGAAGGAATCGAAACTCTCGTTACGCCGCGAACGAAAGTTCTCTATGTCGAAACGCCGACCAATCCGACTCTACGCCTTGTCAATTTGGAAAAAGCAATCGCATTCGCGCGCAAACACAAGCTGGTCTCCATCATTGACAACACTTTCGCCACTCCCATCCTGCAAAAACCGATCGCCATCGGCTTTGACATGGTCGTTCACAGCGCCACTAAATATTTGGGCGGCCATTCGGACATCATCGCTGGCGCCGCCGCCGGCAGTCACAAGTGGATGGACCGCGTGCGTCACATGGTAATTTACCTGGGCGGCTCGATGGATCCCGGCGCGGCGTTTCTGCTTATCCGCGGAATGAAAACCATGGGCGTGCGCGTACAGCAGCAATGCGCGACCGCCATCGCCGTCGCAAAATTTCTCGAAAATCATCCCAAAGTCGCGCACGTGCACTATCCCGGATTGAAATCGCACGCCGACCACGCTCTCGCGAAAAAACAAATGAAAGGTTTCGGCTCGATGCTGGCCTTCGATTTAAAAGGTGGATTACCAGCCGCGCGGAAATTCTGCGACCGCATACAGTTATTTCTGCTCGCGGCCAGCCTGGGTGGCGTCGAATCGCTCGTGGTTCTGCCCATTTACAGTTCGCACTACAGAATGAGCGCCGACGAACTCGCTGCCGCGGGAGTCACCCCTGGAACAGTTCGCGTCTCCGTAGGCCTCGAAGACGCTGACGACTTGATCGCGGATTTAAAGCAGGCTATCGCCTAGCGTACCCACGAGATTTGCTGGATTTTGCTCACTGTCGGGAGCATCATTGTTCATTGCTATTCGCCCCAAGGGTCTCGTCAAGCAGGCCAGTGCAAAAGCCACGGAGGTTGAAATGGTTCGTAAACTCGCATTTTTGATTTTCGCGGCGCTTCTTCCCATGGCTGCAGTTCGCGCAAACAATTCCACCGCCGGTGCGCCGGCCTTCGACCAACTCAAAACTTTGGTGGGTGAATGGGAGGGCGTCAACAGCGGCCGGCCCGTCAAAGTCACCTACACCCTGGTGGCCAACGGCACAGCATTGATGGAGCGCCTGCAACCTGCCGATGAGCCGGACATGATTACCATGTACTCGGCGGATGGCGACCACGTCGTCGTCACGCATTATTGCAGCGGCGGAAATCAGCCCCAGATGGTGGCTCAGGCGACTACCGGCAAAACCGAAAAGCTCTCCTTCACGCTAGTTCGCGTTACCGGACTGAAAACTCCGGATGACGACCACATGGTCGGCCTCGTGCTCACTCTTTCCGACAAAGATCACCTGACGCAGCAATGGAAATACCAGAGCAAAGGGAAAATTTCCGAAAATTTGGTTCAGTTCACCAGAAAACCGGAAAAAGTAGCTACCGTTGTGCCTCCGGGGAATTGAAGGTAATTCCGCTTCTTACAAATAAGCATTCCGCAAGAGAATCCGCATCGCATAGATTCATCACCCTCGAACTGTGACCATTGCCGTTACAATTGGCGCTATGGGCAAAGAAGCAAGTGCGCTGGAAAAGCTCCGCACGGAAATTCTGAACGGCGCGACCTCGCCTCGCGAGCTCGCTGAGCGCGCGCTGAAGAATGCCAATCAAAACGCCGGTCGCAACGTATATATTTCACGCGACGAAAATTGGACTCCGCGCGAAGCCGATCGCATACAAAAGGAATTCTCCAAGAACGAATTTCCTTCTAAAGAAAAACCTCCGCTGTTCGGCCTTCCCATCTCGCTGAAAGATTGCTTCGACCTCGAAGGATTCCGCACTACCGCTGGAACGCGTTTCTACGCCCAGAAAAATGAAATAACGCGCGCAGATTCCGCCGTCGCAAAAAACTTGCGCGCGCAGGGCGCCGTGATCACCGGCAAAACCAATCTGCATCCCCTGGCCTACGGCATCACCGGAGAAAATCCCGACTTCGGCGATTGCCTGCAACCCGCCGACGCGACTTTGCTGACCGGCGGCTCCACCAGCGGCGGCGCAGCCAGTGTGCAGGAAGGCTCGGCCGTCGCTGCCATCGGCACCGACACCGGAGGCTCCATCCGAGTTCCCGCCGCGCTCTGCGGACTAGCTGGTTATCGCGCATCCATCGGCCTCGCCTGGGAATGCGATCTGTGGCGCGGCGGAGTACATCTCGCACAATCCTTCGACACCCTCGGCTGGATTTTCCGCGACCTGCGCGATGCTCCGCTCCTCGCCGAAGGATTATTCGGCTTGCATGTTCCACGAGAAACTAGTCTTCAAGTAAAGGTCGGCGCAATCGCTCCAGAATTTCTGCACGATTGCGACGCCCATGTCCTCGCCGCATTCGCATCGTGCAAACAATCCCTCGCTGCCAGCGGAGCGGGCGTTCAAACATTTAACGCCGCATATTGGGAAGACGCGCTTTCCATCTACGCGCCGATTCAAGCCAACGAAGCTGCTACGATTCACGCACAGGCAACCGGCGGAGATTTTTCCTGTTTCCCAGCGCCAATCAACGAACGTCTCGCGTGGGGCGCGTCGCTCAGCGCATTAGAGGTACAGTGCCAACGTCAACGCCACGCCGAATTTCGTAATCGTGTGGATGCGTTGTTCCAATCATTCGATTTCCTGATTCTGCCCTGCTCGCCCATCAGCAAACTCGAAGCCGGAAAGGACCACACTCAAACCCGTCCCAAGATCCTCCGCTACACCACTCCGCTGAGCCTCGCTGGAACGCCCGTTGTCACCCTGCCATTTCCAAACGGCGCCGCCATCCAATTATCCGCCCCACGCGGACAAGACTCCCGCCTCCTAGCCTACGCCGCGGCGCTAGTCATCTAATTTGCTCGCGTCTTTGCAGGCTCGCAACATGCTGCGCCCCAGCTTGCCCAGGCGTGAGCACCGGTCCGCGGTGTGAGCAAGAAGCCAAGCGCGGGAGGCGTGCCATAAGTTAGCCCAGTGCGTAAGCACTGGGTCGGGAGAGTACAAGAAGCTCAAGCGCGGTAGGCGCGACACATCTCCTAATCTAGTCCGGAATCACTTGCTATCCACACCACACACAAAATTTCTGGCATCATTCGTATCGCCCGTGCCTTTGTACTTCGCAATCTGCGGAAACGGACACAACGGCCGCGTCATCTTCACGTCTTTTGCCGGGCCGTCCCCAGCGTACTTCGCCGCGATGATCGCGTTCGGCGCAACGCCTTTTTCCACCCACTGTTCGAGCGCCAGCTCCGCGTTGTGCTGCGCGTCGTTTCCGCCCGAACCCAGCTGCCCAAACGAGTCTGGTCCAGGACCAAACGTGCAATGCTGCATTCCCGGCACCATGTACAGCCGCGTGAACGCTTTCGTCTCCTCCGCGCCAAGCTTGCTCACCACCTCGTCGTAGTAGTTCACGGTATTGAGCGCCGAAATTGCCGGATCGTTCCAGCCATGATAAATGATGAGCTTGCCACCATGCGCTTTGAACGGCGCGATGTTTGCGTTTGTGGCGTTCAGGATTTGCGCGGTCTTTTCATCGGCTGCCTTCAGCGATTGATCAATGCCGGCGTCCTTATAGTTCCAGTCGGCGTTCTCATAGACGATGTTGGAAAAATATCCGCGGGTGAACGCGAAAATCAGGCTTTGACCTGGCGCCGGTCCTGTAATCCACCTTGCCCAACCTTCCGATCCTTCTTCGGCGCCGGGCAAATAGCCGGGAAAAATCTTGCGGCCTTGCGCGTCATTGGGTCCGTCGTACAATTTTTTCAGTGCACTCGCTTGCGCTGCCGTAAGGCACTGATCCGAATTGCGCACCTTGCAAAGCATCGTCGCAGGATCGAAGTGACACTTCCTCGGATCATTCAGGATGCCGTCGGAGACGCCGTCTTGCGCGTCGCAAGCCGCGTTCACCGCGTGGGCGATCGCGGGCAGCTTGCTGGACGGGATATAACTGGCCGGATCAAGCGTCGTCGCCTGCGCATCCGCCATCCCCTTGGTCAGCAGGTGCGTCCAGAAGTTGGCCGGCGCTCCCGCCAGGATGCCGTCGTAATCGCCCGGAAAACGCTGCGCCTCCATCAAGGCTTGTCGGCCACCATTCGAGCAGCCCTCAAAGTAGGAGTACTGCGGATTCTTGCCGTAGGCCGCCTTGATCGCCGCCTTCGCCACGCGCGTCATTTCGTGGATTCCCCGGTAGCCGAAGTCAATCACCTTCTCGGGATGTCCGAGCGCCCAACTCGCGTCAGTCCCCTGGGCGGAGTGGCCGGTATTTGTGCCCGCCGTCGCATAACCGCGACGCAGCGCAATCGCCATTTGCCGGTAATCAATCTCTCCCGCGAAACCTCCGATGCCTTCGCCCTGGAATTTTCCGTTCCAGCCCCCACTTTGTGATCCCCCGCTTTGCGATTCGGCGTTTTGCGATTCCCCGTCTTGCGATCTGACAAGTTGCGCTCCGTTCACGGGCATCCACACTTCAATTTTGATCGAGGAGTCGGCGCTTGGCGTTGCGTCCACCACCAGTCGGCAGAATGCCGGAAGCGCTTTGTACAAGGAAGGCTCGCCAACCAGGTAGGGAGTCATGTTAGCCGGTGGAGTAAAGGCGCCGGCCGCCACCGTCTGTGCCAGCATAATTTTCGCGCCCGGCAGTTCAAGCTGCGCCAGCCCCTCGCAAGAGTGTGTCCCCGATGTCGCACCTTGCCCGTAAGCGCCGCACGACATCAGCGCCACCGCAAAAGCCGCAATAATTATCTTGGGCATACAGAACTCCTCTCGCCTGAGTTGTTCTCGGCCGGGTGCTCCATCTTCGCGCCTTTAATTCTCGCGAAGGTGGGTCTTTCTGTCAGCCTTTATTCGTCCTTGTCTGCGCGTGTCGCCCCACCCCGGATGCTCCATCTCCGCTAGTTGATCGTCGCGAGGGGGGCTTCAGCTTTCGCGAACCCTTATTCTGTTCCGCTCGACAATCCACAATTGATTTGCCGGAGACCTCTCAACAAGGACTGCCAGGATCCGGCTCAGATGGCTTAGCAAGGTTCGCTTGTCTTGCGATCTTGAGCGCAACACTACAATGCCTGCATGCGACCCGGGTGGATAAGCCCGTACGTTCGCGAAGTCCAGATCGAGCGTAACCAGAATGCGCTCTTCTAAAACACACGAGCGAAAAGCACGACATCCTCGGAGCCGGAAAGATGTTCTTGGTCGACGGTGTCCGCGGGGAATCCGGCCTCGGCAACAACTTCACGCATTCGGCGGGCAGATTTTCGTCAATCTTGAATTTCAAGCCTTGATTTCCAAAGGAAGATCCACAGATCCTTCGCGCGCCAACTCGACTGCGTAGGCCAAAGCAGCATCAATGTCGGAGTCCGGAAGGACGGGGTAGCTCTGCAGAATTTCGCTGCGGGAAATTCCTGCGGGGATGTTGTCAATCACCACGGAGACCAGGACCCTCGTACCACGGATACACGCCTACCCGTGGCAGACGGCGGGATTCACGCTGATTCGTTCGCGGCAGTTGACCATGGCCTATCCTAAGCACACTTTGTCGCGACCTGTCACGCGACTAAGGCCGCATGCCCTGTGTTCGCGTCGGCCCATTCACCACATAAATGAAATAGAATTCCTGAATCACGACTTTCAGACGTCGAATAGGAAATAAATAGATGAAGAACGCTCTCAAACTCGGACTAATATGTCTCGCACTTCTCGCCGCTTCTCCGAATTCTGCGTCCGCGCAGCAAGCCACCCTCAATCACAATGCCAATCTTCGTCGCGATCCCTCTACCTCAAGCCCGATCCTGGCGCATTTGGCGAGCGGAAGCAGGCTAACCCTGGTGGATGCAACCACCGACAGCGGCTTCTACCATGTCAGGACTGAGGACGATCAAGTCGGATGGATTTGGTCGAGATTTGTTACCGTTTCCTCAAATCCCGCTCCTGCTATAACTCCCACGCCCGCCTCGCAATGTGACGATAGTCTGTGGACGCATGTCTATCACCCTGCTCGTCTGATCGTGAAGCAACAGTGCATTGCGGTGACCGGAACATTTGTTGACGCCACCAACGGTTCGGAACCAGACGGAGTCCGCCATGAAGCCGATGGCGACACTCACGGATGGTTCAAACTGGATTCGCAATTTCAGAATCTATTGAACTCAGGAAACATAAGTAATGAAGGTGGTAACCTGGTGTTCGAAATTGTCTGCAAGTTCCCGGTAACTCAGCCCGACGCCAAGACCGCGTGTCAGGGTTTCACGAACCAGGTCAATCTTCCCGCTGTCGGCTCGCATGTTCGCATTATTGGCAGTCTGGTGCAGGACACGTTTCACGCCAAATGGATAGAAATACATCCGGTTACGAGCATCACCGTCATTCCCTAAACGCCTGCGACGCTTGGCTCCGTCTTTGACCTTTCTGCGGGTGTCGGATGCCCCATCTTTGCGCGTTTGATTCGTGCGAAGGCGAGCTGTATAAACCGTCTTCTCCGTTCGAACCAATCCTTCAATCCCACTAGTCTCCATTCACACCCCATTTTTCACATTCAATGCGTTTTGCTTTGCGATACGATACTCCCGTGCTATCGTCTGCCATAAGGCTCCTCGAATCCAGCACGCCTCCCGATTCTCCATGCCCTCTGCGCCTCCTCCCTCTGGGCGGCGCCGTCTGTCCCGATCTGATCGGGGTGTTAAATCTTTCCGGTCAGTCTCGCCCGCGTTTTTCACTCCTTGTTCTTCGCAATACGCAAAGAACGATTCACTAACTCCCGTGTTTTCAGTCAGAGATACTCACTCTTTCGCACTTCCTTTATTTGCCAGCTCATACGAAAAGCCGCAAACAAATACATTGCGCGGCCTGCGCGTGTCGATTCAACCGGCCCTGGTTCGACGTTAAAGTGGAGGCTAGGTTCGCGTGCGGCTATGGCCGGGCCAGAAACCAGCCTCCAATCCCCACCAGAGGGACACCAAACCAGAGGAGACAGAACGATGCGATTCATGATTGTCGTGAAGGCTACCAAGGATTCGGAGGCAGGCAAATTTCCGGCGGATAAGGAAAAAATGTTTGAAGCGATGACGACCTACCACGAGGAATTGGCGAAAGCCGGAATGTTGCTCGATGCGGCGGGGCTGCAACGATCCGCGAAGGGCTGGCGCGTGAAGTACTCCGCAGGAAAGCGCAAAGTGATTGACGGGCCGTTCACCGAGGCGAAGGAGCTGATCGCGGGGTACACGCTGATCCAGGCGAAGTCGAGAGAAGAAGCGATCGAATGGAGCAAACGTTTTCCGAATCCGGTGGGCGAAGAAGCGGAAGCGGAAATTGAAGTGCGCCAGCTATATGAGTTGGATGATCTCGGACCGAGCGATGCGATTGAACGGTTTCGCAAGATAGAGGCACACAAGAAGTAGGATGGTGGTCGCAACGTCTTGCACTGGCCGGTCTTCGATCACGCTTGTTTTTGTGGTGCCGGGCTTCAGCCCGGATCTTGCTTATATGTAGCGGCGGGTTTATCCCGCCGTCTTTCTTCAAGCGAAGCGCTAGGGCTAGTCTTCACCGATGTCTTCGTGCCAGATGGCGGGATTTTTTTGGATGTAATCGGAGAGGAGAGTGACGCATTCCTGCGAGTCGAGATCAATGACTTCGATGCCGAGCGAGCGGAGCCATTCGATGCCGCCCTGAAAAGTGCGGCTTTCGCCGACGATGACGCGCGCAAAATTAAATTGCCGGACTAGGCCGCTGCAATACCAGCAGGGAGCAAGCGTGGTGACCATAGTTAGCTTTTTGTAGCTGCGCTGGCGGCCGGCGTTGCGGAAAGCGTCGGTTTCTCCGTGCAACGAGGGATCGTTATTTTGCACGCGGCGATTGTGGCCGGAACCGACAAGCGTTCCGCGTTCATCGAAAATCGCGGCGCCGATGGGTATTCCCCCCTCGGCAAGCCCCTTCCGGGCTTCGGCAACGGCCACCGTCAACATCGCGTTGAAATCCAACGTGTCCGCCATGGTCAGAAGTATACGCGGTTGCACTGCAACCGTGGCTGTGAACGATTCGGCTGCGGCGCTCGTGGAAAGCGTAATCTGGAGCGCTCTGAAAAATTAGCGGCCATGAAATGCGGTACTATTTGTCGCGCCAGACGGGCACGCGTAAGTTTGAGGAATGTGGAAATCAATGAGCCCAGATTCACGTGCGGTTGCGTCGCCGCGAGTAGTGAATATCGAAGATTTGCGTTTGCTGGCGAAGCGGCGCTTGCCGAAAGCTGTTTTCGATTATTTGGACGGTGGCGCGGAAGACGAAATTACGCTACGCGAAAATTGCCGGGTATTTTGCGATTACACGTTTCGGCCGCGGCAGGCAGTGAAATTTCCCGAATACAATTCGCGCACAACCGTGCTCGGAGCGGAAATTTCCTTTCCGGCGTTTCTGGCTCCGGTGGGTTACAGCCGCGTGATGCATCCGGGCGGAGAAGTTGTTGCGGCGGCGGCAGCCGGTAACGCTGGAACTGGCTACACGCTTTCCACAATTTCGGGGCACAAACTGGAAAACGTGCGAGCGGCAACCAAAGGTCCGGCCTGGTATCAATTATATTTGGTCGGCGGCCGCGAAGTTGCCGAAGGCGGAATCGAACGCGCGCGAAATGCGGGATTCAACGCGTTGGTGGTGACCATCGATACTCCAGTGGCGGGAATGCGCGAACGCGATTTTCGCAATGGCATGACGGAAATGTTTGCGGGATCGCTGTTCGCAAAACTTCCGTATTACCAGAATATTTTGGAACATCCCGGATGGCTGATGGATTTTTTGCGCGATGGCGGAATGCCGCGATTGGAAAATGTAGTGATTCCGGACAAAGGGCCGATGTCGCTGATGGATGTGGGATCGGCGCTGTCGCGCGCGGTGGTTACGTGGGAAGACTTGCGATGGATTCGCGAAATTTGGCGCGGGCCAATCATTATTAAGGGAGTGCTGACCGGTGACGATGCGAAGCGCTCGGTGGATGAAGGCGCCGCGGTGGTCGTGGTTTCCAATCACGGCGGGCGGCAGTTGGATTGCGTATCGTCAACGTTGCACGCGTTGCCGGAAGTTGTCGCGGCGGTGAGTGGCCGCACAGAAATCCTGATGGACGGCGGCGTGCGGCGAGGCAGCGATATCGTGAAAGCTTTGTGTTTGGGCGCGCGGGCGGTGTTGATCGGTCGCGCGTACGCGTATGGATTAGCAGCGGCAGGACAGGCGGGAGTGGCGCGCGCACTGGAAATTTTGCGTGCCGATGTTGATCGAACTTTGAAACTGTTGGGGTGTCCGTCGGTAGCGGCGTTGGATGCGTCGTATTTGGAAAAAACGCGAAACGGATAGGCAGAGTTGTGGGCAGAATAACGGGCGCCATTTTCTACGTATTTGCAAGCGTAAGGTGACAACGTCGCTTGTGTTACGATTGCGGTTTGGGAGCGGTGATGGCTTTGCGGATGCCGGCGAGTGGGGCGTCGTCGTTGAATTGTGCGGCGCCATTTTCTATACGAACGCCTAATTGTTCCCAGAGCGAGTCCAGGTCCACTTGCATTGGATGATCGCGCATTTGTTGGTAAAGTTTCATCAGGACTTCGACTCCGACGGCGCGATCGCCAGTCTGCAGCGCTTTTTCGATGGGCCAGTCGTAGCGCATGTCGCCACCGGCATTTAGGATTCCGCGCAGAGCATCCTGCAAACCTTTTTTGTTTTGCGTTTGTTTGCGAATTTCCACGTCAGCCAAAAAACAAAAAAGTGCGCCGCCCCAGTAAGTCCGAGCCCAGGTATGAGTGTGGTCGAGGCCTTCGTCGCCGGATTGCGGCAAACCTTTCGGCATGTCGCGAACCAGTTCGAACCACATACGCGCGGCGCTGAATTGTCCGGCCTGGATGCGCGCGATGGGTTCGACGTACGTTGCAATGCCTTCTTCGATCCAGTGCTGCTGGTCCTGCATGTTTGGAAAATTGAGATGAACCATTTCGTGAGTCAGCATCCAGTCGGAGGCCAAGTCTTCTTGCATGGTTTCGGTGCCGACGGCGATTCGAATGAAGCCGCCGTAGCGGGAAAAAGTCTGGCCACCGCGCACGCCTCTGCCTTCGAACGAGCGAATTTGCAACGTGAGATGGGGCACAGCATAACGCCCGTAGTATGCAACAACCGCGTCAGCGGCTTTTTGCACCCACTGTTTGAGTTGCGAATCGGAAACCTTCAGTGCGTCGGCGGTAACGGTAGCGTCGATTTTCGAGGAAGCGGCTTCGACGGTGAAATTACTTTCCGCGTGGAGACTGTGTGGAACGAGCATTAGCAGGAAAAAAGAAAAACACATTTGCAAATAAAACGAGTTCACGTTGGCAGCGCCGGTCACGGAACTCCTTCCTGGCGTGGTTCGAAAATATATTCTACAACGGGGAGACGCGAGTTTCCGTGACCGCGGGGTTGGGCAGGTGAGTGAATCGCCTCAACAAATAATCGACGCAGAACTTTCCGGGGCCAAAAATCAAAATGATGAGCGAGGCAACCAGAAATACATAGGGAGCGGCGGCAGAAAACTTGTCGGGATCAGAGAAGAAGGAAAGGAGCGCTTCGCGGTCGGCGGTGACGTAGGCCATGATCATGTTGATGGTGAGGACCAGAGCCGTCATCCGCGAAAAAAGACCGATGGCGAGAAAGAGGCCGCCAAAAAACTCGACGCAGGAAATGAAGGCGGCCATTTGCGCGGGCATGGGAAGATTCAGGCTAGTAAAAAATTCTGTGACTTTCTCGAGGTTGTGAAGCTTGCCCCAGCCGCTTTCAATGAGTTGCCAGCCCCAGTACAGACGGACCAGCAACAGGAAAGGGGATTGCAGCAGCGACACTAGCGCGAAAAAACGGTCGTGAAGACCAGTTAGTTTGTTGATCAAAGGGCTCATGCTGAATATCGATTCAGAACCAGCAAAAAGGTATCACGCGGCGATCACTTTTTTGCAGTTCTTCTTTTCGCGGATTTTTGGGTTTTCTCAGATTTTTGGATTTTTGCAGATTGTTGGGGTGGAGCACAGAACCAGCCGAGATTGGACCAGTTTTGAAACCAGGCGGTTACCTGCTCGAGATCAGCCGCAAATGTTTTGGAATGTTTGGAGAAGGTGGCGTCTATGGCCTGCCCGAGTGTCTTGCCCTTTCGAATAGCGACGAGCAAGCCATATTCTTCCGCTGTCATGCGGCGGAAATAGACGGAGTAATCCACGCGATGGACGGCGAGGAAAATTGTTTTTGGTTTGAGCTTAGCGACGGCCGAAACACGTTTACGCTTGCGGCGTTCGCGGAAAGCATTGCTGAGAAACTCGGTGTCGTTGTTAAATTTTTTGATTTCGAGCACCAACGAATCTACCGGATAGTGGAATTTTAAAAGCTGCACGTAGGGTTGCAGCGTAAGGCGCAGATTGCTTCCGGCTGATTTTGCGACGTTGGCGGATTGCAGCGGTTCGAAGGCGGCACCGTCGAAAGCTTCGATGTCCGCCCACTCCAGGCGAACCATATCGAGAGCGATGGCTTGTTTTGAGCTTGCCCATTGAGGATTTTTTCTGAGCCAGGGTTCGAGGTCGCGTCCGAGATTGCGTAGAGTGAAGGAACGCGAGGGGTGCGCAACCAGGTAGGCTTTGCAGAGCGCTTCGAAGCGGCGATTTCCGAGGACCGCCTGCAGGCCGGGAAAATCCTCGGCGAGACTGGACATGAGCCGCCACCAGTATTGGCGGTTGTAAATTTCCAGGCGCTCGAAGGAGGTGAGGCGGTCGTTGGGCTTGATGAATTTGGCAGCGTGGTGGGCCATGGGCTCGCCGTTCGGAGCGTGACTGCTCATGTGCTCCGAGGGCGTGAGCGGATTCATCACCGCTTTGGCCATGGTGCGTTGTAGGGTGAGGAGATTCATACGGCACTTTTCATACAGCGCGGGCCAGAACGCTCTTAGCGAGGAAGCGATTCGCTTTCAGGGCTTCGTTGTGAACTTCGCGGAAAGTGGGAATGCTGTCGTCCCATTCGAGGAGAGTGGCGGTGTGGCCGACGCGTTGAATAGCGCGGTCGTAGAGCTTCCAGACAGGATCGATCACCGGATGATCGTGGGTATCGAGAATATATTTTTCGTACTTGGAATGACCGGCGATGTGAATTTGCGCGACGCGCTCGGGGGGAACGCTGTTGACGTAATCGAAAGCATTGAAGCTGTGATTCTGCGATGAGACGTAGATATTGTTTACGTCGAGGAGGATTCCGCAATCGGCGCGCTCGACGACTTCGTTGAGGAATTCCCACTCGGTCATTTCGGAAACGTGAAATTCGGCGTAGCTGCTGACGTTTTCGACGGCGATGGGAACTTCCAGATAGTCGCGAACATCGCGGATTTTTTGCGCGGTCTTGGCGGCGGCCTCGAAAGTGTAGGGCATGGGAAGCAGGTCGTGGGTGTAGCGGCCGTCAACGCTGCCCCAGCAGAGATGATCGGAGAGCCAGGGAGTTTTGCTGCGCTGGACCAAGCCTTTCAGGCGTTTGAGATGCTCGCGATCGATGCGGTCCGCGGAACCGAAGTACATGGAAACGCCGTGCTGCACGACGCGATATTGATCGAGAATCTGATCGAGGATATGCATCGGCCTGCCGCCATCGATCATGAAATTTTCAGAAATGATTTCGAACCAATCGACTACCGGTTTGCGGGTGAGGATGTGCTGGTAGTGCGGGGAACGCAGACCGATCCCGATGCCATATTCTGTGAATCCGTTGAAACGATTGGCGGGCACTGATTTCTCCGACTGAAACGCTAAATTGGTATTAGTTCTCAGGATGAAGGCCACCACTACATTCTCTTTCGGGCTCGGCCGAAGAGAGATTCGTCGCTTCGCTCGGAATGACGGTGCTTTGCGAAAAAGATCGGCAACAATGCAAGATTGTCAAAATGCAAGATCGTAAAAGCGGAGGCCGGCGGGATGCACCGGCCCCCTAAGCGACAAGCCTGATCGTGAAACTATGTTCAGGAAGGCTTCTCGTCCATTGGCTTTCCGTCAGTCCTGCAGCCACCCTTGCCCTTGCAGGAGTTCTTGCCCTTGCATCCGTTATCGGACGATTTGCAACCACCCTTGCCCTTGCAGGAGTTTTGGCCTTTACAAGCGTGCTTTTCCTTTGCTGCCTTCTTGTCAGACTTGGTGTCGCTGCCTTGGTCCTGGGCACTCAAACCAGACCGTGCCCCGGTAAGCAGATTGGAAGCCTGCACAGCGCTGCCGCTCGCTAGCAACCCAGCAAGTGCCGCACCAACGATCAGGCTCTTCTTTGACTTGGTCATGATAGTTCTCTCCTCTTGTGATTCTCGGTCGATTTACCCTCAAGACGGTGAGCCGTCTCAAAGTTCATACTTAGGGTTTGTAAGAACAAACCCCAAATCATTTCTAATTCAGGGTTTGTAAGTACAAACCCTGAAACCCGGAAAAGCGGGCCAGAGAGCAAGTGGTCTACCCAACCGCTTGCGTGCGCCCCGGGGTTGCTGAGGACTGGCTTCAGTACTTCCCCGCTCCTCAAGATGTCCAAGGCTCCGTAAGGTTACAGCGCCTAGTCTCGGGCGATGATAACGCCACCCGTGAGAGCAGAATAGTCAATTTTTTGTCTGCCGGGCGGCGCGGAGCCACTTCGGGCGGAGAGTCGGTCGATACCATAGGATTTGGTCATCGCGCCGTAGCTGAAAGATAGACGCGCTGGCAACGCGTTTGTGAGCCGCGGTGAAATAGCCGACGGCACCTTGTGGAATTGCTGCAAGTTCGTCTCTCCTCGGCAACAAACAGATATACATGCATGTCTGTACGTGGAAAATGGAGTTCCGGTGGAGTTCGAAGGTTTCAACGAGACGGGCGCAGGCAGGGCGCTCTTCCGCGCTTGCCGGCGGTGACAAAAAATGTGCGTTTTGTTAGTCGACCGAAGACAGAGGTATCTTTCGAACGTGGAAAATTAAGCGCCGAAAATTCCTGAAGTATCTAAGCGCCGCTACGCTAATGGCCGAGCCGATTCTGGCGAGGTCGCAAGGAGTAAATCAGATGTATGGATTAATCGCGAAGCTGACAGCTGTGCCGAGGAAGCGCGAAGAGCTCATCAAAACACTAAAAGAAAGCGCGGGCGATATGCCGGGATGTTTCAGCTACGTTGTGGCGAAGGATGCAGCGGAAGAAAACACTCTGTGGGTTACCGAGGTATGGGACAGCGAGGCCAGTCACGATGCCTCTCTTTTGTTACCAGCGGTGAAGAATGCAGTTCCTCAAGCCAAGGCGATCGTTGCGAGTTTCGAGAAGGTCGCGGTCACGAGTCCAGTATGGGGAACCGGGCTGAAACCAGAACAGGTTCGCTGAGCTGCGGCCCGGATGTGGTTCGAATGGATGCGCGGGAATTACGGAACGGTGATCACGATTTTTCCTACCTGCGTATTCGACTCGAGATATTTGTAGGCCTCGACCGTCTGCGCAAACGGAAATACCTTCGCGATCTTCGGACGGAACCGTCCATCCGCCAAGCGATCGTAGATATACTTTTTCGCCCCGGGGAGCTTCTGCGGATTGCGCGTGATCTCCATCAAGGTATAGCCGCGGATGGTGAGTCCCTTAACAATCCCCGCGTAGAGTGGAAAGGGCGTGGGTTGCCTGGAAAGCGCACCGTATTCAAAGATGATGCCGCCGACCGCAGCGGCCTCGCCGAGCTTTTCTAAAGATGGCCCAGCAACCGGATCAAAAATCACGCGCGCGCCCTTGCCTCCGGTGATTTCCTTCACACGCGACGCGATGTCTTCTTCCTCAGTGGCGATCACGTGGTGCGCACCGAGAGAAAACAATTTGGCTTTTTTGTCGTTTTTGCGCGTCGTGGCAATGGGAATAGCGCCCTCAGCTTTGGCAATTTCTATCGCTGCAATACCAACACTGCTCGATGCAGCGGTGATGAGAACAAAATCGCCCTTCGTCAAATGCGCAATTGCAATCAATGCCCCATAGGCGGTCACATACTGCATCCAGATGGCGGCGCCTTCGGCCGCAGATAAATTCGCCGGATACTCACCGAGAGCCGCGGCCGGAGCGATTGCTTCTTCGCCCAGCATGGCGTATTCGTTCATGGAGAAGGCCGGAATGACGGCGACCGATTTGCCCAGCCAATGTTTGTCGACATCCGGGCCGACAGCTTCCACGACGCCCGCCGCCTCATAGCCAACGCCAGCAGGCAACTTCGGGTTTTCAACGTACTGGCCACGGATGAACATCGATTCGGCGCGGTTCAAGCCTACGGCTTTCACCTTTAGCCGCACCTCGCCGTTGCCGGGCTGCTTGGACGGTTCTTCTTTAATCTGCAAAACCTCCGGCCCGCCAACGCGATCAAAACGAATGATCTTTGCCATTTTTTCCCTCTCGCAAACTTTCGATTTGTGCGGTTGCGGCGGAGGCCTGAATGAATGGTTGAGGTTAAATCCAAGCCGCGACCATTTGAGCTTCGGTCGATTCTATCGTTAAGTAAGTGCCGAGTGGCGTTGGTAATTGGCCTGCGCTGCCGAAGCGAATCCAGTGTTCTGGCGCTTCTTCAGACGCACCGGATCGAAGCCGATGGATTGCAACGCGTGCGCGACATGTAAGTGGAAATCAAGCCGCCCGTCGATCTGCCCAGTAATCTTCAAAGCGGCGGTTGAGATGACAACAGCGCAGAGCGAGAATCGCGTTGGCTCCCCGCATGGTCCAGAACATACCAGATCGTT
>WNFR01000370.1_pt1 | contig 45028 bp, 39 predicted proteins | sample 5400221 | NCBI WGS metagenome assembly WNFR01 (sample SAMN13153357, study PRJNA577476) | soil metagenome | isolation source: 40 cm soil under Madrone tree | place: USA:California | collected 2016-06-14 | reverse complement strand
GGCCCGGGCTACGCGACTGTCGATCTTTCCGAGATCGTCGGGCGAAGCGGCAAAGTCGTCGCCGTCGAACGTTCGACCAATTTCGTAAACGCGCTCAAAGAGACAGTCCGCGTGCGCAAGCTGTCGAACGTCGAAGTTCACGAGCTCGATTTGATGAAAGATGATCTGCCGGCCGGCCCTTTTGATTTCGCGTGGTGCCGTTGGGTGCTCTGCTTCGTCTCCAACCCAGACCTGCTCGTAAGGAAAATTGCAGGCACGCTAAAGCCCGGCGGCCGCGGAATTTTCCATGAGTACGGGCACTACACGACCTGGCGGTTCTTTCCCCGCCGCGCGACGCTGGAAGAATTTCGCAGTCACGTCATTGCCAGCTGGCGCGAGTCCGGCGGCGAACCGGACACCGGACTTTCGCTGCCGTCCTGGCTGGCGAACAACGGATTCACGATTCGCTCGGTCGTGCCGCGGATTTTTTGTCTTCGGCCAGGCGATTACATGTGGCAATGGCCCGCCCAGTTCATTCACGTTCATCTCTTGCGACTACAAGAGCTGGGCAAGATCGACATCGGGTTCGCCGAGAAGGTCCGTCGAGATCTCCGAGCCGCCGAGGAGGAAACCAACTCATTCATGCTGACCCCACTCGTTCTCGAAGTCGTGGCCGAGAAGGTTTCAAAATAAGCAATCGCCGCAATGGCGGCGGCACGCGGCGAGCTTTGGCAGAGAAGTGCTATGAAGCTTTCCTGCCTCGTCGGCTCAATTTTGTCTGTCAGCGCGCTCCATCTCGCTGCAGCGCCTGCCGTGGTCGTGAGCATCGCCGACCAAAGGCTGGCGATTGTCGAAAACGGCGAACCGGTCGCGCAATTTCCAATTTCAACTTCCAAGTTCGGCGTCGGTGATCGTCCCGGCAGCTATGCCACTCCGCTGGGGCTGCTCGAGATCGCGTCCAAGATCGGCGCGAACGCGCCGCTCGGCACCGTCTTCAAATCTCGCACGCCAACGGGTGAAATTCTTCGAGCGAACGCTCGCGGCCGTGATCCGATCGTAACGCGGATCCTTTGGCTGCGCGGTTTAGAGCGACGGAACGCGCGAGCTTACGAACGCGGAATTTACATTCACGGCACACCGGTCGAGCGTCTTATCGGCCGGCCCGTGAGTTACGGTTGCATTCGGATGCGCTCGCGTGACGTCGCAAATCTGTTTTCGCTGGTCAACGTCGGAACGCGAATCGCGATTGTGAATTGCAATCTTCACGAAGCGATCTCGCGCGCGAGCTCCGGCTCCCTGGCGACCGCACTCAGTTTCGCCGCGAACTAATCGTTCTCATCGAGAACGGCAAGATCGACATCTTCCGATTTCGTTTGCCGCGCAACGCATTGCTGCGGCAAATTGAGCGCGCGCATGAAAGATCTCACGCAAGGCTCGGTCACGAAACATTTGCTGCACATGTCGGCGTTCATGGCCGTGAGCATGGTGGTCCAGACGCTCTACCTCCTGGCCGATCTCTTTTGGGTGGGACGTCTCGGCAAGGAAGCGATTGCCGGCGTCGGAGTAGCCGGAAATCTGAACATGCTTGTCCTCGCGCTTACGCAAATGCTCGGCGTCGGAACCACCGCGCTGATTGCACAGGCGGCGGGCAGAAAAGATCAGGCGCATGCCGAGCTTGTCTTCAATCAATCGTGCGTGATGTCGATTTGGATCGCGCTCGCGCTCGGTATCGTTGGATTTTTGTCAATGGACGCCTACGCGAACTCGTTGAGCGCGGACGCGCAGACCGCGACGCTGGCCAAGACCTATCTGCACTGGTTTCTGCCCGCTCTGATGTTGCAATTTCCGCTCGTCAGTTTGGGCTCGGCGCTGCGCGCAACCGGTATCGTCAAGGCACCGGTGCTCTTTCAAGTCATCAGTGTCGTGCTCAATATGGTGCTGGCGCCTTTGCTCATTTTTGGAATCGGACCCTGGCCAAAGCTCGGTGTCGCCGGCGCGGCGATCGCCACATTCATTTCCATTCTCTTGGGCGGCCTGCTGATCGTTTGGTATTTCGAAAAAAAATATCATTACCTGCGCTTCAAATTCTCGGAGTGGCGCGCGCAATTTAAAATCTGGGGGGCGATGTTGCGGATCGGTCTGCCCGCGGGCGCTGAGTTCGTCCTTCTCTTCGTTTACATCTTTATCGTCTACGTGATCATTCGAAATTTCGGTCCGGCAGCCCAGGCCGGGTTCGGAGTCGGTGCGCGCGTGATGCAAGCGCTCTTCTTGCCGGTCGTCGCGCTCAGTTTTGCCGTCTCGCCGGTGGTCGGGCAAAATTTTGGCGGCCGGAAAGCGGATCGCGTTCGGAACGCAGTCAAATCAGGAATCGGGATCGCCGCCTTGTTGATGCTTGTCCTTGCGATTGCCACCTGGTCGATGCCTGGAACGCTGATCGGCTTTTTTTCGAAAGATCCGGCAGTGATTGAGTTCGGCAGCGATTATCTCCGCATCGTGGCCGTTAATTTCGTGGCTGCTGGAATTGTTTTCACCAGCTCGAGCATGTTTCAGGGACTTGGCAACACGGTCCCGCCGCTCTTCAGCTCAGCCTCCCGTCTGCTTATTTTCGCGCTGCCGGCGCTGTGGCTTTCGTATCGACCGGACTTTCACATCAAAATTGTCTGGTATCTCTCCGTTGGATCGCAGCTTCTGCAGGCCGGTATCAATCTCTGGCTCCTGCAACGCGAGCTGCATAAGAAACTGAAGTTCGACGACGGCGCCGACTTCGTTCCAGCCAGCGCGACGGCGTCCTAGAGCGAAACGAAAATGCGCAAGCGATTGTCGATCTTCGTTTGCGTCGCGCTGTTGTGTGGCCCCGATCAACTTTGTTTCGCGACCACTCTCGCCGGTAAAGAAGTTCGCGGAGGAGCAACGCTTGACATTCAGTTTCCAATCAGCAGCGACCTTCAAGCGCTTGCCGCCCAGGGCGGAAATCCGCGACCGACGACGGGTCGCGCGCTGATCATGTTTCCGAACGGATTCGATCCGGCAAAGTCATGGCCGATTCTTCTCATTGTATCAACAACCGACGTCGGCCGGACCAACATCGAGGACGCGCCGTGGTATCGCGACACCGCGACGAAAGAGGGTTGGATCGTTTTCGCGACCGACGCAACAATTCAGCCCAAAGGCGATTCATTCCAGTGGCGTCTGGCACCGACCACCGCTGGATTACAATTTCTCCGCAGCAGCTGGCCGCAATCCGCACAATGGCCGGTTGCGTTCGCCGGTTATTCGGGTGGCGCCAAGCGCGCTGGCTCAATTGCCACGATCCTGGCAAAAAATCGCGGACTGCGGATTTGCGGTTTGTTTCTCTCCGGCATCAACCTGGATATGGTTAGCCCTACGTACAAAGAGTATCAGCCGCCTCCGGACTTCCTGAAGGTGCCGATCTGGATTAGCAGCGGAATGTCCGATCCGATCGCTACGCCGGGATTGTCGGAAGGAGTTTACTTCTCGATCAAGCGGACCGGCTTCAAACAAGTTCGGCTCGAAAGATTTTTCGGCGGGCACGCGCTCAAGCGGTCAGAGATCCAGCGCGCGCTGCGTTGGTTTAGAGAAGTCGGCAAGTTCTAGCGACCGTAATTTAATTCGACCTTGCTTTTCGCGGGCCACTCACGAGCTTGCTGGCCTTATTTTTAATCGTTATGCGCTCTCGAATTCTGGTTTGTCTTTCGATTTTGTCGTTGATGTCGATCCTCGCTGCATCGGCGCAAGAGTCGCCGAAATCCACGCGGCTCCTTCGGTTTCCAACTACCAATGACAAAGACATTGTCTTTTGTTACGCGGGCGAACTTTACACTATCAGCAAGGACGGCGGCGTCGCGCGCCGCCTAACAAGCGGACCCGGCTACACTTCGTTCCCGCGGTTCTCGCCAGACGGCAAACAGGTCGCGTTTACGTCGGAGTACGACGGCAATCGCGAAGTTTACCTGATGCCATCCGACGGCGGCACGCCGAAGCGGCTCACCATTTCCGCGACGCTTGGCCGTGACGACATCTCGGATCGCATGGGACCGAACAACATCGTGATGACATGGGAACACACGAAACCGCTCATCGTTTTTCGTTCGCGCATGAAATCGTTCAACGACTTCATCGGCTCGCTCTTCACTGTTGCCGAGGACGCGGAATTGCCCCAACAGCTTCCAGTGCCGCGCGGCGGCTTCGTTTCATTTTCACCGGACGATTCAAAGATGGCGTTCAACCGCGTCTTCCGCGAGTTCCGGACTTGGAAACATTACCGCGGGGGCATGGCCGACGATGTTTGGATCTACGATCTCAAAACCGGCACGACCGAAAACCTCACCAACAATCCGGCGCAGGACATTTGCCCGATGTGGGGGCCGGACAACAAAATCTATTTCCTTTCCGACCGCGACGGCCGGATGAATCTGTTTTCGACTGATCTCGGCACCAAGGAAACGCGACAGCTCACCACGTTTAAGGATTTCGACATCAAGTTCCCGTCGATCGCGAAACAATCGATCGTCTTCGAGCAGGCTGGCTACATTTGGCGCTACGATTTGAAAACGGGCGAAGCGCGCACCGTGCCCATCGAGATTAAGGAAGATTTCGCGATTGGCCGCAGCGCCCTCGTCGATGCGGCGAAACATTTGGAATCAGTAAATCTTTCGCCGGACGGCGAGCGCACCGTCATAGTCGCGCGCGGCGATTTGTTTTCGGTTCCGGCGAAGCACGGCACGCCGCGAGATTTGTCGAGGACCTCGGGCGCGCACGAGCGCGACGCGATTTGGTCGCCGGATGGAAAATGGATCGCCTACAATTCGGATGTCACCGGCGAAAACGAACTTTACGTGCGCTCGCAGGACGGCAAAGGCGAACCAGTCCAGGTCACGAGCGCTGCCGACACTTATTATTATGCGCCAAAGTGGTCACCCGACAGCAAGAAGCTGGCGTGGGCGGATCGTTTGCAGCGGCTGCGTTATGTCGATGTTGCCAGCAAAACCGTGACGCAAGTCGACCAGGACAAATTTGGCGAGATCGAGGTTTTCAATTGGTCGCCCGACAGCCAGTGGCTGGCGTGGGGGCGTCCGGAAGAAAACGGACTATCGCGCGTTTATCTTTATTCGTTAGGCAACAAACAGCAGACCGTGGTCACGGACAACTGGTACAACTCCGCCGAGCCGGTGTTTAGCGACGACGGCAAATATCTACTCCTGACGTCGGCGCGCGACTTCAAGCCAACTTTCGGCGATGAAGAATTCTCCAACATTTATCGTGACATGGAGCGCGTGTATCTCGTGACGCTCGCCAAGGAGACGGAGAACCCGCTCGGTCCGAAGAGCGATGAAGTTGGAAGGGCCGACCAAAAACGCGAGAAAGAAAAAGAGAAGGAAGCGGAAGAAAAAAAGCCGGAAGCGAAAGTGACTTCAACACCGAGTGACAAAAAGGCCGGTGAAAAGAAAACGGCAACCCCGACGCCGACGCCTGCCCCAAAAAAACCCGTCACAGCGAAGATCGACATCGACGGAATTCAGAACCGCATCGTCGGCTTCGAAATCGTTCCCGGAAATTATCGCGCCATTCGCATGCTCGAAGACCGCGTCTTTTATCTGCGACGCACTGCGGCGGACGATGTCGGCGAGGACGAAGACGATGATGGTGACGGCCGCGACCGCAAATCACACCTTTGCTCCTACAGCATCGAGGACCGCAAAGAGACCGTGCTCGGCGACGTGAACGGTTATCAAATCTCCTCCGACGGCAAGAAGATGCTGGTGAAGATCAAAAAAGACTACGCCATCATCGATATCCCGAAGGACAAGATCGAAACCAAGGACCACGAGCACAAAATCGAAGGCCTCGATCTGCAGCTCGATCGCCACGCGGAATGGAAACAGATCTTTTACGAATGTTGGCGGCAGGAGCGCGATTTCTTTTACACGCCAAACATGAACGGCGTCGATTGGAAGGCGATGCGCGACAAGTACGCGGCGCTGTTGCCTTACGTGAATCATCGAAACGATCTCACTTACCTTCTCGGCGAACTGATTTCCGAGTTGAACAATGGCCACGCTTACGTGGCTGGAGGCGAGCGGCCGGAAACGCGGCGGATTAAACTTGGCCTGCTCGGCGCGGAATTGTCGCGCGATCCGGCGAGTAAGACCTACAAGATCGACAAGATCTTGCCCGGGGAAAATTGGGACAAGCAAACGCGCTCGCCGCTGACGGCGCTCGGCGTCGATGTGAAGGCTGGCGATTACATCATCGCGGTCAACGGCACGCCGGTATCAACGTTGCCGAATATTTATCAGGCGCTGATCGGCACGGCCGACAAGCAAGTAATCTTGCGCGTCAATTCCAAACCGAGCGACGCCGGCGGGCGCGATGTGACGGTTGTTCCGACCGCCAACGAAGCGCCACTCTATTATTTAGACTGGGTCCAGAAGAACATCGATTACGTGAACAAGAAGACCAACGGCGACGTCGGTTATCTTCACGTTCCGGACATGGGGCGGCCCGGCTTGAATGAATTCACGAAGCTCTACTTCCCGCAAATCCGAAAGCACGCGCTGATTATCGATGTTCGCGGCAATGGCGGCGGTTTTGTTTCGCCGCTGGTGGCCGAACGTTTGCGTCGCGCCTTTTTGATGATTGGCATTGCGCGCAACGGAGTGCCGCAGACTGATCCACCGCAGGCTTTCACTGGTCCAATGGTAACGCTCTGCAACGAATTCTCCGCATCGGACGGCGACATTTTCCCGTACCGGTTCAAGTCGCTCGGACTTGGCAAATTGATTGGCAAACGGACCTGGGGCGGCGTGGTGGGAATTCGCCAATCGTTGCCGATTGTGGATGGCGGTCAGTTTTTCAAACCTGAGTTCGCGTTGCTTTCCAAAGACGGCAAGGAATGGATCATCGAAGGGCACGGTGTGGATCCTGACATCGTGGTCGACAACGATCCAGGAAAGGAATTCAAAGGCGAAGACCAACAGCTCGATCGCGGCATCCAGGAACTTCAGGAAGAGCTGAAGACGAAGCGCTACGATTTCCCGTCGCCTCCGCCATGGCCGAACCGCGCGTTCCAAAACGCCAAATAACGGGGATGTTCATTTGAACTTGCGCCGCCGCGCGGATGCGGCGACGCTCAGTTCATGTTAACCGAGCGGCAGCGCGACGTTCTTCACTTCATTCAACGCGAGCAACGCGAGAAAGGCGTGACGCCGAGCACGCGCGAAATTCAAAGTCATTTCCGTTTCGCGAGCCAGACCTCGGTGATGCAATACATCGCCGCGCTCGAGAAAAAAGGATTCCTCCAGCGGCACGCCGGGAAAGCTCGCGCGCTGATCACGCCGATCCAAAAAGTCCGGATCCACGACGTCCCCATTTACGGACAAATTCCGGCCGGCATGGCGACTTTGACCGAGCAGGACATCGAAGGTCATGTCTCGCTCGATCATCACTCGGCGAATGTTTCAAAATCACACGGCACATTCGCGTTGCGCGTGCGCGGCGATTCAATGATCGGCGCGCACATTCTCGATGGCGACATCGTGATTCTCGAACAGAGCAAAGAAGTTCATAACGGCGACGTCGTGGCGGCCCTCATCGACGGCGAGACGACGTTGAAACGCTACCTTGTCGATCATGGCCGGCCGTATCTGAAAGCTGAGAACCCGCGCTACCCGAATCTCATTCCAGCGCGCGAACTCAAAATCCAAGGCGTCATGGTCTCGCTTGTGCGTAAACACGAGCGGCGAAAAAAGCCTTAAATGTTCACTTGAACATATAAGCAAGTCATGCCATGATTCTGTCATGGCGACGTCGGCGGCTATTATCGATCTGCGTAAGGCGCTGGCCGAACGTTTTCCGCAACGGTCGCAGCCTGCGACAACGGTTTTACCAACCGGCATTCCATTTCTCGACCAAATCACCGGCGGCGGTTTCCCCAAGAGCGCGATCACTGAATTAATTTCCCCGCGCGCGAGCGCGGGGAGCGCATCCTTGATTCATGCGCTGCTGAAATCGGCTGAGCAAGATCGACATTTCATCGCCCTGGTTGACGGCTCGGATTCATTTGCTCCCGGGTCATCCAACACTTCGGCGTTGCGGCATTTACTCTGGGTCCGCTGTCGGAAAGCATTCGACGCCGTCAAAGCCGCCGATCTTCTTTTGCGCGACGGCAATTTTCCGCTGGTGATTGTCGATCTTGTTCTCAGCGAAGCCGCAGAGCTCCGGAAAATTCCGCAGACCAGTTGGTATCGTCTGCAACGATTGGCCGAAGCGGTGCCGACTGCGTGCTTGATCATGAATCGCCACAGCATTGTGAGCAGCGCGCAGTTGAAAATCGTTCTCGAAAATTCCTGGGCGCTCACCGATCTCGAAAAAGAAAACGGACTTGCCGATTTACGGTTCCGAGTTCAACGCGCTCACCTTGGAGGGCGCCGCGCTGTCGGCGCCGGATTTGTGGGACACGACAACGCGTGTCCCTCCATCAGCTAAGACATGTTCGCGACGATTTATCTGCCCAACTTTTATTTGCAGGCCGCAATTCGCCATCACCCCAAATTGCGCGCGCAACCGGTCGGCTTGATCGATCCGAGTCACAAAAAAGTCGCGATCGTTGAATTGAATGACGCTGCGGAACAAGCCGGCGTGACCAAAGGTATGACCCCGAGTCAGGCGCTGGCGCGCTGTTTGCACGTGGCGATCCGCACACGCGAGCGGGCACAGGAAAATCTGATCGACCAAATTTTGCTCCAGCACGCGTTCATGCTTTCGCCGTTTGTCGAAGCGACCACACCCGGCGTTTGCACCGTCCAGTTTACCGACACCCGTCAGCTGATCGCGAAAGCATCGCGGATTTTGGGAAAACTCGAGAAATGCGAAATCCGCGCGCATATCGGGATCGCGCCATTGCCCGACACCAGTTTGCTGGCCGCGCATTTGGCCCGGCCGATTTTACAAATCGCCGAGCCGAAAAAATTTCTCGCGCCGTTGCCGATCGAAACTCTCGCGGTCGCTTAACTGGTTATTGATCCGTCGGATTTAGGAACTTGAAGGTCAACGCAGCTGCAATAGCTGCCGCGAGTTCCGCAACGATATGAATCCAAATGTCCGCGAAATTGACCAGTTTCATTACGGCCAAACCGAGCGCGACAGCGGGATTAAACGCACCGCCGGAGATTGCTCCAACTGAAAATGCTCCTGCCATCACCGTCATGCCGATGGCCAGCCCGTAGAAAGAATTGCCGGCAGTATCTTTCGAGGTTGCGGAATTCAATATTACAAAAACGAGGGCGAAGGTGAAAAGAAACTCGGCCCCAAAGGCGACCGGCACGTTCTTAATTTCCATTGGTGAGCCGCTCTTGCCCACGAGAAAGACGGCGACAAGCGACGCAACGAGGCAGGCAATGAGCTGCGCGATCCAGTAGGGAATCAGCTGCTTCCCCTCGCAACGTCCTCTAATACAAACGGCCAGCGTGACCGCAGGATTGAAGTGGGCGCCGGAAATATGACCACCGGCGTAGACCATAACCATGAGTGCGGCGCCGATCGCGAGCGGCGCGATAACGCCGGCCGCACCTGGGATGACAGTGCAGCCGATGGTGAGAACCAGGAAAAAAGTGCCGATAAATTCGGCGATCCAGGAACGAAGATTGTTCATCCGGCGATGCAATCAGATCGAACCGGAAGTGGCAAGTCACTCGTTAGCCGCCGGCGTCTTTGGGATAACGTTCGCGCAGTTGTTTAGCAACTTTCTCCGCCTCCGCGTTGTTGCCCGCGCGCTGATAAGCCGTCGCTGCTTTCTTCAAAGCGCGCGGCGTGATCGCCGGGTCATCGAAAAGCAACGCGACACTCATGAATGCTTTGCCCGCTTCCTCAAACTTGCCACGCTCAAATTGAACGTCGCCGGCAAGCAAGCGCGCTTGCGCGCTTACCTGGCCCTCCGGCTGAAGAATCATGATCTGCTCGGCGATTTTTTCGGCGTCGTCCGGTTTATGCGCGGCAATCTTCACATCGCCGAGTTTAAGCAACACTTTTGCTTTGCCCGCCGGATCCGTGGCGACTTCCAAATACTTGCCGAATGCGCTTTCGGCCTCATCGAACTTCTGTTGCTTCGCCGCCGCGTCGCCCAGATAAAACCAAAAGTCCGGCTTGACCGGTGGATTGTCGATCTTGCCGAGCACGCCAAGATATTTTTCGGCCGCCACGTAATTCTTGTCGTTGTAATACCCCATGCCGAGCCATTCGAGAATTTCGGCCGGGATTGTGCCGGGCGCGTTGGCGGCGAGAAAGCCGTCCACTTCTTTGGTCGTTGCCGCGCGATCGTGCAACCCAAAGTAGTAACACGAAATGATGCGCACGGTGGCCGGGGCGTAATAGCGATCCTTGTCGAGTTGGCGCGCGCTGTTCAATTCCGGCAAGGCCGCTTTGTAATCTTTCGTCTCGAACGCGGTCTTGCCGATGTAGTAGTGCGCCATCGGCGCGGCGGCGGTCTTCGGGAATTCTTTCAGGAGCTGACGGAACGTGTCGCTCATCGGTTTTGCATTTTGCATTTGACCAAGAACGAGCGCTTTGTGCTGCAATGCTTCCTCACGCTCGTGCGCTCCGGGATATTTCGTCAGAACGGTGTTCCAATCTGAAAGCGCGGCCGCGTAATTTTTGTCCTGCTCGAAAGTCTCCGCCCGGTGCGTGTAGGCTGAAGGCGCGAGCGGATTGTCGGGAAATGCTTGCACGAAATATCCGAAGGCGTCGACGATTCCGGCGACGTCCTTCATTTGCAGATAGCAAAAGCCAAGTTGATATGCGGCTTCGGAGCGAAGTTTCGGTGAAAGCTGTGAAGCGCGCAGCTCGGCGAGAATCGGCGCGGCGCGCGGATAGTTTTGCTGTTTGTAGAGCGCTTCGGCCTTGAAGAACTTCGCCTGGTCTGCTCGCTCGGCCGGCGGATTCATTGCGAGAAACTGATCGACTTCCGGCGGAAGCGCCGACGGATCGGAATTGTAAATGTTGAGCAAACGGTCGAACGCCGCGTCTTTCGCTTCCTCGCGATCTGCAAACTTACTGATGATGTCGCTGTAGATCACTTCCGCTTCTTTCGCATGACCGAGCTGACGCTGGCTGTTCGCGAGCAACAGGAGCGCTTCTGGTTGACTTTCAGCCGGCAGTTGCGCCTGCGCTTTCTTGTAATCGTTCAGCAACTGCGCGTACTGGCCGCTTTGGTATTCCACTTTCAGAACACCAAGTTGCGCCAGCCCACGCCACTTGCCCCCCTCTGACAAAGTGCGGGCTCTTTGGAGCAGCGCCATGGCTTTATCGGCCATTGCTTTGTCGATCTTGCCTTTATCAGATTGAATAAGATCGAGGGCGATCAATCCCGCACGGACCGTCGCTTCCGCTTTCAGCGCTGGCTTTTGCGTCTCATTCGACAGCGCTTCGTATTGTCTGAGCGCATCCGCTTTGCGACCGCGAGCATTCGCGATCCGCGCAGCGCTTTCACGCGCGTCTTCTCGGAAAGGGTTCGGATTTTTTGCTTCCGCGACCTGAGCGTAGATGTCGCAAGCTTCATCTCTGTGATCGAGTGCTTCGAGACAGCGCGCTTCGAAGTAATGCGCCGACAGCGCGACGGCTGCATCCTTCGATTTCGTGGCTGAGCGATGAAATAGCGGAAGTGCGTCGGCATAATTTTTCTGTCCAAATGCCATCGCTCCGAGCGCATAAGCGGCCGGCCCGGCGAACTCGCTCTCGCCATAGTCGTTCAGAACTCTTTGGAATGCGTTCCGCGCGTTTGAAAGCTTGTTCAGGTTCCGGTAGCACTCGCCGAGCGACATGTAGGCCTGCGCGCGACCCGACGCACCCGGGTAATCATCGAGATATTTTTGAAATTCAGGCGCCGCGAGATCGTACATTTTTCGCGCAAAGAGTCCGCCGGCGTACTCGAGTTGGCGCTTTTCCGGCTGCTCGCCTTCGGCCGCAGGCAAGGGAGGAGGTGATTCATCGACTGGCTGCGCGCGTTGGATTTGTTGCGGTAGCGGAGCAGGCGGCGGTGGTTGCGTGCGCTGAGCAAAAACGAACTCGACCGGACAAAACAGCATCGCCAGTCCGACAAGACCGGCAGCGCCGAGCGCGCTTTTCATTTCGCAGTCGCGAAGGCTACGTTGCTGATGCCTGCTTCGGTGCAAATATTCAGAACGCCGATGATGTTCTTGTAAGCACCCGCTTCGTCGCCACGAATAATCACCGCTTGCTCAGAATTTAGTTGCACGAGGCTCTTCAACAAATCGGTCAACTCAGCGCCGGTGAGAGTCCGCCGATTAACCACGACATTTCCGTCAGCTTTAACATTCACGACGACGTCGCCGACCGGAGCGGTTTTCTCCTTCGCAGCAGAAGCTTTCGGAACTTTCACGTCGAGCTCGTTTTCGTTCCTGGCGGCGTTCCAGGTTAGTAAAAAGAAAATCAGCAGCAGCAATAACACGTCGACCAATGGCGCGAGTTGGATTCCCGGATGATGAAACTGTGCGTGACCCCGCAGGTTCATTGGATGTCGATCTTACGATGAAAAAACGAAATTAAAGCTCGTCCTCAATCAGCACTGGCGTGCGCGGCTCGGCCCGTTTGTCGTACTGCAATGAAAGCAAAGCGAGGACATGAGTCGTAGCGGATTCGAGCTCGGAAATTATCTTCTGCGCTTTTCCGCGAAAGAACGCGTAAAAGATCATCGCCGGAATACCAATCGCCAGTCCGGCGCACGTGTTTACCAATGCTTCGCTGATCCCCTTCGACAATAATACATAGCGCATTGTACCAGCCTCGCCGCCGAGCGCACCGAACGAGCGAATAATTCCGAGAACAGTTCCGAGAAGTCCGAGGAGCGGCGCAATCATTCCGATATCGGCCAGATAGGTGACGCGATTGTTGAGGCTGGACGCCACTCGGGTTCCCTCCGTCTCGGCGATTTCACGCACCTGGCCCAAATCGGCATTCGGATTCTTCGTCGTGAAATCGAGCATCTTTTGCACGACGCGCGCGATTGCTTCGCCATGACGATTCGAAACAGCCAGCAATCCGAGATAGTCGCGCTTCCGCAATAGCGCATCCGCTGTCGCCATGTAGCCGCTCGAGACAACCGCCCCGCGGCGGATCGTCATTAAATAAACGATTACGAGCATAACGAAGAAAACTGACAGGGCGAAAAGTGGAATCATCACCGGCCCGCCGGCGGTCAACATATCCAAGATCGTTTTGGAGTGCGGCATATCCGGCACTAACGACGGCGTAGCGCTAATTGCGGCGGCCGGCGGCGGAGTCGCGCTCGTCGTGACAGTTTGTGCAAATAATGGAGTGCCAATCGCCGCAGCGATCAGCGAAAGCAGAATCTTCATGCCAAAAGTGTTGTAATGATAAACGCCGCCCGACGGGATGCAAATCTACTGCCTTAAGTTAAAACTGCGGGCCGCGGGAAGAGTTGCTCAGGAAAATCGATCGCCTTCGACCCAACGCCGCACCCGAAAGACATGCGCCGGCTGAATTTCGGGGTCGAGCTCAACGTAATTGCGCCGGCCGCGCCAGATGTAGCGCGCGTCGCTTAACAGATCGTGCACCTGATAGACATCGCCGTCGATCGAGCCGAACTGGTCGATCGGAACATCAACAAATGAATGTTGTTTCATGTGTGGATCGAGATTGACGACAACAAGGATGATGTTGTCGCGCGCGGCGGTCATTTTCCCGTAAAAGAGGATCACGTCGTTATCGGCGTCATAGAAACGCAAGTTGTTTTTGAACTGAAGGGCACGGTTTGTTTTCCGAATCTGATTCAATCGCGTGATCCAGTCCTTGATATTTCCCGGTCCATTCCAATCGCGCTGTTTGTATTGATACTTTTCGGAATCGAGATACTCCTCACGACCGGGCAACGGTTCGTTTTCGCACAGTTCGTAGCCGCTGTAGATCCCGTAGAGCGGCGACAAGGTCGCGGCAAGAACGGCACGGATCATGAACGCGGACCGGCCGCCGTCCTGTAAATACGGAGGCAAAATGTCGGGCGTATTTGGCCAAAGATTGCCGCGAAAGTACTCGCGCATCTTCGTTTGAGTTAATTCCGTCAGGTAATCTGTGAGCTCCTGCTTCGTATTACGCCAGGTGAAGTAAGTGTAGCTCTGACTGAAACCTGTCTTTGCCAGCTCTTTCATCATCTTCGGCCGGGTGAAGGCTTCCGATAGAAAGATCGTGTCCGGGTATTTTTCACGCACACGCGCGATCAAATATTCCCAAAACGCGACCGGTTTAGTGTGCGGATTATCAACTCGAAACGTCCGCACGCCGCGTTCCGCCCAGAACAGGACGATGCTCGTCATCTCCGCCCAAAGCTCCGGCCAATTCTCACAGCGAAAATTCAGCGGAAAAATGTCTTCGTATTTTTTCGGCGGATTCTCGGCGAATTTGATCGACCCGTCAGGGCGTTTGTAGAACCACTCGGGGTGTTCGCGAACATACGGGTGATCGGGCGAACAATTGATCGCGAAATCGAGCGCGATCTCCATTCCGCGTTTGCGCACTTCGCTGTTCAGCCAGTCAAAATCCTCCAGCGTCCCGAGCGAAGGCTCGACCGCCTTGTGTCCACCGGCCTCGCTCCCAATCGCCCAAGGCACTCCGGGTTCCCCGGGCTTCGCGACAACGGAGTTATTTCGACCTTTACGATTGGTGTGACCGATTGGATGGATCGGCGGAAAATAAATCGTGTTGAATCCCATCGCGCGCGCATCGTCGATCCGCGGCAGACAATTACGAAATGTCGATCCACGATCGCCGTCTCCTTCGGCGGAGCGAGGAAAAAACTCGTACCAAGCTGCAACCTGGGCCTCTGGTCGTTCGACGAGCACTCGTGGAGCAGGCGCGTACTGGGTGGCCCACGAACGGTCGGGATATGTCGCCATCAATACTTCGACTTCGCCCGAATTCACGATGTCGTAGACTTGCGCGTTGTCGGCCGTGCGAATGCATTCGGACAGTTCGCAAAGCCGAGTTAAATCCTCTTCGACATGCGCGCGTTTGCTCGCCGCTTCAATCAACTCCGCGCCTTCCAACGCTTCGGCGCTAAGGTTGGTTAGGCCGGCTTCAAATTTCTTCCTGAACTCATCCCGCCAACTCCGGAATGTATCCGTCCATGCCTCGATGGTGTATTCGTAAACGCCGACCTCGTAGAAAGAACAAACGCCGCGCCATCGATCGTTGTCGACGAAACTCATCGCGGTTTCGTGCCAGCGCGGTTCACCGGCTAATCGCCACTTCAGCGCCGCGGCCACGACATCGTGCCCGTCCCGAAAAATGTCCGCTTCGACGACGAGATCGTCGGTGACGATACGCTTAACGGGATAGCGGCCGCCATCGACGAGCGGCAACAAATTCTCAATAACAGCGCTGGCAAAGGCCCGAGCCATGGACCTTCAATCAACGCGAATTCAATCACCTGCGAAAGTGAAAATCGCGCGACGCAAGATCGACAATGGGCTCATGCGTCGAAGTAGAATGCGCATTCGTAGAGACCGCTCGTCCGAGTTTCCTCACGACGAACCGGGGTCCCTAACACTGCTTCGAACATCTCCTGCTCCAATCGTCCGATGATCGGAAACTTCTCGAGCACGTTCATGATCGGAGAGTGACATTCGAGAATTTGCGGCCCGTCTTTTTCGGTTGGCCGGAATTCGGCCATGTAGCCTTCACTGTCACGTATTTTGGCCAGCCATTTCGCGCGCTCCGTCACCGTCGCTCCCTTCACTTTGGCTTTCAGCGCAGCGGTTCGCTTTTCGAAAATACTGTAGAGCAGTTTCTCGGGCGCATTTGCCCCGTAGCTGTCCTTGGTCGATTCGAGCAGCTCTATCGTAACATGGTTGCTGTCGGCCGGAAACAGGTCGTGGCTACGTCGGGTTAGGCGATAAACCATTTCCGGACGGCCCATCTTTTGCGGACGCCGCCACGTGTCCAGATAACCGTCGCGCTGCAAGGTGAGACAATGCTGCTTGATCCCCATGTAGCTCATTCCCATCTTGTCGACCAACTCATTGACCGACATCCCCTTGGTCCGTTTCAGCGAATTAATAATCTCCAGCCGTTGAGTACGGCCGATCTCAGCGAGCAGACGTTGATTCATGGGAAAAAGCACCTGGGCTGTTCGACTTTACACGCTGCAATCTTCAAAAGACAACACTTAAATTACGCAAATTGCAGGGCCAAAAGAAATTACGGACTGCGGCGGCGCTTTTACGATGCAAACGGAAGATCGACAACTTCCACCAGAGCCTGTGCGTCCGCGTCCGACACGGCTTGAAGTTTCGTTCCAGCAGAATTGAAGCCGCGTCTGACATAACCCAATCCGATTTCCTTTCCTGCGAATTGCGCTGCGCTTGTGACCCAACCGGCATCTTTTTCTTCCGGCCCGGCACGTAGTCGCATTCCAGCGGCAAGGGCAACGCCGTTCAGCGACACCAAACCGCACAGTTGTTTATTTCGCTGACCCGACATTTTCATCCGCGAAATCGTTTCTTGCCCGATGTAGCAACCTTTTTCGTAATCGATGCAGTGCTGCGCGAGGTTCGCTTCGATCGGAATGATTTCGCCAGTGAGTTCGCGACCCCAGCGGGGAATCCCCTGCTCGATTCGGAAGTGTTCCGCACATTGTTCATCACAAAATCGAAAATCCTTGGCGATTACCGTTTTGATTTCATCATGGCGCATCGATTCGCACCAAATATCTTGACCTAATCGTCCAAAACGATCCGCTAAAACGATTCGTTCCCCCTGTAGTTCCGACGGCGCGTCTCGGCCGATGACATGAAAGATCGACAATTGCGTGCTGAGATCTTCGAGCTGCACATCGTCAGCAATGATGTAACGCTCCAGTCGAGGCTGAAGAGTCGATTTGAGCGCGGGATCGGCATCCACCAAGAAAGCACCGCCTTCCGTGTGGACAAAAATGTGAGCCTCCATTTTGCCTTTCGCATTCAGCACACAAGCTTCGAGCGCGGCAGTCTCGGTCGCTTTGCGAATGTCGTTCGTAATCTGCCCGTTTAGAAATCGCACCCGATCGATGCCGCTCGCGCGAAGTTTCACCCTCGCCGAGAGATCGAAGAAAAGTCGGTCGCCAAGGTTCTGCGCCCTCATTCCCAAACGGAGTCTTTTACGAGCCGTCTGACCGAGCGCTTTCGCCGCGGAGCAACTTCGCGAGCAAATCCATCGGCGAATTGCTGGCACCGGACTGCTCAGCCTGCGCGTCCGGCGCAGTCGGCGGAGAAGCCGGCTGTTCGCCTGATCCTAATGGTGGAGCTGATTCTGGCGTTGATGCCGCAACCTCGCTGGCGGTTTCGGGCTGAGGAGATTGCTCAGGAAATGGCTGCAGTTGAGGTGGCGCTTCGAGTGGCGGTGATTCCGCAATTTCCACATCCTGCTCCACCGCGGCTGCGACTTCGCCCATGCTCGAAATTGTCGCAGCGGGTTCGATGGGTGGCGGCTTTTCGAACAGTTCCAAATCTTGCTCGACCGTCGGGAAAACGACTTCCGGAAAATATTTCCGCGCGATGACAGAAAAATCTTCCTCGGCGTATCCGCGTTGTTCCTGTTCGAGCAGCCGATCGCGCGCGGCGGTCGTGACTGCGAGTTCGAGATGATGGGACAAGCCAAGTTGGCTCGCGATCTTCATGTCTTTGAGCATGTGCTTCAGCGCGAAGTGCGGTTCGAAATTGTTTTCGATCATCTTCGGCAGCTTCATCGCGAGCGTTTTTGACGAGCTCGCATTGTTCTGCAGCGCGGCGACAAATTTCTCGGCGGGAATCCCTGCGTAGTTAATCAACGCGAGGCCTTCGGCCAGCGCCTGCACACTCGCGCCGGTGACGATGTTGGTGGCCAGCTTGACTACCGTCGCCTGACCGATCTCTCCCATCTCGATAATCTCTTTCGAGCTCGCTTCCAATATCGGCCGCGCTTCGCGCAGCGCGACTTCATCACCGGCGACATAGAACACAAGTTCGCCCTTCTCCGCGCCCATCTTGCTGCCTGTGAACGGCGCTTCGACAAAGCGCGCGCCGCGTCGTTCCACCAAGTCGGCCGCAGTCCGCATCGAATGGGGCGCCACTGTGGGATGCGCGATCACGATGTGCCGTGACCCGAGAGCCGGAGCCATTTGACGGATCACATCGAGCAATGCGTCGTCGTCCGAGACAAAAATCTGGATGTAATCGCACATTTCCGCCAGTTCCGCCGGAGCGCCGACAAAATTTGGCACCGGCCGCGGGTTGCGGTTCCAGACAAAAACATGAAAACCGCGGCCGCGCAGATTATCCGCGACCCGGCTGCCAATAATGCCGAGTCCGAGCACTCCAACGTTTTTTCTGGTTCGACGCGCCATGTGAGGTTGGGCGTTATCGCGCTTTCAAACGCCTATTCAGCCTGCGGCGAAAACGTGCATCGTGCAATCCAGAAGTTCCTGACCGACGTCGATTTTGCTTACTTGAAAGCGAGCTCCGAAAGATAGTAGGCGGCTGTCGATCCGACAATTTGCAGACTTTGCGCGCTGAGTTTGTCCATTGTGTCCTCGGCGGTGTGCCACGGCGGATAGTGAAAATCGATAACGTCGAGCACCGGAATGCCAATCGCGTTCAAAGGCGTGTGATCGTCCGTGATCTCTTGATCGAAATAAGTGAAGTAGTTCCGAAACTTCAGTGCCTCGGCCGCTGCAAAAATGCCGGTCGCGATCGCGGGCGGCGAATTGGGAGGCAGCGTAACGTCCAATGACCGATCACCCACCATGTCGAACAAGATGCCGCCGCGAAAAGATTTCGCCGAGCCATTCTGTGCCAACTCCTGAGCAAAGTGGCGGCTGCCGTAAGTTCCGTCCGTCTCGGTGAAGTTTTCGACTGCTTCTTCACCGTCGAAAAAGACGAGCTCAATTTTGGCGGCGAGGTTCGGCTGCATTGCCAACACTCTAGCCAACTCCAGAAGTAACCCCGTACTCGAGCCGCCATCATTCGCGCCGACGAATGTAAGGCTGTCAAAAATCTTCGTGTCGTAATGCGAGCAAAGAAGAAAGCTCGGCTTCGTCGCGGCGCCGAATCGAGCGACCAAATTAACAAACTTCATCTCGCCGCGTGGCGTTTTGTCGGCGAACGCTTGTTCCGACACACTCCAACCTAATGATTCGAGTTGCTCTTCGAGATACGCGCGCGCGCGGACGATTGCATCCGAGCCTGGCGGCCGCGGTCCAAGATCAACAAGCGCCTGCACATGAGCCAGAGCTTTGTCGCCGGAAAATTCGCTCCAGATCTTTTTCGAAACCGGTTTTGGGCACGACGTCGCGATGATGGCGCAAGCAAAAGCCAACCCGGCTCGCAAAAATCGAAAGGACATCCGATTCCGTCTCAGCGTTCGCTGGAATTGAATCCAACGATGTTTAAAATGCGCTGCAAATCGTCGTCGCCGTAATATTCGATTTCGATGCGGCCGCGTTTTGGCGTGTGATGAATAACGACGTTCGTCCCGAAATGCTGGCGTAGCTTGTCTTGTAAATCGCCAATCGCCGCAGAACTGACAACGACTTGCGTGGTGCGCCGCCGCCGTTTCCAGCCGCCAAGATAACGCGCGACCAGGCGCTCGGTTTGGCGCACGCTCGCGTTGCGGCGCAAAATCGTTTCGGCCAAACGCAGTTGCTCCTCGAGCGCTTTGACGCCGAGCAAAACTTTTGCGTGCCCGACCGAAACGACGTCTTGCGTCACCCAGGTTTGAATTTGCGGGTGCAGATCCAGAAGCCGCAACGCATTTGCGACCGCGGCGCGACTGCGCCCAACTTTCTGTGCGATCTCTTCCTGCTTCATTCCGAATTCATCCCGCAATCGCGCGTAGCCCTGCGCTTCTTCGATCGCGTTGAGGTCGGTGCGCTGCAGGTTCTCGATCAGCGACAGCTCGAGCACTTCCAAATCGCTGGCAGTGCGAATGATCACCGGAACTTCGCTAAGTCCAACTTCCTGGGCCGCACGCCATCGACGTTCGCCCGCGATAAGCTCGTGCGTGCCACCGTTCAAACGCCGGACGATCAGCGGTTGAATAATTCCGTGCTGGCGAATCGAGTCGACGAGTTCTTGCAACGCTTCCGGCGCGAAATTTTTTCGTGGTTGCAGCGGACTCGGCACAATGCTCGCCAATCGGACTTTGTGAACTTTGTCGCCAAGATCGACATCGCCGCGCGGTGACGCCGGCCGAGAGCCGATGAGGGCGCCGAGTCCTTTGCCAAGGCCTGACTTCGCCATGCGCTTGACGCTATCGGAAGCATTTCGACAACGCAAACAGCAATCAGCTCCAGATGTTGCAGGGCTGATCGTGGGCAGCTACGATTTCGACATGGTTTGCTCAACCGAGGTCTTTACGCTTGGACATTCCCCCGATCCCGACGATGCGTTCATGTTCTACGCGATCGCAAAAAACAAAATCGATCTGCGCGGCTATCGCTTTGAACATCGTTTGGAAGACATTCAAACACTCAATGAACGCGCCAGCCGCGGCGAGCTGCACATCTCGGCGATTTCAATCCACGCCTATGCGTTCGTCGCCGACAAATATGCGTTGCTGCCGTGCGGCGCGAGCATGGGCGACGGTTACGGTCCGCTCGTTATCACGAAAAAAGGAAACGCTAATGTCGATCTTCGCAACTGCGTCATCGCTGTTCCGGGCACAATGACGAGCGCGTTTCTCGCATTGCGACTTTATCTGGGCGATTTCAAAAATGTTGTCGTGCCTTTCGATCAAATCTTCGACGTGGTGGGTAACGGCAAAGCTGACGCCGGTCTGATCATTCACGAAGGACAATTGACCTATGCAAGGGCAGGCTTCGAGAAAGTTGTCGATCTTGGCGAACGATGGAAACGCGAGACGGGCCTGCCGTTACCACTCGGCGGAAATGTGATTCGCAAAGACATTCCGGCAGATGTTCGTCACGATCTGCTCGAGATCATGCGCGAAAGCATCGACTACGGCTTGGCGAATCGTACTGAAGCTGTCGCTCATTCGATGCCATACGCGCGCGATATGAACGAGAAGCTCGCCGACGAGTTTATCGGCATGTACGTGAACGATTTTACCCGCGACTACGGCAAGTCTGGTCGGGCAGCCATCCAGAAATTTCTCGGCGATGCGCAGCGCGCCGGGTTCATCGACAATTTCGGCGAGATCGAATTCGTCGAATAAAGACTACTTCTTTGCCTTTTCCTCTTTCTCCGCTTTGCCGACCTGCTTCATCACGAACGTCTTTATCCGGTTGAATTCCTTCTGGAAGCCGTTGGTGAAATCGTGAGTGCCGTATTCAAAAAGGACGACAAAACAAAAAGTGAAGAAGACGAAGAGGACGATCCAAAATAGCCCACGCAAGAGAGACATGCTCGGAAGCCTAACTGAGCGGCAGTGGCGGGTCAATGAGCCGGCGGGGAGGCAATTCCGATTGATCGAGGCAACAGAACTGACAAGCTAGTCGCCAATGCGAGTTCCGCTTTTGGATCTGACCGAGCAATATCGCACATTGGCGGCCGAAATCCGCGCGGCGACCGATCAAGTGCTGTCGAGCCAACGCTTCATTCTCGGGCCGAAGTTGGCGGAATTCGAGAAGGCGATTGTGGAATATTGCGACGCTCCGCAAGCAGTCGGTGTTTCGTCCGGCACGGACGCGCTGCTTGCTGTGTTTATGGCGCTGGAGATCGGACTCGGAGATGCGGTGATCACCACGGCTTACTCATTCTTCGCCACCGCTGGTTGCATCGCGCGCGTCGGAGCGACACCCGTATTTATCGACATCGAGCCCGCGACTTACAACATCTCGCCACAAGCTCTCCGACGTTACATCGAAAAATCGTGCCACGAAGTGGAAGGCAAACTCGTCAATGAAAACGGCCAAACGATTGTCGCGCTTGTCCCGGCACATCTGTTTGGTTTGTGCTGCGACATGAATGAAATGGTCGCTATCGCGCGCGCACACAATCTGATTTTGATCGAGGACGCCGCCCAGGCGATCGGTGCGCAATTTCCACTCGAGACCGGGTCGGCCAAAGCCGGAACAATCGGCGACGCGGGCTGTTTCAGTTTCTATCCGTCGAAAAATCTCGGCGCCGCCGGAGATGCCGGGCTTGTCGTTTGCCGCAACGAGCAATTCGCGGAACGATTGCGGCGCTGTCGCCATCACGGGATGGGCGCGCAGTACCGCCACGATTTTGTCGGCGGCAATTTTCGAATGGATGAACTGCAAGCCGCCATTTTGAGCGTGAAACTCCGGTATCTCGACGGCTGGTCGGCTGCGCGTCGCGAAGCCGCCAAATTCTATACGGATGAATTCCAGCGCGTTGGATTGGAAAAGAAAATAGAGTTACCGGTCGAGCCGTACCGGCAGAGCGGGCTGAGCAATCATCACATCTATCATCAATACGTAATCCGCTCGCCGCGACGTGATGATCTGCGCGAGCATCTCGCGGCGCGCGAAATTGAAACCGCTATTTACTATCCGCTCGCGTTGCACGAACAGCCCTGTTTCGAATACCTTGGCTATAAAAGCGGCGACTTTCCTGAAGCCGAACGGGCCGCGCGCGAAACGTTGGCGCTGCCGATTTATCCCGAAATCTCGCGCGAAGCACAGCAATACGTAGTAAATTGCATCGCGGAGTTTTTCAGCTAGACATCAAATCTCCAGAACCGTCGCGGGTAGGTACCGAAGTGGCCAAACGGGGCAGACTGTAAATCTGCTGGCTTTACGCCTTCGCTGGTTCGAATCCAGCCCTGCCCATTTCTCTGTTAACGGCGCCGTCGCCGCGTCTTGCCGCGTGACGGTGTCGATCTTCGCCGCGGTTTTGCTTTTGCTCGCTTGGACGGCGAGCGCTTTCGTGAACGCGCCGGTTTCTTTTTGGCCGCTTTTGCCCGCGAACGTTTGCTCGCGGCTTTTCGCGCCGGTTTCGTCACTTTTGCTACGGCTCTTTTCACGGCGGGCTGAAGTCGTCCTTCGCCGGCGGCTTTGCCGGCCATCGCGCCGACAATCCCACCAATCACCGCTCCAGCCGGTCCCATCATGCTACCCAGGGCGGCACCGGCCACAGCTCCCGCCGTTTCTTTCGGAATCGGCGGCACTTCGATGTTCTCTTCCCCTTCTTTGTGTTGTGCGTCAAAGTCTTCAGGCATAATCGCAATTCCTCAGTTTTCGTTTCTCTTGTAACTGATTCGCACCGGGAGTGGAAACTAGCCGTGCAACAAAAAGCGGCCGCAAGCGCGGCCGCTTCTTAAAATCTAAAATCGAAAACTGTGGTCGACTAGCGACCGCGGCGCTGGCCGCCATCACGACGACCACCACCATAGCCACCACCGCCGCCGCCCGGCGGCCGCGGCTCGCGCGGACGCGCTTCGTTCACGGTCAGCGCTCGGCCTTCGAGGGTTTTGCCGTTGATCTCCGCAATCGCCTTTTGCGCATCGGCGTCCGAGCCCATCGTGACAAAGGCGAAGCCGCGCGATTTTCCGGTGAATTTGTCCTGCATCAGCATGACCTCCTGGACCGCGCCTGCTTGCGAAAAAAGCTCCTGCAGTTCGTTTTCGGTGGTATTAAATGGGAGATTTCCCACGTATAATTTAGTTGGCATTGACTCTAATCTGGAAAACGCCGCCAGGACTTTTTTCCCGCTTTTGAATATCGAATCGCCGCAGAGTGAACTCCAAATGACAATCGGCGGACTTCCGAGCTGCTGTTTTCTCCTTTCGGGCTCACTGTGTAGAGTGCTTCGATTTGGAAAGCAAACAAAATCGCGGGCGGTTGGGGCGTAAAATGTCGAGATTTAACGCGTTAGACGGAACAAATAACCGGCCTCGAGTCGCGGTGGTAGCCGCCGGGATCGTCAGCCCCCTCGGTTTGGGCTTAGAGGAGACAACCACCTCACTCCGCCGTGCCGCCGACTGTGTGGCGCCCGTAACCGACTTCGACGTTAGCCAATGTCGATGCAGGACCGCCGCCCAGATTCCGGATCGGCGCCTCCTCAGCGGTCGAGACAACACCCGCAAGAAGCGCCGTCTGCACCGCGCCTCCCAAATGATGATCACCGCTTTGGGCGAACTGCGTCGATTCGACTCTCAATTCGAGCCGGAATTGACCGTGGTCGGCACTACGAGCGGAGGCATGTCGTTCGGGCAGGACTACTACCGGGCCCTGCTTCGACATCGTAGCCTCAAGCGATCGCCCGAATGGCTGGCCAATTATCCTCCGCAAAAAGCGGTCGTGGACGCAGAGGAAGCGTTCGGAATTTCGGCCCCTTGCCGCATCATCGCTAACGCCTGCGCATCGGGAACCAACGCAATCGGTCACGCGTTCGAATGTGTGCGCTCGGGCAAGTATCAACGGGTCTTAACCGGCGGCTACGACGCGATTTCGGAATTGGTCTTTGTCGGCTTTGATTCGTTGCAAGCGGCGACGCCGGAAAAATGCCGGCCATTTGATAGGGATCGCTCAGGCATGGTTCTCGGCGAAGGGGCAGCGTTGCTCGCGCTGGAAAATTTGGACAGCGCTCAAAAGCGCGGCGCAAAAATTCTCGCGGAAGTGATCGGCTACGGCATTTCGACTGACAACCACCATCTCACGCAACCTGATCCATCGGGGAGCGGACCTCGTCGAGCGATGGAACAAGCGTTGCAAAGCGCGGGTCGCGACCCGGCCGATATCGATTACATCAATGCACATGGCACGGCCACGCCGCTCAACGACGCGGCTGAGGGGAAGGCGATCGCAGAATTGTTCGGACAAGTTCCGGTCAGCTCGACCAAAAGCATGATTGGCCACTCGTTAGGCGCGGCCGGCGCGATCGAAGCGGTCGTTTGTTTGATCGCATTGCGAGAACAATTTCTCCCGGCGAATATTAATTTCGAAAATCCCGATCCGCAGATTTCACTCAACATCGTTGCGAACAGATCGCGCGACGCAAAAATCGACATCGTGCTTTCCAATTCATTCGGTTTCGGCGGCACAAACGCTTCACTCCTGCTCGAGAAAGTTGCGGCATGAGTCTGGCGATTGCCGGCATGGGTTGGGTTACGCCGCTCGGCCGGGGTGTCGAGGACGGTTGGAACCGATTGCTGCGCGGCGAGGAAGCGGTGGCTCGATCAATTTCGGGCGGAGAAGGTCAAAAGAGCTATCAGTGTTTCCAGGTTTCGAATGACGCGCTCAAAGATTTGCCGCCGCATCCGCGTTTGCGCCGAGCCAGCGCAATCTCGCGTTTCGGCGCCGCCGCCGGTTTGGATGCGATCGCCTCCGCGAAAACGAAGATCGACATGTCGAGAGTGGCGCTGGTTCTTGCCGTCTCGAATGGAGGCGTGGCCTATACGAAGCGATTTTATCACGGCATTATCGAATCCGGCGCGCAATCAGCGAGTCCCCTGCTCTTCCCGGAAACGGTTTTCAATGCTCCGGCCAGCCATCTCGCCGCCATCCTCGGAATCGTGGGCGAAAGTTATACGATTGTCGGTGATGGGGCCGTCGGAATTTTGGCAATGCAAATGGCCAGCGATCTTTTGGACACGAGCGATCTCGAGTTTTGCCTGGTCGTTGCGGCGGAAGAGGCCGACTGGATTCTTTGCGACGCTTATCGCAAATGGCGTTTGATCAGATCACAGCCACCGATCGAAGTTTTCTGCAATCCGCCCCGCGGCACAGTCTTGAGCGAGGGTGCAGGAGCGGTGCTGCTCTCGCGCGAAGGGACGGTAAAAATCAACGCAATTACCGCCGGCGGAAATTTTTCGCGCCGTGCCAAGGCAGTAAAGATTTTAGATCAAGTCTTAAACGAACTAGACGAGCCCGCGGACTGCATTATCTCGAGCGCGAACGGCACATTTGTCGATCTTGCCGAGCAGGCAGCAACTAACAAAGAAATGCCCGATTCAATTGTTTATACGGCGAAGCCTGCTCTCGGCGAAAGCATCGGCGCGAGCGCGCTCTGGCAGGTGATTGTTGGCGTGCAAGCATTGCAAACCAAGCAACTGCCGCCGACTCTCCATGCAGGCAACGCTGCCACCCTTCGCTTGAGCAGCGATGCAAAGGAAATCCCGACGAGCGCGATCGTTTTGAGCTGTGGATTAAACCAGCAAGCCGCCGGCCTTCGGTTGTCGATCTAACAGGCAGCGCCTGACCGCGTTTTGCCTTTGCAACACCTTGCGCCTGCGGTACCTTCGGCGTCCGCGATGCGAACGCCGGTTTGGGGGGTCTTTTTCACGTTTCTGGCGGCCGGCTTCCTGAACGCGGCAAACACGACGACGAGCGATCACCAGCCGGTCGAGATCACGTCCAGCGGGGAAACGACTTACGACAACGGCATCGCCACCGCGCGAGATAACGTGGCGATTCATATTGGCGACACCGATATCTACGGCGATTTCGCCCAGTATAACTCGCGCACGCACGAAGTGCTCGTCCGTGGACACGTTCGAATCTACCGAGATGTCAGCTTGTACGTAGCAGAGGAAGGCGTTTACAACATCGACACGAAACAGATCCGGACCGGCCACGTCCACACCGAATATCATCCCTACTTTCTCAGCGGCCAAAATGTGAATGAAACCTCGTCCACCGTTTACCACATTGAGGGCGCTACCTTCACGACTGACGACTCGCCTCGGCCAGATTTTCATCTTCATGCGCGGACAGTCCGCGTCTACGAAAATGACCATGTCGTTTTTCAAAACGTCACGTTCTACATCGGCAGAGTGCCAGTGTTCTGGTGGCCCTACCTTTATCAATCTTTGAATGACGCATTCAGTTTCTCCATCGCGCCGGCTGATCTGAGTTCGTGGGGACCCTCGCTTTTGACTCAATTTACATTTCCAATCACGGACGACATTAGCGGAAAGCTCCGGCTGGATTATCGCGGACGCCGCGGAGCCGCGATCGGTTTTGATAGCGATATCGACTACGGAAAAGATAAATCGAGCAACCTGAAGCTGAAAACCTACTACGCGGATGATCAAAATCCGGACATTAATCCGACTGCACAGAAGCGTGGTGACGTGGATCCGAACCGTTACCGACTGACCCTCCAGGACACCACGAATTTTACCAAAGACATCTACGCCATCGTGAACGTGACAAAGCTCAGTGATCCGTTCTTGATGCAGGATTTCTACCAGAGCGAATTCCGAATCGACCCCGTGCCGGACAATGTCGTCGCGCTGACCAAATCGGATCCGTTCTACACGATCACGGCGATCACTCGGTTCCAAGCGAACGATTTTTTCGAGCAAACGGAACGTTTGCCGGAAGTCGTGCTCGATGTTAAACGGCACGCCTTGTTTGGCGGCCCGATTTTCTATGAGGGCGAAAGTGGCTTCGCCGATCTGCACCGAAGTTTTGCTGAGGGCTCAGGGTTTGAAAGTTACGGCACGACACGCGTCGACACGTTTCATCAGCTGCTCTATCCGAATACTTACTTCGGCTGGCTATCGATCGTGCCGCGGGCTGGGTTTCGAGCGACCTATTACGACAAAACTCGCGACCTTGGTAATACGCTCTTCCCCTCGAACGTTAATGATCCGCTGATTCCCAATTTCATTCCGGAGGATCCGACGCCGGCACATCCCGTCGTCGATGCCGGTAGTGGCGTGCGCACCGTGTACGACGCCGGCGTGGAAGCTTCATTCAAGATGTCTCGCATGTGGGATGATGTCGCCAATCGAACTCTCGGATTGGATGGGCTGCTCCATGTCATTCAGCCCTACAGCGACTTCTCCTACGTCCACGTGAATGGAATTGATCCAGCTACAATCCTGGAATTCGATCGTTTCGAACCGTCAACGCAGTTGCGCCCGATCGACTTTCCGCAGTTCACTACGATCGACTCGATCGCGAGTTGGACGATTTGGCGCAACGGAATTCGTAACCGATTGGAAACGCGGCGTGATGACGTCACCGTGACTTGGCTCGAGCTCGACACGTTTTTCGACGTCAACTTCGACAATCCATACGATCGCAGGATGTATTCAAACTTTTTCAATAGGTTGCGCTTTACGCCGCTGCCGTGGGCGTCCTTGTCGATCGATTCGCAAATTCCCGTTTTCGCCTCGGGTTTTACCGAAGTAAACACGACCCTGTCTGTTCAGCCGGCCGCGAATCTTCAACTCAACGCGGCCCATCGCTTTCTCAACGATAACCCGTTCTTCCAACACAGCAGTTTATTCGTGGTCGGCGGTTACTACCGGCTTAACGACAACTGGGGCTTTGGGTTCCAGGAGCAATATGAAGGCACCGTCGGCATTTTTCAGGAGCAGCGCTACGCCATCTATCGTGACCTGACGAACTGGGTCGCCTCCTTCGGCGCGGTCGTTCGCGATAACACCGGAAACAAGAAAGAGTACGGCGTTCTTCTCACTTTCAGTCTGAAAGCATTTCCGAAATTCGGCTTCGATTTGAACTTTGATCCCGGCAGTCAGGGGCAATAAATTCCGCAACGAAATTACAGGCCGCCCGCCGTTTTGTGCTAGGTTGGGCGGCTAGCAAACTGTCATTCATGGATATTTCGATCATCGGTTCGGGCTATGTCGGTTTGGTCACGGGCGCGTGTTTCGCCGACGTCGGACACAATGTCATCTGCATTGATAACGACGAAGCGAAGGTGAAAACGCTGCAGGCTGGCCGCGTCCCAATTTATGAACCCGGGCTCGAGGAAATCATTCATCGCAACGTCTCTGCGCATCGGTTGCGCTTCAGCAGCAGCACTCGCGAGGGCGTCGAGAATTCACAAATCGTTTTCATCGCCGTCCCGACTCCGCCGCAGCCGAACGGTGAAGTCGATCTCAGCTTTATCGAAAAGGTCTCCCGCGAAATTGCCGACGTCCTCTCCGATTATCGCGTGATCGTCGATAAGAGCACGGTCCCGGTGAAAACCGGCGAGCGCGTTGCCGAGACGATTAAGCGTTACAACCGCCGCGGAGCAAAGTTCGACGTGGTAAGCAATCCCGAGTTTCTTCGCGAAGGCTGCGCGATTCACGATCTCATGCATCCAGACCGGATTGTGATCGGCGCGCCGAGCCAGCACGCGGTCGACCTCATGAAAAAAGTTTATGAGCCGTTCATGGCGCCGATTTTGGTGACCGATATCAACAGCGCCGAGCTCATCAAGCACGCCGCCAATTCATTTCTCGCACTGAAAATTTCCTACATCAACGCGATCTCAGCGATTTGCGAGGTCAGCGGCGCCGATGTCGAAAAAGTCGCGGACGGAATCGGAATGGATCGTCGAATCGGCCGCCAATTTCTCAATGCAGGCATCGGCTACGGCGGTTCCTGTTTTCCAAAGGACGTCGCCGCTTTCATTCACATCAGCGACCAACTCGGCGTGCCTTTCACGTTGCTCAAGGAAGTGCAGCAGATAAACCGGGCGCAAAAGGAACGCTTTCTTAAACTCATCCGCGACACACTCTGGGTATTGCGCGAGAAGAAAATCGCGGTCTGGGGTCTCACGTTTAAGCCTGACACCGACGACGTGCGCTCGTCTGTCGCAATCGAGCTCGTTGACGACATGTTGCGAGAAGGCGCTCATGTCAGCGTTTACGATCCGAAAGGAATGGACAAGGCGCGCGAGCTGAAGCAAATCGCTGACGCAAAGTTTGCCTCGTCGGCGCTGGAAGCAGTCGACGGCGCGGAGGCGCTCGTCATCGCAACCGAATGGCCCGAGTTCGCGAATGTCGATCTTGCCGCGCTGAAAAAACGCATGACTACACCGATCGTTTTCGACGGACGCAATCTTTTAAATCCAGAAACGATGGGCGAGCTCGGTTTTCATTATCATTCGATTGGCCGGGGCAGCGTCATTCCGCGTTGATCGGTCGTGGCCGCGACATCAGCTCGCCGAGTCGCTCTCGTCGCGCTGAAGACCTGGCGCAAGAAAAACAAGTTCGCTGACGCGATTATTTCGCAGTTGCTCGTCAAGAGCCCGCTCGCTGCGGCTGATCGTGCATTCTCGGTCGAACTCCTCTACGGCATCTTGCGCAATCTGACTCTTCTCGATTTTTGGATCGGCCAACTTCGTGACGCGCGCGTCGATGTCGATCTTCGGGACATTCTCCGGCTCGGACTCTATCAATTGTTCGTAGCGCGCACGCCCGAACACGCTGCGGTCTATGAAACCGTCGCGCTTGCTCCGAAACGACAGCGGCCGATCGTCAATGGAATCCTTCGCACGGCAATTCGACGCCGCGAAGAATTACAACGACTTGTCGATGCCCAGCCGCTCGACATCCGATTTTCGCACCCGAAGTTTCTGATCGAGCGCTGGACCGAACAGTTTGGAGCCGCCGCCGCGCAAGCTTTTTGCGAATGGAACAATCAGCCGCCGCCGATTTATGCACGGATCAATCAGTTCAAAATTGACCGGCAGAGTTTTCTTGAGCATTACCCGAATGCGCGCCCGCTTCCGAATTCTCCAAACTTTGTTGAACACTCTTCGCCGACTGACGCGCTGAATCGGGGCGATTGCTATGTCCAGGACCCGAGCAGCGCGATCGCGTGCGAACTGTTAGATCCAAAAACTGGCGAAAAGATACTCGACGCATGCGCCGCGCCCGGCGGCAAAACGAGCTACATCGTCGAACTCATGAACAACAGCGGATTGATCGTTGCCTGTGATCGCGAAGCGAAGCGGTTGCGACTGCTCCAGGAAAACCTCACCCGTCTCGGTGTAGGGATCGCCAAGGCCACGCAGCACGATTGGACCAAACGACTGCTTCCAAAAGCGATTCATGATCAAGCGCCCTTCGACCGAATTCTGATCGACGCGCCGTGCAGCAATACTGGTGTGATGCGACGTCGCGTTGATGTGCGCTGGCGTCTCAGGCCGATAGAGTTCCAGCGAATGCAAGCGCGCCAGATTGAAATTATCCGCGCGGTCCTTCCGCTTCTGAAGACCAACGGGATTCTCGTTTACAGCACATGCAGTTTGGAGCGCGAAGAGAATGAAGGCGTCGCTGAAGCATTGCTTCGTGAGGTGTCGATCTTGCGATTAGAGAATCAAAGAAAATGCCTGCCGTTCGTCGATCACTTCGATGGCGCGTTCGCGGCAAGGTTTCGGAAAATCGCGTAGTGGTCTGGTTTGCGTCCGGCAAACTCAATGGAATTGTAGCGTCCTATGCACGATCAGCGCTTCGATAAATTGGCCAAGCTTCTTGTGGAATATTCAACGAGGCTCAAACGAAACGATAATCTTCTGATCGAAGCGTTCGACGTTCCGGACGAAATGGTGATCGCTCTGATCCGGGCGGCGCGAAAAGCCGGCGCCGTTCCGTTCGTGCAAATCCAGCGCAATCGCGTGAGTCGGGAACTGGCGCTGGAAGCGTCGGATCGACAACTGAACTTCGCCTCCCAACACGAACTGGCGCGAATGAAGAAGATGCAGGCTTACATCGCGCTTCGAGGAAGCCACAATATTACGGAACTGTCCGACGTTCCGGTTTCGAAAATGCAGCTGGTCGCGAAGAAAATGCGCCCGGTCCAAGACCATCGAGTCAAGAAAACGAAGTGGTGCGTGTTGCGCTGGCCGACCGCGTCGATGGCGCAGCTTGCAGGAATGAGCACGGAAGCATTCGAGGATTTTTACTTCGACGTCTGCACACTTGATTACGAGAGGCTCCAGCCGGGAATGAAAGCGTTGAAGGAGCTGATGGAACGCTCCGACCGCGTTCAAATCAAAGGGCCGGGAACAAACCTGCGATTCAGCATCAAAGGAATTCCAGCCATTATTTGCGGCGGAGATCGAAACATTCCGGACGGCGAAGTCTTTACCGCGCCAGTCAAAAATTCAGTGGAAGGTCACGTCACGTTCAACGCGCCAACGATCTACCAGAGCATCGCATTCGACGGCATTCGCCTTGATTTCAAAAACGGCAAAGTCGTCAAGGCGACGAGCAACCAGACCGACAAGCTCAACAAAATTCTCAATTCCGATGCGGGTGCACGCTACATCGGCGAATTTTCCCTCGGCTTTAATCCGTACGTGCTCGAGCCGATGCGCGATATTCTGTTCGACGAAAAGATTGCCGGCTCGTTCCATTTCACTCCCGGCCAGGCTTATGAGGAAGCCGACAACGGAAATCGGAGCCAGGTCCATTGGGACATGGTTTGCATCCAGCGAAAGAATTACGGCGGCGGCGAAATTCATTTCGACGGCAAACTGATCCGCCGGGACGGCGAATTCATGCCAAAAGAGCTGCGATCTCTGAACCGCAGCAACTTCGTCAAAGGAAAGTAGTCGTTCGTACGCAAACAGAGCGACTCTCGCGAGTCGCTCTGAAGAAAATTGCCGATCTCAGCGACCGATTAGGCTGCGCGTCGCGGACCGCTCTGGCCGAGCAGGTTCAGCTGCATCATTCCGATCTCGCCACTGCCGGTGAGTTGCAGGTTGGAGATCTCGAACATCGGTGCTCCCTCGACTGGCGTGCCTGCCGCGGTGGGCAATTGCACCATCACTTGCTTCGAATTCGAATTAAGCACGATCGACGAAATTTCGAACGACGGTGAGAATTCGACCGTTGCGATTTGGAATGGCGCGACGACGTGGACAGCGGCCTGGCCTTGCTGCGATGGCGTCAATTGAAGTGGCGCCGCGGCAAAATCCGAGACCAAATGCAGACCGCCAACAGTGAACGAAGGCGACCCGACAACGGACGGACGTTGCTGTTGCGACGGAGTGAGGCGCACGCTGCCTAGTGTTCCGCCGGCCGGCTGAATTCGAGCGATCTCGAACGTTACCTGCAGATTCATCGCGGGTTGAGGCGAGGAGCCGGCCAGGCGCATCGTCACGACTTTCGATGCGGGCCGCAATTGTAACGCGCCCATCTTAAAGGTCGGAGTCAGTTGCATCGACGCAATCTCGAAAGCGAAGGTCAGTTGCACAGAGGTTTGCATCGCGCCGGCGGGTTGAGGTGAGCCACCTCGTTGAGCGGTTGGGATTTGGATCGGTTCAGGCATGATTACTGGTGTGGTTGGTTCGTAAATTGGTGTTTTAATGACCGGTTCCGGCGAAATCAACGGTTCGCTTGATTGACGAAACGCCTCAACTGCCGCCGGCGCGGGTTCAGTGACCTCGATTCTCGACGGTTCATCCACAGGCGTCAACTGGGGAATCGGTTGACCCTGTCCGACGGGTTCAGTTTCTTCGACGACCATTGGCAGCTGCGCGAACACGGGCTCCGGCTCGGGCGTCACAATGGGTTCGGGTTCAACGACAATCGGTTCAGGTTCGGCAACAACCGGCTCAGGTTCGGAAACGATCGGTTCCGGCTCCGTAAACCGCGGTTGTGGCATTTCGAACGTCGGAATTTCAACCGGCTGCGAAACCCATTCGGGTTCAGCGACAGTTGCGGCCGCCTCGGGCATGGCGCCCTGCTCAAAAACTGGTCCGACAGATTCAATCGCTGGCTCGACCGGTTCGATAACCGGTCCGACTGATCCGAATGTTTCCTCGGCAATTTCTGGTTCGACATGACGTTCACCATTGCCGTGGGCAGGTTCGGCAACTGCGGCACCGCCGTTGCCATTCCCAAAGAGGCGGCCCGACGGTTTGCTGAGCGGCACAACCGCGCGACGCAATGAAGGTTCCGACGCTTTCAATTTCAGCGAAACTTGTCGCGGTCCACCAGTCAAACGCGGCATCACTTTCATCTCTTTGGTGGCCGCAGCTGCTGCAAGTCCCATGCCTTCGACTTGCGGACCGGTTGCCGGCGCAGCGCGACGGAAGCTCGGCATATGAAAACCGCGGCGGCGAATTTCAGGAACGACCACCCACGCAAGGAGACCAAGTCCAGCTACAACCAACGCGCCGACAAGTAAACTCTGTGCATCAAATCCCCTTCGCGAAGTTTCACCAACCTTGGCGGGCGCAAGTACGGTCGCGGGCGCGGACTGAGCTGGCGCGGCGACTGGCGCCTTCGTCTCAGGTTTAGCCTGGGCAACTTGCGGCGCGGCTTTGGCCGGTTCTTTGCGTGGTTGCGATTGCGCAAGTGCGGGTTGTTTCTGTTCGCGTGGAACCGGCGCTGACGATGCCGGCGCATTTTGCGCCGCGACTGGCGTTTCTACGACTGGCGAGAAATTCGGCTGAGCTGCCGTCGGTATTTCCTCCGGCTTCGCAGGGCTTCCAGCGGCAAACGTTTGCGGCGCGCGCGATCCAGACTCGGCCAGGGCGGCACTGGCGAGATTTTCTTCCGGCTTCGGCGCCGTCGCTTCCATGCCGGCAATTGCCGGCGCCGCGCCCTTGGTCTTGCCTATGCCTGGAATCGGACTCGGCTCGATCGCCGGGCTCGCTTCGGTTTGCGCTTCGGCCAACGCGCTGGCGGCTTCCGCTGCCGGCGCCGGCGAATTCGCGACGGCCGGACTTTGCAGCCAGCCCAAATCGTAGAACGAATCCGCGAAGACAAGATTCAGCGCGGGCGAATAAATTTTCTTCGCGGAAGTGATCCAGTCTGTCGCCTTGTTTGGATTGTTGTGTTTAAACTCCCATGCCGCCTGCGCATAATAAAGAGCCGGCGTGTCGCCAGTGAACTGGAACTGCTCCATCATCTTTTGCGCGCGGCTCTCTTTTCCTTCCAAGAGGAAGGTCACGAAAATATTGAACTTGATGATCTGCGCCGCTTCGCTCTTGTCGCCGCCGGGTACTTTGCCGAGTAACGCTTCAAACCGATCGCGCGCCGTCGTGTAATCTTTTTTCTTCAACGGCACGAGCGCGAGATTGAATTGGGCCTGACGGAACTTCGAATCAGCCTTGAGCGATTTCTTGAACTCGGCCTCAGCCTGATCGAATTGCTTTTGCTCCATCAAGATTTCGCCGCGCAAATTGATGATCGCTGCGTTGTTCGGATCGGCCGAGATCGCGTCGTCCACGAATTTCAGAGCCGCAGTGAGATCGCGCTGCTGAAACGCCTGACGCGCCTGTTCGACTCGAGACTTCGCGAATGCTTTCGTTTTCGCCGCGCGCTCGGTTGGGCTGCTCAATTCGAGGGCAGCGCGTTGCTGGCCTGCCTGTTTTTGGAGCCAGCCGACTTCGTAAAGCGATTCGGCAAATAGCTTGTTCAGTGCCGGCGAGAAATTCTTTTCCGCCTGGGCCATCCAATCCCGCGCTTCTTTCGTATTCTTCTGCTGGAGCGCGATCGCGGCGTTCGCGTAATGCACCGCCGGCGTGTCTGGCGAAAGCTCGAACTTCGCCAGGATTGAATCGACCATGTTTTCTTTGCCTTCGAGCAAATAGGTCAGGAGAATTTTGTATTGGATCAGCTGGGTCGCTTCGCCTTGGAGCTCAGACGCGTTACTTGAAAGCAGTTCCTGAAAACGATTCCGCGCCTCGGCCCAGTCTTTTCTTAAAAACGGTATCTCGGCCAAATTGAAGCGCGCGTTCCAGAATTTCGGATCAATCCTCAACGCTTCGCGCAGCGCGGCTTCGGCTTTGTCGTAGATTCCCTGCCGCATGTAGATCACGCCGCGCAGATTTTGCGACTCGGCGAGATCGGGCTGGCGCGCGTCGATAGCGTCGAGCTGTTTCAAGGCCTCCGGGAAATTGCTCGAATCGAAAGCGCGAAACGCCTTGTCATACATTCCTTCCAGTTCTGCCTTCGACGGAGCGACGTTGTCCGCCGCCAAAGACCCAAGTACGAGCACGGCGATAGCCGCGATTTTGCGGAGTTTCATGGCCTCGCTCCCATAAAACCGTCTTGCCGGGTCAAACACAAGCCTAAAATATGGCAGCGACAGAAATTTTCTAGGCTGCGCCCCGACTGGGCCGACTGGACCGTTACCGGTTCAGATTTGCCACAATCCGGAGCCCTTCGAGCGTCAAATTCGGATGCACTGAATCGATCGCGTCTAAACGCCTCGCAATCAGCTCGGCATAGCCGCCGGTCGCGATCACATGCACCTTTTCCCGGGCGAAACGTTCCTCTTTGATCCGGACGATGATCTCGCGCACGAGCCCGCGATAGCCGATCACCGCCCCCGACCGCATCGCTTCCATTGTCGATCTTCCAACGGCCGACTGCGGTTCCTTTAAGGAGAGCTTCGGCAAAAGCGCCGTCCGTTGATACAGAAAATTCGTCATCACTTCCAAGCCGGGTGCGATCACGCCGCCGATATATTTTCGGTCGGCGGAAACGATGTCGAACGTCACGGCCGTTCCGAAATCGACCACGATTGCCGGAGAACCGTACAATGCCGCCACCGCGACCGCATTCGCGAGTCGGTCTGCACCGATCGTTCTCGGATTTGGATAATCGATGCCGACTCCGAGTTTGATCTGCGGCGTCACCCACAAAATTTTTTTTGCAACTGCGCGCACCGCCGGGTTTTTGCGCGGAACGACTGAGCTCACGACGACGAAATCCACGTTTCGGCCGCGCAATGTGTGTCGAAGCAATGACGCGCCGAACTTTTCTGTCGGAATTTTGCTCGCTCTCGAAATTCGCTGCCGCGTCGCAAACGCGAGCTTCGTGAACGAGTTGCTGATGTCGATCAGAAGATACTTCATGGCCGCGCCGTAGAGTCGAGCAGCTTCGCATAGTTGCTCTGTTCGCTCATCCCTGCCGAATCGCCCGTATGCTCGAGCGCGGCCGCGAGTATTTGATGAAATTCTTTTCGGTACGGCGCGATCGTCAAAGCATCGCGCGCGGCCACGATTGTTTCGTCGATACGGCGAGAGCCAAGCAGCGCCGCGAGCAAAGTGCCTTGCGCGGTTTGATCCTCCGGGCCCAGCGATACCGCTTTGCGCGCTTGCTCGATCGCTGCGGTCGCGTCGCCCTTGTTGAACAGAATCAACGCAAGTTCAGCGTGAGCGTTTGAATCGTCGGGCGCCAGCTCAACCGCGCGATGCGCTTCATCGAGCGCTTCCTCGGCGCGGCCCGCCTTAGCGAGCAGCGAACCCATCGCGCGACGTGCGAGCGCGTTCGATGGATTCGCTTCAATCGCGGCGTGACCGGCTGTCATCGCCTGGTCGATCTTCCCATCATTACTCAGACGCAACGCCGCATACAATTTCGCCGTGCAAGGAACAATCCAATGGCTCGCGTAAGAATCGATCGCCCACAGCAACAGCACGCCGGTAAGCGCAATTTGCACGATCTTGCTTCGACCGCCGAGGACGACCCAACCGTTCGCCGCCAAAAACGCGATTGCGCTCAACGCTGACAATCCAAAGAAAGCCTTGATCTGGCCGTACGAGGCGACGGTGATACTCATGACGATCAATGCCAGCATCATTGCGGCAGCGAAAGCAACAAGCAGCAATTCCGCTCGCAAACCGCGCCGAACGTAACGAATCAAGCAAACGATCAGACCGACGACGATGAGCAAAGCCGGCGCGAGTGACAGCAGATAACCAATTAAAACGAGCGAATAATTCCACGGCGGCCGGTAGTCCATGGCACTCACCCCGCCGCACAATCCATCCCCCCAAAGAGTCGAATAAACTCCATCCCAAAATCTGCCGAAGCCGCTAAACAATGGCCTAACGAGTGAGCCACCGAACCGAAAATAGTCCGCCGCCGTGTGATAACCCGGATCTTGCCACCACGAGAATGCCCCGGCCACGCCTAGAAATGGCGAATCGGATTGCAGCCCGCTACGAACATAATGCCAGCCGCAAATTGCGAAACAAACGAGCAGCAATGCACCGAAGTTACGCAGCCAAGTCAAAGCAGGTGCGCGTTGTCGAACCATACTTGTTGCGCCGGCAAGAATCGCGAACGGCAGCAGCACGATCGCCGTTGCTTTGGTTAACATCGCCGTTCCGACCACCGCTCCCATGAAACAAAATTGTCCAAGCGATACGTTTCTCGTCTTCAGCAAACGCAGCGTCAGATAAATACCGGCAGCTATTAAAGTCGCGGCCGCCGTTTCGTTGGTCAGATAATGCGACATGTAAATTTGCATCGGCAGAAACGCCGCCACGATCAGCCCGAGTGCCTGCGCTCGCCGTTGATTTGGCAAAACTAAACGCAACGTCAGAAAGACGATTGCGAGATGAGCGAGCGCAAACAGATACGTCACGGCTCGGAGAACAAAGATCGACAACTGATCCTGCGTCGTTAGGCGAACGGCGGACAAAGCGCCAGCCGAGATCAAGTAATAGAGCGGCGGCTGATACATTTCCAACCCGTCGCGCGGCAGCGGCAGCGCGTCGTGTTCCTGAATAAAACGGATGTAGTTGAGATGCAGCTCCGAATCGAATCCGACCCGAAACGGCAAACGCACACTGGTGTTCCAAAATAAAGCCAGCCAGAGCGCTCCAATCACTGCACACACAATTGCCGCGCTCGGCCATCGCTCGAGCGCCACCGCACTCGTCGCCGCGATGATCGCGAACAGGAGCAACCAAGGCCAACTCGTTACCAACGCATCTGCTGTCGTCATTGATTCAGCGATGGCGTTTCCGACCGCCGGCAATCTCGCGGCATCAGCAAGCGCAGCACGCCGCATCGATGAACCGGTAAATGAGACATCCCAATCCGCACCGCTTGCCAATTGGAACTCATCGGCCCTGAGCAACAGCCAAAGCGCCGGTGGCGCGCGATCATTCGTCACTTTGATCTCGATGACGTTGGCACCGTCGCGCAAAAATGGCGCGACATCCGATTGCGTTCCGTCTTTCCAATTTTTCGGCGCTGCAAGATCGACATCCACGCCGTTGATTTTCAGCGTCGCGTTTCGGCCGGCCCGCAGCCGCAGCTGCGCACGGGCCGGCTTAACCGGAAGCGTGAATTCCCGCCGAAATACCGCGTCCAGATTAACAAGCGGATGTAAATTGGCGTCGGGGGGCGCCGGAAAAACAATCCATTCCGCGCCGCGATGTCGCGGTAGAAAATTCACCTTGGCGTCCCGTTCGCATTTCCAAGTCAGGAACCCCGACACGGCGATCAGCGCGACTAGCAGCAGTGCCGCGCGGTGCCAGCTTTTCACAACGACATTGCGCGCGAGAATGCCGCTTCCGTCAAGCGCGCTCGCTTGCGATGCCAATCCCAAACGCGTAGCCTCGTGACGTGCGAAAATTGGTCCATCGCCCGCGCCGACTCCGGCGTTCACCCGCGCTGCGGAATCTCGTCCGCGAAACCAATCTGACTGCGCACGATTTCGTTCTCCCGCTTTTCGTCAGCGACAAGATCGACAAACGCCGCGCGATTCAGAGCATGCCCGGCGTCTTCCAATTCACCGTCGAAGAAGTTGTCGATCAAGCTCGCGCCGCGCGGGACGCAGGACTCCAAGCCGTTTTGCTTTTTGGAATCCCCGACAAAAAAGATGAGCAAGCGAGCGGCGCTTACGCGGAGAACGGCGTCATTCAAAAAGCGCTGCGCGCAATCAAAAAGAAATGTCCCGAGCTCGTCACGATCACGGATGTTTGCCTTTGCGAATACATGAGCCACGGGCATTGCGGCGTCACGCGCATCGACGGCGAACATTTCCACGTGCTCAACGACGAATCAGTTGAGCTGCTCGCGAAGACCGCGCTCTCGCACGCGCAAGCCGGCGCGGACATGGTCGCGCCTAGCGACATGATGGACGGCCGGATCGGCGCAATCCGCGAAGCGCTCGACGCGAATGGATTTACCGACACCGGCATCATAAGCTACGCCGCGAAATTCGCGTCCGTGTTTTACGGACCATTCCGCGACGCGGCCGAAAGTCCGCCGAAGTTTGGCGATCGTCGCACCTATCAAATGGACAGCGCCAACGCGAATGAAGCGTTGCGCGAAGTGGCACTCGATGTCGATGAAGGCGCCGATATTATCATGATCAAACCGGCGCTGCCGTATCTCGACATTCTCTGGCGCGCGCACGAACGCTTCGGCAAACCAATGGCGGTGTACCACGTCAGCGGCGAGTTCGCGATGGTCAAAGCCGGCGCTGAAAAAGGCGTCTTCGACGAACGCGCCGCGGTTTTGGAAATCATGACCTCACTCAAGCGCGCGGGCGCCGACATCATCGTCACGTATTGGGCCCGCGAATTGGCCGAATGGACGAAGGCTTGAAGAACAGCCGCGGCGAAACCGAGGCGCACGCACGTCTGAAACAGCTCGCGCTGATCTGGGCGCAGCAAAATGGTTATTCCGCCTGCGCGTTGGAAGTTTCGTTGCCGCGATGTCGTTATCGCGCGGATGTAGTGGCTTACCGTCCAGCTCGCAGACAATCTGGCGCCACCGCTGTCTTTGAATGCAAACAATGTCTTGTCGATCTTCGACGAGACAACGGTTGCACCGCGCCGACTCGCGCGCGTTTAGAAAGATTGCACGCGCGTCGCGAAGTGCTCGAGCGCAATCTCCGCGTCCATTATCCGGCGTTGCGCGTCCACGATTCGCTTTTTGACGAATTCGATTCGCATAACTTCGAAGCGATCGATCACCGCGGTTACAAGCTAGTGCTCCGCCAAACCAGCGCGCTCCAAAGTCGTCTCTTCGATTGCACGAAGTTCGAGACGCTGCTTCGCTACCGCTGCGCGAACCTGTTCTACTTAGTACTGCCGAAGGACTTGTTTCGTGAGGCAGAGATTCCGATCGGCTGGGGCGCCCTCGTCGAATCCAACGACGCGCTCGATCTCGTTCGAAAACCGGCCTGGCACGAAGTCGCTGCCGACCAAAATCTCCGCGTGCTCGAACGCGTCGCTCGCGCGGCTACACGCGCGATCAATCGTCAGCTTGCAATCCGCTTTTGACTTTCGCGATCCCACCGAACCCACTTCGGCTCGGACCTGCGACGCCGTAACTTCTCGCCGAGTATTGCAGTGAGACAGGCGGCCGCCGTGCCAAACGCCGGATCGTATTCGGGAATTACATCGTAGGTCAACGGCCCCAAACCGATCGCCTGCGCTCCAAGACCAGTATCGTTGTTCGACCAATCGAATGAGAATTGCGTGATCGGTCCATTAAAGGTGCTGTTGATTGCAAACTGATTCTCGCGCGCAAACCGGCATGGCAGGACGTCCCGCCCGATCACAACCTGCGCGTCCTCGAACGGATCGCCCACGCCGGTACGCGCGCGATGAATCGAGCGCTGGAAATTTCCCCCTGTTCTTAATTCCGCCTTCTTACTTCAGATAGGCCCGCGTTCTGCTGACAAAGTTCAGCCAATGAAGCGGCGAAAACTTGGTTTGCTGGGAACTGCAGTCTTTCTCCTCGTTCCCATCGTTTACTTCGTGACGAGACCAGCGGTCCCGTCGAATTCCGACCTCACGCTCGTTTCAGCCGGTTATCACCTCGACAAAATATATCGCTCAATGGAAGGGCCGTGGTCGGTCCAGCGCGGCTTCCAGCTCGAACCGGCGATCAACAAACCAAAAACGAAAAATGATTTTGTTTGGCTTACCGGGCTCGAGACACAGGTTGTCGATGCAACGAATCAGACGCCCGCGTCGCAGGAATTCTTTTGCCACGCGAATCTCACGTTTGCGCAAAACAATAATGCAACGCAGCAAAGTCGCGGCGCAGCACGCGGCGGAAAGATCGACATCGATGCGCGCTTGTTCACGCTCGCGCCGGGCCGCACCTCGATCGAACTGCCGGCTGGTTTCGGTTTGCCGGTTCCGGCCGATGCGTCGCTGGATTACTTAACGATGTCTTTGAACATGAACCCGCGCCAAGAGCCGATCGATGTTCGGATGCGCACAAAATTACACATTGTCGCCGCCGACCAATCCGGCGCGCCGACCAAAGCGCTATTTCGCCGCGCGGTTTACGTTTTGCAGCGCGAGAGTCCTAGTGGAAGCAACGAACACTCGTCATGTAATGCAAAGAAAGCCCAAGACGATCCGGGCCTAGGCTGCGGCGAATGGAGAAAAGTGAGCTTGCCAAACGGATCGACCGCGCTCGTGCCAGGCGAAGGCATGACCAACCACTGGACTGTCGGCGCGGGCGATCACGTCTACACAAGCGACATCACTCCGCAGCTCAATCTCCCGTTCGATACCACCGTTCATTACGCCACGATTCATGTGCATCCGTTCGCGCGTTGGATGGAACTGCGCGACGTAACGGCCGGAAAAACGATCCTCCATCTGACTTCGCGAGATTGGCCGGACCGCCTCGGCGTCGCGCACGTCGATGAATTCAAATCGATCGACGGGATTCCGATTTCGCGCGGTCACCATTACGAGCTCGCGGTCGAATACAATAATACGTCCGGCGCCTCCACCGACGCGATGGCCATTCTCTATCTCTACATGCTGGATAAGAATTCCTGACCTCGGGATTTTCACCACGTGACGTTGGTGTAGCCGTCGCTGTCGACGAAGGTGTTTGTTCCGATCACCCGGACGAAGGTGTAATTCATACCGAAATCGTACAACACCTGTCCGTAAATTTTGAGATCGGCCGTGGCGCGATGATCCGTCGTGAACGCCAGAAACGAATTCAGATCCGCGGCCGCGATCATAACCGGCACGCTGGCAAAACCTCTTCTTCCCTCCGGCGCCGCTTGCCAGACCGATGCCTGATACCAATTCGGTTTGAGATGCCGTAGCTCCTTCGATCGAAATTGAAAATGCAATTCCACCAGCCGTCCCACGTTGGCGTCCAGCGCTCGGTCCTTGCTCAAGCTCCGCACGTCGAGCCTTTGCAACTTCGCCCACGCCTTCGAATCAAATCGCGCGCCCGCGAAAATTTTCACCTGCCCGGCGAAAGCGGAGGCGAGTCCGCTGATGACGAGAACTAACGTGACGATGCCCACTTTCATGCCCGCAAAAGCGACTTGCCGCCCACGCCAAAGTTTCGTTTTGTAAACTCGCTTACGGCTTCTTTGCAGAGTCCGAGGCGGCGTCGGGAGCCTGGCCCATCATCATTACGGCGCCGCCAACGCTGTCGGCGCGTTCCTTGTTCGCCTTAACGAATTCGACGTTCGCCTTGACGGGTTCGTTGTCGGAGTTGGGCAGTTCGCCTTTCTCGTCCATGAAGCAGGCCAAAATGGCGAGCGCGCCCTTCATCAATTCATCGGCTGTGATCCCCGCCGTTTTCAAGTGCTCCGCGGTCTTCGGACATTTTGAATTAACCGCCGCGGCCCAGGTGTCCGGCTCCGTATCGTTGACGGCGGCGATCTCGGTGGTGAGCTCAATTCCGCCAGCGGATTTGATCTGATCGTCCGAAGTGCGGGCGCGAACAGCAGGGGCGATCGCGAAAGCGGCGAGCACGCCGATGATGAGGAGCAGGCGAGTGAGATTCATAATGTTGCGATTTGAAAGCAGAAATTAGAAAGTAGGAAGTACAAAACGCAGATAAGAAGTGATCTGTGAAGCGCGCCCGGCGAACGCTAGAAGACGAACGGAATCAGGCGTTTTACGCGGCGCTGGTAGGCCGCGTATTGATCGGGGAATTTTTCGGCCATGAGTTTTTCTTCGTAGCGCAATTTGATCCACAAACCCCAGAACACGAACGGGAGCGCGATGATCCCAGCGACGTGGCCAAATACGATCACGGTGCCGACAATCATCACGAGAATCCCGGTGTAGATCGGATGACGCACAATCGCGTAGGGCCCGCGCATAATCAGTTCGTGCCCACCTTTGAAAGTGACGACGCCGCTCCAATTGCGACCAAGCGTGAACCTGGCCCAGACACAAAAGAGCAATCCGGCGATGCACAAAGCAACGCCACTCCACGCGATTGCATCCACATGCGGGATCACGCGAAGATCGAGCGGATCAGAGAGCGGCGATCCCTTGAAGATCAAGTAGGCGCCGATGAGCAGCGGCAGCGAGTAACGTAACAGTCCCCGACGGCCCTGATAGACCGATTGCTTGGTCCAAAACGCAGCCACCATCCAGATGACGGCAAACAGAATCCAGCAGTCGCTAATGATTTTGACTGCGGTGGAATAGGAATTCAAACCACGCTTAGCCTAGCTGCGTCGCCATCTGCCCGCACAGCTTTCGCTCGTGCACGAATAAATTCCCTGCAGTCGATTGTCGCAGAGCAGTGCGCGGCTGAAATCAGACCTACTGATCTGGCCGATCTCCGAAGACGCCCAAAAGCAGTTGATTCTTCCCTTACTTCAGCGTTCCCGCGACGGCGCTGGCGAAAAACAAGAGTGGCAAGAAAGCAGTGGCCATGATGATTCCAAAAAGGAGCAGCTCGAAGAAATAGTCGGGCTTTGTTCGATAAGCGTAGCGGTTACTTATAAAACGGCGGATCCGAATCCGCAGAGGTGTTGTCTCTTTCATGATTCACTGGAAGAGCCGGGCGATGAACTCGCAAGTAACAAATAGGAAAATTGATGAAAATCCTACTTTCGGGTGACCAGCGCCGCCTGACAAATGGTGATGAGTGCCGGGTGAACAGGGACAAGGAAGCTCAGGCAAGGACGCCGTGATTCCGTGCAAAATCGCGTAACGCGCGCTCAGTTGCCCTTGGATACTTTGCGCACCAGCTCCGGTAAGTCCTCTAAACTGTCTAACACGTAGTCGGCTTGTTTTGCGTACGCGCTTGGATCGACAAAGCGCCGGTCAGGAATGGCGACAACGCGCATGCCGGCCGCTTTGGCCGCCGCGATGCCGGAGAGCGCGTCTTCCACGACAAGGCAATCACTCGCCGTGATGTTGAGCTCTTTGGCGGCGGCAAGATAGATATCGGGCGCAGGTTTGCCGCGCTCCACTTCGTCGCCAGTCACAATTACGTCGAAAAATGTCGTGATCTGATGTCGATCTAAAAACGGCCGCGCGGATGCGCCGACCGAGCTCGTGGCAACGGCGAGACGCAGATTCAGTTCTCGCAATTGTTGCAATACTTCTTTCGTGCCCGGAAACAGGCCAACTTTATCGGCAAAGAACTCGGTCGCGATCTCGCCGCGTCTTCGCATCAATCCTGCAGTCGGCGCGGTGATGCCGAACGCTTTTTTGTAGAATTCGATGGCGAGCCGGTAACTCACCCCGAGCACTTCGGTGTGGTGCTCGCCGTGATACCTGGCGCCGTACTCGGCCAACAGTTTGGCGTCGATCTGGTTCCACCACGGCTCGGAATCGGCGAGAACACCATCAAGATCGAAAACGACAGCGGA
>WNFR01000628.1_pt1 | contig 45045 bp, 34 predicted proteins | sample 5400221 | NCBI WGS metagenome assembly WNFR01 (sample SAMN13153357, study PRJNA577476) | soil metagenome | isolation source: 40 cm soil under Madrone tree | place: USA:California | collected 2016-06-14 | reverse complement strand
AAATATATATATTACATGCAGCAAAGCGCGGGTCAACAAACAAAATCGTAGGCTGAGCCAAAAATGTACGGAGGGGCTAGCGAAACCCGCGCCCCTATTGAGCGCCAGCCGGGTATCCGCTAGTGTCTGAACTGCAGACGTGTTGCAACCCTAGCTGGGGCACTTTGCAATCCAACTTTGTCGAGAGCAGCTTGGTCGCAGCAGCTTATGCGAAAAAAGTCCATTAATGCGTGCTAATAAAAGACCGCCCCGCCATCCACGTTGATCGCCTGCCCGGTAATCGCGCTTGCCTTCTCTGAACACAAAAACAACGCCGCGTCGGCGATCTCTTTCGCCGTCTGCCCACGGCCTTGCAGAATTCCTTCCAGAAATCCCGCCAACTGCCGCTCTTTATCAACGTTCAGCTTGCGCGCCAGTTCCGCTCCCAACTCCTTGCTCATCTCGGTTTCCGTCACCGGACCAGGACAAAGCGCATTTACCCGTACGCCCTTACGGGCCGCTTCCGCCGCGTTGTATCGCGTTAACCCAAGCAGCCCTGCCTTGGCCGCCGCATACGCGGACCCCCAGCTATATGCTGTCTTCGCCGAAATGCTCGAAATATTCAAAATTACGCCGCGCTTTCGTTCGTACATCCCTGGCAATGCCAGTTGGCTCAACAGAAATGCAGCGCGCAAATGCACCGCTACCACCCGGTCGAACTCTTCCATCGGATATTCTTCCACTGGTAGCACAGGGCCGTAGTGCCCGCCATTGTTCACCAGAATATCCACCCGCCCAAACGAGGAAACGGCCTTGTCGAAAGCCGTCCGGCAATCCATTTCCTTCGCCAGGTCGCCCGCGACAAAAGCAGCCCACCCACCAGTTTGCGAAATTTCCGCAGCTGTCGCCGCCAGCTCTTTCTCGCTCCGCGCTGTCAAAAAAACCGCCGCGCCTTCCTTTGCAAACAACAGCGCCATCGCGCGGCCGATGCCGCGCCCCGATCCGGTAATCAGCGCCACTTGGTCCTTCAGCAGCATCTTTCCTCCTTGTTCCGCGACAGTCTCGAGCTTCACTTCTCCTATTGGCGACAGACAGCCAATGCTGGAAATCTCGAAAAGCGTGCCGGTATTTCGGCGGCTAGGTTATGATAGAGTTTTAGAAATAAGCACCTTAGCAATCATGGGAGCAAGATGGCCACGGAAACAAAAGGCAAAGTATTACTACGGGTGAGGCCTAGAGGCTTCTGCGCGGGCGTAGTCCGCGCCGTGGATATTGTTGAGCTGGCGCTGGAAGCTTACGGCGCGCCGGTTTACGTGCATCACGAAATCGTCCATAACACTTATGTCGTGGAGCAACTCCGCCGCCGCGGCGCAATTTTTGTTGAATCCATTGACGAAGTCCCGCATGGCGCGGTGCTGGTGTTCAGCGCGCACGGCGTTCCGCCCGCGGTTCGCGATGAAGCCAAGTCGCGCTCCCTGAAAGTGATCGATGCCACTTGCCCGCTGGTGACGAAAGTCCACTTTGAGGCCCTGAAATTCGCCCGAGAAGATCGCACCATCATCTTAATAGGCCACAAGGATCATCAGGAAATTATCGGCACTTCCGGTGAAGCGCCAGACCGCACTATTGTTGTCGATTCCGTTGCCGCGGTGGATAAGCTCGAAGTCAACAATCCAGAGAAACTCGCTTTCCTTACGCAAACCACGCTTAGCCTTTACGACACGCAGGAAATCGTGGCCCGCCTCCGCCAGAAATTTCCCAAAATTGTCGGACCCAAGAGCGACGACATCTGCTACGCCACGCAGAATCGCCAGGAAGCCGTCGAGCAGGTCGCCCAGGATGTGGATCTGATTCTGGTAGTCGGCTCGCAAAACAGCTCCAATTCCAATCGTCTGGTAGAAGTGGCCCAGCGTCGCGGCGTAAAGGCCGAACTCATCGACTCCGCTTCGGACATTAATCCGGCCTGGCTGGAGGGCGTGCGCAGTGTCGGCCTAACGGCCGGCGCATCGGCTCCTGAAGTTCTGGTCGAACAGGTCAGCCAGCGCCTGGCCGAACACGGCTACACCGACCAGCGTGATCTCGACTTGATTCGCGAAGATGTGCGATTTACTTTGCCGCCGGAGCTTGCGACCATCGCTGCGGCACCGCGTCGCTAGATTTTATTTTTACGTTGCACGTTGTCGGGGTTGTCTTGCCAGTGTAAGGGGAGGCTCGTCGTTTTCGAGTGCTGGGTCTGTAAGTAAACTTTTTTGCTTCGGGGCTTCTATACGAGCCCTGAAACCCTGCAACCCTAGCGTCGGCCGGATTTTCAGAAACTTCAGGAGACAAACTTGGCGGTCAAAATTGTCCGTCAGCCGAAGAAGATTGCCTTGATTGGCGCCTGCTCGAGCGCGGCTGCATTCCTACCTGGCACCGAAAAAGCTCCGCAAGCTATCCGGGCCGCAGGCCTGGTCGAAAAACTCAAAAATATAGGCTATGAAGTCAATGATCTAGGCGATTGTCCGCCCCGTTTGTTTGCGGACGATGAAGAGCATCGCCGCGCCCGTAATCTTCCCGCCATCGTTGCCGGTTTGAACGACCTCAAAGTTCACGCCGAAGTGGCTATCAAAAGCGGGGCCCTTGTTTTAGTGCTCGGCGGAGATTGCGTGCAAGCAATTGGTTTACTCACCGGCGCGCGCCGCTATTACAAACACTTAAATCTTTTCTGGATGGACCGCGACGCCGATCTCAATACTCCCGCGTCGACTCCATCCGGCCGCATTGACGGGATGGTCGTGGCCAGCATCATCGGGCGCGGCGCGCCGGAGTTGGTTCGTTTCTGGGGCGAAACGCCGCTGGTTCGCGAGCCGGATGTTTTGCTGTTCGGTCTGGATCGCGTCGATCCGCCCGAACAGGAATTCCTGTCGAAATCCCCGCTACGCTACGTTTACGCGGCGGATATTCAGAAAAAAGGTGCAGCCCCCAGCGCACGCGACGCGCTCGCACACTTACACGCTGAATCGCGGGAATTTGTTCTCCACATCGACCTGGACATCATCGCGCAGGAAGATTTTCCGCCGGTGGACGTTCCGGGAAGCGGAGGCCTCGGCTTTGACGATGTTCGACAATCGCTCCGGGAAGTTTTGAGTCAGAAAACGCTGCTCGGCCTCGACGTGGCGCAATACAATCCCGATCGCGATCCCGATGGCTCTGGAGCGCAAAAACTGGTCGATCTTTTGGTTGACGGCCTGACGGCGCGTTTTCAGACGCTTGCGAGTCCGCCCGAACCGCTCACGAGCTCGCCGGCTCCGGAAATTACTCAGCCAGCCGCTGGCGAATCAGCCGGTGAAGAGCCTGCAGCCGGTAAACCAGCCGCTGACGAATCTGTCGGCGACGAATCCAATTCCTGATCCTGTTTCGCACTTCACCTTGGTGACGTTAACGTGTCGCGTGAAATCGATCGTTGCTCACCGCAAAATTCTCCGCGAGACTCTGCGCTCTCAGCCTCTCTGCGTTGTCTTTTTTCTTACAGTTCCTCTTCGCACCGTTGACGGCGTCTCTTACTTGCGCTGCTGATCCCTCTTCCGCACATAGCGCATCAATCCCAGCCACGACAAGCGCAGGCCGCCATTAAAAATGTAATGGTCCGCCGCATCCACCGGCAGCGTGGATTTGATATCCTGGGCAACCGAATCTACAAAAATCTTCTCCGCCTCAGTCGTTTCCACGCCGCTCTCCAGAAGTTTCCGCGTCAGCGCACTCCATTCCGCCAGCCGCTCTTCGTACAGCCGAATATGTTCCCCGGGGTTCTCGATGAATCCGAAATGAGTCAGGAAGATTCGCTCCAATCCCCACGAAGCAATCGTATCCAGCGATTGATTCCAGATTTCCACGTTGATGTCTGGAGGCGGCGTGGCCGGAAGCAGAAACGCATCGCCTTGCACACGGATTCCTGCCGTATCACCAACAAAAGCCGTCCGCGACGCGCGATCCCAATACGTGACGTGGTGCGAAGCATGTCCCGGCGTATAGCAGACTTCCAATTCCGTTCCGCCGATACGAATACGTTCGCCGCCTTGCAGCTGCTTGAGATTTCCTTCCGGCACCGGCGTACATTCTCCATACAGCGTTTGCAAATCTCCGCCGTACAGCCGCCCGGCACTCGCCAGCAATCGCGCCGGGTCGATCATGTGCACCAGGCCGAATTCATGCACGTACACTTTCAGATTGGGATTTTCGCGAACCAGCGCACCGGTCGCTCCCGCATGGTCTAGATGAATATGAGTAAGCAGGAGCGCATCGAGTGTCCGAAAATTCTGGCCGCGGTCACGCAATCCCGCGCGTAGCGTTTCCAGCGTGGACTGCGGCCCGGGATCAATCAGTACGTTTGTGCCGTCTGATTCCATCAGCAAGGCTGCGATGGAGCGAGGTCTTCCAGTCCAGTTCAAGTCAATCGTCGTGAAGGTTGTCATATCTCCCGCAGTTTACCAATTAATTCTCCAACGTTCGCGCGACGAATTTCTCGTTCCAGGGCAAGGATTTGCTTGCGGAATCTTGACGGCTTGACTTAGGCTATTGGCACCGCGCTTGGTCTTTAGTCCGCTGTCCTGCCCTGAGAACAATGCGAGCCCAGGCAGGAGGTGCGTGAGCTCTTGCTTCGCGCTTATAAGACAAAGATGGAATTGCGCCGACTTCCTCTGCGCAGTTTCTACAGGGGTGGACGCGGTAATCAATGGAGAGTTCGACTACGAATTTATGGAGGATGTTTATGCGTAAGTGGTGTGCAGCAACAGCGATGGCAACGCTCCTGGCGTTTCCACTTTTTGGGCAGCAGAAGGACGATAGTGCCAATCAGCCCACAACCGGAACCACTGCCAGCGTGGACGCTCCCGCACCAGCGCCGGCAACCGCAGTGCACGCCACGCGAGGCATTTTCGCTCTTCCCGAGGCTCCGAAGGCAACTCCATTCCCAGGCCCGCAGAGCGCTGCGAAGACCGATAAACACAAAGATGATGACAGCGCGCCCGGCCGGATGGCACCCCGGTTTGAACTCGACGGAGGGTACGGCTACATCAATTTTAACCCCGGCGACGGTTTTAAGAATTTCAACAATAATGGCGCCACTTTCGGGTTCACCTACGACCCGAGTCGCTACCTCGGATTAACCGCGGAAATTGGTGGTTACTGGTTCGATCGGAACGTAAATGGCACCGAACTGAACGGCGGCAACATAAATACCTTCCTATTCGGACCTCGCTTGAATCTGCGGAAGTTCGATCACTTCGTGCCCTTTGCCGAATTTCTAGTCGGCGACGCGCATGGCGGGATCGAAGTCACCGGGACCGCTGGTCAGGATGCGTTTGCGATGGCCGCCGGCGGTGGCGTGGACGTGGTGTTCACCAAGTACATAGCGTGGCGCTTCGCGCAAATTGATTACCTGATGACTAATTTTAGCGGTCCCAATCTGAACGGCTCAGGCCGCCAGAACAATCTTCGCCTGGGCACTGGCATAGTCTTCCGGTGGGGCTTCAAAAATCCTCCGCCTCCGCCGAATCATCCTCCGGTCGCAGCCTGCTCCGCCAACCCGACGTCGGTATTCGCCGGTTCTAACGATGTGGTAACCGTCCACGTAAACGCCAGCGATCCGGATAACGACACCTTGACCTACAGCTACACTGCTTCGGGCGGCGCCGTGGAAGGCACTGGTCCTGATGCACGCTTCAATTCCGCCGGTCTCGCCGAAGGAAGCTATACGGTCACCGCGAAAGTTGACGACGGTAAGGGCGGCACAGCGACTTGCGCGGCGGACATCACGGTCGCCAAGAAACCGAATCAGCCACCGACCATTTCTTGCTCCACTGATCGCAGCCCGATCATGCCCGGCGAGCGCACAGGTATTACTGCTGTCGCCAGCGATCCCGATGGCGATCCTCTGACTTACAGCTACTCCGCCACCGCCGGGCAGGTGACTGGCGACGGTCCGAAGGCGCAATTTGATTCCACGGGCCTCGCTCCTGGCAGCTACACCGTGAAGTGCTCGGTGAGCGACGGCCGCGGCGGCACCGCCGATGCTTCGACCAATGTCGATGTGCAGCAGCCGCCTCCTCCGCCGCAAGCCGCCAAAGCAGGCGATTGCGGATACAACAAGGCAGGCGCGTCGCGCTTTGACAATGCCTGCAAACGAGTTGGCGATGACGTCGCTCTGCGCTTGAATAATGATCCCAACGCCAAGCTGGTGATCGTTGGCTTCGCGGATCCCAAGGAACCGAAGGCCGCCAAGCTGGCGCAGACTCGCGCCGATCTCGCCAAGAAGTACATCGTCGAGAAGGGCGTGGATGCTTCGCGAATTTCCACTCGCGCCGGTGAAGCTTCGCCGGAAAAGGGACAGGAAAAGGCTAACCGTCGCGTCGACTTTGTCGTCGTGCCGGAGGGCGCAACCTACTAAGTCCGGAACGGCTTGATTTGCGACCGCAAATCGGCCGGCAGGTCACGCGCGGCATTGTCGGCGCAGGAGTGACCTGGAATATCTGTTAAATCATCTGCGGGCTCGGCGGGTAAATTTCTGTCGAGCCCGCTTTCTTTTTGCCGATGCATGGTTCTTGTTTGTGACAGGACTTCGCTCATCGCCCTCTTCTGTCGCGACCGCCCGCACCTGGTTGCATGCCGGATGCGCTTGTGACAATTCAAACATCGAAGAGAGATTCCTCGCTTCGCTCGGACCTGTGGATTGACACAGGTACGCCTACAGACCTGACGTATAAAATCTCCGACCTGAAGGTCGGCCACTACAAAATCAGAACCCTATCGCGATGAAGTGGAGATTTTAGCGGGCCGCGGTTTCGTTTTTGTAGACTACGCCGGCTTTCATTACGAACTTTACGTGCTGCAATTCCTTGATGTCTTTTAGTGGGTCGCCGGAGACGGCGACGATATCGGCCCATTTGCCGGGTTCGATGGTGCCGACTCTATCGGCCCAGCCCAAAACTTCGGCGGCGTGGATGGTGGCGGTCTGGATGGCTTGCATCGGAGACATGCCGTAGTCGGCATAATATTGGAATTCGCGCGCTTCGTTGAGCTCGCGCCAGTCCGAGCCGCCGGCGTCGGTACCGAAAGCAATTTTCACGTGGCGCTTCAGTGCTCTTTGGAACGCAATTTTTTCCGTTTCCACCATTTTTATCCAGTTGCCGCCACGGCCGGGAGCAACATAGGCTCCCACCATGACCGTCGGAACCCAGACGGTTCCCTTTTTCTCCATTTCGTCCATGAGCGCGTCAGTGAGGCCGTCGCCGTGCTCGATCGTGTCCACGCCCGCGCGCAGAGCAGCCGCAATGCCGTCGCTGCCGATGGCGTGCGCGGCGACTTTTCGGTTGAGGCGATGAGATTCGTCAACAATGGCTTTGGCTTCGTCGTCGGTGAAATTCACCATGCTGTGCAGAACGCCATCTGATTCAAAGTGGTAGCCGCGGTCGGAGTAATACTTGATCCAGTCCGCACCGTACATGACTTGCTCGCGCACCGCTTTGCGCGCGCCTTCGACGCCGTCCACATATTGAACGCCCGTAGGCAATTTCAATTCCCAGGAATAGCCGAGAAGCGGATACATGCCGGTGGGAGCCATGGCACGAGTGACAACCTGCATGCGCGGGCCGGGAACTTCTCCGTTCACGATGGCTTTTTTAACGTCCACGTCGGCGTACATGGCGCCTTCGGTTTCGAGATCGCGAAGGGTGGTGAAGCCGTTTTCCAGGGCGATGCGTGCGTTGCGTGCGCCGAGAATGGCGCGGTACGGAATGGAATCTTTGAGGAGCTGCTTGTCGTAATCCTCGGCAGTGATGTCGCCGTTGAGAAGTACGTGGGTGTGGAGGTCAATGAAGCCGGGGAGAACCGTGGCTTTTGAAAGATCGATCACTTCGACGCCGGTGGGTGCCACGCCGCCGGGTGATACAGAGACAATCTTGTCGCCTTCGATGAGGATCAGGACGTTATCGAGAGGCTTGTCGCTCTTGCCGTCGATCAGATGGCCGGCGCGAATAGCTACGCGCTTCGCTGGCGCTGGCGCTTTTTCCTGAGCGGCAAGCGGTATGACCAGGGAGGCGAACAATGCCACAGCGATTGCGAAAGTGTTTGGCTTCATGGAAAGACCTCCGGAGCCTGCGAAGCTTATCAGTTCTTTTTGGCGCGGTCGAACTCGGGTTGGTTGGACGACGGGCGCCGCAGTCGAAGAGAGATTCTCCTCGCGAAAATCACTCGGAGAGGCAGCGGTCCTCGCTTGGCGCGGAATGACGGGTGTTGAAGACAATGGTCCACAACGGTCGGGCAGGTTGTCCGGCGGGTCGGGGGCGCTTGCCGGTCTTTCAGAGCCATTCGCCGATTTTGGCGTTCACTGGATGCGATTTTCGATTGATATAAAGGAGGCAGGTTTCGCGTATAGTTAAGGGGATACGCACGAGCGACGGGTTTCCCCCCGGCCTCTACCCGAAATTTAAAACTAACGGACCTGCCCGACGTTACATCTGGATGCGTAACGGCGAGGCGGTTAACTCTCGAAGAGGAGCATCTGTCTGCCCCATGCCGGCTGCGGACCTAGCATCGCTGAAAATACATGACACCGCGCGCTCTCGCGGAGGGGCCGGAAAGTTCTGGGGCTTCTTCGCGGCTGGAATCGGCGCGCTCTTGCTGGTCGCAGGCGGGGTGTTCGCGTTGAAGAATCGCGCGCCAGTGGTTGAGGTAGCAGTGGCGCGTCCGGCGGGAGATCCGGCGCAACAGACGCTGCTGAACGCCAGCGGCTACGTGACGCCGAGGCGGCGGGCAACGGTGGCGGCGAAAATTACTGGCCGCGTTACCGGTGTGTTTTTTGACGAAGGCAATCGCGCGAAGGAAGGACAACTTCTGGCGACGCTGGACGATTCCGACGTGCGCCGGGCTCTTGAATCGGCGGTGGCTGACCGGGATTCATCGCAAGCGGCGATTCGGGATTTCGAAGTGCAACTTCGCTATGCGGAGATTCAGTTGCACCGCGCGGCCGAACTGAAAGCGGCGAACGTACAAAGCCAGGACCAATTGGACAACGCGGAAACCGCAGCGGACAGAATTCAGGAAGCGCAGCAAGCGGTGGACAATTGCACGATCCGCGCGCCGTTTGCGGGAATTATCGTTTCCAAAGATGCGCAAGTGGGGGAAATGGTGTCGCCGATTTCGGCGGGCGGCGGATTTACGCGGACTGGTATTGCCACGATCGTGGATATGAATTCGAACGAAGTGGAAGTGGACGTGAATGAGGCTTACATCGCGCGCGTGCAGCCGGGCCAGCGCGTAACTTCGACGCTGGATGCGTATCCCGATTGGCAGATTCCTTCGCATGTTCGAACCGTGATTCCCACGGCAGACCGGCAAAAGGCAACCGTGAAAGTGCGGATCTCGTTCGATAAGTTGGATCCGCGGATTCTGCCGGACATGGGCGTGAAGGTTGCGTTCATGGCCGAAGACGATGCTAAGAGAAAAAGCGCGGCCAAGAATGCAGCTCCGCTGCCGACTGCCATCGTACCGAAATCAGCGGTGCGGACTGAGAATGGCAAATCATATGTTTTTCTGATGCGGGACACAAAAATAGAGCGGCGAGGCGTGACGCTCGGCAGCGATCGCGGCTCGGATGTCGAGATTATGGCCGGAGTAAACTCAGGCGACTCGTTGGTAGCTCACGGCCCAGAGAATTTGCAGGACGGCGAAGCAGTAAGAATCAACCAATAGGGAGCAACGCATGATTCGCGTGGACAATAGCAGCAGTTCTTCAGCCCTGATTCAAGTACGTGGCGTGAACAAGACCTACAAGCGCGGCGGCGAAAACATTCAGGTGTTGCAGGGACTGAATCTGGATGTGGATAAAGGCGACTTCGTGGCGTTCATGGGCCCGAGCGGTTCCGGCAAGACGACGTTGCTGAATCTACTAGGCGGTCTGGACGTGCCTACTTCAGGGCATATCTCGGTGGACGGCGATGAGATCACGAATATGTCTTCCAGCAAGCTAACGCAGTGGCGGGCGCGGCATGTGGGCTTCATTTTTCAGATGTACAACCTGATTCCGGTGCTCAATGCGTTCCAAAACGTGGAGCTGCCGCTGCTGCTGACAAAACTTTCGAAATCGCAACGCAAGCAGCACGTGGAAACCGCGCTGTCGGTGGTAGGGCTTGCGGACCGGATGAATCACTATCCACGGCAACTCTCTGGTGGACAAGAGCAGCGCGTGACGATTGCACGCGCGATTGTTTCCGACCCGACATTCTTACTTTGCGACGAGCCTACCGGCGACCTGGACCGCAAGAGCGCCACGGAAATCATGGAGTTGATTGAAGAGTTGGTCGCGAAACATGGAAAAACGGTTTTGATGGTGACGCACGATCCAGTAGTCGCGGAACGCGCTCACACCACTTTGCACCTTGAAAAGGGTGTGCTCGTAGAGGGCGGCAAGCTTCCGCAGAATGCGATGGCAGGAGGTGTGGCATGAAGTTCGCCAGGCTGATTTTCGCCAATCTATTTCGCAAAAAAGTACGGCTCATTTTGACAATCGGCTCGTTCGCCGTGGCCTTGTTCCTGTTTGCCTTTCTCTCGATCGTGCGCGGGGCTTTTCTAGGCAACGCGGAGCTGGCCAGCGCCAACCGCCTGGTCACGATCAACCGTACCTCCATCATCAACCTGATCCCGCTCTCCTATAAAGATAAGATCCAGCGCATTCCCGGCGTCAGCTACGTCACGCACAATAACTGGTTTGGCGGCATCTATCAGAACGAAAATAATTTCTTTCCACAGTTCGTCATCGATCCGGAGTCGCAGCGGCAGGTTTTTCCCGAACTGGTCGTCTCCGATGATCAGTGGGCCAATTTCCTGAAGGACCGGCAGGGAGCCGTCGCCGGGGCTAAGACCGCGAAGCGTTTCGGCTGGAAAATCGGAGACCGCATCCCCATCAAAACCACACTCTACGGCGGCGGCGCTTGGGATTTCAACCTCGTCGGCATTTACCACGGGACTCGTCCCCAAGATGATGAAACACAATTCTGGTTCCAGTGGGATTATTTCGAGGAGAAAATTCCCGACCGTGTGAAGGGGCAAATCGGCTGGTACGTCATCCGCATCGACAAGCCGGAAGACGCTCCGCGCATCGCCAAGGCCATAGACACGCAATTTGAGAACTCTCCAAATGAAACGAAAACTGAAGCGGAATCGGCATTCGCGGCGAATTGGGTGAAGCAGTTCGGCAACATTCAATTCCTTATTGTCACCATTGGCGTGGTGGTCTTTTTCACATTGTTGCTCGTCACCGGCAACACCATGGCCATTTCCGTTCGGGAACGCACCTCGGAACTCGCCGTGCTCAAGGCCATCGGCTATTCCGACCGCGCGGTTCTCTTTTTCGTTCTTGCGGAATCGCTGGCTATCGCGTTGTTCGGCGGATTGTTGGGGCTCTTGTTGGCCGTCGTCGCTACGCCCGTTCTTGCCACCGCCTTGGCGAGTATGCTGCCGAACCTGGTTCTGCCTGGATCGATCCTGGCAGTCGGCCTGGTGGTGGCTTTGGCCGTTGGCGTCGCGGCAGGTTTGTTGCCTGGCATCGGTGCCATGCGCATGCGCGTCGTCAATGCCCTGAGGAGGGTCTGACCATGGCCATTCCGGTGATTTACAACGTCCGCAGCGTCAAGGCTCGTTGGACTTCAACCATCGTCGCCGTGCTCGGCATCGCCGGCACCGTTGGAGTCTTCGTCGCAATGCTTTCATTGGCGCGCGGATTTCGCGCTACCCTGGTCAGCTCAGGGTCTGCTGACAATGCATTGGTTCTGCGTGCCGGCTCGCCTTCCGAGATGATGGGAGCAGTGACTCTCGATTCCGTCAAGATCATTAAGGACGCCCCGGGCGTGGCTCGAGACGCGCACGGCGCTCCGCTCGTCACGCAGGAAGTAGTCGGCGTCATGCCTTTTCCGCTCATCTCCAACGGCGCCGACGCGAACACTCAGGTCCGTGGCGTTTCCCCCAATGTCCTGGAAGTGCGCCGAACCGTCAAAATAATCCAGGGCCGCATGCCTCAGCCAGGCCTCGCAGAGTTGGCCGTCGGCAAGAACGCTGCGCATACCTATAACGGCGTGGTTGTGGGCGCAAACGGATCGAAGAAGCTCGTCAATCTCGCCGTGGGTAATACTGTGGATTTTGGTGGTGGCCACTGGACTATTTCGGGCATCTTCGACGCCGGTGGTTCGGCATTCGACTCTGAAGTCTGGTGTGACGCTCCGGTTCTAAATGAGGTCCTCAAGCGCCCGGACAATTTGTTTCAATCCGTGACGGCGCGTCTGACTTCAGCAGATGCGTTTGACACGTTCAAGGACGCTCTCACCACGGATCCTCGCATGAACGTGGATGTCAGCCGCGAAATCGATTACTACTCAAAACAGTCGCGCGTAATGACTACCTTGATCACGGTTCTTGGCGGATTCGTTGCCGCGATCATGGCTATCGGAGCCGTGTTCGGCGCGCTGAACACGATGTACTCCGCTGTGTCGGAACGAGGCCGCGAGATTGCCACCATGCGCGCGGTCGGTTTTTCAGGCTCCTCCGTGGTGTTTTCCTTTCTGCTGGAGGCATTGCTGATCGCATGCGTGGGAGGTCTGCTCGGCTGCGTCGCCGTTCTTCCGCTGAACGGACTGACGACCAGCACCATGAATTTTCAAACTTTTTCCAATCTCGCGTTCGCTTTCAAGATTACGCCGGAACTCCTCGTGAAAGGCGTCCTGTTCGCCCTGGTAATGGGAGTGGTTGGCGGACTGTTACCGGCGATTCGCGCCGCAGCGATGCCGGTAGCGACGGCCCTCCGTTCGCTTTAGCCGACCCAATTTCGATTCGCGTCTTATTGCAAAACGATGAAGGCGCCGATATTCCAAGCGGTGCCTTGCGTTGTCAGTTGAATTCCGCCCGGCCACGTTGAAAGACTGTTCAAGCCTGTATCCGCCGTCGCGCCCAAGACCACGCCGGCGCCGATGGTGGGCGAACTCGTCGAAACGGAGAAATCTCCGGGCTGGCTTGGCACGCTGGAAATAAACTCGGGATTTTCCGTTCGCGAATGGAGATCGTACATGAAGATCTTCTCCCAGGCCGAGAAGTCACCGCTCGAAGCGGGCCAGCGAAAATTGAGCGATGGCGCCGGATTGTAGTAATCGTTATAGTCGAACGCCAGCGTGGACATCGATACGCCAGATTCAATCTTCACGGCGTTGTGCGCGCTTGCCCCGATGATGTTGTTCTTCACTGTGACGTAGCCGGTTGAAGGTGTCGTGCTCGACGTGAATAAGTCGATTCCTGTCGAATTGTTCCAGCAGGTATTTCCGTAAAATTTATGCCCGGTCCCATTCGCGAGAAAACACTCTCCATTGGCATGGTTCCACACTACGTTATAAATAAAAGTGTTGTTTGAGCTGGGCGCGGCATTGGTGAACAATCCGCTCCACGCGTTGTCGTGCACTGCGTTATATTTCACCAGGTTGTTCGACGAGCCGGTGATACCGGTGCCCGCGCCCCGGTCATTGGACATTTCCAGGCCGTTCGTGCGGTTGGCGTACGATAAATTGCGTTCCAATGTGTTGCTGCTCGAAGCCTCAAGTTCGATCCCTCCGCCTTCGCCTCCCATACTCGTGTCTATGTTTCGAAAAGACGTGTTTGCGATGACGTGCGAATTCCGGGTCCAGCGAAAATAGATTCCCGCGCCGTTGTCATGCACATTGTTTCCTGCCACTACCAGGTCGGAAAGAAATAGACCAGCAGGCTCGAAGATAGCTTCACAGGTAGCACCGACCGCGCAGCCATACGTTCCAATGCCATCGTAGTGGTTATACGCGACGGCATTGCTGAGGATAGCGCCAGAGGAGACTGGATATGCGGGATGGGCGGAAACCACTTCAATTCCGTTTCTAGCCATCTCCGACACCGTTACGCCCTGCACGATACATGCGTTGCAGTCTTCCAGATGAACTCCATCTCCTGCGCCGTTTTTCACCGTCAACCGGTGCAAGCTGATGTCATGCGTGCTCCTACCGAGCGAAGCAACTGCCTGCGCGTATACCGTTCCGTTGCTTGGTTTTCCGTTCGCGTCCTCCACATCCAAATTCTGAATCGTCACGTGAGAAACGCCGAATAGTGCTATGGCAATCTGCCGAACGCCTACTTCGACTCCAGGGCTCTTGTAGGAATAACCCGGATTTCCGGTGAACCAGACGTATAACGTACCCTCGCTCCAGAACCATTTAGTGGCGCCAGTCAAATTGGCGATGGATGTTTCCTGAATGCCAAGCGTGCCGTTGAACAGAACGACGTTAGGCTGTGTTTTTACTGGGATTCGCCAGACATATGCCTGGCACGCGCTGCACACAGTCCATCCAGTCTGAGGAAGCAGGTCGGCTCCACTGATTACAGGTGCGTTTCCCGTGCCGTACGCATCGACAAGGATTGGCTCCCCAGCGATGCCTGACGATGGAAAGTTCAGCTCTTCTCTCCATACGCTTCCCCTCTTCAGCAGTATTCGATTCCCGGGCGCAAAACTCGCATTGCTAACACGTGCCATGGTTTTCCATGGCGCAGACTCCGACGCGCCGGAGTTGCCGTCGTTTCCGAATTCGCTGTCCACGTAGTACGTAGTTCCCCAGTTGCCGGCAACGACATTTAGCCCAACCGGCGTTGACACGGTATGCCCCGCAGAATCTGCGACACTTACTACGAGGCTCGTACTTTCTTCTGCTTCCGGTACTCCCACAATAGTTCCCGAAACATCATCGAAGCTCAAACCCGCCGGCAGACTTCCTGAGACAATTCGCCACTGGTATGGCGGTGCGCCTCCGCTAATTGGGATTGCGGACCGGTATCCCACGCTCACGACCGCCACAGGCATTTGGTTCGTTTCGATACTCAGCTGCGAGGTACCGGCGAAGGTGCTGTTCGGCACAACCGTCGCCATCGCAATCGCAGTCGCCGTCATCAAACACAGGTGCAGCCTGTTGAAGAACCTGGGTTTCTTCATGATTGCTTTTTTCTCCTGGGCCTTGGGCGAATACAGTCGATGCGGAGGGACCGCGAGAACGAGGACTGTGTTCTTCTAGCGTGGAGGAAAATACGTTACTGCGACCAAATGGAATACAGACTCGGCGGCCAGTTTTAGGTCAGTTGTGCCCCTCTGAACTTAGGTACAGGGCTTATTCTCCGGGCTTGCCCTTGCTCGGAGCACGCGCCCGGTCTTTTTGGTCAAGAATGATTGGGAGCTGGTACCTCACAGGTGCGGCAGGGGCAGCGATTGCCCCATCACAAGAAAAAGAGCCAATCGCTTGCTCAGGGCGACTGGCTCTGTTTCCTGGTTGTTTGTAACTTGCCGGCAGGCTGCAGGAGAATAGCTTGCCGGCGGCTTCTCCCTACTAGCAATCGAAACTTTGAGCGTTACCGGGCAGTCGCTGAACCGGCGCGGATGGCGCGTTTGGCCAGTTCTTCTGCTCCGCTGATCGTTGCCAGTGCGCTGCGACGGGCTCCAACTTCCATCGAATTTACACCGCGCTTGACGGTCAACACTGCCGGATGCTGGCTGCTGGCCAGGCTCTCCACCGCAACCGCCCAGCCTTGGTGAAGCATGTAGAGGGCGCCCAATACGAAGGCGATGGCCCCGAATCCCAAAACGAACAGGGCAAATGCCGCCAGAAGTTCCCGGACGAAATAAAGCTGCATCGCCAAAACGACTCCCAGGAACCACCACATCCACTTGCGGCTGCTGTCCTTGGTCTTCATTCTGTCCTCTATTCTTGGGCCCGTTGGTCGCTACCGGGGCTGGTTCTTTGCTGCGCCTTTGCCCGTTTATTGGATGCGGGAACTGTCCCAACGTTCTGTCCGTTCCCCTTACCTGTACCATTAGACAGCAGTTCGGAAGCCGCGGCTATGGTACAGACGGCACATTTTAGGGGTCAAACGAGTCTCCTAGTACCCAAGCGTTTCATTTTTGATTCACCGTAACTGCATATAAATACGGTAGTTAGTAGTGATCGAATTGAACGCTGGTATTTTGCTAAGGCTTCGCTGTACCTCCTGTGGAAAAACCTGCCCGTTCGTACAGGTTCGGAACACGCAAATTGGGAACCGGGGAGGAGGCAAACGCGACATTTTTGCCTACTTTGCCCCTAGGCGGGTCTCAAATTGGGAACGGTTCTGATCTCCAATTTGGGTTGTGTGGGCCTGGCGGCTGTGCTCTAATTTCGCCAGTTTCTACCCGTATGGGACTTCTTGTCGTTATTGCAATTGCCGTCTTCTTGGCGGGGCCTGTCCTTGCCATTGTCGCCTTGGTGGCGGTCCGCCGCCTGGAGGCCGAACCGCTCCACCTCCAAATACCTCAGTTGACTTCACGAATTTACACACTTGAGAAGAGGATACTGGCGCTCGAACTTGCACTGCGTCGAGGTGCTTCAACTGAAGGTGTGGCGGAAGGCGTTAAGCCGGAGACCATCCCGCATCCGGAAACCCTGGCCGATCAGGTTCGAGTGAAAGAGCAGATTGGTGCTCCGGCGGGAGCCGAACCGACGGCACCACCGCCTGCGCCCGTCGGCAGCGGGCACGCCACTGTTGTTCCAGAAACATTGCAGGCACACCAGCCGGCGAGCCCGTCGACAAGCCCCGTAATTGGCGCTGCTTATGCGAAGAGTGCCGCTCCAGTTGATCTGGAAAATCGCATTGCAGGAAATTGGTTCAACCGGATTGGGATCGTGGCCATATTGATTGCGATCTCCTCCGGCCTGAAGTGGGCGTTTGACAACAACGTGATCGGACCGTCTGGACGCGTTGCAATCGGTGTGTTGCTAGGCGCCTTGATGCTGCCGTGGAGCCAGTGGCTGCTCGCGAAAGGCTATGGCTATTTTTCCGAAGGCATCGCGGCACTGGGCGAAGCAACGTTATTTCTTTCCGTGTGGGCGGGCTGCCAATACTACACGCTGTACAGCCGGGACGTCGGTTTCGTGGCGATGATCGTGATTACCGCCGTGATGGCGGCGGTGGCCATCGGACGCGATTCGCAGCGCATCGCAGTGCTGTCGCTGGTTGGCGGTTTATTAACGCCGATTCTGGCCAGCAGCGGGAAGGATCAGCAGGTCGTACTGTTCAGCTACCTTATTTTGTTGGGGGCTGGAGCACTGGCGATCGCGTCGAAAAAAGACTGGAAATCGCTGTCGCCCATCGCGTTTATCGGAACGCAGATTTATTTCTGGGGATGGTATGAGCAATTTTTCCATCGTACTTCGCCGCTGGAACGAACAGTAGTATTCGCAACGTTGTTCTTCTTTTTGTATGCCGCATTGCCGATTGTCAAAGCCATGCGCGGGCTTGGTTCCGCAGAGCTCGACATTGCGCTGATCCTGCTGAACGCATTCGCCTACTCCGGCGCGCTCTTCATTTTGCTGTGGCCTGCTGACAAGTGGCCGCTGACGCTGCTGTTTCTGGCGCTCGCAGCCGGTCACGTTGCCATTGCGCGGCTGGTTCCAGCAGGTTCTGAAAATCGATTGGCGCTGGCTCGATTGTTGTATGCGGGACTGGCGCTGACATTTTTGACGCTGGCGGTTCCGATTCGCCTGGAAGGAAAGTGGATCACACTCAGTTTCTCGGTAGAAGGCGCGATTCTGGTGTGGACGGGATTCCGGGCGGCCAGCAATTTTATCCGGCAATCCGGCTACATCCTGCTGGGGATTTCCGCGCTCAGGCTGCTGATCGTGCCTCCAGAGGGCGGGCCGTTTCTTTTGAACGCCCGCTTCGGGGCTTACTTAGTAATGATTGCTTGCTTCGGAGTGGCGCTGTGGGCGGCGCAAACGCACCAGAGAGATATTGATGCGCCGGAACGCACTGAGATCGGTATTTTTGCGGTGGCGATCAATGTGTATGCGTTGATTGCACTGTCCTGGGAATTCTGGGATTACTTTGGAAAAGCCGGGAATGGCACGGATGTCGCGCTGGCGCAAAATGTTGCGCTATCTGTTTTGTGGACCTTGTATGCCTCTGTGCTTTTATTCCTGGGTGTACAAAATAAGTCGGCGCTGTTGCGCTGGCAGAGCCTGAGTTTGTTCGGCCTGGTGGTGGGCAAAGTATTTTTGTACGACCTTTCGTTTCTGGATAAAGGCTATCGGATTTTGTCGTTTTTTGTTCTGGGTGCGGTGCTGCTGGGCGTTTCTTTTTCGTATACGCGCAGAGTAGCGCGGCAACGCGGAAATTCATGATGCGGCGAATCATCTCCGCTGTGCTTTTGACGAGCGTTATCGGGTTCCTGGCGCTGGCAGCACAGCTGCCCGACAAATGGCGCTCGTGGCGTTATTCGCGTGCCGTGCAAACGTCGCAAACAGATGCTGATGGTCCGGCGGAAGTCCTGCTGCCGTGGGAAATGTACGCGCATTGCCAACCAGGCTGCGAAGACGTGCGGATCGTGAATTCCAGCGACGAAGCGGTACCGTACGTCGCGGACGGGAGACGTGTGCCGAGGAATGTGGAAGAGCACGCGGCGCACGTCGTCGAGACCAGTTTCGTCGCTGACCGATACACGCAAATTATCGGCGATGTCGGCGAAGCCCATGCCAGCTACGATCGCGTAAAAGTGGAGACCAGCAGCCCGGATTTTATCGTCTGGGCGGAAGTGGCCCTAAGCGACGATGCGAAAACGTGGCGCGTGGTGGAAGCGCGGGCGCCCATCGCGCGGTTTCGTTCGCGCGCGGTGGATGGAACGCAAACGATTCCTTTTCAGGGGCTGAGTTCGCGTTACATTCGCGTGCGCATCGCTGATCCGTCCGCGCAATTTCCGGTGAGCGGAATCAGCGTTCTGCATGAGGAATCGTCGCACGCGACCCAGACTAGAGAAGTTGCTGCGGCGTTTAGCGAAGAAAAATCGGGTGATCCCACGGAAAGCATTTGGAAAACGACGCTGGCCTCGCTGAATCAACCGATCTCAGAGGTCGAGATTGCAGCTGACACCCGGGAATTTTATCGGGCGGTTCGAATCAGCGGAAGCAGCGATGGACAGGAATGGTCGTACTGGGGCTCGGGAGTCGTCTATCGCTACACGCAAGGCAGCCAGACGCGAGAACTGCTGCGTGTTGATTTTCCGGAGGCTACCGGAAACAAATTGATGCGAGTGGAGGTCATCAATGGCAACGATGAACCGCTTGCGAATCTGCATCTGGCGCTGAAGGCCGTTCCACGCACGCTGGCATTCAGGCAGGTCGCGGGACAACAATACCGGCTGATCTACGGCAACGAGAAAGCGTCCAGACCGCAATACGATCTGGGGCACTACTTCGACGCTAGCCGCACCAAACCTGTTTACAGGGTTCTTTCTCTTGGACCGGAAGAAGAAACAGCGAATTACCGGGACCCGCGGCCATTCACGGAGCGGCATCCGGAAGTGCTGTGGAGCGCGTTGGGAGCGGCGATATTATTGATTGGATTGACCGCGATCAAAGCGTTGCGTTCGACGGGGAATCCTGCGCCACAGGCTTAGCTGGAGATTTCTCTGGTCAGTTGAAGATCTATCTGGATTTAGGCCCGAGAGAAAAAAGTCAGTTGCCTTTTAGCGCGTAGCCCACATCGAACGGTAGTTTGCCATCAACACGCAGAACTTTCACTGAACTGTTGATGGAATAGACGTCAACGATGCCCACTGCTCCCGGCGTCGTATCCACGGCGTGCAACAAATCGTCATCCGACTCCACAACAATCGCGGCCTGGCGAGTCTCGTTCAGTTTGGCGATGGCGGTTCTGGCTTCCGAAGCACCGCCGCCGAAGAGCCTCTGCAGCGCGACCCGCATTTCCGGTAGATCAGGATTTTTCAGCACAATTACGAAGTTTTTTCCGTCCGGCCATGCTTTCGCGGAACCTTTACAATATTTGACCAGCTCCGCGAGCGGCACGTCGGCGAGTTTGCTGCCCGCCGATGTGACTACCGCCATATTCTTGATTGCTGGAACTACGGGCGCGCAGACAAGAGCGAACAAGATCGAGGCGCATGCAAAACGCAATGATTTTAGCGAAGACAGTCTAAACATACCCACGTCACCTTTCGAGTAGACTCCATGCAGTATCGGCGGCTGCTGCGGCAGCAGCAAGTATCCAGTAAGAACAAATCAAACGTGTTGCCAATAAATTACTCCGAGTAACCAGGCAGCACACCTGTACCACCGGTCAGTTACGAGGGCGCGCGCGGAGCGATAGTTTTACATTGCATGAAAAATTCCGGCGCGGCCCGCGCCGGCGCAGGTTGCCGCGGAGCACGCCACATGAATCGCTTTTTCTTGAAGTCTGCAGTGCTGCTGATACCAACTTTTTTGTCGGCAAACGCGTGGGCAAACCCACAGCAATCTGCGAGCGTCGCGGATGCAGAGCCAAAGTCTCCTGCCGAAGTGGCGGCTTCCTCCACGTCAGTCGCGGGCCATGTTTTCGCATTCCCCGTCGCTAGCAAATCAGTCGAAGCACAAAAGCTGGTGGAAGTAGCGCTCGACCAATACGAGAACGTGCTGCTGGAAGATTCCGCGGAGAACGCCCGCAAGGCCACCGAAAAGGACCCTCAGTTTGCGCTTGCTTATGCCGTGTGGTCTTTTGCGGCTCGTCGCAGTCAACCAAGCCCGCAAGCCGCGCAGAAGGCGGAACAACTGGCGGTCAACGCGCCGTCCGAAGAACGCTTGCTGGTAAATTTCCTGACCGCCGTTCAGAAAGACGACATGCTGCCGGCGATCAGTTCGATGAACGATCTTCTGGCGCGCTTTCCGAAAGACCGCCACGCGCTCTATTTGACGGCCGAGTGGCTTTATTTCCAGCAAGACTACGATCGCTCCGTGAAATTGATGGAGCAAATCGTCAAGCTGGACGGCAATTTTGCACCAGCTTTTAATATGCTCGGTTACGCGAAGGTCGAAACCGGCAATCCCGATCCTGTAAAGGCGCTGGCGTACGTGAAGCGCTACGCGGAGTTACAACCCGGCCAGCCGAACCCCGAAGATTCCATCGGTGAAGTTTCCCGCTACATCGGCGCTGACCAGGAATCGCTCCTACACTACGCTGCGGCGCTTAAAATCACGCCGACGTTCATTACCTCGCAAATCGGGCTCGGTGACACTTATACATTGATGGGCGATTTTGCGAATGCGGGTGCGGAATATCGCAAAGCGCTCACGATGGCCACAAACAACCGCGATCGTCTTCACGTCGAGTATCAGCAGGCGCTCTTGCTTTTCTGGCAGGGGAAAAAAGCAGAGGGACTGCAGAAACTCTCTGTGCTGGAGCAAAAAGCCCATACGCTGCACGAGCCCTATGCCGAGTTTGAGATTCAGGAAGCCCACGCGCTTCTTCTGCCCACTTCGAAAGAACAGCTGCAAAAGCTGCGCGAAGTCGAGAAAGCTTACCTATCTCCCGTTGCAGGTATGATCGAGTCGGACCGGAATCCGTCTCTGGCGGCAATCTGGCGGGACGAAGTCCGCGTCCTCGCGGAACAAAATCAACTGGACGAAGCGCACAGTGTCGTGGAGAAACTGGAAAAGCTTGCGGCCACGTCACGTGACCTGATTGTTGAAAATTGCTACGAATCCGCGCGCGGTTACGTCTTTTTTGCGCAGAAGGATTATTCGAGCGCCGCTGACGAACTCTCGGCCGAGCCCCATTCGCCTCTTGCGACTAAATTGCTTGTTCTGGCCCGCAAAAAGTCCGGCGACGTAAAAAATGCCGAAGCCGCGGAACTGCACTTGAAGTTCCAGCGCGCGTCTACCGTGGAGTGGTATCTCGCACGTCGCGCGGAAATCTTCGCCGCCAACTGAGTTTACCCCTGACGCAAATCGCGCTGGTTCGCCTACCCCCGGCTGCCGGCGCGATTTGTTTTTATAACGACAAAGTCTGCACTTTCATTGCGGACGGCAACTCCGCCCATCAGGCTCTCTTCAACAAGCGCGTGATCCACACTAAAATCACAGCTCCAACAAACGCCACGATAATGCTGCCGATCATCCCGCCGCCGGACCAGACGCCCAGCATCCCGAACAGCCATCCCCCCACAGCACCACCGAGGATGCCGAGAACGATATCCATTACTATGCCGTAGCCGCCGCCCTTCATCACTTTCCCGGCCAGCCACCCTGCAATCAGTCCAACAATGATCCAAAAAAACAATCCGTGCATTTCAGCCTCCTCACAGGAGATGGACAACGCGCGGCCCGCATCGGTTTTAGAAGATTCCTTTGCCGAACGTCAATCGTAATCCCGTTGAGAGCAGGAAATCATTGCCCTTCAGTCCGATCGGCGGATCGGAAATATAGCGGTCGCTGATCGTCACTTGCCATCCCAGCCAGTTTTTCAATTTGGTGGTGACGTTCGCGTCCAGGGTGATGCGATAGTCGCCGACAGAGCTCAGGTTGGGAAAGAACGTAAGTTGCTCGCCCAGTGCGGTGCGAGGTCCCAGCTTCATGCTCAGCGATTCGCCGGCTACGATTTCCGCGCTGTGACGGGTTTGCGATGGTTCCAATAGAAGGGCCGGAGGCGGCGCGGGGTTCGCGATGGTGTAGGATGCAAAATATTCCTGATTGAAGCTGGCGCCGCCAAACACATCAAACTGCGCGTTCTTGGTTTTGATGACATGGGAGCCGAGACCGCCGCCGAGTACATTACGCAGGTCGAGGTTTTGCAGGGCATCTTCGTCAAAATCGGTGAAGCCGAACACGTAAAGTTTCTCGGTCAGGTTGAAGTCGTCGCGGACTCCGCCATGAATTGAGTTTGCTGTGGTAAGCGCCGGAGACTGATTGCTGTCCCTCGCATACACCTGTGTGTAATAAAGCGTGAATTTGTTTTTCGGCGCCACGCGTGAAGCCTTGCCTGCAATCGCGAGCGCCGAAGTGGAAGAGTTGCCCTCAGTCAAGCTCAGACCCAGGTCGAACATGCCGCTCCAGTAATCGCGCAGGCGGGGATGCTGCAGGCGATCGATTTCGGCTTGTTGCGTATCGTTGCGAATCGCTTTCACCGCGTCGTGCGTGGCGGATATCGTGCCGGCATCTTTGGTAGCAATCTCCAAGTTACCTTCGGTCGTGGACGGTCCCGGCCACTACGCGCCCGTCCGACAGAGTGATGTGCAGAGGCTGCGACGACACAATGGCGGTGACCGCTTTCCACTTGATCGTAACGTCGCCAGCCAGATCCGTTTTGATCAGCAGCATCTTGGCATCGTCGTCTGACTTGACAATGGCGCCGGATAGCCGGTCTCCATTCTTTAAAGTAACTTGGTCCGCGCGGGCCGACCTTGAAAGCAGTGACAGTGAGAGTATCGTCAAGACCAGCATTCGACGCATTGCAATCTCCTTACCTGAAAACTTGGAATTTAGTTCAAGACGCGGGCAAGACCGGGAACACCCTGGCTGAGCACTGAAATTCTACTCGAAGCACGCACAACTTAATACAAAATCCCGCTCCGCCGGAAATGCGGGATTCTTCGTCTAAATGCATATACTAGGTGCTCGAAAAGAAAGGAACCTCATGTTTCTGTGGCTGCAAAACAAATCGTTAGTCGCGGTGCCGTTCGTACTTCTCCTATTTTCGTTAGGCTGCGGCAACGCACCGGTGCCGAAAGACGCGGCGGTAACGCCGACTCGAAAACCGACGATCGTATTCATGACCGATTTCGGTACGGCGAACGACGCAGTCGCCATCTGCCGCGCGGTGATTGCCGGCATCACACCGGACGCACGCATCATGGACATCACGCACCAGGTGACACCGTTTCAAATCGAGGAAGCTTCGCGTTTTCTGTACGGCGTGACACCCTACTATCCGGCAGGGACAGTTTTTCTCGTGGTGGTGGATCCCGGAGTCGGAACTTCCCGCAAAGCGGTGATCGTTAAATCAAAAAAAGGCCAATTTTTTGTGGTGCCGGACAATGGCCTGGTCAGCGCCGTGATTGATCGTGATGGTTTCGAGGGCGCCCGGGAAATTACCAATCAGCATTGGATGATCCAGGCCGCTATATCTTCGACTTTTCACGGTAGGGACATTTTCTCACCTGCAGCGGCGCATCTCGCGGAAGGCTGGGACTATACCATTGCCGGCCCGGAAGTTCCGCAACTGGTGCGGCTCACAGCAAAAACGGCGAAGGTAGAAGCCAAGGGAATCACCGGCGAAATTATCGGTGTTGATGATCCATACGGATCGCTGATTACCGACGTGTCCAAAGAAGACTTGGAATCGCTCGGCTATTCGCTGGATGACAAGGTCACCGTCCAGGTCAACAAGAAACCGGTAACGCTGCCCTACGTGAAAACTTTCATGAACGTTCCCGTAGGCGCGTCGCTCCTTTACGTCGATTCTCGCGGACGCGCCGGGATCGCCGTGAATCAGGGAAATTATTCCAAGAAGTTTTCCATCGAGCCGCCGGCGACGCTTTTCATTCCAAGAAAAAACAGCACTGCGCGTCATAAATAAACGACCCGCACGACGATTTGCGTTTTCCAGCGCAACGGCCAACAATGAACAAGAGTTGTTCAACACGAGGGACTCTATGCCAGAAGCCGTAATCGTATCCGCAGTCCGCACACCGGTGGGACGCGCTTATAAAGGCACGCTACGCGCCACTCGACCAGACGACCTTGCAGCGCTGGTGATCAGCGAAGCCATCGCGCGGGTGCCCGGATTGGCCGCCCGCGAAGTGGACGACGTAATTCTGGGTTGTGCGATGCCGGAAGGCGAACAAGGAATGAATGTGGCGCGCATCGCAGCTTTGCGAGCAGGTTTGCCAGTCGAGACTTCCGCCATGACCATCAACCGGTTTTGTTCGTCGGGATTGCAGGCGATCGCTCTGGCAGCGGATCGCGTGCGTGGCGGCGGCGCGGAAGTCATAGTGGCCGGCGGCACCGAATCGATGTCCATGGTGCCCATGGGCGGAAATAAAATTTCGCCGAATCCCTGGCTGGTGGACCACTATCCCGACGCGTATATCAATATGGGACTGGGGACCGAGAATATCGCGCGCAAGTTTGGAATTTCGAGGGAAGAGGCAGATCAATTTGCGATGGCTTCCCATCAAAAAGCGATTGCAGCGATCGCCGCCGGAAAATTCAAAGACGAAACTTTGCCAGTCGAAGTAAAAAACACTTTTCTGCCTACGAATGGAAACGGTTCTGCGAGTGCCAAAGCGCAAAAGCCGTCCACGCAATCCGTTTCTTTTGACACCGATGAATTGCCGCGCGCTGACACTTCGCTGGAAATTCTTGGCAAACTCAAACCAGCGTTTCATGTCAAAGGATGTGTAACCGCTGGAAACAGTTCGCCGATGAGTGATGGAGCCGCTGCGGTGGCGGTGATGAGCGATGCGCGCGCCAAAGCTCTGGGGATCAAGCCGCTCGCGCGGTTTGTGGCCTATGCTACGGCTGGCTGTTTGCCGGAAGAATTCGGCATCGGCCCGGTAAACGCAATTCCCAAAGCCCTGAAACTTGCCGGGTTAACGCTCGCAGATATTTCGGTAATCGAATTGAACGAGGCATTCGCCGCGCAATCATTGGCTGTAATTAAACAAGCCGGACTTGACGCAAGCAAAGTGAATCCCAATGGCGGCGCTATCGCCCTCGGTCATCCGCTCGGCTGCACGGGCGCAAAACTGACTGCGAGCATTTTGCGTGAATTGCAGCGCTGCAATGCCCGCTACGGAATGGTCACCATGTGCATCGGCGGAGGAATGGGCGCCGCCGGAATCATTGAACGCCTGCCGTGACGGTCATCGTTGTCGCCAAATTTCACTTTCCCGTTGTCCGCCCTCGATTGTCCGCGCGAGTTGCCGGTTCGGCCTCCGTCATCAACTTGAGCCGCGTAAGATCTTCTTCCAGTTTCTTTCGTGTTGCGTAGGTAAGGATTGGCTCGATCATCTGATCGCCAAAACTTTGGAAGTTCGACTGCGATGTAAAGACGACGCGCGTGTATTCTCCACTCGGTAGCAGTTTAAAATCCGCGGTTGCGGTGTAGCTGCCGCTGGATTCCTCGGCCGGCCTCACCACTAATTCAAGTTCTTGATTCGGAATTGCTCGAATCACCTTTACGTCGAATGCAACCCGCCGTGCTGCGATGAATTCATCGAGCCGATAAACACTGTTCGGCTGAGCCGGCCCAGCGGGTCCGGCCTTTTCCAGTTTTACGAGATCGGAAATCCAGCGCCGCAGCAACTCGTCGGTGGTAATCCAGTGAAAGACCACCGGCGCCGGCCGATCGATTGTAACCTCGAACTCGATATAACCGCGGTCACCGCGGTGCGCCGCAAACCACAGCATAACTACCGAAAGAAGCACCAACACCAGCAGAATTTTTAGCACCCGAACGAGAAAACCCATTCATGCCTCTGATTTATCGCGATGAACTTTGCTGACTGAGATAGTAGTCCTGTTGCCGCGCTTCTGCCAGCAAAACGGCGTCTTCTGCTACCGTCTGGCACCAATTTTCGCTTGTTCCTTGTTGACCGCGTCTCCCTTCACGGACGTTTCTTGGCGTCCACACGCATCATTAGCACTTCGGGCGATCCTTCCGTAGCGATGTATTCTTCGCTGACGATTTTTCCCACAGCCGAAACGCGGGTCACATTGCGAAGCTGCACTTTTACTCCTTCCGCCAGGAAGTCGGAACGAAATACCAGCGCATCGCCTTCGAATTGACCCGTTTGCACCACGCAGCCTGGAAATCCATTTCCGAACACGTACGACTTGTAGGCCTTCTCCTTGGGATCCCACGTCATGACCAGCAGCCCTTCAAAATCACCCACTGCGCCATGGGAATGGAAACGATTCACAATCGAATTTCCACCTGGGCCTGGTTCGCTGGTGTAAACTCCACTGTCGCTTCCGCCTTGCGGATAGAACGGTGTTTTGGAGTACGTTTCCGTGTAGTCCCAGGAGCCAAGATACAGTTTCTTCAGGCGGTCCATCTCCGGCGAAGTCATATGCTCTACGTCTTGCCGCGTTATTCGACCAACAGGGGCTGACGGCGTTCCCGCGAGCGCGAAGAAACACAACCATGCTGCGAAAGCATAGCGTCCGAGAAGCATGTCGCTCATGTTTCCCTCCTGCGCTTTACATAAAGACGAAATTGCACGTTGTGCGGAGCGCGCACCGGGTCACTCTAATCCCCCGCAGCCACGTCAAGCAAATCCCGTCGGAACACTACGCCGTACGCTGGTGCAGGCGACTGGTACTAACGGTCAATTGCGACTCCTTGAACGCCAGGAGTACAATTCTGCTGTAACATCCTTTTGCTTGACTAGCCTTTCAGCATTTTTTTCCCATCCTCCGGAGGCACCTCATGGCCACCAGCGTTGTTGGCAAAACCGCGGCAAAAGGCGGAAGTTTTTTGCTCGAATCCCCTGCTCCGCAGGATGTATTTACGCCCGCCGACCTGACTGACGATCAAAAGCTCATCGGCCAAACCGCGGAAGAATTTGTTTTGAAAGAGGTTTTGCCTCTCGCGAAGGATCTGGAAAACAAAAAACCGGGACTGATGGCGGAGTTGATTCGAAAAGGCGGCGAGCTCGGATTGATGGGCGGCGGCGTTCCCGAAGAATACGGCGGCGCTGGCCTGGATAAGATCGCAACGACCGTTCTGACGGAAAAACTCTCCATCTACGGAGGTTTTGCCGTCACGCATGGAGCGCATGCGGGAATCGGAACTTTGCCAATCGTTTATTTCGGCACCGAAGCGCAAAAACAAAAATATCTTGCGAAGCTTGCTACCGCGGAACTAATCGGCGCGTATTGTCTCAGCGAGCCCCAGGCCGGCTCCGACGCGCAGAATTCCCTCACGCGCGCCGAACTGAACAGCGAAGGCACGCACTATGTCTTGAACGGGCAAAAGATGTGGATTACCAACGGAGGCTTCGCTGATTTATATATCGTATTCGCCAAAATCGACAGCGAACAATTCTCCGCGTTCATCGTTGAGCGCAAGTTCCCCGGGTGCAAGCCGGGCAACGAAGAGCACAAAATGGGAATTCATGGCAGCTCCACCACGCCGGTGTTCCTGGAAAACTGCAAAGTGCCGAAAGAAAATCTGCTGCACGAAATCGGGCGCGGCCACATCGTTGCGTTCAATGTATTGAATGCCGGCCGCTTTACTCTTGGCGCGAGCTGTGTGGGCGGTTCGAAACATGTTTTGATGACCGCTTCGAAATACACCAAGGAGCGCAAGGCTTTCGGCAAGCAGATTGGCGAATTCGGACTGATGAAAGAAAAACTGGCGGAGATGGCCATTCAGATTTTTGCGGTCGAGTCGATGGTGTATCGCAGCGCCGGCAACATCGAAGCCATGATGTCCGCGGCGTCCGGCGACAAGGTTGCGCACTCCATGAAAGTTCTCGAGGAATATGCGATCGAAAGCTCCATCGCAAAGGTCTATGGCAGCGAAATGCTCGATTACGTGGTGGACGAAGCCGTGCAGATTTTCGGCGGCTACGGTTTTCATGAAGAATATCCGGTCTGCCGCGCGTATCGCGATTCGCGCATCAACCGCATTTTTGAAGGCACCAACGAAATCAATCGCATGCTCATCGTGCAAATGCTCATGAAGCGCGCGATGGGCGGGCAATTGCCATTGATTCCTGCGGCGATGAAACTGGCGGACGAAATTCTCGCCGGGCCTTCGTTCGAAGAAGCACCAGAAGGCGTGCTGGCCGACGAAACCCGCGTGGTAGCCAACGCCAAGAAAATGTTTCTGCAGGCGGCTGGCGGCGCGGTACAAAAATTCCGCGAAAAACTTGCCGATGAACAAGAACTTGTCGCCGCCCTGGCAAACGTCGTGATGGAAGTTTATGCCATGGAATCGTGCCTCCTTCGCGCGCAAAAAGCCGCTTCGGCAAAGGGCGAAGCCGCAAACAAAGTCATGATTGACGCGGCTCGCGTCTTCATCAGCGATGCCATGGAGCGCGTGGAACACGAAGCTAAGCGCGCTATCGCCGCGGTTCACGAAGGCGATATGCTGACCACGCAAATAGCTGTGCTCAAGCGCTTCAGCAAACGTCCCGCACTGGACACAATTGCGCTGCGCCGAAGCGTCGCCGCCGCCGTTCAGTCACAGGACCGTTATCCCTTTGAAGGGCGATAGTCCACGATCGACTTTGAGGAAACGCACAGCTGCAAAGACGAAGCTCTTCGCGCTCACGGCGTACCCGTTTTGGAACATCGCCCGATTCGCTGATGCTCGCCGCTTCAAATCTCCAATAAACTAGTATCTGGGCCTAATCCATTCCGCCAAGTGCGGAACGTACTGCGCATGCCACGGAAACTTTCCATCCTGGCTTCGGCGATCCTGTTACTGCACATCGTCGAAGTGCTGACGCTCGGAAAATCGCCTGCTGGTTCCCTGCTCGGAAACACGCTGCAAACTATTGCGTGTCTGGTTGCGGTGACGATGTGCCTGCGCGCCTCGCGCCGGGGGAACGGTTTCACTCATTCATTTTGGGTGTTGATTGCCGCGGGCATAGGAGTGTGGGCGCTAGGGAATATCGGTTGGACCTACTACGAAGTAGTCCTGTTGCGTGAACCACCCGAACTTTCCTTCGTAAGATTCTTGTTCGATACGCAAGAAGCGTTTTTTGTGATCGCGATCCTACTGGATCAGGATCGAGACTCGACAGGCGTCGATTTGGGGCTCCTGCTGGATGCAGTGCAAATCGCGCTCGTGTCTATGTTTGTCTATGTCGGCCTGTTCTACGTGCCTTCCCTTTCTTTGAGCGCCCATCAAGCGCTGGTTCAGGAAAACACTATCGCCACGGCAGAGATTATCGCGGTGTTTTTTCTGGCGCTACTGCGGATGTTTCTTACGCCTGCGAAGGAAACCAGGCGGTTGTATGGCGGACTCGCCGCCTATCTTGCGGTTTATGCAGCTGGCACGAGCATTGCCAACTACGCACAAAGTGTATATGAAACGCCGACCGGCACATTGCTGGATCTGGCCTGGACGGTACCACTTCTGTGGGCCGCTTTCTGGGCCGCAACCTGGAAGCCTGTAACTGAAAAACAAGGAGCGGTTGCCCTCAGAATGAAGTCTTTGGGCGAGACAATTCTGACCAACGCGCTGTTTGGCGTGGCGCCGGTCTTGATCTTTCTACTCTCGGCGAGTCTCGGTCCGGAATGGAGCATCTTACGCAATTCGCTTCTCGCCATCTCTGTCGCGTGTTATGTGGTTCGCATGGCGATTAGTGATTACCGGCAATCGCAAAACGCGGAAAGAGTCAGGCAACAAGCGACAGCACTGGATTTGGCTGTGGATGGAATGGCGATCATAAATGCGGACGGAAAGTATACCTACGTCAATTCCGGCTATGCGCAGATGATCGGTGGCGCCTCCCGTGAATCGATGATTGGAAGCCCGTGGAGAAGAGTGTCGAATCGAGAGACCGGCGTACCGGAAGACGATATCAGGGCCTCGTTGCAGAAAGATGGCCGGTGGCTCGGAGTGATAAATGTCTCGCGCGAACCAGGCACTAGCATCCCCGTGGAACTGGCCGTCACGGCTCTTCCCGGAGGTGGCGTAGTTTTACTCGGCCGCGATTTGCGGGAACGGCGGGAAGCAGAACACGCTCGAGCAGAAGCGGAAATTAAATATCGAATGATTGTGGAGCAGGTGGCGGCGATCAGTTATATCGCCGAACCCGGCGTCACCGGTCGCTGGTATTACGTCAGCCCCCAGATTGAATCGATTCTTGGCTTCACGCCCGAAGAATGGCTGGAAGGCTCCGAGAATTGGCTGCGGCACGTACATCCTGACGACCACGCGGCGGTTAATGCGGCAGAAGCGGCGGGCCTGCAAGGAAAATCGTTCCAGGCGGAATACCGCGTAACGCGCAAGGATGGACGGACGGTGTGGATCAGCGACACCGCGACCATCACGCAGGGTAGCGAGAATCATCCCGTCATGGAAGGATTCATGGTGGACATCAGCGAACGCAAGCTGATGGAAATGCAATCGCAGCAGGCGCGGCGGATGGAAGCAGTCGGAAGATTGGCCGGAGGAATCGCGCACGATTTCAATAACCTGCTGACAATCATCAAGGGCTACACAGAACTCGCTCGTCAGCGAACGGAAGGCCAAACCGCACTGCGCAATGACATCGAGCGCATAGATGACGCGAGCGAGCGGGCTGCCGCACTCGTTAGGCAGCTGCTGGCGTTCAGCAGGAAGCAGGTCTTGCAGCCGAAGAACCTGGATCTGAACGGGATCGTAGGCGGACTCGAACAGTTGCTGCGCAGGTTGATGGGCGAAGACATTCGGATGCACGTAAAGATGAGCCCAGACTTGGGCACGATCAAGGCCGACCCATCACAGATTGAACAGGTGCTGATGAACCTGGTGGTGAATGCGCGCGACGCAATGCCGCATGGCGGAAAACTTACCATCGAAACGTGCAACGCGGAACTGGATCACGCCTACGCAAGCGAGCACGTAAGCGTCAAACCCGGCCGCTACGTGATGCTTGCCGTTTCCGACAGCGGCACGGGAATGAGCCCTGAAACGGTGGCGCATATCTTTGAGCCTTTTTTTACCACCAAGGGCGGAACGCGCGGCACTGGACTCGGTCTCTCAACCAGTTACGGAATCGTGAAGCAGAGCGGCGGCTACATCTGGGTGTATAGCGAGCCCGAGCATGGAACCACATTCAAAGTCTATCTGCCCCGTGTTGCCGAAGACGCGGAGCCTGTTTCCACGGTGCGATTGAAGACGGCAGCACAAAAAGGGACGGAGACGATTCTACTGGTTGAAGACGAGGAAGCGGTGCGCGACCTGACGGAAACCGTTTTGACGTCGTTCGGATACAAGGTAATCGTGACTCAAGATCCGGAACACGCGCTAACGATCGCAGAGTCCGGAACGCAAATTCATCTGGTATTGACCGACGTGGTCATGCCATCAATGAGTGGGCGTGAACTGGTGCGCAAGTTAATGACAAAAAATCCGCACCTGCGGGTACTGTATATGTCGGGTTACACGGACGACATCATCACCAACGGCGGCGTGTTGGAGGCGGGACTGGCGTTTCTGCAGAAGCCATTTACTCCGGCGGCGCTGACACAAAAGGTTCGCGAAGCGCTTGACGCGACTGCACCGATACCGAAGTAGCGCTCCGGAACTGCTGCGTAACAATAAGACACGTTTAGCAATCCCTTTACGAATCAAGGTTGTTTGTCGGGGGAATCGGCAGGCTCTTTTGGCTTGGCGATGGTGGAAAGAGTCTCGATGTGGAAGCGCTGATAATCGGAGTAGCGCGTAACTTCGTTCACTTTGAATCCCTTTACCAGCAGAACACGCACGCCCACGTGCGCTTCCTCATACGTGGGTAGCCAGACTTCATTGTTCAAAAAAGTTTGCTCAAAGATGAAGCTGGTGCCTTTCTGAAGATTCGCGAGCAAGCCGCCGGCAAACCGGAAATCCTTTACAAAGTAAGCCTCGAGCCGCGCCACCTCGTGCTGTTTTTCGTCCACCCAGACGACTCCAGCCAACTGCTGCGCGACGTGCTCGGCGATGTTCTTCGGCTTGTATTCTGGATTGCCTTCGTAGTCGAAGACGAGAACATCCTGGCCGCGGAAGCGTTCATGGCGGGGATTCACGAACTGGCATGTGCGGAGAAAAATTTCAATGCCGGGTTCGTCTTTGTCCTTGTCGTTTTCGCTCTTTCCTTCCTGCTCGGCTTTCTTTTCCTTCTCGTCTTTCTTCGTTTGTTTTTTCTGAACTTCCTCGATGTGTTTTTTCGTGATTTCGTTCTGTTTAGCCTGTTTTTCTTTACTCAGAGGCTTGCCGTCTTCTCCGACCAGCGTGGAAATCTCTTCGCCATCCAAATAGAAGAAGGTGTACTCCTGGCGTTCGATTTTCGTGACTTTGCCGGAGCCGTCGAATTGCGTTTCCTCGGTTGCGCGCCGCCCGGTGTAGTTCTCTTTTATTTTGTCCGCCGCTTTCTGGTTGGCGTCGATTTCCGCGAATAACTTCTTGAGGTCGGGAAGGCGTACCTGCGATTTGATCGGATAATCAAAGACCCGTTCTGCAATGCTCTGGTTTACGGAAACTCGATTAACGATGATGTTGTAGGTTTCGTTGCCCCGATGAAGTTCGATATTGTGTGCGATCTGTATGCCATTCTCAGGCCGGTAGTCGTCATAAATCATTTCCTGCGGAGCACCGCCCGTGGCACCTGACTCCTTGAGCAGCATGTGAGATGTGGAGTCAAAATAAAACTGACGCTTCACTCCGGTGGGCATAGTGATTTCAATTTCCAGCGCGTCGCGAGAACCAACTTTTGCCGGCGAGATGAACGCAGCGCCTGCTTTACTCTTCTTCAGACTAAGAAGGTGCGTGGTGGCGAGGAACGATGCAGCTTCGAGTTCCAACGCGTCTGGCCCCAACAAGGTGGCGGGTTCACCGGGCACAGAAAGATGCCAGGCAGATTTACCGTTATAGGCGAGAATTTCGGGCTGGTCGCCAGCAATGAGCTCCATGTAGTAGCGATTGGGAGTCTTAGTATCGAGCGTAAACGTACCGGTTTTTCCGTCGGAAGCGCGCGTCAGAGAAGCTTCGAGGCTGAGCGTCTGCAGCTTGGACAGCTTGCCGCTGCCACCGGTGGCTTTGATGTATTGCTCGATGATTTTCCCGGCTTCCTGGGCGCGCAGTGGTGGGAGGCATGCGAGGAACGCAAGAAGGAGCGCGGAGCCGCGAAGCAGGAGGCGCGTGTGCATGGGGTCATTGTTGTAAACGCACAGAATTGGAAAAAGTTTCGCGGAGCGGACTAATGGCAAAAGAAAAGCCGTCACGGCATGCCGTGGCCCTACGAGAATCGTCAGGTTGGCGCTTGCAATATGGCGGCGAAGGCGGCGATCAGAGTTTCGGACGGTTTAGATATTTTTCGTACAAGCGTTTTTGCTTATTGTCGGTGGACGTCAGTTGTCCCTTGATGAAGAGATATCTGACGTCAGTTGTCAGCTCCAGTGGGTCGCCGTTGGTGACAATGAGGTTGGCCGCTTTCCCAGTCTCCAGCGTGCCGAATTGATCGGCAAGACCGAAGATTTGCGCGGGGTACAGCGTCACCGCCTTCAGGCCTTCGTCATAAGACAGTCCATGGGAAATGGCATTGGCAGCATTCTGTCCGAGGCGGCGCGCAAAAGAATTGTCGAAGCTGCCAATGGCGACTTTCACACCAGCTTGTGATAGCTCGGCGGGTTGCGAGAGCAGCCGGTCGTACGGCTCGTCTTCATCCTCAGGATTCGAAAGTACCGGGCCCAGAATCACAGGAATCCCTTTGGAGCGAAGCAGGTCTTTCACTTTGTAAGCTTCCCCGCCACCGGCCAGAATCATTTTAACCTTTTGCTTTTCGCAGAATTCCACTGCATTGCGAATGTCGCGCGCGCGATTGGCAAAAACCAGCATCGGCAATTGCCCGCGGACAACCGGCGCTAGCGCTTCAAGCTTCACGTCGCGTTCGAAGTCCGAAGGGCCGCCGTGGCCAATCGCCTGAGCGTAGTGGCGGGCCCGGTCCATCCAATCGGTCAGCTCGTTCACCTGTTTGTCGTATTCCTGTTTGGCGTCGGCGTAAGGTTTTTCTTTGCGTGTGAACGTAGCGAAATCAAAAGTGCGGGTTTGTATTTGCGGCCAGTTCAGAACCATGGCGACGCTGCGTTTGATTTGCATGTCTTCCATCGTCCAGCCACTAAGATGGAATGCCGATGCCTGCCCGCCAATGACGCCGCGGTTGCCGGAAAAATCGAAGCCTCCACTTCCGGGTACCGCCAGCACTTCCGTGATGCCCGCCGCGCGAGTCACCGGAATGTGTTCACTCGAAGGAAGTACGGCGGTTGCGGCGACAACGTCCGGGTTGAACGCACCGGTCTCAGAGGAATCAACCGCGGCGCTGACCGCGCCGATCTCACTCAAACCCATTTGCGTGACTGGGTCGAATAATCCCGGATAAATCTGCAACCCCTTGCCGTCGATGATTTGCGCGCCCGCTGGCACTTCCACGCTGGCTCCCACCGCGGCAATCTTTCCGTCCTTGATTACCAAGGTTCCGTCTTCGATGGGCGAACTGGCGACCGTCACAATCTTGGCGTGCGTGATCGCATAGATTGACGGCGCAGGTTGTGCGGTCTGTTGTGCGCTCGAGCGAACTGGTATCCAGAGATTGCAAAACGCGACGCAACAGATAATCAACAGCCGTGAAGTCGAAATATTTCTCATGCTCATGGTCCCGATTCTCACCTTGCACCGCCGGTTGGAGACGCAGTCGTGTCTTCTCCACTGTCGCGCTTCACTGCATCGGATGGCGGCTTCGGCTTGTCATCCGGCTTTGCATCTGGCTTCGGCTCCGGCTTTTTCGTTGTGTCAGGTTTCTTTTCGTCAGGCTTCTTCTCTTCCGTCTTTTTTTCTTTGGCAAGCAGATATTGTTTCTCTTTTTCAAGCGATGCACGTCCGGCGATGTCTTTGTCACGATCGAAAAGCACGTGGCCGTCAACGATAGTTTTTTGCGCCACGGCATAAGCGCTTAGCGGGTCGTGATTGTAGATAACCAGGTCGGCGTCCTTGCCGACATCAATAGAGCCAACGCGCTTATCAATTCCAAGCTGTATAGCAGGATTGAGGGTGACCAGCTTGAGAGCTTCATCGTGCGTCAACCCGCCAAACTTTATGGCCTTGGCGGCTTCCTGGTTGAGGTGTGTAGCTTCCGCTGCGTCATCGGAATTCAAGGAAACAAGTACTCCGCGCTTGGTCATCAACGCAGTGTTGTAGGGAATGGCGTCGTAGGCCTCCACTTTGTAAGCCCACCAATCGGAGAACGTCGATGCGCCCACACCGGCCGCGGCAATTTCGTCGGCGATCTTGTAGCCTTCCAGAACGTGCTGCAAGGTGCGTACCTTGAAGCCAAACTCTTTCGCAACACGCAGCAGCATCAGGATTTCGTCTTCGCGGTAGCAGTGCGCGTGAACGTAGCGCTTTCCATCGAGCACTTCGACCAGCGGCTCCAACCGCAGGTCGCGGCGCGGCGGCAGCGCATTTTTTTCTCCCGCAGAGACGCGTTTCCTATACGCCTCCCAAGAGTTTTTGTAATCGCGCGCTTCGGTGAACGCGCCACGAATGGTTTCTTCAACGCCCATACGTGTGGCCGGATAGCGCTTGGGCTGCCCGGGAATGCTGAAATTGGAGCGCTTGGGATTCTCGCCCAGGGCAAACTTGATCCCCGGAACGGCGCCTTCGAACGGCAATTTCGACGCCGGCTGGCCCCAACGCAACTTGATGACGATGGTTTGGCCGCCGATGGAGTTCGCGCTGCCATGCAAAATGTTGGCGGTGGTTACGCCACCGGCAAGATCGCGGTAAATGTCCACATCATCAGAATCAAGAACTTCGGCGATGTTCGCGATGGAGGAAACCGAAGCGCTGCCTTCGTTGACTCCGCCTTCGATCGCAATGTGTGAATGGCAATCGATGATGCCCGGCATCACGAATTGGCCAGCCGCGTCGATGACTCTTGCGCCTGTCGGAGCCTTAAGCGATGGGCCAACCTCAGCGATTTTGCCGTCCTTAATAAGGATCGAGCCGTTTTCAATGGTGCCGTGAGAAACGGTGAGGATCGTCGCATTCTGAATCAGAATCACGGGACTGGCATCAGGCGGCGTAGCGCGCGAATCCGAAGCCGCCACAAACAAGGCTGCAAGCCATGCGATGACGATAATTCCAAGACGAACTTTCATCGCGCATCTCCCTGCTGCATGGATGAAATCTCCGCGAGTGAAGAATCGCTTGTGGGTCTCACTCCGGTAAAATCAATCGAGAATTCCTGGACGTTGATGGTTCCTTTGATGGAAGTTCCATCGAACGTGCCGTTGAACGTGACATCGGCGAATGACGGCCCGATCGAAGTGTTGATCACGAAATTGAATTTGTCGCCGCTAAGATAGCCACTGAGAATCGTCGCAGTGCCACGCTTGGAAGTGAGCGTTCCGGTGATTGTCCCGTCGGACGCCATCGTGAGGTCGGCGGTAGATTCCTCCGGGCCCTCAGGCGTGGTGAAAGACATCTTCCATTTTCCGCTGATGTCACCTTTGGGAGGATCCTTGGGCCGTTCCTGCTCGCGGATTTCGAAGCGCTGGCCGTCCACGAAAACCATTTTTATTTTCGTTTTTTCCTCGAACAGACCGCCATCAGTAAGCACCAGATTGGCAATTTTCCCTTTTTCGATGGAGCCAAGACGATCGGCAACTCCGTAAATCTCCGCGGGCGAAAGCGTGAGAGCGCGAAGCGCAGCATCCGAAGCAAGTCCAGCTTCGATCGATTTTTTCACCGCCTTGAGAAGATCCTTGGGATCAGCGATGGCGCCAGAATAAAACGCGAACTTCACACCGGCTTTCACAAAAGCGGCCGGCGTGGAAGCAGCGCGATCGCGAAAGCGCAGCGTGCGCAGCGAAGGTACTTCGTCCGGATCGCTGTCTTTTTCCTTTTCAGGCCATTTTAGGTCGATCAGCACGGGAATTTTTTTGGCGGCGATTTCGTCGGCGGTTTCGTATCCACTCTGCCCGCCATAAATTGCTGCGTTTACTTTCCAGCGATCCATAAGTTCGAGCGTGCGCCTCATATCGAGCGCGGAATTCCCAGACAGCAGAATCAATGCATGATCTTCCATCGCTTCAGCAAGCGCCGAGGACGCGCGGTCATAGCGCGGCCGCGCGATGCCCCTGGGATTTTTTTCATAAGCTTCGTCCGCTTTTGTAAGCCAATCGGTATCCAGCAAAACCTGATGTGCATAGCCAAGCACGCCCATCAGCGAATCGGGAAACCCGCTGCCAAATCCGCCAAGCGGCTTGATGGAAACGGGAATCGCGACGGGGGACTTCACAACCAGATCGCCCGCGCGTTCGCCCGCAAGGTCCAGCACCGCAGCCTGACCAGGGAAAAAGCCGGCCTTGGGGCACGAAACAACGGTGGTAAATCCCGCGCTGCGCCAAGTTTCTATGCGCTTATCGGAGAGGCTCACTTCGTCCGCGGCATTACGCCACGGCGTAGTGTTGGGTCGATCTTCCGGACCACGCGCGCCTTCACCCGTCCTTCGTGAAGCGCTTTCGACAGCAGGTGTCGGAGCAGGCGGAGGAATTCCCACGTCCGTGAACGCATCGATCAAACCCGGATAAACGGTGAGCCCTTTGCCCTCAATGACCCAGGCGTCTGCGGGAATCGTTGCGTCTTTTGCAACCGCCACGATCACGCCACGGGCTACCACGATTGTGGCATCGTCCATCGCGGGGCCGGAGACCGGCACAACGCGCGCACCGCGAATCGCGAAGTACTTCGGCTCGCCGCCCTGCGCGAACGTTACCACGGGCGCGATCAGCAACAGGGTCGCGACGATAAAGCCAGCGAGCGCAGGAGAACCCTTGCGTTCGAACCAAGAGCGCATGCCAACTCCTTTTGGAAGAAAGAAATCCGCCGACGAACTGTCGCCGTATGGGACGGACGAGGCTACTGTGAAGTTTCGCGCACGTCAAGAAGCGCGCGCAAAAATTAAATCTGAATTCTTCTTCTTGAGCGCAAATTGACTAAGGTTTTTTCTTTTTTCCGAACAGCCCGCTTAGTGAATTAACGGCGTCGGCGGGACTCTGCGAACCGGTCTTGCCGATATTTGACAGTGAGCCGCCGGCGCAGCCCAGCTGCGATTTGAGCATGTTGGCCGCAACGCCGCCCACATCAGGGACAAATTTCGGGTCCGAAGCGGTTCCCTGAATCTGGAACGGAATAGTCGTGCCATCTTTGCAACCGCCGCCCTTAGAACCACCGAGCGCACCCACCAACGAGCCGACGCCCCCTCCCGCCGAGCCCATGGCCCCAATCGCGCCACCCGTTAGCGTCGCAGCCATTTTGAAATCCAGATTATTTTTTGCGTCAAGCGTTCCCGCCCCGGTCAAATTGCCGACGCTAGGAACTACCGCAATAAAATTTTCCGCGCGAAGACCGTTCGGCGCCATATGCACATTGGTACTAAGTTTCTCGATGTCCAGATCTTTGCCCGTTTTCAGCCCCGTGAGCGCGGAAACCGCGGACATTTTTGAGCCAAGATCAAAACCGGAAAGCTTGGCCGAATAGAGTCCGATTGTGCCGTCAGTCACAAGCTTATTTGTCGGTCCCTTGATATTGAGGTTGGTGTTCAACGTTCCAGCCGTAAGCGATGCTCCTTTCGGGAGGTTAACGCCGATCGCGGGAAGAAACGCCTCCAGATCTTTTGCCGGCATTCCGTCGCCGCTGACTTTCAAATCGACTGTAGTGGTTTCGGCTTGGGAAGCATATGTACCGCTGAGATGCGCTGTGGCGCTGCCGATTTTTATCGTCGAAGGAATCACCACGCCGGAATTCTTGCGCAGATCATATTTGGTGCTGTAGGCCACATCCAACGGCACCCCTGCGGGACTGCCTCCCTGCACGAACAGCGCTTTCGACAATTTGACGGTACCATTGGTCTGCGCAAAACCATCTTCGTTTGCAAGAGTCGTATCAACATCCGCGATGCCGCCCAGCCCAAGCGACGGATCGAGAATTCCAGTCGTCGCCAGGTTTAGCGAAGTGACATGAAGCTTGGCGTCCACGGGCGTCAACGTCGAATCGGACTTATCTATCGGCCCAACATTCCCGTCGAGCTTCAAGCTGCCGCCCCCGGGGAGGTCGGCGGAAACCGAGACGGGAAACTTGGAATTCAACGAAAAATCCGACGCTTTGACATTCACATGATCGTACGTGGTTCGTTGCTGCGAAGCCGTCGTACCTACAACGATCTTTCCATCCTTCAATTCCAGCTTTTTCACCGAAATATCAGGCGTTGCAGAAGATGCAGCTGGCGTTGAAGCCGCGGCGGATTTCGCCTCTGCCGGCGCTGACGTGGAAGCGGAAGCGCCCATCGTAGAATAGTTCCAGACGCCATTCGCGTTTCTCAGCAACGTGACCTGTGGCTCGTCGATAGTAATGTCGGTCACGTTCAGCTGCTTGGAAAAAATCAGCGGCATGATCTCGACGCCGACGCTTAAAGACTTTGCAGTCAGGAACGGCGACGGGCTGAACTTGGGATCATCGCCGACCGAAAGGTCCTGTGCGGTAAGAGCCCCGCGCCATAGCGACAAACTCAAATTGCCCAGCTGTACTTTGCGGCCCAGCGCGGCCGATGCTTTCTCCTCGATCGTGGGCTTGAACTGGTTTACCGGAATGAAAAACGGCACCACGATCAGCAATACGATCAGGACACCAATTCCAATCAGAATGTAGCGAAGGGTGCGACTCATGAAGACCTCCGAAGGGCGGGACCTGCGAGCAAAGATGGGGCAACGAGGCGATAGTAACATACGTAACTGAAATGAAAAGAGTTTAGCTGATGGGACTGATGGGAGCGGCTCGCTGGCTCTGGTAACTCGTGTGCATCGCCATCACCAGATTCACAGCCCACCTGTCCTCTATGATAGTCTGAGGACTTAATCGCCTTGGGGCTGTAGCTCAGATGGATAGAGCGTCGGTTTCCTAAATCACCTGTACCGTCCGCTTTCACGGAGAATCAATGACTTAGCGGGAGTTCAGAAGTATACTTTCGGCTATTTTCGGCATTATTCGGGCATTGTTGGGTACAGTTTTGGGTACAAATGGGTACAGAGATGCTCGTTCTTAAGTTGTGACTACTTTCCGTTGACAACTCAGGTATTTCAAGTATTTTATGTCCGCATTATGAGCCAGACTGGCATTACTGCCGACAACGCTGCCAACGAGCAGGAGTTGGGACGAATGTCACAGGCGTTGGAGCGATTCTCAATCAGCATCTCGGCGGCAACGATTATTGGTGTACTGGCAAAGCTAGCTTTCCTTTACAACGAAGACAAGCAAAAAGGAAATGATTGGTTCACAGGTCCTATAGACCAGAAAATTCTTACCACGCTTCTTCTGGCAATCTTTTTAATAATTTTTCGTGGCAAAATCATGCATGACGATGTGAATTTCTTTGCTGACCTCGGCACACAAGGTGTGTTCAAGAGTGACAATACGGCGAAAATTCTCATAAAGCTGGGTTTATTCTGCGCATACGTCTCCTGGTTATTGTGGGCACCCGCGATCTACTTTTTGGCAGACCACGACCGCGTCTTCTATTTTCTTACCGCTTCGCTTGCATTCTCTACGATTTGGTTGGTACTTGATATCGTCACCCGAGAGAAAGTTGATTGGAAACGCGCACTCTGGATAGTTGTCAACATGGGATTGGTCGTTGCACTGGATGCACTGCGCTCGCCTTCGTTCGCATCCGTAGCCGCAATCCTACTCCTTACATTCTCGGTCTTCGATTGGCTCATTTCCGACCCTTTCGCTGGCCTGTATAAGAAGCCCTAATCTCTGGAACTGAAAATTTCGGCGTGTGCTAACCTATCTGTTAACAGCCGTGGGGACGTAGCTCAGATGGATAGAGCAAGCGGTTCCTAACCGCTAGGTCGGGAGTTCAAGCCTCCCCGTCCCCACCACTATTCGTGCCCGTAGCCATCAATGCATCAGGCAAGATAGGGGCCACAATGTTGAATGAATTACAGCGAAGATATGTCTGGGAAGACTGGCTCAGTGCGCAAGTCCGAAGCAGCTATTTTGCTGATTTAGCTGGCCGCCACCAGCGTCGGCAACGAATCATTACATGGGCAACGCTTGTGTCTTCTTCGGGTGCCTTCGTAACAATAGTCACGTCGCTGCCCGCGTCGGTTCTGTGGATTCGGCCTGTTTTGGCGGTCTTCACTGCGGCTTTGAGTCTTTGGTCCTTGATCGCCAAGAATGAACGATGCGCAATTGAGTGCTCAGACCTTCATTTCCAATGGAACACGCTGGCGCGCGAATACCAAGCCCTCTGGGAAGACATCGATGCAGAGGCAGTTCCTGAAAAGTTGAAACAACTCCGAGATAGGAGTGCTCAATTGTCTAAAACTGGTACAAATCAGGTATACAAACCAAAGCTCATGCTAAGGTGGCAGGAGCACGTAGAGCTTCAGTACCGAACATAGGTGGGGGAAACGCCATGCAAACGAAGAAGCCAGTAGATAATCCTCCGAGACCGTTGAAGGAAACACGAGACTGGCCGCCGCTGCAAAGGCCCTTGCCGCCACCCCCTGTAAAAGAGCCGCCACCACTCAAGAAATAGCAACAGAGGCGCTAAAATCGCCCCTGCTTTTTCCTCACTCTTCGCTGCGCCTTTCTTCGAATTTTCTTCATCGTGATCGTGAACTGGTCGCAGTAGCAAGGGTCATCGTTGCGCGGGTCGCGGTAGACGCAGATTAATTTCCCGCGCAAAGATTTTTTATCTGTTGCGTAATCGTGTCCACAATCGCATATCGCGGCTTGTTCGGTTTCGTAAATCTTGCTTGCCATTGGGTGAGCCTGATTCTGGTAGGATACAACTGTGCAATTTACTCTGCCAGCACAAGACCTGATTCGCAGGTATGTCGCGTTTCTTGCGCGGCTCAGCGCATTGGCTTATGCACATGCTCGGGACGAGAACAGCGGTACGGGGCTAAGATTTCCGCTATCTGCTGTTTCTTGCAAGCCCACTGCGCAAAGTATCTGTCACGTCGCGCTCGAATCTGGGAGGCGTCATCTTCGTTTACCACATAGCGCAGATACAACTCTTCCCTAAACTCCGTGAAACTCGCCTTTATTCTCGCTGCCCTCCTGCTCGGCGCGATAAAATCCTGTAAGTCCTTCTACGAATTTAAGGTAAGCGACCGTGCGCTGCAGGAAGAAACGGAGAAGGTCACATGAAATATTTATTTGGGGCGCTGCTGTTGTTCATGTTCGTCGGCAACGCGAATGCACAAGTACCGCATGTTGTGCCGCCCGATACAAATGATACATTCGAATTCAAGAACGGAAACGATTTACTTCGGATGTGCCGTGGCGATAGATTTGAGAAGGAGAGTTGTCTCGCTTATATAGTGGGGAATGTGGATTTAATTGGTGCTCTTCAAGCGAGCGATAGCAGGAAAGACAATAAGTCTTACTGGAAGTACGTAGCTATCTGCCTTCCTAGCTAGAGGTGTAGAGGCAGGTCAAATCGTAGACGTAGTTGTAAAGCATCTGGTCGAAAAACCTGAAGAACGAGACCGTCGAGCCTCCCAACTGATAATAATCGCGTTGATTGCAACATGGGGATGCCCAGCGAAATAGTGGCGACACATTGTCGCTATCGTAGTGATTTTCATTTTTGCACACTCGTGTGCGACTTCGAGTCAACAAAACAAACCGTTCCGGTCAAACTCGAAGATGGTATGCCGGACGAGTTTTGTCATTTCGTGTAAGGTATCGATAACAGGATTGCCCTTAACGATTTCAGGCTCGGCGAACGCTACTCTAAAAAGGAACGTCATACCCTCTTCCACTTCTGATTTAGGTACGGTGAGGAGCACGTCACCAACTTTCAGCGGAAAAATTCTCACGGCGGGTGCCATTAAGGAATTCGTGTAATCCGAAGGATTTCCACCGTGGAACTTGGCGAGCATCTCTCTGTCTCTCGGGAATGCTTTATGGCCCTCAAAGCACGACCAAGCTGTGAGTAACAATCGATGCTTGTCAAAATTATTGAGCCGAGCAAGATGAACGAAGTATTCTCCTGCCACCGCCAACGTATGGTTCGAGAGCATCAATCGCCTTTACTGCGTCCTGCCGCATTCCATTTAATGCCCGAAGTTTTTGAGCATTGTAGTCAGATAGACTATTTCCCATCGGGAATTTGGCATCGGGGTACGGCTTAACCGCTCCGACTCCTACGCACACCAGATGGTATGCAAGATGGTCGAGAGCACATCGGAGATTGTTGAGGGCGTCTCCAATGATGACCGAGAACTCCATAGGAATGGGTTTAACGTCTTTGACGTAGTACGTGCGCTCTCCCGTTTGCGGATTGTGGAGTCAGAAAACGTATAAGGTTTAGTTTGATGAAATCGGTCGTACTCTGCCTCAAGGTCAAGGATGTGCTTCTTGGCGCGTTCAACTTTCAGCAGAAGGTTGTCTCTAGGGGCTTTCCGAGTCCGTAACACGATTGCAGATTAGCATAGCAGCGCGTCCTGCCACGGCTTCGGAACGTCCGTGGATAATCCGCCATCCGTCGCCCAAGGTGGGAAAGGCGTTGTGGTGCCAGGCTGCGCACTTGCATTTACCCTGGCTCAGCGTGAACATTTGCCTATGGACGCAATCTTCCAACCAGGCCAGCTCGTTCGCGTAAACCTTGCGGGACTCGACGCGGGAGGCGTAACCTTCCAGGCCGCCGTTACTGGCGCTGTCGGCCACATTCTCAAGCAAACCTCCGAGCAGCCTCCAAAATATCTCGTAGAACTTCTATTCTCATTTCGCGGAGTCTCCCAAGTAGAAGTGCCCGCCGACCGCATCCACGCCCAAGTAACAACTGGCAAAATGGGGGGAACGTAGTTCATGTAGGGGTCAACGACTTACTCGGAAACGATACCGACACCAAGCGTCTTCCGCCTGGACGCCAAATTCTGTTGAAGCCGACCCCGAGCACGTTCGATAGGCAGTTGAAAATCTCGCTGAGTCCCGGCGGTCCCGTGGTAGAATCCGCGCAATCTTCCACGACGCGATAGATGACTAAGAAAATCAAGCCCGAAATAAAACTAGGCGCGACCGTCCGCCTCCGCGTGCATTCAGGTGAAATTGTCGAAGGTCGTGTCACATATTTGTGGGAAGAGAAATCCGTGTTGATGGTTCGAGTTGCGTCAGGAAACCTCGTCTACAATGTGCCTGCAAAGATACAGATTCGATGAAAGCAATCATCCGCTCAACTGGCCCGTGCTCATCCCAGCTAACCCTAGCGCGTAATACGGAAGAGCCTGTATTGCGTCAGGCCACAAAACAGCATCAGCTTTGCTTATGGCTAAAATGGTACTGATTGCCGATGACAGCTCTTCTGTGCGTTTATCGGTGCGGCTCTTGCTCCAAGGCCGACACACGGAACTTGAAGTGCATGAAGCTGTTGACGGCATAGACGCTATCCGAAAGGCCAAAACATCGCAACCCGAT
>WNFR01002450.1_pt1 | contig 45081 bp, 33 predicted proteins | sample 5400221 | NCBI WGS metagenome assembly WNFR01 (sample SAMN13153357, study PRJNA577476) | soil metagenome | isolation source: 40 cm soil under Madrone tree | place: USA:California | collected 2016-06-14 | reverse complement strand
GACGCCGTCACCCAGCAGCCGTTTCGCGTCAGAACCTCGAGCGTGCTCCGGACCGTGTCGGCAAAGAGCTCAGGCATGACGCAGCCGACGAGGAGCTGGACGTGCGCGCGCTCGGCGCCGCGCGGCGGGGTCGCAACCGGCACAGTAGCCGGCTGCGGTAGCGGTTCCGGCAGGAGACTCAGGCGATAGCGCCAGCGCGCCGGCAGTCGCGATCGCAGCCGGCGGACCGCCGCGAGGACGCCGAAACGCTCGAGGAGCCGGAGCGGCGCGAGCGCACGTCGGAGGCGCGACGGATGTGGCAGCACGGCGAGCGCGAGACGGCGGCGGAGACGCGTCGCGAGCGGGCGGCGATGATGCGCCTCGATCCATGGCCGCGCCGCCTCGATCAACGATCCGTAGCGCACGCCCGAGGGACACGCGGTCTCGCAGCCGCGGCAGCCGAGGCAGAGATCCAGATGCCGCACCGCCGCCGCGTCGAGCGCCAACGTTCCCGCCTGTAACGCCGACATGAGATGAATGCGGCCGCGCGGCGAATCGGCCTCGGTGCCGAGCTCGAGGTACGTCGGGCATGCCGAGTGGCAGAGACCGCAATGGACGCACTCGAGAAACGCGCTCGCCGCGGCGAAGCCCGGAGGCGTGTCCGGGGCCTCGCCGGTCGGCTGGTCCGCAGCGCCGCGGTCGATGTCGACGTCGACACGAGTCATATGCGGCCGACGAAGCGACCGGGCGCGAGCACGCCCGCCGGATCGAGCGCCGCCTTCACGCGGCGCATGAGCGGCAACGCGGGCGGCAGCGGCGACCACACGTCGATCGTCGCCGCGAGCGCGTCGGGCCAGCGCTCGACGACGAGCGTCGCGCCGTGACCGGCGGCGACGGCGCGCAGACGCGCGATCGCCGCGCCGGCGTCGGCCGTTTCGAGCGCGAGCGTCACGGTCGCCGCCCGCGGGTCGACACGCGCGCGCACGCGCGCGCCGTCGTCCACGGACGCGCGCATCGCCACGGCCAGGTCGACGACGCGGGTGCGCAGCGTCGCCGCGCGCACGACGACGTCCGCGGCGGTGCGCGACACGTCACGGGCCACGGCGAGACGCGCGGCCGCCGCCGGTGCCGCGCCATCCTCGTCGTACGCGACGGTCGCGCTCGCCGCGCGCGCGGCCGCACGGATGCGGGTCGTGACGACGTCGACATCCGCGGCGACGCCGCCCAGGAGACACTGCCACGTCGGCGACGTGTCCCCGTCGTCGAGGAGGGTGATCGCGAGCGCCACCTCGTCGAGCTCCGCGAGTCGCGACGCGAGCGCGAGCGCGGCCGTGCGGTCGGCGCACGTGAGCACGAGGAGGCGCGTCGTCTGCGGGCGCGGCCGGACCTTGAACGTCGCCTCGGTCACGACCGCAAGCGTGCCGAGCGAGCCGATCATGAGCTTCATGAGATCGTAGCCGGCGACGTTCTTGACGACGCGGCCGCCGGCCCGCACTTCCTTGCCATCGGCGGTCGTCATCGCCGTGCCGATCACCAGATCACGCACCCGTCCTTGTGATGCGGCGAGCGGCCCGGCGAGATCGGCGGCGATGAGGCCGCCGACGGTCGTCTGCTCCGGCAGCGGCGGATCGACGGGCAGCCATTGCCCCTCGCGCGCCAAGACGCCTTGGAGCGCGGCGAGCGTGACGCCGCTCTCGACCGTGACCGTCATATCGGCGGGGGCGTAGTCGACGATCCGCGTGAGCGCGCGCGTCGAGAGCGCCAGGTCGTAGCGCGCCGGCCGATGGCCGAGCGCACGATGGGCGCCGAGACCGAGCGGCACGACGGCGGTCCCCGCCGCGGCGGCGTCGCGCACGCATGTCGCGAGTGCCGCGCGCGTCGACGGCGTCACGAGCGCGTGCGGTACGACGCCGGCGATCGCGAGCGCGCGCCGCGCGGCGACGTCACGCGTCGTCGCATCGGGGATCGATACCCGCCCGTCGCTCCGCAGGGTGTCGACGATGCTCACATCGCCGCCTGCCGGCGCGGCGTACGCTGCTCGATGCACGCAGCGCCGGTGGGAAAGATCTTGCCGGGGTTCGCGCGCCGCGCCGGATCGAACGCGGCACGCACGCGCTGCATCACGGCGAGGTCGTCGATGCCGAAGCTGAGGCCGAGCTCGCGGATCTTCTCGATGCCGATGCCGTGCTCGCCGGTGACGCTACCGCCGAGCGCGATGCACGCCTCGAGGATCTCGTGGCCGGCCGCCAGGACGCGCGTCGTCTCCTCGCGGTCGCGCTCGTCGAAGAGGATGATCGGATGGATGTTGCCGTCACCGGCATGAAAGACGTTGCCGATGCGCAAGCGATGGCGCACGCCGATCCGCTCGATACGCGCGAGGATCTCGGGAAGCCGCGTCCGCGGCACCACCCCGTCTTGCGTGCAGTAGCTCGGCGCGAGACGGCCGACGGCGCCGAACGCGCGCTTGCGGCTTTTCCACAGGGCGGCGCGCTCCGCGTCGTCGGCGGCGGCGCGGACGCTACGCGCGTCGGCGTCGCGGCAGATGTCGACGACGCGGGTCGTGAGCTCCGGCAAGCCGGCGGCCGGGCCGTCGAGCTCGATCAGGAGAACGGCGCCGGCGTCGGTCGGAAACCCGGCATGATACGCCGCCTCGACCGCCGCGACGATCGTCCGGTCCATCATCTCGAGCGCGGCGGGCACGATGCCGGCGGCGATGATGCGCGACACGGTCGTCGTTGCGGCGGCGACGGTTTCGAACACCGCGAGCATCGTCGTCACCGCCTCGGGAAGCGGCGTAAGGCGCAGCGTCGCGGCCGTGACGATGCCGAACGTGCCCTCGGAGCCGCAGACGACGCCGGTCAGGTCGTAGCCGACGGTCCCCTCGATCGCGTCGCCGAGCTCGACGACCTCGCCGTCCGGCAACACGAGCTCGACGCCGAGCACGTGATTCGTCGTGACGCCGTACTTGAGCGTGTGCGGGCCGCCGGAGTTCTCGGCGACGTTGCCGCCGATCGTGCACGCGTTCTGGCTCGATGGATCCGGAACGTACTGCAGGCCGGCGTCGCGAACGGCGCGCGACACCATCGCGTTCACGACGCCGGCCTCGGCGACGACGCGCCGGTTCGGCAGATCGATCATCCGGATGCGGCGCATGCGGCTGGTGCCGATCATGAGCGGCGCCTCCGCGGGGAGACAGCCGCCGGAGAGCCCGGTCCCGGCGCCGCGCGGCACGAAGGCGATCCCCGCCGACGCGGCAAGACACACGACGCGCGCGACCTCGTCGGTCGTGCGCGGCAGGACGACGACCGTCGGCACGCTGCGCTCGAGCGTGTAGCCGTCGCACTCGTAGACGCGGAGGTCGGCAGGCTCGGCGAGGACGCCGTCGTCGCCGACGATCGCGACGAGCGCGCGCCGCAGCTCGTCGCGGTCGGCGTCGGCAAGCGGGCGGCGAATTGACATGCGCGGCACATTACCACAATAGTCGGCGCCGCTCGCGCCGCGGCGGCGCGACGGTCGCGACTCAGCGGGGTCACGACCAGCCGACGACCGCGCGCGTGCAGCACCACGCATGCCCGTCTTTCCACCACCGCAACGACTCCTCCTCGGTCCCGGTCCGAGCGACGTGCACCCGCGTGTCCTCGCCGCGATGGCGCAGCCGCTCGTCGGTCACCTCGATCCCGCGTTCATCGCGCTCATGGAGGAGACGAAGGGCCTCTTACGCCGCGTCTTCCAGACCGAGAACACGCTCACGCTGCCGATCTCGGGCACCGGCAGCGCCGGCCTCGAGGCGTGCGTCGTGAACCTCGTCGAGCCCGGCGACGAGGTGGTGATCGGCGTGAACGGCGTCTTCGGGACGCGCCTCGTCGACGTCGCGACGCGCGCGGGCGCCACTGTGGTCAAGGCCGACGCCCCCTGGGGCGAGATCGTGCCCGACGACGTCCTCGCCGCCGCGATCGCGCGCGCGCGTCGTCCGAAGGTCGTCGTGCTGGTGCACGCGGAGACGTCGACGGGCGTGTGGCAGCCGCTCGACGAGGCGAGCCGACTCGCGCACGCCGCGGGCGCGCTCTTCGTCGTCGACTGCGTGACGTCGCTCGGCGGTTGTCCCGTCGGCATCGATCGCCTGCAGATCGACGCCGCGTACTCGGGTACGCAGAAGTGCTTGAGCTGCCCGCCCGGACTCTCGCCGATCACGTTCGGCGCCGGCGCGATCGCCGCGCTGCGCGCGCGTACACATCCGGTGCAGAGCTGGTACCTCGATCTCGGCATGATCGAGCGCTACTGGAGCGAGGAGCGCGTCTACCACCACACCGCGCCGATCAGCATGAACTACGCGCTCTACGAGGCGCTGCGCCTGGTCCTCGAGGAAGGGCTCGAGGCGCGCTTCGGTCGGCACCGGCTGAACCACGAGGCGCTGGTCGCCGGACTCGAGGCGCTCGGCCTCGAGATGGCGGTCGCGGCGCCGCATCGCCTGTGGATGCTGAACAGCGTCCGCATTCCCGAGGACGTCGACGACGCGGCGGTGCGGCGTACGCTGCTCGAGACCGAGGGAATCGAGATCGGCGGCGGCCTCGGCCCGCTGAAAGGTCGGACCTGGCGCATCGGATTGATGGGCGAGTCGAGCACGCGCGTCAAGGTGCTGCGGCTCCTCGCAGCGCTCGAGCGAACGCTGCCGAAACACGGGATGGCGGTGGCGGAGGGCGCGGGAGTGGCGGCGGGCGAGCGTGTGTACGCGCAGGCCGACGGCCGCTGACGGGCAACGCGCGGCGCGAGCGCCGCGCACGCGGCGGTCTTACCTGGCCCGCGCTTGTGCTTGCACTTGCGACGCGGTGCGTATGCGTTGGCCGACGTCGATCAGCCAGTTGCCGCCGAGGTCGCCGTAGTAGGTGATGAATCCCATGCACGCCACTACGCCGAACACGAAACCCAACACGAAGGTTCTCACACCCGGAGTCATCGCCACCCCTCCCGGAACCATCGAGGTCCCGTCCACCGCCCATCGACTCGCGCCGTGGCGCGCCGTGAGGCTCCTACCGTCGGTCGTTTGGCACGAGCATCTCGGCCTGTCAATGCGCGGCCGCAGGATACGGGCGCGGGTCGCGATCGCGGCGGCGTTGGCCCTGCTCGGCGGTTGCCTGCCGGCGCGTGTGCCGCCGACCGTCCCGCCGATCCTGGTCGCGCTCGCGAGCCATCCGCCGCTCGTCGACGACGGCGATCCGGCGACGCTCGCCGCCGCGCTGCGCGCCAGCGTCGCGTACTATGCACGATTGTCGCGCGATCGCGTCTTGGAGATCGCCGGCGAGCGCATCGCCGTCGGGTCGATGCAAGACGCGCTCGCGAGCCTTGCGACGTTCGTCGACGGCCATCCCGCTCCCGACGTGCTCGCGCGTGAGCTCGACCGCCGCTTCCGGGTGTACGGCGCCGCGACGACGACGGGCGTGCTCTACACCGGGTACTACCTCCCGACGCTCGGCGCGCGGCCGACACGTGACGCGCGCTTCCGGTTCCCCGTGCTCGGGCGTCCGCCCGATTTGATCAGCGTCGCACCCGCGGACTTCGCCGTCGAGTGCGCCGCCGGTACGACGATCGTCGGGCGTGCGGAGCGCGGCCGCCTCGTACCGTACCCGACGCGCGCCGAGATCGAGGCGAGCGCCGTCGCGCCCGTCCTCGCGTGGGTCGACGATCCGGTCGCGCTCTTCTTCCTGCAGATTCAGGGGACCGGCCGGCTCGCGTTTCCCGACGGCTCGCGCCCGCTCGTCGGCTTCGCGGCGTCGAACGGCCGACCGTACGTCAGCGTTGGCAAGTTGCTCGTCGACGAAGGACGGCTCTCGCTCGATGAGGCGTCGATGGACGGCATCCGGCGCTGGATCGCCGCGCATCCAGACGAGCGCGAGCGCGTGCTGCACGCGAATCCCCGCTACGTGTTCTTCGGCCGGCTCGCCGGGGAGGCGGTCGGGAGCCTGGGCGTACCCGTGACCGGCGGGCGCACGATCGCGACCGATCCCGCCGTGTACCCGCCGGGCGTGCTCGCGTTCGTGCGCATGCCCGCAACGTCGCAGCCGCCCACCGACGCCCTCTCGCGCCTCGTCCTCAATCAAGACGCCGGCGCCGCGATCCGCGGCCCCAACCGCGTCGACGTGTTTTTCGGCGAGGGCCCCGACGCCGAGACACGCGCGGGAAGGCTCCATACACGCGGCGACCTCTACGTGTTGGTTCCGCGCAGCTAGTCCCGCCCATCCACCCTTCGGTGTCGCACGTCGACGCGTGCGCTGCCCAAGCGTCGGCGTGATCCGCAGCACAGCTGCCGGCGGCCGAGACGGGTGCAGCTGCAAGGCGAGCAACGCAGCAGATGCGCCCGTATCGGCCGCCGGCCTTTCGCGGTTGAAGCGCGGCGCCAAAGTTGGGACAATTCACTGCCCCCCGCCGCCCCATGCACGACGCCTACATCGTCAGCGCCGCTCGCACGCCGATCGGTGGACTCAGCGGCGCCCTCTCCGCCGTCGCGGCGCCCGAGCTCGGCGCCGTCGCGCTCCGCGCCGCGATCGAGCGCGCGCGCGTGCCCGCGATGGCGATCGAGCAGGTGATCATGGGGAACGTCCTGGCCGCTGGGCTCGGTCAGGCGCCGGCGCGCCAGGCCGGTCTCGGCGCCGGCATCCCGCGCGAGCACGGCGCGCTGACGATCAACAAGGTCTGCGGCTCGGGGTTGACGGCCGTCGTCCTGGCCGCGCAAATGATACGGCTCGGCGACGCCGACCTGGTCGCCGCCGGCGGCATGGAGAGCATGAGCCGCGCGCCGTATCTCCTGCCGGGCGCGCGCCGCGGCCACCGTCTCGGACCCGGGGCACTCGTCGACGCGATGATCCTCGACGGGCTCTGGGATCCCTACGACGACTTCCACATGGGTAACGCCGCCGAGCGCTGCGCTCGCGAGCAGCACATCACGCGCGAGGACCAAGACGTGTTCGCGACGCGCAGCTACGAGCGCGCGCAAAGCGCCGTCGCCGCGGGTGCGTTCAGCGCCGAGATCGTGCCCATGAGCGTCCCGGGGCGCGGCGGCGCGACGACGGTCGTCACCCACGACGAGGAGCCGAGCCGCGTCGATTTCGCGCGCATCGCGACGCTCCGTCCGAGCTTCGAGCATGACGGTACGATCACGGCCGCGAACGCCTCCACGATCGCGGACGGCGCCGCCGCCGTCGTCGTCGCGAGCGCCGCCGCGGTGGAGCGTCACGGCCTCGCGCCGCGCGCACGCATCGTCGCGGCGACCAGCGCCGGCCGGGCACCGGCGGAATTTCCGCTCGCGCCGGTCGATGCGATCCGCCGTGTGCTCGCGCGCGCCGACCTCGAGCGCGACGACGTCGATCTCTTCGAGATCAACGAAGCGTTCGCCGTCGTCGTCGTCCACGCCATTCGCACGCTCGGGCTCGATGCGGAGCGCGTCAACATCCACGGCGGCGCGATCGCGCTCGGCCACCCGATTGGCGCCAGCGGCGCACGCATCCTCACGACGCTTCTTGCCGCGCTGGAGCGCTACGATCTCCGCCGCGGCCTCGCCACTCTCTGCCTCGGCGGCGGTGAGGCGGTCGCCATGGTAGTCGACCGTCGCGTGTAGACGATGACGACTCCCCCTCCCATCGCGAGCGACGTCGTGATCCACGCGCCACGACCGGAGCGCTACCGCTGGGCGATTCGCGCCGCGGCGCTGGTCGCGATGGGGACCTGGTGGGGTCTCGGCCTACCGTACTCGTTGTATGCCTGGAACCTGGACGCGAAACAGCTGCGCTGGGTCCTCATCTGCTACGGGTGGGAAGTCCCCGTCTGCGGGCTCCTCGGGCCGCTCCTCTTTCCCCTGCTGTGGTTCCGTTCGATCGAGCGTCGCTGGCACCGTGTGTTCAACGAGGACCGCGTCGACGACGCGGAGGCGACGGCTCTGGAGCGGACGCTCCTCGACTACCCGGTGCGGGTCGCGCTCGTGCTCCTCGTCACCTCGCTCGTCGGGTACGGCGTCGGCGCCCTGCAGCTGCGTCTCCTCGCGCAGCTGCCGATCGGTGAGATCATCAAGATCTTCATGCTCGGATTGGTGACCGGGCTCGTCGGCGCGCTCTTCGCGTTTCTCTATCTCGAGGCGTTGCTGGCGCCGCTTCTGCGACCGCTCGGCGAGGTGCACCCGTTGACGCCGACGCGCGGCCGCCGCGTGCCGCTCTATGCCAAGGTGTTCGCGTGCTCGGTGATTCTGACGATCACGACGATCCTGCTCCTCGGGACGATCTTCTACACCCGCGGCGAGCGCATCTTGGAGGAGCAGGTGGGCGAGCGCGTCCTCGCCGAGACGCAGCAGCTCGCCGAAGAGCTGGCGTCCGACGGCGGCGCGCGCGCCGCGAGCGCCGACTGGTGGCGCGCCCGCGAGGCGCGCATGCAGCTCGGCGCTGCTGGCGAGGCGCACGTCGTCGACGGCGACGGTGCAGCCCTTGCCGGCTACCCGCCGCGGCCTCACCTCGTCGTCGTGGTCGTGCACCGCGGCGAATTCGCGCAAGAGCTCGAGAGCATGCTCTGGCGCGGCGGCGTCGTCTGCGTCGTGACGCTGCTGCTCGCGTTGGTGCAGGGTCTGCTCTTCTCGCTGCGATTGACACGGCCCATCGATCTGCTCACGAGGATGGTCGGCACGATCACGCACTCCCCCGGGGAGACCCCGACGACGGTGCCGGTGCGTACCAACGACGAGGTCGGCGACCTCGCGACCGCCTTCAATCAGATGACCGCGCGGCTCGAGGACGCGCGCAGCAAGCTCGAGCGCCACAGCGCCGACCTCGAGCAGCGCGTCGGCGAGGCGACCCGCAACGTCACGTCGCTCCACGACGTCGCGCGCGCGACCACGTCGACGCTCGAGCTCGAGGACGTGCTGAAGCTCGTCGCCGAGAAGATCCTCGTGACGCTCGCGCTGCCTCGCCTGGTGCTGCTCTGGTATCCCCCGGATCTCGGCGACGTCGTCGATGCGTACGCGACCGCGGGTGCCGACCCCGGCGGCCGCCTCGAGCTGAGCGAGCCGATCGATCTCGCCGGCCTCTGCCCACCGTCGGCGCGACCGACGGTCGTCGACGCACAAACGCTCGCGACGACGCTGCCGCCGGTCGTCGCCGGCGCGGCGCTCGCCGGTGAGCGCGCGCTCGTCTTGCCGCTCATCTTCAAGGACCAGCTGCTCGGCGTCGTCGTCGGCGGCATGGCACAGGATGCGCCGAGCCCCGACGTCGAGCTCGCGGCGGCACTGGCGAGCCAGGCCGCGACCGCGCTCGCAAACGCGGCGCTCTTCGAGACCGCGCGCCGCCACGAGGCCGAGCTGCGGAAGCTCACCGGCATGCGCATGCAGCTGCAGGAAGAGAGCGTCCGCAGCCTGTCGCGCGAGCTGCACGACGGCGTCGGCCAGGTGCTGACCGCGATCAAGATGGACCTGGCGATGATCGAGCGCGCCATGGACGACGGGGCGATGCCGCTCAGGGAGCGCGTCCGCGAGGTGCGCGAGCAGGTGATCGGCTTGGTGCAAGAGATCCGCACGATGTCGCAGCTGCTGCGGCCGTCGATGCTCGATGACTTCGGCTTGGTGCCGACGCTGCAGTGGCTGACCGAGCGCTTCAGCGACCGGACGCACATCGCCGTCGAGCTCCGCACACCCGAGCCCGCGCTGCGGTTGCCGGGCGCGATCGAGGTGCTCCTCTATCGCGTGACCCAGGAGGCGCTCACGAACATCATGAAGCACGCGCAAGCGCGCCACATCGAGATCGAGCTCGGTGTCGACGCCGACGAGGTGACGCTCGCGATCGAGGACGATGGCGTCGGCTTCGACGTCGAGCGCTTCCGGCGTACGCCAGCGGTCGGCGGCGTCGGGCTTCTCGGCATGCGCGAGCGCGTCGCTTACTACAACGGTCGGCTCGACATCCGCTCCCGTCCCGCGGGCGGTGTGCGGATCGCGCTCAGCCTGCCGCTCGATGCCGCGTCGAGCGGCAGCGACGGCTCGCGCGGCCGTGTCACGCTCGCCGGGTGAGCGCCACGCCGGGTGAGCGCCTGGCGGCGCATCTCGAAGTCTCGGAGGCGCCACGCGCGGGCGTCGGACGCGTCGTCGCCGCCTGGTCCGTCCACCTCTTCACCGCCAGCGGCGCGGTCATCGCGTTCCTCGCGTGGCGCGCGATCTCGGCAGGTCGCTTCGGCGACGCGTTCCGCTGGCTCATGGTCGCGATGGCGATCGATTGCATCGACGGCACCCTCGCGCGTGCGGTCGCGGTGAAGCGCGTCCTCCCCTGGTTCGACGGCACGAAGCTCGACGACATCATCGACTACCTCACGTACGTCATGCTGCCCGTCGTGCTGCTGTACGAGGCGCACCTGCTGCCCAACGGCGGCGGCGGACTCGCCTGCGCAGCCGCGATGCTGCTCGCGAGCGCGTACGGCTTCTGCCGCACCGACGCCAAGACCGCGGATCACTACTTCCGCGGCTTCCCGTCGTATTGGAACGTGTTCGCGTTCTACGCGTTTGCGCTGCCGTTGTCGCGAGGCGCGACCGCGCTCTGGATCGCGGCGCTGACGCTCCTCGTCTTCGCGCCGCTCAAGTTTCTCTACCCGTCGCGGGCGCCGTACTTCCGCGGGCTCAGCATCGGTCTCGGCGCCGTGTGGGGCATGTTGATGATCGCGGCGATCTGGATGGCGCCCGCGTCACCGCCGGCACTCGTCTGGGCGAGCCTCCTCTACCCGGCGTATTATGCGGGTATGTCTCTCTGGCTGCAGGCGACCGGCCGCGCGTGACGGTGCGGCGATGAGCGCCCACACGGACCACGCGTCGTGAGGACGGAGCGGTGAGCGAGCACGACGAGCGACTGCGACGCGCGCACCAGCTCTTCGCCGAGGCGTACCAGCTGCAGATGACCGGTCGCCTCGACGAGGCGATCGCGCGCTACCGCGAGTCTATCGCATGCTACCCGACCGCCGAGGCGCACACGTTTCTCGGCTGGACCTACAGCTTCCAGGACCGGCTCGACGACGCCATCGCCGAGTGCGAAAAGGCGATCGCCATCGATCCCGACTTCGGCAACCCCTACAACGACATCGGCTCCTACCTCTTCAAGCAAGGGAAGCTCGACGAGGCCATCTCGTGGCTCGAACGCGCGATCGCCGCGCCCCGCTACGAGCCGCGCCACTTCCCCCATTGCAACCTCGGCCGCATCTACTGGGCCAAAGGCCTCCTCAATCGCGCCATCGGCGAGTTCGAGCGCGCCCTCGAGATCGATCCCGAGTCCCGCTTCGCGCAAGGCGCCCTCGCGGCGCTGCGGCATCAGCTGCAATAGGTCGAGACGCGGCCGGTCGCGATGCGGCCGCCCTGATACTCGTGGAGCTTCCGCGTGAGGGTATTGCGGCCGATCTGGAGCCGTCGCGCCGCGAGGCTCTGATTCTGACCGCAGCGCGCGAGCGCGATCAGGATGTAATTCCGCTCGACCTCACGCAGCGGCACGATGTCGGCGCCGGCGTTTCGCCGGGGCCGCGCACCGAGCACGGCGCTGATCATCGCGCCGGTGATGGCGCGTGCACGCGTCCGGCTGCAGGCGGTGACGACGACTTCGTCGAGCTCTCGGATGTTCTGCGGCCACGTATACGCTCGGAGATATGCCAAGGCGATCGCGCTGACGTCCGGGCAGCGTCCGCCGGTGCGGTCGGACCAGCGGCGAATACAGCCGTGCGTGATCGTCGCCACGTCGTCGAGACGATCGCGGAGCGGCGGCAACGTGACACGGATGGTGAAGAGGCTCGTGAGATCGGCACGGAGGCGCCCGTGCGCGACGAGCTCGTCGACGTCCGCCGTCGTGGCGACGATCACGTGGGTCGTCCGCGGTGCCGTGCCGAGGGTGCGGACGAGTGTGGCCTGCTGCGCGTCAGACAGGCGATCGAGATTAGGTATGTACCAGCTTTCGGCGTTGCCGCCGGCGACGGCGATCCCGACCCCGCGGGTCCTGCGCTGCGGCCGCGCCTCGGCGGTCGCGGTGAAATCCAGCACGTGGAATCCGCCGGCCGCGCCGCCCCTGCGGCGATGCAGCTCCTCCGCGAACTCACGCTTCCCCGTTCCCGGCCCGCCGCGTAGGAGGACGGGATAGTCTGTTCGTGCGAGCGCACGCAGGACGCTGCGCACGGCCTGGGCCGCAATACTCGGCCCGAGCAGACAGAGAGGATGGCCTTCGTGATCCCTGTCGGCCGGCGGCATCGCCTGCCACGGCTCGGGGATCGCCGTCGCGTTCGCATGGGTCAGCATGCCTCGGAACGGCAGCAACGTCCGTGCCGATACACGTCGGCACGATCGCACTCGGCGGAATTCGCAGTCGAGGCGCGCGCTCGGACCGCAAGACGCCCGCCCACGGCGTGAGCACGCGACCGCGGACACTCGAAAAGCGTCAATTCCAGTTTACAGATGCCTTGCGGCATCCGCGTCCGGCACCCGCCGCGGGCGCTCGCACGGTGACCGTCCGAGAGAAATCCGGGGAACGAGGGCGCGGCCGTCTGTGGTATGACCCGCGGCGATGCCGAGTGCCGCTGAGCAGCCGAGCTACGAAGCTCTTCGGTCGGAGCGCGACCTCTATCGCCGACTGCTCGACCTCGGCGCTCACCGCGAACTCTCGGCGCTGCTGCGGGACGCATTGGCATTGATCGTCGAGGTCACCGGCGCCCGGCTCGGATACCTCGAGCTACACGACCCGGAGGACGCGCCGGAGGACCGCTCGCGATGGTCGATCGCGCACGACCTGTCCGGCACCGAGATCGAGCGCGTTCGGACCGCGATGTCGCGCGGCATCATCGCGCAGGCCCTCGCCTCGGGGGAGACGGTGATCACACCCGCGGCCATGGTCGACCCGCGATTCAGCGCGTTCACGAGCGTGCGCGAGGCGCAGATCGAGAAAGTGCTGTGTGCGCCCGTCGGCATCGACGTCCCGATCGGCGTTCTCTATCTCCAGGGCTCGACCGCAGATGGATCATTCTCCGACGTCGACCGCCAGCACGCGGAGATCTTCGCGCGCCATCTCGCCCCCCTCGCCGACCGACTCCTCGCGCGCTCAGAAGAGCGCAACGATCCGACCCGTACGTTCCGGAAAACGTTGCGATTGGACGGCATCGTCGGCCACAGCGCCGCGCTAGCCGAGGTGCTGCGAAACATCGCGCTCGTCGCGCCCCTCGACGTCGACGTGTTGCTGACCGGCGAGACGGGCACCGGCAAGAGCGAGGTCGCGCGCGCCATCCACACGAACAGCGCCCGCCGTGCGGGCCCGTTCGTCGACGTCAATTGCGCCGCGCTCCCGGATGAGCTCCTCGAGAGCGAGCTCTTCGGCGCAATGCCGGGCGCGCACTCTACCGCAGCGCGCCGCATACCGGGGAAGGTCGCGGCCGCTGAAGGCGGCAGCCTTCTCCTCGACGAGATCAGCGAGCTGCCGATCGGCTGTCAGGCGAAGCTGCTGCAGCTCTTGCATTCGCGGCAATACTATCCGCTGGGAAGCGCGCAACCGGTGCGCGCGGACGTGCGCATTCTCGCGGCGACCAACGTCGACCTCCGCTTCGCGGTGTCGGAGCGTCGCTTCCGCGAGGATCTCTTGTACCGGCTCGAGGTGCTACCGATCCGCATGCCGTCGCTCGCCCAGCGCCGCGACGACATTCCAGTCCTCGCGCGACACTTCGCCACGCACGCATGCGAGCGCCACAAGTTCTCGTCGATCGGGCTCGCGGGTAGCGCCGTTCGTGCCGCGCAAGCCGCCGAGTGGCCGGGCAACGTGCGGCAGCTCGCGCACGCGGTCGAGGCGGCGGTCATCCGGGCCGCGGGCGAGCATTCGCCGACCGTTCAGACGGCACATCTCTTCCCAGACCAGAGCAATCGCACGAGCGCACCGGAGGCGGCTACCTTCCAGCTGGCGACCCGTCAGTTTCAAGCGGAGCTTCTCCGCGGGGCGCTGGCGGAGAGCAACTGGAACATCGCGGAGGTGGCGCGGCGGCTCGATATCACACGGTCGCACGTCTACAACCTGATTCACGCGTTTCGTCTCGCCCGCGGTACTTGAAGGGCCGCGTTCGCCGCAGGCGAAGGCCCTTCCCTCCCGTCCGCACGAGTGGACGGTCACCACAAGAAGTGTCGTCCGCGCTGGACGGGATTGGCGCTGAGGCGCTCGATTCCTCCGGTCCATTGTTTGCCATCGTGAATCGGTTCCTCGGCGACGGCCTCCTCGCGCTGTTCGACGGGGGGCCGCCCATGGGGCCGAGCCGGCGCTACGATACGGCGACGTGGAGCGCCGACAGGCCACGGAAGAAGATCTGCGGCTTCCAGCGGGGGACGTCGTCCGTCAGCCGTAGGTTGGCGCAGCGGCGCAGCAGCGTCGCAAACGCGATCTGCGCCTCCAGTCGCGCCAGCGAGGCGCCGAGGCAGAAATGGATGCCTTGACCAAATGCGAGGTGTTTGGGGCCCTCACGCGTGATGACGAACGCATCCGGGTCGTCGAACTGACGCGGATCCCGATTCGCCGACGCGAGCATCACGGCGACCAGATCACCCTTGGCAATGCGCCGTCCGCGCAGCTCGACGTCCTCGATGGCGACCTTGATCTTTCCTGCGACCGGCGGATCGTAGCGGAGCATCTCCTCGATCGCGGGACGGATGAGCGCGGGGTCGCGCCGCAACCGGACGTCGCATTGCCCGCGCAACACGTGCAACAAGCCGTTCCCGAGCAGGTCCGTGGTCGTTTCGTGGCCCGCAAAGAGCAGGAGAATGCAGTTCGACACCACCTCGTCCTCGCTCAGCATCGCACCGCGGTTCTCCGCCGCGAGCATCAGGGCAATCAAATCGTCTTCCTCTCCTCTACGCGTACGGATGAGGGCGCGGAAATAGTCGACGACGTTCTTCAACCCGGTCCCGGCGCTTCGGATATTGTCGCGTCCCTGTTGCGCGCCGCCGATGTACGTCGCGATCTGGTCGGACCACGTCTTGAGGAGAGGCAAATCGGTGATCGGAACCCCGAGCATCATCCCGATGACGGTCGCGGGGAGCGGAAACGCGAAATCCGCGATGAAATCCATCGTCCCCTTGCCGGCGGCACGATCGACAAGATCGTCGACGATCCGCTGAACCCGCGGCTGGACGCGCTCGACGGTCCGCGGCGTGAATGTGTCGTTGAGCAAACCGCGTAGTCGGGTGTGATCGGGCGGATCGCGGTACACCGCCCAGTGTCGCAAAATTCCCGCGACGTCCTCGATGTCGGGTCGGCGATCCGTGAACTCCGCGCGCATGCGTCGGAATCGATCCGACGAGTACCGGACCGGATCCTGCAGGATTCGCGACACGTCGTCGTATCGCGTCACGACCCACATCTTCAGCCGCGCACTCCAGTGAACCGGATCGTGATCGCGCAACCATCGATATACGGGGAACGGATCGCGTTGGTTCGACGGATGCGTGAGGTCGAGGTCGGGTGCGGTCACGACAGGTCCCAGATCGAGTGACGGCAGCGCGATTGTCAAGAAGCCGTCGGCGATGACACCGAGTAGCCGTGATGGACGCGAACCTTGGCTGCTAGGGTGCGCGCATGTCGAGTCGCGTCGCCGAGATCGTCGATCGTCAGCACTACAGCCGCCGCGCCGACATTCCGTGCACCAATATGGCGCAGTTGGCGGAGGCCGCACACTCGGGCGCTCCCCCGCCGGAACGATTTTGCGCTACACTGCGCCGCGATCGACGCTCGGACCTGCACCATGTCGGCACTCCTCCACCGTCCCCGTTCCGTGATGTTCGACGGACCCCGCGCGCGATGACGCCGTCGCCGAGCCCCTCGTCGATTGGCGGCAGCATTCTCACCGACGGCGAGATCGCGGAACGCGTCATGAGAATGCTCAGGATGACGCCGCTCTTCGCCGGCATGAGCTGGCGGCTCATCGCCGACCTCGTGCGCGCCTTCCCCCCGCAACGCGTCGGCGACGCGACCAATCGCACGCCGCTCGACTTCGCGTTACTCGCGGTTCCCGAACATACGCTGCTCCTCAGCGACGAAAGCCATGAGCATCCACCGCTCGCGTCACCACCGAGCTCCGAGGACGTGGTCGAGCTCACGCGCGGCATCCACATGAGGCATCACCCGCACATTCGCAGAGTCCCGATGGAAAAGCCGACGATCGAGGCGCCACGCGGTCGCATCGTTCGCTACTACGCGCTGAAGCGAGGCGAGATCCGTACGCTTCCGACCCACGTGCTGCGGGCGATGAACTTCGCGGCTCTTCCCCCCGACGTCACGAAGGAGATCATTTAGTGCCAGCGGCGCCGCTGCAGCGCTGCGAGGCGATCTGGATCGCCGCGGATTCGTTCGACGCGGACATCATCGAGCCGCTGACGCATCTCGTCGCCGCCGCGATTGCGCGCGACACGCAACGGCCCGTCGCGATCTACACCGTTGGCGCTGCGCCGAGCTTCCTCGTGTGGAAGCGAAGCGATTTCGCCGCGATCGCACCGCCACCGCCGTTGAAGCTTTCCGCCATCCGCATGGCGCTCATGAACGATCTCGGCTTAGACGCTGAGACACACGGCTACGTCTTCTTCGTCGACCCTGCGAGTCCGCGCACGCCGCCGCAGCTGTACACGAAGGACCGGTTCGATCGCGTCGTGTTCGTGACGCGCGCCCTGCCGACGAAGGTGCCGCCCGACTTTCAGCACGTGCTGCACCGGTTGTCGTCACACTTCTCGTCGTTCGTCGCATCCGTGCTGGTGCAAAAGAGTCGCGCGTTCTCGGCCGCGTCGGCGGCGCTCGCCGGCATCCTCTCGTGCGGCGCACCGAGCTTCGGCGTGCGCAGGGTTCGCGACCATGATCCAACGAAGCCCTCGCACTTCTCGACCGAGGAGCTCATCGCCCGCGACGCGTGCAACCTGCGCGTCGATCGCAGCGCTCTCATCGCGAAGTGGAAGGCGTGGAACAAACAGTCCTCCTTCTTCGACGCCGTCGACGACGACGCGACCGTGTCCTCGCACGCGCGAACGGCCGAAGCGTGGGGACGTGCGATCACGAATCGTCGCGTCGGCATCGCGGTGAGCGGTGGCGGCGCCTGCGGCTATCGCGCCATTCCGCTCGTCGCGGAGTGCACGAACCAAGGCGTTCCGATCGATGCCTTCGCCGGTTTGAGCGGCGGTGCGCTCGCCGCGGCTTACTACTGCTGCCTCGGCGACGCCGGCTTCGACATGTACCGGCAACTCGGCCCGTTCTTTTTCCTGACGATGCCCATCGTCTCGTACTCGACGTGGCCGGTCGCATTCGTGACCAACGTGATGCTGGAGGGCGAGCGCATCGAGACCCTCGAGCGGCGATTCGTTCCCGTCACGACCGCATTGCCGCCGGACGAGCGGCCGTTCGCCGCGATCGTCGTCAGCGGCACGGTGGGTGACGGGGTTCGCGCGAGCGGAACGCTGCCACCCACGTACGCGCCGACGTCACAGGACGGCGTCCGGTACACGGACGGCGCGAGCACGGCGTTGCTGCCGGTCGACATCCTGCGCGATTACGGCGGCGCCGACGTCACCCTCGCCTGCGACATCACACCCGGCCCGAAGCGCGGGAATCCGCTCGGCGGATCGTGGTTCGGGAAGATCGTGCACGACTACAGTCCCTGCGGGCGGCTGCTCGATTTGTGGGCCGACCTCGCGTTCTTCTCACAGCGTGCGACCAGCAGCTTCGCGAAGAGCGCCGACGCCTTCGCCGTCTTTCCCCCGGAGGACATTCCGCTGTTCGAGTCCGTCATGTTCTACGATGCCGAGCGCATCGTCGCGAAAGCGGCGGCGGCAAAATCGATGCTGCACGACGCGGTCGCGACGCTCAAAGCGGCGTGGCGAAGACTATGACCCGGCGCTTCCCGATCCGCGTCGCGGGCACCAGCACGGTACTGCCCGGCGTGCGCATCACCACGGCGGAGATCGTCACTCACGTGACGCCGCCGCGCGATGCGGCGACGGTCGAGAGCCGCACCGGCATCGCCGCACGGTACTTCGCGCGCAAAGAGGACTCGCCCGCCGAGGAAGCATCACACGCGCTTGATGCCGCGCTCGCCGTTGCGAAGATCTCTCCGAAGGCGCTCGAGCGCATCATCTTCGTGAGCTCCGGGGGCGGCGATCTCCTCTTTCCGGCGACCGCCAACATCGTCGCGGCGCGCCTCGGCATCGCCGGCACGTCCGACTGCTTCGACCTGAACAACGCGTGCATGGGATTCTTGACCGCGTTCGATCTCGGTGCGCGCAGCATCGCGACCGGGTGCGGGCCGGTAGGCATTACCGTCGCGGAGTTTGCGTCGCGCAGCGTGACGCCCGCCGATCCTCGGCCCTACCTCGTCTTCGGCGACGCCGTCGCCGCGGCGATCCTCGTTCCCGCGGACGACGGCGGCGGCGTGCTCGGATCGTGGCTGCGCAACGACGGCATCGCGTTCGGGAACGTCCGCCTCGCGAATCCCGCCGTGCACCGCGGACCGTACGAGACGATCAGCTTCACCGCGCCGAACGAGCGCATGGGCGAAGAGGCGATCGAGGCCGTGCGGCAGAGCGCGCGCGCGGTGCTGGCGAGCGCGGGGATCACGATCGACGACGTCGATTGGATCCTTCCGCACCAGCCGAACGGCTCGCTGCTCGCGGCGATCGTCGCGGAGCTCGGCGTCGCGTGGGAGCGCGTCGTTCCCGTAGTCGGCGACATCGGCAGCGTGGGCGCCGCCTCGATCGCGGTGAGCCTCGATCGCTTGTTCCGCACCCGCGAGGTCCGCCCCGGCGACCGAATCCTGATGGTCGGTGTCGGCGCCGGTCTCTCGTCGGGGGCAATCCTGTATCAGCACGGCCGATGATTCCGGCGCTGTGGGACCCGATGGTCGCGCGCGCCGCCGCCATCGCGCAGCAGATCCCACTCGCCGGGTGGACCGGCTATTGGCGCTTTTGGCAACGCTACCACGGCTACATGGTCGAGGGTCTGCATCACGTGGTCGATGCCGATCGCGCGATGCTGATCGCCGGCTACCACGGCCGTCCGCTCGCGTTCGACATGTGCATGCTGACGGTCGCCCTCTACGACCGTCTCGGGTACATGCCGCATGGGATCGTGCATCGCGATCTCGAGAAGTCGGCGTACTTCCGTTGGTCGAACGAGGCGGTCGGGTTTCTCACCGGCGACGGCGACGCCATGCGGAAGGCGATCGCGCGCGGCGAGCACATCGTCGTGACGCCCGGCGGCGGCAGCGAGGGCTGCCGCGATTTCACGCAGCGCTATCAGGTGAATTGGCCGAGCAACGGCTACCTGCGGCTCGCGCGCAAGTACCGGCTGCCGATCGTTCCCGTCGCGGCCGCCGGCGCTGACGACACCTACATCGGCTTGAACGACGCCGAGATGACGGCGCGGCTTCTCGGGATTCCGCGGCAATGGGCATTTGCGCTCTGGGTCGGCGTCGGCCCACTCGGGCTGTACCCGTTTTCACCACCCTTTCCGGTGCAGCTACGGCAGATCGTCGGTCCGCCGATCGACCCCTGGACCGACGCCGCGTGCCGGAACGACGACGATGCTCTGCCGGCGATTCACGCCGCCGTCGTCGAGGCGGTGCAGGATCTGCTCGATCGAGCGAGGGGAGTCGGACGATGGAAGAACGGACGTCGGACGCTGACGCACGCTGGGCGCTGATTCTCGGCGCATCGACCGGTACTGGCGCGGCGGTGGCGCGTGCCGTGGCGCGCGATCCCGGCCTGAACGTGTTTGCGATCCATCGCGGACACTATCCGAACGACGCCGCGGCGCTCGAGCTTGACCTGCGCGCGACGGGGCGTGCCGTTGCGATGCACGTCGCCGACGCGGGCACCCCCGACGGGGTGCGCGAGTGCGCCGCGGCCGTGCGCGAGCGCGTCGGCGCGCGCAGTGTCGCGCTCGTCGTCCACTCGCTCTCGGGCGCGTCGCTCGGCCATTTCCTCCCGTCGCGGGGCGACGCGTTCACGCCGCGGCAATTCGAGAAGACGTTCAACTATCTCGCGCATTCCTTCGTCTACTGGGCGCAGGAGCTGCTCGCGCACGACCTGCTCGCGCCGCGCGCGCAACTGCTCGCGCTGACGAACGTCCTCGACGAGGAGATCCTGCACAATTGCGGGTTGATCGCCGCGTCCAAGGCCGCGCTCGAACGCTATGTGCATTATCTGGCGATCGAGCTCGCCGCGTTCGGCCACCGGGTGAATCTCTTGAAATTCGGCACCGTCATCACGCCGGCGCTGAAGACGGTACTCGGACCCGAGACGTTGAGCCGCCTCGACGCGGTCCATCGCGAGATGATCCCGGCGGGCCGCATGTGCACGCTCGCCGAGGTCGCCGGCATCGTGTCGGTGCTCGCGCGTGAGGAGTGCGCGTGGTTCAACGGCGCGACGATCGATTACACCGGGGGGATGGCGCTCCGGTTGTTCGACATCGTGATGCCACCCGACGACGCGCGCTGACGCGGGCGGAAGCTCAGGTCGGAAACGCCGCCACGAACGCGGGCAGGACGTTCTTCGGAGCCGCGCTGCCGGCTTCCACCAGCCCGCGCAAGGTTTGCAGCGCCTTCTTCTCCGTCTGAATCGCGTCGGCGAAATTGTCGATGCCGGAGTACGTCCCGACGAGCAGCAGGATGTGGGCGATCTCCTCGGGAGACACGTGCGCGACGAGCGCGAGATAGATGTGCAAGGCCAGATTCAGACCGGCGCCGCGCGTCGCGAGTACCGCGACGAGACAGCGCTCGCGGATCTCGGGTGGCAACGTCGAGCCCGTCATCGTCGCGGTCGGTCCGCCGTAGAAAAGGTCGCCGATCGTCTGCAGGTACGGCAGCGAGGGCGGGTGGAGCGTCGACAGCGGCGCGCTCATGAGCGCATTCATCTGCTGCGCGTCGAAATCGCTGCGCACCTTCATCAGCTGCTCGCCGGTCAGAATGTCGCCGATCGCCATCGCCTGCTCCTTCTGGATGTGTCTTGGGTTCGCGTTGCGTGAGGGAGTGCGGAACGTCAAGCAATAATAGAAACGACTGACGCGCGTCACCGCGACGTGATGGGTGCCCGCCGGCACGAGCTCACGCGGCGCGTGCGGTGAGGAGTCGAAGAACGTGATCGAGGCGAACGCGAGCCGATGCATGAGCGAGTGACGACGCGCGGGATCGAGCTCCTCGTCGACCACCACGATGGGCGTGTCCGGACGGGCGACGCGCTCCATCTCTGCGAGACCTCGACGGATGTCGCGGTACCCGTTGATGCCGCCGACGTGGAAGACGCGATCGAACGTCGTATCGCCGAACGGCAGCGCGTGCGCATCGCCGAGGACGAGCCGAACGCGCGGCTCGCGCCGGCGCCCGAGTGCGCGTGACGCCTGCGTCAACATGCCGGCGCTGAGATCGACGCCCCAGATCTCGACGTCGAGATCTACAGGCGTGCGGACGCAGTTCCCCGAGCCGGAGCTCGCGCACGTAGCGGTCGCGCGACGCGCCGAAATCCGGAAATTGCAGCAGCGGCAATACGAAATCGGCCCCGAGATCGTGATACGGCGCGATGAAGTCGTAGATCGGCCGCAGCGCGCGATCGATGCCGCTGACGCGGTCCTCGTCGCAGAGCTGCGGCACGCCGTCGCGCAGCGGCCACTCGTGATAGCAGCGGCTGCAGGTGAGTATGCCGTCGCGAACCTCGGCTGCACCGGGCGATTCGCGGAGCGCGGCCGCATCCGGCGAGCGGCGGCCGCCGTCGTGCGGGGAGCCACGGCTCGCCTGAAGCAGCAAGGACCCGCGGCAGATCGGGCACGCGAGCGTCGCGACATCCGCCGTCGCGAACCTCATCGCGGCGGCCGTGGTCGCCGCTTCATCGCCGCGGCCCGCTCATGTCGTCGTCTCGACGCGATCGCTCGGGCCGCGCACCTCGGCGCGGGCACGCGCAAGATCAGTCTCGCAGCCGAGTCGTTCGAGGAGATCCGCCGCCTGATGCAGATGGTGGGCGCGACCCTCCGCCTGGCGGGGAAGATGCCGCCCGATCTCCAGATGCGCCCGCGCACGCTCGTAGGGCATCCCGAGCCGTTCCGCGACGTCCACCGCACGTCCCCAGAGCCGGAGCGCCCGCGCCTCGAGGCCGCCGATCCACGACTCGCCTCCCTGCCACAGCAGCGCGGCGGGCTGACCGACGGGAAAATGCCGCGCGAAGCGGCGTACCGCGCGCACCGCATGGTGCATGCGACGTTCGAGCGACGCGTCTGGCGCCGACTGTTCGCGCAACGTGACGAACACCTCCGCCGTCGCCGCGATCGTGTACACGGTCCAATACGCGACCGGATCCATGCTGCGGATGTACCACAGCGCCCGATCGCCGATTTCGGATGCGGCACCGCGATCACCGAGACGCAAGCGGGCGAGCGCCAGGGTACCGAGCACGCACAGCGCCTCGGTCTTCATGATGTCCTCGTCGATCATGTCGAACGCGTCGTCGAGACGATCGACGGCCTCACGGTCGCGTCCCATCCGACTCAACGACCCGCCTTCGCCGGTCAGGCCCCAGCACGCGATTTGGCGATTACCGCTGCGGCGGCTGAGCGCGTGCGATTCCTGGAACAGGGTGAGACTCCGCTCGAACTCGCCTCGAAACATCGCCAGCATCGCGCCCTCGGCTCGCACTTCCGCCCACAAGCGTAAGTCCCCGACGCGCTCCGCAATCGACGTCGCGCGACTGACCGCCGCTTCGGCGTCCGACCAACGACACTCCGAGAGGTAGTTGACGCAGACCCGCGACGCGACCCACGCGACATAGCGCTCGACGCCTGTCCCTTCCGCGATCGCGAGCCCACGCCGCGCCCACCTCGCGGCGAGCCGCGGAAAACGAGCGGGCGACGCGAGCAGAGCGAGCATCGCATATCCCTGCGCCAGCTCCGGCGAAGGGCCGGCGGGCTCACACTGGTTCACGACTCGCAAGCTCGACCAGATGATCGGCATCACGCGCAGCGAGAAGAAGAACGTTTCGGTGAGCCGCAACTGCACCCGCGCGACCTCGCCGGCGATGAGACGTTCCTCACCCGCGTCGCGGGCGCGCACCCGCGCCAGCGATTGCACGGTGCGGAGCAGAAGCTCCTCGACCGTCGCGAAAACCCAGCCGATCCGCCGGTCGGGCACGTGCTGTCCGAATTGCGACAGGGCGCGTACCGCGTGATCGCGGCAGCTCTTCAGATCACCAAGCCGAAAGTAGGCTTCCGACAGTGCCCCATGGATACGGCCGATCGCGAAAGCCGGACTGCGGCGATCGACGTGCGCGTTCGGATCGAGAAGGCCGCGGCGCAGTCCGCGACGTGGAGCGGCCCCGCTCGACCCCGCGGCGACGTTCATCTGCAGGAGCTCGAGCGCGCGGTGGAGGTACTGCACCGCCTCGGCGCATGCACCGCTGTGCAACGCCAACATGCCGGCCTCGGAGGCGTACGGCGCCTCGCGCATCGGCTCGCTCGCCTCGTGCCAGTGGTGTGCGAGCGCCGCCACATGTTCCGTGCGCTCGGCGTACGTGCTCTCGATCGCGGTCGCGACTTGCGCGTGGAGGGCGCGCAGCGCGGACGGCGAAAGATCCTCGACGAGCTGTTCTCGAAACTTGTCGTGCGCGAACCGCAAACGGGCCTCTCGCACCTCGAGAACCGCGGTACGCGTGCACACGTCCGCCCAATCGGCCGCGTCGAGATTGGCGTGAATGCCGCGGATGAGACGCGAGTCGACTTCACGGCCGATCACCGCGGCAGTGCGCAAGGCCGGTAATGCGTCGTGCGGCACCTGATTCAAACGCCGCCGCACCACACGCTGCACGCCACCGGCGAGGACGCGCTCAGGAAGGCGCGCGTCGCCGATGGCGTCGAGGCTGCCGACGCTCTCGGCGAGCGCGCGCATCACCTCGACGATGAAGAACGGGATGCCTTCCGTCTCGCGTTCGAGCAGCGCTGCGAGATCTGGACGCCGTGCCGCCGGCCCGATCATCCCGGCGGCGAGCTCCACCATCTCGTCCGAGTTCAAGCGCTTGAGAATGAGAACGCGTGCGCCGGGAATCGCCGCCGGGATGTCGCCGCCCTCGTCGTCGCGAAAGCAGCCCACCATCAGCACCGGCAAGCTCGCAGCTGGATGCGTGAGCCATGTGAGAAGACTCAAGCTCTCGCTACCGGCCCACTGCAAATCCTCGAAAATCAGCAACACCGCCCGCCGCTGAGCGCGCAACAGCTCCTCGATCGCGAAGAAGAGTCGCGTCTTGGCGGTTTCGGCGTCGAGTGTCGGCGCGTCGTGCACCTCACGTCCGATCAGCGTCGCGATGTCCGGGACGAGCGCCTTCAACACCTCCGCATCGGTGTCGTTGACGTCGCCCCAGAGCACGAGCAGGCGCAGCATTTCGCGCCACACGTGATAGGGACTCCCGCCTTGACGGACGGCTTGACCGCGGAGGACCGCGACGCCGTCGACGAGCGCCCGGCTACGCAGCTCCTCGAGGAGGCGCGACTTGCCGACGCCACTCTCGCCGCCGACGAGCCAGGTTCCGCCGCAGCCACGATCAGCGGTGGCGAGGGCGTCGGTCAGCATCGCGAGCTCGCATCGTCGACCGACGAGTGGCGCGGTCTGCAGGAAGCTTTCACGCGTCGCCACCGTTTCGAGCGACAGGGAGCGGTTGACGGCCGCCCCGAGGGTCAGCATCACCTCGCGCGCATCGGCGAAGCGCTCGCCCGGATCTTTTCGGAGTAAGCGCTCGAGCACTGGCCGCAGGGTGAGATCGACGTCATCGGACGGGCGCGGCAGCGGCTCATGGACGACGGCCTCGAAGAGTCGCGGTCCATCGGACTCGTCGAAGGGATAGACCCCGGTCACCAACTCGTAGGCGATCATCCCGAAGCTGTACAGGTCGCTGCGCTCGCTCGCGGCGCCGGTCAGTAGTGCCTCGGGCGCCATGTACGCGGGCGTGCCACGGATGCCGCCGTCGGCAACGGCGTCGCGATAGATCGAGAGTCCGAAGTCCAGGATCTTCACCTGCCCACCGACGACCAGGATGTTCTCGGGCTTCAGGTCGCAATGCAGGATCCCGAAGCGATGCAGGTACCAGAGCGCGCGCAGCACTTGGACCAACAGCTCGACTTGCATCGCGAGCGGCTCGTCGGCTCCTGCCTCGATGATGCTCGAGGCATTCTCCGCGAGATCCATGGTGAAGTACGGCTGGCGCTGCTCGTCGAAACCGTAGTCGAGGACGCTGATGATGTTCGGATGGCGCAGCGACGCGAGGAGACGGAATTCCTGCGCCAACGCGCTGCGGAGTTGTAGCGCGTCGCTTTCGCCCGTCGGGACGTGCAATCGCTTCAGCGTCACGACACGGCCGGTCAAGCGCTCGACGACACGATAGACGGTCCCCATCCCACCGCGGCCAAGCTCGTTCAGCACCTGATACCGGCCGCCGATCACACGTGAGGGGGACGTCGGATCCCGCGACGCGATATCGACTTCCGCCCACGCCCCGGAGGGCTGGACGGATATGCGCATCCAAGAAGGACGGCGAGCGCGCGTGCCCGGCGCGGCCTGCGTCACGGGACTTTCTCGCCGGGTCTGCGGAGTGGTCGCACCGTCATCGTACTCGGATGGTGAGTAGCGTGGGACGGATTGCGCCGGCAACCACTCGTCGCGTCCGCAAGGAAGAAGCGTTGGTCCAAAATGGCGCAATGAGCCATCGCCGAATGAAGTCTGACGGCCCGCGTCGCGGGCGACGGGGGGTGTGCGTCCCACTCCGGCGGACCGTCGACGTGCGCCCGCCCCGGCGGCGTAACGATTCTCGGCGGCGCGGCGTCTCCCCGTGTGGCCGTGGCGCTCACATCTTCCGAAACACGAGCAACGCCCATGCCGCGACGAAGTGTCGAGCACTTCTTGGACGCCCCGTGTCCGGTGGCGTCAAGTATTGTGGACGGCGGCGCCGACGACTGCAGCCTCGAGTGGTCGCCGTCGATCACCTCGGGAGGCGTCATCACACCGCCGCGAGCGGCAGCAGCGAAGGCGGGGACGCGGCTCCTCTACGAGACGAGCCACTCCAGAAGACCGCGCATGTCTTTGTCCGTGAAGCCGTTGCCCGGCGCCGAGCCGTCCGGCGATTTGTGCAGCCACGCACCGTCTTCGCGCAGCGACACGTCGAACCAGTCGGCGGCCGACGGGTTCGAGCGGTCGTACTGGATGACGGAGGCCGTGGCGAGCCCGCCGAGCGGCGCCGGCTTGCCGCCGACGCTGCCGAGCGGCTGCACGACGATCTCGACGCGTCGCTCGAGGAACTCGAGCGCGAGGCGCGCGCCGTCGGGAACCTCGATGCCGCCGAGGTTCTTCGGATTGAGCGCGCGGTGCGTCCTGATCGCCGGCTCGGGGAGCTCCTTGTTCACCGCCGTCGCGAGCGCCTCGAATTCCGAGAAGAGTCCCTTCACCGACCGCGCCCGCAAGGTGAAGAGCTCCTTCTCGCGGTCAGCGCGCCGACCGATGCGCCCGTTCGAACGCATCTTCTTCTCGGCCCGCTCGGCCACGGTGCGCACCCAATCGCGCATGTCGGCGATCGCCATATTTCAATCCAAACACGGTTGCAAATCGCGCCCCCGCGACACCGTCGATCAGGTGCCGCGCAGCAAGCGCTCGCCGAGGCTGATCTTCAGTTGCTCGAGCAGCAGGCGCGGCTCCGGTTGGATGCCGCCGCCCAAGAAGCCCTGGACGAGGATGCCGTTCAGCGTCGCCATGATCAACGCGGCGTCGGCTTGCGAATTGACGCTGGCGCGGAAGAGCTTCTTTTCGCGACCGGTTTGTAGAATGTCGGCGAGCAGGTTGCAGTAGATTCGGTAGAGCTCGGTCGTGCGGTCGAGTAGATCGTCGAGGTTTTTTTCCTCGCGGACGACGAGCGACAGCAGAAAGCGTACGGAATAGACGTTCTGGCTGACGAAGTCGTAGTAGAGATCGACGAGCTTGCGGATCTGCCCGAGCTCGTCGAGGCCGGAGAGCAGCTCGACGACGTTGATCGAGTAGGGCTCGAGTGAGCTCTTGAGCGCGGTCCGAAAGAGCTCGTCCTTGTTGGCGAAGTGCCAGAAGATGAGCGCCTTCGAGACCTGGGCCTCTTTGGCGACCTGCGCCAGCGACGTGTTGGCGTAGCCGTGCGCCGCGAAGAGCTTCGTCGCCGACGAGAGAATCTTCTCGCGAGTCGAGGACATCGCCCGTCGAACCGTACGCCAACGTCCCAGACGCATGCAAGCTGAGCGGCGAACGCGACGCGCCGAACGGGCGCGTCGTCCGACGTCGCGACTGGTGCCGTCGTCGGCGGGCGCGGCGGCGTCAGGCGGCCGCGCTCGGACGGGCGTGGATGGTCAGTTTGTGGCCGTCGTAGTCGACGACGACGTGGGCACCGTCGGGGACGTCGCCGGCGAGGATCTTCCGCCCGAGCGTCGTCTCGATCTCTTTCTGGAGGAGGCGCTTCAGCGGCCGCGCACCGTAGACCGGATCGTAGCCGGCGGCAGCGAAGTGCTCCTGCGCTGCGTCGGTGAGCTCGATCTCGATCTTGCGCTCCGCAAGGCGCGCGCGCAGCCGTCCGAGCTGGATGTTCACGATCTGCTTCAGCTCCTCGCGCGAGAGCGCATGGAAGACGACGATCTCGTCGACGCGATTCAAGAACTCGGGACGGAAGTGCTGCCGCATCGCCTCGAGCACCTCGCGCTTCATCGACTCGTACGCCTCGGGGTCGGTGCCGCCGCGATAGCCGAGGATGACGTGGCTGCCGATGTTGCTCGTCATGATCACGACGCTGTTCTTGAAGTCGACGGTGCGGCCGTGGCCGTCCGTGAGACGGCCGTCGTCGAGGATCTGCAGCATCAGGTTGAAGACGTCGTGATGCGCTTTCTCGATCTCGTCGAAGAGAATCACGCAGTACGGACGGCGGCGCACGGCCTCGGTGAGCTGGCCGCCCTCGTCGTAGCCGACGTAGCCGGGCGGCGCGCCGATCAGCCGCGCGACCGTGTGCTTCTCCATGTACTCGGACATGTCGATGCGGATCATCGACTGCTCGTCGTCGAACAGGAACTCGGCGAGCGCGCGGGCGAGCTCGGTCTTTCCGACACCGGTCGGCCCGAGGAAGATGAACGAGCCGATCGGGCGGTTCGGATCCTTCAACCCGGAGCGCGCCCGGATCACCGCGTCGGAGACGGCGCGCACCGCCTCGTCTTGGCCGATCACCCGACGGTGCAAATGCTCCTCGAGCCCGAGGAGCTTCTGCACCTCGCCCTGCATGAGCTTGGAGACCGGAATGCCCGTCCAGCGCGCGACGATTTCGGCGATGTCCTCCTCGTCGACCTCCTCCTTCATGAGCCGCGCCGGGCCGTCACCGCGCTCGATCTTCGCTTCCTCATCGGCGAGCTGGCGCTCGAGCTGCGCGAGATTGCCGTACTTGAGCTCGGCGACCTTGTTGAGGTCGTACTCGCGCTGCGCCTTTTCCATCTCGACGCGAACGCGCTCGATCTCCTCGCGCAGCTCGCGATGGCGCGCGACGCCGCTCTTCTCGCGCTCCCACCGCGCGCGCAGCGCGTCGCTCTCCGCACGCAGCTCCGCGAGCTCTTTCTCGAGCCGCTCGAGCCGCTCGCGCGACGCGCGATCGGTCTCCTTGCGCAGCGCCTCGCGCTCGATCTCGAGCTGCATCACCCGCCGCGAGACCTCGTCGAGCTCCGCCGGCATGGAATCGATCTCGGTGCGCAGCTTGGCGGCCGCCTCGTCGACGAGGTCGATCGCCTTGTCGGGCAGGAAGCGGTCGGTGATGTAGCGGTTCGAGAGCACGGCGGCGGTCACGAGCGCCGCGTCCTTGATGCGGATACCGTGGTGCAGCTCGTACCGTTCGCGGAGACCGCGCAGGATCGAGATCGTCTCCTCGACGCTCGGCTGATCCACCTGGACCGGCTGGAAGCGGCGCTCGAGCGCGGCGTCCTTCTCGATGTGCTTGCGGTACTCGTCGAGCGTCGTCGCGCCGATGCAATGCAGCTCGCCGCGCGCGAGCATGGGCTTCAGCAAGTTGCTCGCGTCCATCGCCCCTTCGGCGGCCCCGGCGCCGACGACGGTGTGGAGCTCGTCGATGAAGAGGATGATGTCGCCCGCCGAGGACTGCACCTCCTTCAGTACCGCTTTCAGCCGCTCCTCGAACTCGCCGCGATACTTGGCGCCGGCGACGAGCGCGCCCATGTCGAGCGTGATGACGCGCTTGTTCTTCAGACCCTCGGGCACGTCGCCGCGGACGATGCGCTGCGCGAGCCCCTCGACGATCGCCGTCTTGCCGACGCCGGGCTCGCCGATCAGGACCGGGTTGTTCTTCGTCCGGCGTGACAGCACCTGGATGACGCGGCGAATCTCCTCGTCGCGGCCGATGACCGGGTCGAGCTTGCCTTGCTCGGCGAGCTTGGTGAGATCGCGGCCGTACTTCTCGAGCGCCTCGTAGGTGCTTTCGGGATCCGGGCTCGTGACCCGCTGGTTGCCGCGGACGGCGCGGAGCGCCTCCATCAACTTGGCGCGGGTGAGACCCATCTGACCGAGGAGCCGCCCCGTAGCGCCGCGCTCTTCCAGCATCGCGATCAGTAGGTGCTCGACGCTGACGTACTCGTCCTTGAGCGCCGTCGCCTCGGCCTGCGCTTGGTCGAGGACGCGCGCCAAGCGCGGCGCGATGTAGACCTGCGCGTTCGCGCCGGAGACCTGCGGAATGCGATTCAGCTCGACCTCCACGCGCTCGCCGAGCGCGCGCACGTCGACGCCGGCGCGTTCGAGCAGCGCCGGCACCAGCCCTTGCGGCTGCGCGAGCAACGCCGCGAGCACGTGCTCGACGTCGACCGCCTGATGGTGACGGCGCGTCGCGAGCGCTTGCGCGTCGCGGATCGCCTCCTGCGATTTCTGCGTCAGTTTTTCGGGATCCATTGCCGAGGCAGCCTAACCACTCCACACGGTATCGCAACCGCGCATTGCGGACATGCACCTCCGTGCCCACGAGCCAGCCGCCACGGTCTCACCAGGCGGGACGGACGGTGCGAGGTCGCGACAGCGCCAGCATCGGCCCGAGCACCATCCCCGCGAGGAAGCCGCCGATGTGGGCCCAGAACGCGACGCCGCCGGTCGCGGTGTCCATCCCGAGCGACCCGATCCCGAGGAGGAGCTGGAACGCGAACCAAAAGAGCAGGAAAAACACCGCAGGCAGCTCGATGATTTGCAGGAAAATGAAGATCGGTACCAACGTGACGACGCGCGCCCGCGGGAAGAAGAGAAAGTAGGCGCCGGTGACGCCGGCGATCGCACCGCTCGCGCCGACCATCGGCAGCGCCGAATGCGGATTGATCGTCACCTGCGCGATCCCCGCGATGATTCCGCAGGCGAAGTAGAGCAGGAGGTACCGCAGATGCCCGACGCGGTCCTCGACGTTGTCGCCGAAGATGTGGAGGTAGAGCATGTTGCCGAGGAGGTGCATCCATCCGCCGTGGAGAAACATGCTGGTGAGGAGCGGGCTCAACGTCGCGACGCGATCGAGGTGCACCCGACGCGGCACGAGCCCGTACGTGCGGATCAACGCCTCGCCGGCGTACTGACCGAGGCCAACCTGGTGCAGGAACACGAGGACGTTCGCCGCGATCAGCAGCCGGGTGACGACCGGCGCGGTCTCGGACGGAATGGTGTCGCGCAGCGGAATCATCGGCCGGCGCGCCGTCTCATGCGGGCCGTCATCCTGACACGTCGCCACTCGCCTTCCAACTCTTCATACCTGCCGCCTGGCGATGGCCGGGTCCTCCATCGCCCTGCCGGCTACTCGACACCTGCCGGCTACTCGAATTGACGCTTCGGCGCGGGCACCTATACAATCATCCTCGCCCGCGCGCGGCAGTGATGACGCAGCAACTGTGGAGAATCGGAAAAATCACGCTCGGCGTCTTGCTTCTCGTGCTCGGCGTGGTCGGACTGTTCCTACCGTTTCTGCAAGGCATCCTGTTCTTGATCATGGGATTGTCGTTGCTCTCGACCGAGAGCCAGCGAGCGAAGGCATGGTTGCACTATCTCGAGGAGCGCACGGGCTGGCGACGGTCGGCGCCTGACACGGGGTCACGGAGGCCGGACGATGGCTGATGAGAAGGACCGGTTCGGAGACAAGCTTCGCGACGCCGAGCGCGGACGCGAGGACTCGTATTTCGCCAAGCGCGACCGCGAGCTCGTCGAAAAGATACGCGGGAAGACGACCGCCCCAGGCGCGGCCCAAATGCGGTGCCCGAAGTGCGAGGAGTCGCTCACCCCGACGACGTACCACGGCGTCACGGTCGAACAGTGCGAGCATTGCGGCGGCGCGTGGTTCGACAAGCACCAGCTCGACAAAGCCGCGCGTCACGAGGCCCCCGACTGGCTCGCGCGCTACCTCGGACGCCCCCGCTGAGCTCCACGACACGCCGGCGCGGCGTCTGAGCCCGTGTTCAGCGGCATCATCGAGCGCGTCGGCGAGGTCGCGACCCTGACTCCGGCGGCGCGTGGCGGCGCGCGGCTCACGATTCGCGGCGGGCCACGCGGCCTCGGGATCGGCGAGAGCATCGCCGTGAGCGGGGCCTGCATGACGGTGACGCGCGTCCGCGGCACGACCTTCGTCGTCGACGTGTCGCCGGAGAGCATGCGCCGGACGACGCTCGGCGCGTTGCGACCCAGGAAGCGCGTCAACCTCGAGCGCTCGCTCCGCCTCGCCGACCGCCTGAGCGGCCATCTCGTCTTCGGTCACGTCGACGGCATCGGCGAGCTGCGCTCGGTCACGCGTGAAGGCGACGGCGCGCTCTTCCGCTTCGGCGTCCCGCCGTCGCTCGCTCGCTACCTCGTCGAAAAGGGCTCGGTCGCGGTCGACGGCATCAGTCTCACCGTGTTCGAGTGCACGGCACGGTCGTTCACGGTCGCCGTGATCCCGCACACGCTCGCCGTGACGACGCTCGGCGACCGCCGGCCCGGCGACCGCGTCAATCTCGAAAGCGACATGCTCGCGCGCTACGTCGAGCAGGTCGTGACACGTCAGTTGCGCGTGTCGCGCCGCCCGCGCCCACGGCGCACGCGCTCCTGATCCGCCCATGCGAGGACGCATGCGTCCTCGCCATCGACTCGTGCCTCGGCTGAACGCGAGTGGCGGAAGAGTGCCACTCGTCCGCAATCATGTGACACGTCGCACGCGCACGAGGAATCATAAGCCGACGATTGCGGGGCATTTTCATCGCGTCGGCGACGCACGCCGGGAACGTATCTTGCTTCGTTTCTCCGCCGCGATGGCCCGCAAACGCACCGTTGGCGACCCGACCGGATACACGATTCTCGTCGTCGACGACCAGGAGGAGACCCTGGCGTCCGTGCAGCGCTTACTGGAGCGCGAGGGCCATCACGTGCTGCTCGCCGAGAGCGGCCAACGCGCGCTCGAGCTCTTCGCCCAGCACGAGATGCACATCCTCCTCGTCGACTACTTCATGCCGCGCATGACCGGCGAGGAGCTGATCGCCGAGGTGCGTAAGATCGACACCCACGTCCAGATCGTGCTGCAGACCGGCTACTCGGGCGAGAAGCCGCCGCGCGAGATGCTGCAGAAGCTCGACATCCAGGGCTACCACGACAAATCGGAAGGTCCCGACAAGCTGCTGCTGTGGGTCGAGGTCGCGATCAAGTCGTACGAGCAGCTGCGCCGGGTCCGTGAGGCGGAAATTCTCAAGTCGCAGCTCCTCGCCAACATCTCGCACGAGTTTCGCACGCCGCTGCACATCATTCTCGGCTACACGCAAATCCTGAAGGAGGATCCCGGCGCGCAATCCGGAGGCCGTGCGACCCTCGACCGCATTCACCAGAACGCGGAGATGCTGCTGCAGCTCGTGAACGATTTCCTCGGGCTCTCCGATCTCGATACCGGGGTGACGCTCTCGAGCGCGACCGACGTCGCGGGCGAGACGGTCCGCGCCGAGTTCGAGCGCTCGGCGGCGATCCTGGTCCGCGAGAAGCCGATCCGCTTCGAATGGCAGATCAGCGAGCCACTACCGCCCGTCGCCGCCGACCCCGCGAAGCTGCGCGTGATCGTCATGAACCTGCTCTCGAACGCGGTGAAGTTCACGACCGCGGGCACGATCACCGTGACAGCCGACGTCGGCGACGACCGCGTCGCGCTCGCGGTATGCGACACCGGCATGGGCATCGCGCGCGCGCATCACGAGCGTATCTTCGAGCCGTTCCGTCAGGTCGACGGCAGCAGCACCCGCACCCAATCCGGCACCGGGATCGGGCTGCCGATCGCCCGCAAGCTCGCACGCCTCATGGGCGGCGACGTCACCGTCGACTCCACGCTCGGCGAGGGCGCGACGTTCTTCATCTCGCTTCGCCGCGCGCACCCGGCGCCGGCATCGGCGCGGCGCTCGACGACGCCTCCGCTGCGGTCGGTGTCCGCCGCCGGATAGCCCGCGGCCGTCGAGGCTTCGATGCGCCCACGGTTCCTCGATCTGGCGCTGGTGCTGACCGGAGGCGCGTTGTACGCGGCGGCATTCCCACCCTACGGCCAGGACGTGGCGGCGTGGATCGCCCTCGTCCCGTTGCTGGCGCTCTTGGCGCGCGCGAGCGCCGGCGGCGCCTTCCTCGCCGGCGCGACTTACGGTGCGGTGTTCTTCACCGCGATCGTGCCGTGGGTGGTCGAGGCCGTCGCCGGGTTCTTCAACGCCGGCGTCATCGCCGGCATCGCGTTCGGAGCGCTCATCTGCGCGCTCTTCGTGTCTGGGTGGGTGGGACTGTTCGCGGTCGCCGCGCGGCGGCTGTTGCGACGGGGACGATGGCACGCGTTCGTCGGCATCCCGGCACTGTGGGTCGCCTACGAGCTGGCGCGCGCGACGCTCTTCACCGGGCTTCCCTGGGAGCTCCTCGGCCACTCGCAGTGGCGGCGGCTGCCGCTCGTCCAGGTCGCGGATCTCGGCGGCGTTTACGTGGTCTCGTTCGTGATCGCCGCGGTGAACGTCGGCATCTACCTCGCGCTTCGCACCGCGGCACGCACCGCGCGGGGCTGTCGTCTCGTCCGCGCGTCGGCGCCGCTCGCGATAGCGCTCGGGCTCGTCGCGGCGTGTGTCGGGTACGGCGTGTGGCGCATCGACGCGACGACACGGACGTCGGCAGCGAGCACCGCGACGGTCGCACTCGCGCAAGGCAATCTGCCCGCGAGCTGGCGTTGGGAGCGCAGCAACGCCGAGCGCAATCTCCTCGCGTACGTGAGTCTCTCGCGGCGTGTCATCGCCGAGAACCATCCCGACCTGCTCATATGGCCGGAATACGCGGTGACGCTGTATCCCGAGCGCGACCCGGCATCGCTGCCGGCGCTGCGGGATCTCGCGCGGCGGACGACCGCCGGGCTCGTCTTCGGCGGCCCGCGCGTCGAGGATGGCGCACGGACACGCTACTTCAACTCGGCGTACCACGTCGCCACGACCGGGACGCTCGCGGCCTATGACAAGATCCGCCTCGTGCCGTTCGCCGAGTATCGGCCGCTCGCGTTCGACGAGGCGCTCGCGGCCGATGACGACGGCGAGTTCAGCGCCGGCACCGAGAGCACCGTCTTCCCGACGGCGATCGGCCGTCTGGGCGTCCTCATCTGCTACGAGATCATCTTTCCGGATCTCGCGCGCCGCTTGACGCGCGCGGGCGCAGAGATCCTCGTGAACATCTCGAACGACGGGTGGGTCGATCGGGCCGGGCTCGGCGCCGGCATTCAGCATTTGTCGATCGCCGTGTTCCGCGCCATCGAGAATCGCCGCTTCGTCGCGCGCGCCGCCGCCTCGGGAATCTCCGGGTTCATCGACCCGGTCGGACGGCCGTTCGGGCTGCTCGACGCGGATCGGAGCGGCGTCGCCCTCGGCGAGGTGAGCGCGCGGCGCGAGCTGTCGGTCTACACCCGAGTCGGCGACGCGTTCGCGCTCGGCTGCGTCGTCGTCGGTGTCGCGCTCCTGCTGCCGCGCCGCCGTCGTCGACGGAGCGCCTGATGCCGCACTCCGCGCGCCCGTTCCCGCGCCGACGCCAAGTCGCGATCGCGCTCTATACGACGGTGGCAGTCGCCGTCGCCCTCGGCGTGTTCGTCGACAGCTCCGCCTGGATCAATCGCACGTTTCCCGGGTTCTTCCTGATGGCGAATCGCGTCGTGCCGTCGGTCGGCCTCGCCCACTGGACGGGGTTGCGGCAGCAGACGAGCATCTATCAACGGCAGGTGGTCCGCGTCGACGGACGGCCGGTTTCCTCCGCGCGCGACGTGTACGACATCGTTGCGGCCGCGTCACCGGGAACGGTCTTCCATTACGATCTTGTGGCAGGTGACGTCCGCGAGCAGCGCGCGGTCGCGTCGATGCGCTTCTCGTTCGGCGACTACATCTCGCTCTTCGGCGCCTACTTCGTCAACGGGCTGATCTTCACCGGCGTCGGTATCGCGGTCTGGATCCTCGGTCCGCGCGGCGCGACGACGACCGGCACCGTCGTGCTCGCGCTGAACGCGGGCGCGTTCGGCTTGACGGGCATGGACCTGTACGGACCCGCGCGGCTCTTCCGCGTTCACGTCGCGACCGAGGCGCTCTTCCCGGCGACATTGCTGCACTTGATGCTCGTCTTCCCGGTGCTGCGCCTGGGACGGTGGCGGCGGCTCGTTCTGCTCGGGCTCTACGTCGCCGATTTCGCGCTCATCGGCGTGTACCAGATCTTCCTGTACGACGCGCAGACGTACTCACGCGTGCACAACCTCTGCATGACGGCGCTCGGACTCGCGGGCGCGGGCTTGATCGTGTCGAGCATCCACGCGTACGCTACGAGCCCGTCCCTCCTCGTACGCAAGCGTCTCGGGATCGTGCTGCTCGGCATCGTGAGCGGCTTCGCGATCCCCGCATGGCTGGCAACGATGTCCGGCTTCTCCGGCGGCGAGCAGCCGTTCAATGTGGCCGCCTTCACCGCGTTTCTCTTCCCGTTGAGCCTCGCGTACGCCGTCGTGAAGCTCGATCTGTTCGAGATCGACGCCATGCTCCGCCGCGGCATCAACTACCTGCTGCTGAGCGGCTTCATCATGGTCGCGTACGCCGTCGTCGTGCTCGGCCTGGGGATGGTCCTCCAGAGCGCGAACGTGACGCACTCCCCGGCATTCCTGCTCGTCTTCAGCTTGCTCATCATCGTGCTGCTGACGCCGCTGCGCGAGGCGGTGCAACGCATCGTCGATCGGCTGTACTACCGGACGAGCCACAACGCGCAGAAGACGCTCGAGCGCGCGAGCGGTGCGCTCGTCGCGACGCTCAACGTGCACGAGATCCACGCCCTCACCCTCGAGACGATTTGCGAGGCGCTGCTGATCGACGGCGCCGCGGTGTGGCTGCGTACGGGCGACGGCCGCTTCGCGCTCGCGGACGGTCGCGCCCTGCCGCGCGAGCCTCCGCTGCCGATCGCCGCCCAGCATCCACTCATCGCGCGCCTGCAGCGCGCCGCGCGTGCCGTCAGCGTGTACGAGTTCGCCGACGACGCGCACCTCGGCGCTGCGGAGTTGGAGTGCCGGACGATGCTGGAGCGACTCGGCGCAGAGCTGGTGCTGCCGCTGCGCGTCCGTGGCGAGCTGAGCGGGTTCATCGCGCTCGGCCCGAAGAAGTCCGGCACCCTCTATACCCTCGACGACCTCGACTTCCTGCACACGTTCGCGAACCACGTGTCGGTCGCGATCGTGAACGCGCTCTCGTACGGCAAGATCGAGGAGCTGAACGTCGGCCTGGAGCAGAAAGTAGCGCAGCGAACGCAGGAGCTCGAGGCCACGAACCAGGAGCTCGCGCGCTCGCTGGGCGAGCTCGAGCGCGCCTATCACGAGCTGCAGCGCAGCCAGGAGAACTTGGTGCGCGCCGAGAAGATGGCGGCGCTCGGACGGCTCACCGCCGGCATCGCGCACGAGGTGAACACGCCGCTGGGCGCATCATTGAACGCGCTCAAGATTATCGAGGACCTCGTCGACGAGTACCGCGTCTCGATCGGCGACGCGACCGTCACGGAGGACGATCACCGTGAGCTCGCATCCGAGCTTGGCGACGCGGTGGAGAACGTCGCCAAGTGGACGACGAAAGCGGCCGGCTACGTCCGCAGCATCAAGGCGCACACCCGCAACCTCGACGCCGTCCAGGAGCGTCCGTTCGAGCTGCCGCAGCTGATCGAGGATACCCGGATGCTGCTGTCGCACCGGCTGCGCCTGTCGTCGTGCTCGGTCACCGTCGACTGCCCGCAGCGCCTGACTCTCTACGGCGACCCAGGAAAGCTCGGCCAGGTGCTCACGAACCTCATCACGAATGCCATCGACGCGTACGAGGATCACGGCAGCGCCGACGGCCGCATCCACATCGAGGTGACCGCCAGCACGCAGGAGGTCGCGATCGCCGTCCAGGACACCGGCTGCGGGATCGTCCCCGAGCATCTCGAGCGCATCTTCGTCGAGCTCTTCACGACCAAGCCGCCCGGCAAGGGAACGGGCCTCGGGCTCTCGATCTCGCGCGACATCGTCAGCGACTGCTTCGGAGGGCGCATAGAGGTCGCGTCGACGCCGCGCGTCGGCAGCCGCTTCACACTGCGGCTGCCGCGTCGCGAGCCGGTCGAGCGCGGGGAGCGCCGCGCCGCCGCGGGCGAATGACCCGCGATCGAACACACGATTGTTACCCTGTTACCTCGGAATCGGGTCCGGTATACTGGTGATGGATTGGGAGGATCGGACGATGCCTCGACCTCACCTCGGAACGTTCGCGATCGGCCTCGTCTTCGGCACCGTGACGGCCGTCGCGCTCGCGCTCGCGGGCGGCATGATCTACACGGAGGGGAGCATCGAATCGATCGTCGCGCTCGCCGGCGCCGCCGGCGCGCTGGCGATGATCTACGACGAGTCGCCGAAGCGCTGGGTGCTGGCGCTCTATGCGGCGCTGCTGGTCTCGGCGTTCATCGTGCTGTCGGACGGCATTCACGGCGGCCTCGACGGTACCGTCGTCTTCGCCGTCGCGGTCGTAGCCGTGGCCCTGCCGATCGGCTTCGATCTCGTCCTCTCTGACCTCGGTCGCCGTCTGCGCGTCAACAGCCGCCTCGGGGTCGGCACCGTCGTGAGCTTTCTCACGCTGGTCCTGCCGCTCACGGCTCTCGTGCTGGCGCAGGCCCATCAGCGCGCCCGCACGGAAGACGAGGACCTCCTGCAGGAGATCGCGCAGAAACTGCGTCGCGAGCCGGGATCGCTCGTCTTGAGCGAGGTCGACCCGAGCAAGCGCGCGATGCTCGAGAACCGGATCGCGATCCGGACCAACGACAAGACCTATCGCCTCTCGGACGCGGAGTTCCAGAAGGAGACGCGCGAGTACACGGTCCGGCAGGACACCGACAACCGCGGCGTCCGCAAGAGCGACGTCCTCACACGCGAGGCCGAGGAACGCATGCGCGTGATCCTGAAGCTGCAGGGGACCGAGGTCCCCGACGACGTCGTCGTGTTCTCGCACCGCGGCCCGATGACGATCATCGAGAAGAAAGTCGCGCTCGGGAAGGGCGCCGACGACCAGAGCTGAGCGCGCCGCGGCGTCGCTCGCGGCGCCGATCGGTCGCTGCAACCGGTCGGCCGCTTGACGTCCTCTTCACGACGCCGTCTTCTTTCAACGGGCCTTCAGGACGTCTTGCGGGAACGCCGCTCGACGGTGCGCGCGGCGAGCAGCCATTCGTACCGTGCCCATACTTCCGGAAACGCCGCGCGGAGACGGCGCTCGACCTCGACGGAGGGCGCGGCCGCCGAGGGCGAGAGGCGCGGAGTGCCGATGGAGTTACATGCGGGATGCTTGCTCGCCATACAGCGAGCATAGCTGCTCACCCCGACCGCTGCCTAGGCGCGAAACGATCGCCGTTGCCTTCGCGTCTCGCCGCCCGTAGCATCGCGCGGCTCGATGATGCCGAGGGATGGTGGTGACGCCGGCGGCAGATCGGTGCCGGCGGCGGCACTCTACGACGTGGTCTCGCCCGCCGTGGAGCAGGCAATCGTGTCGCTCGTGCGCGAGCTCGCGTCGGCTACCCCGGCGCCGGCACACGACCCGTTCTACGGCCTCGATCGCCTCGGCGGCCCGAGCCTGCGCCTCCTCGACCGCCTGACGCGACACGGCGACTTCCGCAAGTACGTGGTCGTGCTCGACGCCGGCGCCGGGATCGGCGGCGCCGCGCGCTGGCTGGCGCGGCGGTACGGATGCCGCGTGGTCGCGCTGGAGACGTCGCCGCGACTCGTAGCCGCAGGAGCACGACTGTCGCGCCGCGTACGGCTGGCGGGCCGGGTGCGCGGCGTCGCCGGCTCGTTCGAGGCGGTGCCGGCACGCGACGGCGTCTTCACCCAGATCTGGAGCGTCGAGGCGCTCCAGCATGCGAGCGACCGCCGGTGCGCGCTCGCGGAGTTCTTCCGCGTCCTGCGCCCCGGCTGCACGCTCGCGTTACAGGAGCTCGTCCGCCGCGACGCGGAGACGTACGCGCCCGCTTCGCCGGTCGCGTACGGCAGGGTGGCCGAGTACGTCGACGCACTCGCCGCCGCCGGCTTCCAGCACGTCGTCCACGAGGACGTCACCGCCGAGCGCGTCGAGACCTCCTCGGTCGTGCTCTCCGCGCGCGCGCGCCTCGAGCGGCTGCTCGCGGCGACGCTGCCGGCCGATGACGCGTGGCACGACGCCAGCGCCGCGCGCCGACGCCTCGAGGAGCGCATCGGCAGCGACTATCGCGTCGTCCACTTCTTCGCGCGCCGCCCGAGCATATGACCGACGCGCGCACGCTCCGTCCGTACGTGTCGCCGGACGAGAGCCCGCCCGAGCTCACCCCGCTCGCCGTCGCGCTCGGCGTCGTGCTGTCGCTGACGTTCGGCATGGTGAACGCGTATCTCGGCCTGAAGGTCGGGATCACCGTCTCGGCGTCGATTCCATCGGCGGTGCTGTCGATGACGGTGCTGCGTGGCCTCCTGCGGCGCGGCACCGTGCTCGAGAACAACGTGGTGCACGCGATCGCCTCGACCGGCGAGTCGCTTGCCGCCGGCGTGATCTTCACCGTCCCGGCGCTGATGTTCCTCGAGCTGCATCCTTCTGGGCTGCAGATCTTCCTGATCGGCGCGCTCGCCGGCATCCTCGGCATCCTGCTCATGATTCCGCTGCGGCACACGCTCACGATCGAGGAGCACGCGACGCTGCCCTTTCCCGAGGGCACGGCGTGCGCCCAGGTGTTGATCGCCGGCGACCGCGGCAGCGCGACGGCGCGCCCGGTCTTCACCGGCATCGCCGTCGGCGCGCTCTACCAGTTCGCGATGCGCGGCCTCGCGCTCTGGCGCGAGAGCGTCCTCGTCAGCGTCACGCGCCTACACAAGGCAACGATCGGCGCCGAGCTGTCGCCGATCTTCCTCGGCGTCGGGTACCTCGTCGGGGCGCGGATCGCGCTCACCATCCTCGTCGGCGGCGCGATCGGGTGGACGCTGCTGATTCCGTTCTTCGACGCGATCGGCGGCGGGCCGCTCGGCGCGCTGCTCGGCGTTCCCGCGATCGGCACGCTGGGAGCGACCGAGATTTGGACGCGCTACGTCCGCTACGCGCCACGGGCGGTGCTCGGCGGCCTCGTCACCGTGGCGCTCGCGCTCTGGCTGCTGCCGCCGCTGCGTCTGAGCGCGCTTCCCGCGGCGCTCGCCGTGCTCTTCGCGTTCTTCTTCGTCGTGGTGTCGGGACGCATCGTCGGCCTCGTCGGCACCACCTCGCAACCCGTCTCCGGGATGACGATCACCGCGGTCCTCGCCACCAGCCTCTGCCTCGCGGCGGCCGGTGAGCGCGGCCCGGTCGGGCTCGCCGCGAGCATCACCGCGGGCGCGATCGTCGCGATCGCGATCGCGCTCGCGGGCGACCTGGCGCAAGACCTGAAGACCGGCGCGCTCCTCGGCGCGACGCCGCGCAGGCTGCAGATCGGCCAAATGATCGGCGTCGTCGCCGCCGCGCTGCGCGCCGGCTCGGTGCTCTTCCTCCTCGACGCCGCGTACACCCTCGGCTCGCCGACGCTGCCGGCGCCGCAGGCGAAGCTGATGGCGACGCTCGCAAGCGGCGTCATGGCCGGGCAGCTGCCGTGGGCGCTCATGCTGCTCGGTGCCGCGCTCGCGCTCGCGGCCGAGGCCGCCGGCGTCGTCACGTTGGCGTTCGCGATCGGTCTCTACCTGCCGATCACCACCTCGACGCCGCTGATCTTCGGCGGCATGCTGCGCGCGCTCCTCGCGCGCTCCGCCGACGCGGAGACGGGAGGCGACGCCGCAACGCTCTTCGCGTCGGGACTCATCGCCGGTGACGCCCTCATGGGCATCGCCATCGCCGGGTTGGTCGTGAGCGGTCTCTCCGCGACGGTCGCGCTGCGCGCGCCCGGCGAGGGGTCGCCGCTCGAGACGGCGTTGACGATCATCCCGTTCGCGCTGTTGATGGTGGCGCTCGCACGCTATGCGACCGCCGGCGACGCCGTGCCGCCACGGCGCGGCACGGAACGATGAGCGCGCGCGATCGCCGCCGCGCGCCCGAACGGAGGCCCCCGTCGGCGAGGGAGCCCGTCGCTGACGACGTCGGGACCGCCACGGACAATGCCGGCGCGAACGGCAGCGATGCCTCGCCCGCAGCCGCCGCCGGCACGGCGGCCGCCGTCGCGCGCTACGAAGCGGAGGTGGCGCGGCACTATCGCTGGAACCTCGGCGCGCATCTTCTGTACGGGCTCTTCGGGACCACGGGGTGGCGCCTCATCACCGCGCCGACGTTCGTTCCCGACTATTTGTTTCGTCTCGGCGGCTCGAATCTCGCCGTGGGCGTGCTGCTGTTCGCGGGCGGCGTGGGACGCTTTCTCTCGCCCGTTGCGGGCGCCGCGTACGTCGCGCACCGGCCGCTCGTGAAACGCACGGCGGTCGTGATCGGCAGCGCGATGCGGTTTCAGGTGCTCGGGATGGCGCTCGCCGCGCTGCTGCTTCCGCGCACCGCGAACTACGCCACGTTCTTCGCGCTCTACTGCGCGTTCAGCGTGCTGAACGGGCTCCAGACCGTCGTCTACGGGCTTCTGATGGCCAAGGTGATTCCGCTCGCCCGGCGCGGCCGCTTTCTCGGCCTGCGCGACTTCGCCGGCGGCACGACGGCCGCGGCGGTCGCATGGCTCGCGGCACGGCTCCTGCGCGACATGCCGTTCCCGGCGAGCTACGGCGTCACGTATCTCGTCGCGTTCGTCTTCACCTCGCTCGGCCTCGTCTGTTTCGCCGCGATCCGCGAGCCGCAATCGCCGGTCGTCGACGAGCCGCGCTCGTTCGCGACCACGCTGCGCAGCGTGCCCGCGCTCCTCGCCGGCGACCCGCCGTTCGCGTGGTACTGCGTCGCCCGCGGTCTCGGCGCGCTCGCGCTCATGGCCGCGCCCTACTTCATCATCGCCGCGAGCCGTTTTCTGCCGCACGATCCGGCGAACGTCGGCCGCTTGAGCGTCGCGTACTTCGTCGCCAACACGATCGCAAACCTGCTGTGGGGCCAGCTCGCCGACCGCGTCGGCTTTCGCGGCGTGTTCCTCGCGGCAGCGACGCTCTGGGTCGCGGCGCTCGGCGTCGCGCTCGGCGCCCCGACGACGCTCGCCGCGGCGACCGCGCTCTTCGTCCTCGTCGGCTGCGCGCAGGGCGGCATGCAGATGGCGTCGATCAACCTCGTGTACGAGTTCGGCGACGGCGCCGGTCTCGGCCTGCGCATCGCGGTCGTGAACACGCTCGGTGAGCTGATGGCGGCGATCGCACCGCTCGCCGGCGGCGTGATCGCCGACCGCTGGTCGTACGAGGCGCTGTATCGGGTCGCGATCGGCTGCACGATCGCGGCGGCGGCGACCATGTACCATCGCGTTCGGCGCCCGATTCCGCGGCGCGCAACCGCATGGTAGCGTCGCGCCGCCATGGATCGCACCGCCGCCTCGCTCCTCGCCTTCGCCGCCGGTCCCGAGAATCTCGAGCGCCGCGCCGCCGCCATGCTGATGCTCGCCGAGCTGAAGCTCGACGATGCGAAGACCGCGGCGGTCGTCGCCGACGCGCTCGCCAGCGAGACCGTGCTCCAGGAGTACGCGCTGCGCTACGTCGAGAAGCTGCGCCCGACGGCGGTCATCGCCGCCGTGCTGCCGCTCCTCGAGGCAAGCGACCCCGCGGTGCGCGAGCGCGCGCGGCGTCTGCTCGTCCACTACGGCCTGCCGGCGGTCGCCGCGCTCGCGCGTCGCGCCGAGGGCGCGGGTCGGACGTGGCTGCTCGGCGCCGCGGACGTGTTGGCGACGATCGCCAGCGCGCCCGCGATCGAGGCGCTGGTGAAGCTCCTCATCGCCGCTGACGCCGAGGTCGCGCGGGCGGCCGCCGACACGCTGCACCGACGTGTCCGTGAGCTCGACGACCGCGGCCGTGCCGCCCTGCTGCGGCACATCCTCGCCGCGACCGAGAGGCGTGAGGTCGGCGCGAGCAGCGCGGCGCGCCTCTTCCTCGTCCGTGCCTGTGCTGCGCTCGCGCTCCCCGACGCGCGACGCTGGCTGCTCGCCGAGGCGATGCACGTCGACGTCCCGCACGTCCGCGCCGAGGCACTCGCCGCCCTCGCCGCATGCGTGCGCGGCGAAAAGCTGCTCGCGAAGGAGGTGACGGCGCTGATCGCGATCGTCGAGGACCCGAACGCGGCGCACCTGGTGCGTCAAGCGCTCGAAATGCTCGAGGGATACCGCTTCGGCGCCGACGCGCCGCCGGTGCTGCTCCGTCTCAGCGAGAGCACGCACGTCGCGGTGCGCTCGTTCGCGCTCGCCAAGCTCGGCGACAGCAGCGCGCCGGGCGCGCTCAAGGCACTCCTCGGCAGCCTCGACGACGCGGACGCCGTTCGCCGCTCCGCCGCCGGGTCGCTGCGGAAGATCCCGGAGGCGCGGCAAGCATTGATGAAGCGGTTCGTCAGCGCGACCGACGCGAGCGCCGCGTTCACCATGGCCGAGACGCTCGCAGGCTATGGCGCCGCGTGGCGACGGCCGGCGCTGGAAGCGCTCTGGCGGCGCTACGTCCAGGCGTTCGCCGCCGAGGACCGCATTCAGGGGGCGTTCCTCCACTTTCTACGCGGCGCCGCGCCCGAGTTCCTCGCCGAGTCGCTGCGAAAGGAGAGCGCGCGCCTGATGAAAGCAGGGCGCGCCCGCGACGCCGCCCGTCTGCGGCAGATCCTACGCGAGCTTCCGGTCGCGACTGACGAGGACGCGTATCAGCTCGCGCTCGCGCTGGTGAAGTTGCGTCGCCGCGGCGTCGACAGCCCGTTCCGTCGTCCCGACCCCGCGCTCGACGTCCTCGCGGCCCTCGAGGAACGCCCATTTCCGACCAGCACGCGCTTGAAGCGCGAGCGCACGTTGGAGCCCGAGGAGCTCTACGCCATCGGCTTCGCGCTCGCGGAGAGCAGCGGCACCGGACAGCGCCTCGGCGAGGAGCTCCTCGAGCACGTCGCGAAGCGCCAACCCAGATCGCGCGTCGGCAAGAGCGCCCGCAACAAACTCGCCCTCAGCGCCTGACCCACCGCCCCGCCGCTCGCTGCCGCTCGCCGCCGAACCGCGGAAGCGAACCCAGCGCGGCGCGCAGTGGGGGTGCAGACCATCGTACCGAAGGACCGTTCGGACCAACTGGCGTAAGGGCCGCGGGCGAGGTGCGGGCGCCGTCTGCTGCACCCGTGGTGCGCAAACTTACCCTCTTGCGCACGTCGGGTGCAGCGGACGGCGCCCGCACCTCGCCCGCCGTCCGGCCGCCGCTCCGGTCGCCCGTCAGAATTGGTACGTCAACCGAAGGCCCGTCTCCGAGCGCCCGCGGTTCAACCCGCCGAGTCCCCAGGGCTCGAAGTTGATCTCCTTCGTCGGGTTGATGATGAACCGCTGCGCCAGATTGACCCCGAAGTTCGGCGTCACGAAGTAGTCGACGCCCCAGACGACCTCCTGGCTGTAGCTGTTCACGGGATCGAGCAGGTACACCATCGACGGCACGACGCTGCCGCCGCGGTAAAAGCCGAGAATCGCGAACGT
>WNFR01001562.1_pt1 | contig 45084 bp, 40 predicted proteins | sample 5400221 | NCBI WGS metagenome assembly WNFR01 (sample SAMN13153357, study PRJNA577476) | soil metagenome | isolation source: 40 cm soil under Madrone tree | place: USA:California | collected 2016-06-14 | reverse complement strand
TTCGGTCGAATTTGTCCAAGAAGGTTTATGCGGATCATGGCTAGTCGAAGCTCCTCAGCGCCAGACCTACGGCAATGGCCAGCCGCGGCGCCATTTCGCGAATCTGGTCATCACTGTGCTTGCCGGGATCGATCAGCACCCTGCGGAAGGGATTCAATTCTTCCACCGGCATGGCGAATTCTTCTCGCAGCAAGTCCACCAGGCCCGGAACACGCGCCGTGCCGCCCGCCACTACGATTCTCTGTATATTTTCGCCGCTCGCGGTTGCCCGGAAGAAGTCAAAGGTCTTTTGAATTTCCAGCGTCAGAATGTCGGACACGCTGCGCAGGATCTGTTGCTTCTGTTCGTCGGTGACGCTCGGCAGCGAATCGCCCCTCTTCAAGCGCTCCGCATCTTCAAAGCTGAGGTCCAGTTCCTTCTGCAACGCGTCGGTATACTGGTTGCCGCCCACGCTCACGTCGCGCGTGAACAACGGCACGCCCCCGCGCACGATATTAATGTTCATGACGCTCGCGCCAATGTTCAACAGCGCCACCGTCTGCCCCGCGTCCGGCTCGTAATTGACTTCGAAGCAGTTCTGCAAACCGAAGGCGTCGATGTCCACCACCACTGGCGTCTTTCCCGCTTGCGCCAATACGTTGGTGTGATTCAGAATCTTGTCTTTCTTGACCGCCACCAGCAGAACGTCCATCTGCGAGTCCATAGACTCCAGCAGTTGATAGCTCAGGTTCACGTCCGCGATGTCGAAAGGAATGTGCTGGCTGGCTTCTGAGGGAATGCGGTCGTAAAGTTCGTCTTCGGTCATCAACGGTAGCGGCACGCGCTTGACGATCACCGAGTGCCCGGAAACCGATGTCGCTACGTTCTTTGTCTTGATCCGCTGCGCGTCGAATATCTTGCTGATGGCATTCGCAACCTGCGGCGCGTCCATGATGGCGCCGTCTACCACCGTGTCCGGCGCCAGCGCTTCCATTCCGAAGCTCACGAGTTCATAGCCTGCTTTCGTCGCTTTCAATTCCACGGCCTTGATCGAACTGGACCCGATGTCCAGTCCCACCAGTTGCCGGCTCTTTTTTCCCATTCCCAACATGTCGCGGCCTCTTTCCCTGTTCCCCGCGCCAGACTACCGGCGCCTCGCGGTCGCCTGGCTCATCTTGCGTTCCATCCAGCGGTCCAGGATCGTTTTACGCAGTTTCCAACGGTTGCCGAGTTTAAACGCGGGAATTTCGCCTTCGGTGATGTAACGGTACAGGGTATCCGGGGAGATGCCCAGATATTGCGACGCCTGCCGTACATTCATCACTTCGCGCGATTCGCTCACGAGGAACGCCACCCCGGCATCCGAACACTACTCGTATCACGACCGTTCGCTGTTCCCCGCCTGCGCTGCGGACTCCCGGGGAAGCAACCCGTGAGAGCTTTATGACATTCTACTACTCAGAGCGTCAAGGGAATCTATAGGGCTGTTGTCCTATCAATACGGGTAGTTCTAGGCAATTCGGGGGTATTGTCCGGTAGTACCCTATCATATTGTGGTTGATTTGTTTCCGTGCCACAATTACTTGCGGTCTTGCGCCTGCCACCCCTGTACGCAGGGACGGTTATTCTTTGCATTCAGCCTCTAGTCACGGAAAAGTACTACTTGTCATTTCCGCTTGCAGATACGCTTTCTTCTGTTCCTTCGTGCCGACCGGAGGCTTCGTACCGCATATCCAATCTGCGCGGCGCAGTTCCACCTCAAATTCTTTCTCACGCCTTATCCAGCGACAGCGATTTCCACAGCGCATCGACCTTCTTCTTCGTGGCTTCGTCCATCAAAATCTCATCTGGCCACGGCCGTGTAACTCCTTCTGATGGCCACTTGCGCGTTGCGTCGATCCCCATCTTCGACCCGAAGTCCTGCATCCGCGCCGCATGATCCAGTGTATCCACCGGGCCCAACGAAAACTGCACGTCTCGCTGAGGATCAAGTGCACAGAGCGTCTTCCAAACCACCTCACTGTAATTATGGATATTCACGTCGTGGTCCACCACCACGATCACCTTCGTGAACATCGCCTGCCCCAGCGACCAAATCGCGTTCATGATTTTCCGCGCATGCCCTGGATAGGACTTTCGAATGGCCACGATCATCAGGTTGTGAAAAATTCCTTCGGCAGGCATCGCCACATCCGCAATTTCCGGGTACTGCATCTTCATCACCGGCAAGAACACCCGCTCTACTGCGTATCCCATGTAGAAGTCTTCCTGCGGCGGCGGGCCCACAACCGTCGTCAAGTAGATCGGTTCTTTGCGGCGCGTGACGCACTCCACGTGAAAAACCGGGTACTCCCCTTCCAACGAGTAAAAACCCGTGTGGTCGCCGAAGGGGCCCTCTGTGCGCAACTCATTCAAATTGACGTGGCCCTCCAGCACGATCTCGGCGTTTGCAGGCACTTCCAGATCGTTAGTCTCGCAGGGCACCATCTCCACGGGCTCGCGCCGCAAAAACCCGGCAAACATCATCTCGTCGAGGTCCGGTGGAATCGGCAGCATCCCCGCTAGCGCCGTCGCCGGGTCTGCGCCAATCACCACGCTCACAGGAATCCTGCCTTCGGGATTCTTCGCTCTCGCTCGCCGGAAATGTTCCGCCCCGTGCTTCTGCGTCTGCCAGTGCATCCCCGTCGTCCGCTCGTCGTAAACCTGCATGCGGTACATCCCGACATTTCGCTTTCCGGTCTCCGGATTCCTCGTAAACACCAAAGGAAATGTGATGAACCGTCCCCCATCCTGGGGCCAGCACTTCAGAATGGGAAAGTCGAATAGGTTGACGTCAGTTCCCTTCTCGATGACTTCCTTGCAAGCGCCGGACTTCACGCTCTTCGGAAAAAACGACCCGAGCTCCGCCAGCTTCGGCAGCATCTTGATTTTGTCGAAGAGCCCTTGCGGAGTCTCCATTGCCAGGAATCCGCGGATTCGCGCCGCAACTTCATCCAGATCCTCCACTTCAAACGCCAGCGCCATCCGCCGCACGCTTCCAAACGCATTGATCAGCAGCGGATGCCGCGACCCCTTCGGCTTTTCGAACAGTAGCGCCGGTCCAACGCTGTTCGCCTGACGCCCTGCCGCCCGCGCAACGCGCTGCGTAACTTCCGCGATCTCCAGGATGGGATCAACCTCAGCGCGAATCCGCTTCAGCTCCCCTTCCTTCTCCAGCTTCCGCACAAACTCCCGCAAATCAGCGTGCGCCACCGTTTTCTCCTGTAGCCCCGCACTCTAACACGAACCCATATCGCTTCTCCCCTAGGAGAACCATCTGGCAGTGGCTTAGTTTCGGAAAGAAGAGCCGCAGTGGCAAGGGGTTGTTTCCGAGTGCCCCGTCATCCGCCTAGAACCGCAACAATTCCGGTTAGCGGATTTCAACGGCGCTTCACGGAAGCCATTGCATAGACCGGTGCCTGTTGCGCAGTCACTCACCTATGCTCAGACTCGCCATGCGATCTCGTGCTTGTTACCAACACGATCTGACAGCGCCTTACTGACTACTGACCGACTCCAAGGGCAGAGCGCCTGGCGAGCGAAGGGTCCGAATATCCCGCATAGGTGGTTGGCCGAAGAAGCGGCTATGCTCGCGATCGAATTGGGTGGCGCTCTCGTATCCGACCTCAAATGCCGCACTGGCGGCGTCCAGACCATCGATGATAGCTGGAATTTTTTTCTGATCTTGAAAACCGCACCATATTACACGAGTCTCGCTTGTTCGAGATACTGTGAAGCGATTTTCATACAGAGCACTTCCAACCGGTTGCTAACTCCTGGAGACCGGCCTTCTCCCATCTGGTTAGTCGTGCGGGCTCAATGGGTCGGCCATGCACTATGCGCAACAGCGACGCCAACATTTAGAATTGAGCGTGTGGATACTGAAGTATCCTTCCCGGTGGGCTGTTGCCGCTGTTAAGTTCGCTCCATTTCATGGTCGTTCCCGGATCTATTTTGATGCCCAGAGCTTCGATGCTTGATCCTAGATGGCGCCGGCTGGCGCGCGTGCGGTTATATTGCAATGCGTCCTGTCTTGCGGCCATGGTTGTGGGCTGCCTCGTCCTTTGCGGCTGGATTTTTCACATCGAACGTCTACGGTCGGCGCTTCTGGGCACGATGAGCATTGAGGTAAACACGGCTTTAGGCCTGATCCTTTTGGGGACGTCGCTATGGTTGCTCTTGCCGGATCCGCCTCGCCGGGCGTACCGCTACTGGGGTCTGTTTTTTGCTGCCCTCGCAGCTTTCATTGGCGCAATGACGGTGATCGAGTACATCTTTGGGCTGGACCTTCGTATTGATCGACTTTTTCTTATTCAGGACATTCGCGCCGTCGCGACTTATTCCCCTGAGCGCATGTCGCCGATCACGGCCACGACCTTTTTGGCGCTTGGCTTGGCCTTACTCCTGCTCGATCACGAGAAACGGTCGGGATGGCGGCCATCGCAGCTCCTGAGTCTCTGGGGTGCGTTCGCAGCCGTTATGTCGTTGAGCGGCTACATTAATGGAGCTACGGCGACTTACCGAATCTTCTCCTATAGCCAGGTCGCGGTGTACACGGCCCTTGTCTTGTTTACAGTGAGCGCCGCCGTTTTCTTCGCGCGCCCCCGGGTGGGAATCGCAGGTGATTTGACGGGAAGATTCTCGGGAAGTACGACCGCGCGACGATTCCTCCCCACCGTGATCGTCGTTCCGTTTCTTGCGGCCTGGATTCGCATACGAGGGCAACGAGCTGGCCTGTTTGGTACAGAATTAGGCCTCGCGTTGAATGTCACTACAAACGTGGTGACGTTGTCCTTCCTAGTGTGGTTAAACGCCCGACGATTGAATAAGACAGAAGAGTCTCTGGAAGAAGTTCGGGAAGCGAAAAATATCCTCTACGACGCCTCAGTTAAGGATGAACTTACCGGCTTGTATAACCGTCGAGGTTTCCTTGCTCTTGCCGAAGAACAAATCAAGATTGCCTGCTCAGGCCGCAGAGAACTGTTGGTGGTTTTTGCCGACGTGGACGGCCTAAAAGCAATCAATGACCGATACGGTCATTCTGAGGGAGATCGCGCTCTGAAAAAAGCTGCCGAGGTGCTTCTCACCGTGTTTCGCGAAACGGACCTGGTTGCGCGCCTGGGAGGCGATGAGTTTGCTGTCCTGGCGCTGGATTGCTCTCCAGCGGGCTTGTTAAGAATAAATGCTCACTTCGACAAACTGCTTCGTGCGATCAACGATCTTGAAAACCCCTGGAAGCTATCTATCAGCGTTGGAGCCGTCCATGTAGACTCGAGGCACCAACTCTCCATCGAGGAACTGCTAGGCAATGCGGATGGAATGATGTACGACCGGAAGCGCGCAAAGCTTGCCGTGGCGGCGAAATGAGCCTGATAGACCCGGGCTTGCACACGGCAAATTCCACATTCCGATAAGCGCGTCAATCAGGCAGTGGGTGAACCTATGTTTCTACTGAGGCGCAAGGCGGCCCGCGTAAGGACTCACTATGTCGCAGCCTGATCCCGCAGCGAGGAACACACAACCTTCAGCGCGGGTTGCAAGAGTGGGCGCATTGGTCGTAGTGATCATCCTGGGCTTGTTTCTAGTTTCGTGGTTTTCATGGGCACGGGCTGAATACTGGCTGCTGAAGGACGCGCAGGAAGGAATGGCGATTGTGACCAAAGATCTTTGGACGGGCCACAATAGTGTGGGCTATCGTTATACCGTCAATCACAAGGAGTACACGGGAAAGGGAATGCGCAACTACCAAGACCTTCGCTATCGGAACGTGCATCCTGGAAACAAATCCGTGGTGTACTACTCGGCTTCGCATCCTTGGATGTCGAGTTTAAGGCGGCCCGACAGGATCGGCGAGGGGCTTCCGGTTGTGCTGTTTGTGTTGCTCTTTGAAACCATGGCCGTCATAACTTTAATCAACCCGCGACATAAGTGGGCCTTCCACATTCACGGCGGCAACCAAAGCTCTGGAACGTCACCTATCAGCGATCATTGCGGAGGCAAAGCGCATGATGGCAAATGTGGCCAATCCTTCTGACCTCTGGCGCGTCGAAGCGTACCTCACCGAAAGCCGCCAGACCGTGGATCGAATTTACCAATTCCGATATTCGGACTTGCTCCGAGTATTCTCCGTCCTCATGCGGGATAAGTGGTTGAAGGAGGCAGACCTGGTTGGCTTGCAACCAGAGAAGATTACCGACATGAAAAGCAGCGCAGAAGGCTTGCGCAGAATGTTCCGCGAATAGACGGGTAGACGCCTCCCAGTTCCAGCGACATTCAACTATCAGAAGGGCTCGATTCCGATTTGATCATTCACGGCTTCGCGGAGTCGTTGCTTGCCCAGTATATCTCGCTTTGTTCCTTCCCATAGGTTAGCCCTACTTGCCAACTTTGTGCGAAGATGTTTCCTGGGTAGTAAGACACGGGGCCCAATGCCATTCTCGCGATCCCGCCAACTGAGGTGCGTTTCCCGCGTCACCGCAGTGCAAGCCATTTGTGCGTTCCTTCTTCTGAATTCCGCGCGGTCGCGTCAAAACCCGGCGGAAAAGGAACCCGTCCGTAACCAGCAGAGCGGTATGAGCACGGGCAGTACGCACGCTCCAGTAAAGGATGCACTCTCGCGACCTATTACGGCCGGGGGCTTTGTTGACGGCGCACCAGTCATTTTTATTGATGTGACCCATACGGCCGGCATCGACAGATTCCACCATCGGTCAGGAGGACCGGAAAAAAAGACGATCCTGGAGACGCCCGGTTCCGGTGTGGCGCTGCTTGATTATGACAATGATGGCTGGCTTGATATTTATCTGCTGAATGGCTCAACGTTTCCAGCGCTGAAAGGCAAGGAAGCTCCGCCACGCGCGATGCTGCTACACAACAACCATGACGGGACGTTCACCGACGTCACAGAAAAAGCTGGCGTGGCGAATGAAGGATGGGGCTTCGGCGTGGCGATCGGGGACTTCGATAACGATGGCTGGCCGGACATTTACATATCGAACTTCGGCAAGAATCGTCTCTATCATAACAATCACGACGGCACGTTTACCGACGTTGCAGAAACGGCTGGTGTCGCCCTAGGCGGCTGGTCAACCGGCGCAACCTGGGGCGACTACGACCACGATGGCTATCTTGATCTATTTGTTCCGGGGTACGTGAAGTTCAATCCCGATAACCCTCCGATCGCGGGCAAAGGCGGGATTCCGGCGGGATATTGTCAGTTTCGCGGGGTCGAAGTCATGTGCGGTCCGCGGGGCCTGCCGGGGGAGAACGATCACCTGTTTCACAACCATGGCGACGGCACGTTTACAGACGTGAGCGTGAAAGCGGGCGTCGCCGACGCGAAGGGATATTACGGATTTTCATCCGTGTTTGTGGACGTGGACGACGACGGGTGGGTCGATCTGGCGGTCGCGAACGATTCCGTGCCGAAGTATCTCTACCGAAACAAGCACGATGGCACGTTTGAGGATATCAGCTATCTTTCGGGATTCGCATTAAACGATGACGGACGTGAGCAAGCCGCCATGGGAATCGCAGTGGGCGATTACAACCGCGATGGTAAAGTTGATCTCTACATCACGAATTTTTCCGACGATTACAACACGCTTTATCGGAATGAAGGCGACGCGGCGTTCGCCGACGTCAGTTTTCGCGCTGGAATCGCGACACTGACGATCCCGTTTCTGGGTTGGGGAACGGGCTTTCTCGACTACGATAACGACGGGTTGCTCGACATTTTCGTGGCCAACGGGCATGTGTATCCGGGAGTTGATTTACAGGACTGGGGCACGACCTGGGCGCAGCGCCCGCTACTACTGCGCAATCTGGATGGATCGAAATTCCAGGAGGCGCCTGCGGCAACGGGAAGCGGCCTCGCAATCGTTGTAACGGCACGAGGAGCGGCGTTCGGTGACCTGTTCAACGACGGTCATATCGACGTGGTCCTGAACAACATCGATTCGACGCCCACATTGTTACGCAACGTGGTTAAGAATTCGAATCACTGGGTCACGCTCAAGCTGTTGGGAGGTCCCAAGAGTCCCCGTGATGCGATTGGCGCCACGGCATTTGTCACGGCAGGAGGCGCGCGGCAGCGCGGAGACGTCTTCAGCGGGGGGAGCTATGCATCGAGTTCCGACCAACGCCTGCATTTCGGCCTTGGAGCGGCAACGAAAGTGGACCGGGTGGAGATTCACTGGCCTAGCGGTGCAAAAGAAGAGATCACGATTCCCGCCGTCGACCGCATCTATACGGTGAAAGAAGGCAAAGGAATCGTCGCGCCGTGAAACGCTGGCCGAAAACCGATACTCGACATTGCCTCCATAGGAACGTTGATGCCAAATTTGTAATTCTGCTTCTCTGCTTACTGGTTCCCGTTCCGCTGATGCGCGTGGCCGGCCAGGAGCGCGCTTCCACTCCGCCGGCATCTCCATCAGGTATTCCTGGAGAGTTTGTGGATATCACAGCGCGCTCAGGAATAAATTTCCGGTACCAAGCGTCGCACACCTCCAAAAAGTATCTGCCCGAAACGATGGGGGCGGGAGTGGCGCTGTTTGACTACGATAACGACGGGCTCCTTGATATTTTCCTGGTGAACGGTGCGCCACTCGCCGATCCAACCCCGAAGGGAACAATTCCACAGAAAACGGGGCCGCAGTATTGGAATCGGCTGTATCACCAGAAGACAGACGGCACGTTCGAAGACGTTACGGAGAAAGCGGGTCTGCAAGGAACGGGTTACGGCATGGGAGTGGCGGTGGGAGATTACGACAATGACGGGTATGAGGATCTGTATGTTACCGCGTACGGCGGGAACAAGCTTTATCACAACAATGGAAATGGCACTTTCACCGATGTGACGCAAAAAGCCGGCGTCGGAGGCAGTGGCTGGTCGACGAGCGCTGCATGGGTTGATCTGGATGGCGATGGATTCCTTGATCTGGTCGTGCTGCGGTATCTCGAATGGGATTTTGCCGACATCTGGTGCGGAGAACACAAAGAAGGATACCGAGCGTATTGCCACCCAGATTTCTTCAAACCGGTTTCTCCGTTGGTATATCACAACAACGGAACTGGAACTTTTACAGAAGTCGCGTCAAAACTAGGACTCGCGCGGCCAGGAAAGGGTTTGGGACTGGCAATCGCGGACTATGATCGCGATGGACATATCGATTTGTTTGTGGCCAACGATTCGATGGTGGAGTTTTTATATCACAGCAAGGGAAATGGAACGTTTGAAGAGGTGGGGCTGCCATCCGAAGTTGCCGTGGATATTGACGGCCGAACCTATGCAGGCATGGGAGTGGATTTCGCAGACTATGACAATGATGGCTGGCCGGACATTGTGGTTACTGACCTGGCGAATCAGCGATACGCGCTGTATCGAAACAACGGTGATGGCGCATTCACGTATGCGAGCACGACTGCGGGAATCAGTAAAATAACGCTGGCCCATTCGGGATGGGGTGTTCGTTTTCTCGACTACGACAATGACGGGTGGAAAGACCTGTTGATTGCGCAGGGGCACGATTTGGACACTGTGGAGCTGACGCTCCCGAATCTGCGATACCGTGAACCTATGTTGCTGGCGCGAAATACGGGCAGGGGTTTTGCCGACGTTTCCGCCGAGTCTGGGGCGGTATTTCGGAAGCTGTGGGTAGCGCGCGGAATGGCGACCGGAGATTTGGACAACGACGGGCGCGTGGATGCAGTCGTGAATACGAATGAAGGGCCAGCGTACGTGCTTCATAATGAAACACCCGCGGAGAATCATTGGATTTTGCTGAAACTCGTGGGGCACCAGAGCAATCGAGATGGAATTGGCGCTGAAGTGAAGGCTGTCACCGCAAGCGGAGCACAATTTGCGACAGTTACGACGACGAGTAGCTACCTCTCGGCGAGCGACAAGCGTGTGCACTTTGGCCTCGGAAAGAACAGAGTGGTGCAGGAGATTCAGGTGCGTTGGCCGAGCGGTGTTGTGCAAATATTGAAAGATGTTCATGCGAATCAGATTCTGCAAATCGATGAACCAAGCGAATCCCCGCGCTGGTAGGAGAAAGCGGGAAAGCGCTGCCGAGCCCAGGATACGGCGCCATTGCTGCATCTTCGCAAACATCCGACGACTTGGCGCTTGGACTGAGCGAATTCAGCAAGGGGAATTTCGCTTCGGCAGCTGTGCTTTTCGCTCGGGCCGAAGAAGTTGCCCCCGGCGCGACCGATGCCTTGCTCTACGAAAGCAAGGCTTACATTCATCTAGAGAAATTCACGGCGGCAGAGAGTGCCTTGCGGCGTTATCTTCTGGTGCATGCTGCTTCCGGCGACGCGCTTTATTTGCTTGGCTACGTGTTGCACCGGGAGGGCAAAGCCGCAGAGTCGCTGGAGACGTATACAAAGGCGGCGCAATATCGGGCACCTGCCGGTGACGATTTGAAGATCGTTGGATTGAACTATGTTTTGTTGAATGACTATCCGGACGCGATCAAGTGGCTGGAGAAAGCCGTGGAGGCTGAGCCAAAGAATAAGGAAGCCTGGTACTTTCTGGGGCGCGCGTATTACACGAAATCCCGCGTTCCCGAAGCACGCAAAGCATTCTTAACGGCGCTGCAGCTGGATCCGCGTGACGCCAAGGCAGAAAACAATTTGGGATTGATTTTGGAATCGGAAGCGCAACCGGATGCGGCGATGGATGCGTATCGCAAGGCAATCCAATGGCAAGAGCAAAGCGTGCATCCGAGCGAGCAACCGTTTCTAAACTTGGGAAGTTTGCTGATGGAACAATTGCGGGTGGGGGAAGCGATTCCACTGCTCCAAAAGGCAGTCGAACTCGCGCCGAGAGATGCGATTTGCCGCTTGAAGCTGGGCACGGCATATTTGCGGCTGGGAAAGTTGACAGACGCGCGACGGGAATTGGAAAAGGCGGTGCAACTCGCGCCGGATGATCCGGCCGCGCACTATCAATTGGGAAAGTTATACAAAGAGACGAAAGCCTTGGACCGAGCCAAGGCGGAATTTGATCGCACAGCGGAGCTCCAGAGCCGTGCCGCATCCTCTAAACCACAATAGATTCCCCTGAAGCGACATGTTGAATCGGCCACGGTCTCGTTGCCTAGTGGCGTTTTCGCAATTTCGGTAACCAGTGGAAGGTAACTACAGCACCGGGTTGAAGCGTGTAGGTTGCATATTGGCTTTGCCAGGCGATGCTAAGGGTTATGGCGCTCCCACTGGGATTGAGTGCTAGCAATACAATCGAGCCATCTGAATTACGGAAGGCAACATGTTTGAGCGGCGATTCCGCAGATGAAGTTGAATCGATGCGAAGAGCGCCCGGCGCAACAAAATTGCTGGCGTGCGCCAGAGCGGTAAAGTCCACCGTGGGGGTGACCGCCGTTGGTGATTTCGAGTGGTCGATGGTTACTACGCCGCGGCAGTCTGCGCAGCCACCCAGACGCGCCGCGTGATTTTGATCGAGAGCGAGGTTCCACAGAACGACACTCTGTCCCCAGTTGCGCGTAGTTTCGATAATGAGACCCGCTTGAGCCACCAGCAAATTGCCTTTTTGCCATTCGCCGCCTGAACACTCCGTGAGCCAGATTCCTTTCGTAGGGAAATGATCGTGGAGTTTGGTCTGGGTTTCCGGGCTGCCCCCGTAACAATGTGTGGCAGTGCCTGCTGAGAATTCTGCGGCTTTGGGATCGCTCAAGAGCTTGTCGGGAAAGTCGATCATATCCCAGTTGTGATCGAAGGCCATCATCTTCGTTTTGAGATGCGCGTCTCGAAAGGCAGGGCCGAGATATTCGCGGATGAAGACAGTTTGTTCCTCGGCGGTCATCCCCATGCCGGGATAGTCAGCAGGAATATTCCGCGGTTCGTTCTGGGGAGTAATCGCAAAGATGGGCACTCCCGCCGCTTCGTAAGACTGCACGAAGCGCACGAAGTAGCGCGCAAGCGGCGTGAAGGACGACAGCAGCAGCGTGCCTCCAATCATGGAATCTGAGGTTTTCATCCATCCGGGAGGGCTCCAGGGGCTGGCGATGATTTTGAGCTTGGGATTGACGGCGAGTGCTTCGCGGAGCACTGGAATTATGTATTGGCGATCACGATCGATGGTGAAACGTTTCAATTCAGGATCGGACGCCCCGGGCGGCACATCGTCATAGCTGTAGTCTGCAACAGAAAAATCGCTCGAACCCATGGGCTGTCGGAGAATGGCCAAGCCGATGCCCTGCTTCGCGTCGAAGAGCTGCTTGAGGAGCGCTGTTCGCTGCGCTGGCGTGAGTCTCTGTGAAAGGAGCCAGGCGGAAGAGTCGGTGAGAGAGGCGCCGAATCCATCCATTTCCTGGTATTTCACGGCATCGTTGACGGTAATGGTCAAGTGTGGGGCCTGCGCCGCAGCGAAGTTCAAGGCGGGCTTCTCCTGCAGGATTTCATGCAACTCCTCGGAGGATTCGTACACCTCGATTGGGGAGACCCGATGAGGCGGGAGTGATTTCCCTTGTGCCTCTGCTGACGGCGAAATCAGAAGCGCCACGAAGATGACTGGGAGAAGGGAGCAGGAGGCGATGCAGCTCCCCTCCCCCCGGTCTTTTGTAAATGTTGCATTTAAAGGAGTTAGCATTCTCGCAAGCCCTTTAGATGCAACACTTGCGAGGACTTGCGTAAGTGTCATTAATAGAGTTAGGAGAATCCCAACAGGCTTGCGCGAAATGGCTTCTGGCGAAGGCCGGGTAGACGCTTGGACAACTTGCCGCAGTTGGTGGACGCGATACAGATAGGGGTGTGAGGAAGGAGAGGATACCGCGCGAAGTTGGACCGCTTGCGACATCAGGATATTGTACGATCTCGATGATATATCTCAAGGGTACATCTAAGTATTGTAGTTCCTATGAGATGGCGAAGTGGCGGTTCCTTGGCCGCATGTCAGGTCGGAATCCTGGGTCATGAGATGTCCGGACCTCCGCTTCTAAGGATCCTGCGGCGGGGGAGCAGGTTGCGCGGAATTTGAATTCTGCTGGGCTTGGTAGCGCTTCAGCGCTTTTTGCGAGTTGTCAACTTCCTCATTCTTAAGCTTTTGAAAAATGGCCAAGGCTTTTTGCGCTTCTTCCATGCGATGCAGGCGACGGTAGACGATTCCTAGCTGATACCAGGACTGCTCGACGACCTCGGAGTCCGATTCGGCAGCAGTAGTGGCGCGCTCCAAGTGCCGAGCGGCGGCGGCATCGTTGCCAAGCAGCATTTCCGCGCGGCCAAGGTTGTAGTCTGAATGTCGTAAGTCTGGCTTCACCCGCAACGCGCCTTCGATTAATGATTTCCCCCGCGCGGGATCGCCCCTCTCAATGGCAATGACACCCAGTTTGTATTGCGCGCTGATGTTTTCCGGATCGATCTCGAGTTCCTTCAGATAGGCCTGCTCAGCTTCCTGCATCCTGCCCGCCAGGCGAAATTCCGTGCCTAACTCCTCGTGTAGCCGGGGTTCGTTTGGAGCCAATTTGATCGCCGCTTCATATTCGGCTATGGCGTCCATATGGCGTTCGGCACCGGCGTTTGACTCCGCCAGAAGTTCCCGGACACGCCACGATTTTGGGTCTGCTTTGAACATCCTCGCGTAACTGTCATTGGAGACGAAAAGATGTGCCCGGCCACGATGGTAAAGTACGTCAACGTTCTCTGGCGACAATTTTGCCGCCTTGTCTAGTGCGTCTGCAGCCTCCTGTCCGATTCCCTTCTCAAGTTCGACTACCCCCAGCCACATCCAGGCATTAGCGTCCTTGGGGTTGGCGGCTGTTTCTTTTCGCAGGGCTACGATCGCGGCATCCAGCAGGTTCGAGCGGAATTCCGCGACTCCGAGAAAGAGATTCGCCCCCCGCAGCCGCGGTTTCAACTCGAGGGCCCTCCGGAAACTCGCAATCGCGTCTCCATGTCGGCCCTGTTCTTCACGAACCAGTCCGAGGTTCAAATAGGCCTCGGCGAACTGGGGAGCGTCTTTCACGATGGATGCGAAGCCATCACCCGCCTGATCCAGATTTCTGGCACGCATGGCTTCCGTGGCCTGTTGAAACCGTTCCGCGATCGCATGGCCCGTCGGTGCCGTTTGGCTGTGGACAAGCGCGGCAGGGACAAGCAAAAGTAAAATTAGGGACACGACGGATGACATCCGCCAAACAAATCGAGAAAGATGGTGTACCTCACACGGAAAATGACCCGGAATGGTTTGCGTCCAGCTCACAGGTTGATGGTACACCATCCGACGAAAACGGTAATACTGGCTACCCTCCCTAAAAAAGTCCCCCTGCCGCGGTGCGAAGCGGCAGGGTAGGAGAGGGTTTCAATGAAGAGTGCCAAGGTTTAGAACTGGTAGCGCAACGTGAACTGAATCTGGCGAACGGCGCTTACAACGGCGAGGTTACCCTTGGGAGCACCAAATGTATTGTCTCCAACTCCACCATCAAGCGTGCCAAAGACATGGCGGTTGAAAGCGTTTGGAATATCAACCTTAAAAACAATGGATTGATTTTCGCGTATGGTTGTGCGTTTTAGTATGGCGAAGTCTTCACTGAAGTATCGCTGGCTTCGGACATTGCCCAGGATTAAGGGAGCGTTGCCATAGACATACCCGCGCTGGGCCACAAGTCCCGGAGCGTTGGGATCGATGAAGGCAGCGCAATTGAAATAATTGTTGGTGCTTGGCCCCATGTCAACACCCTTAACTATAACGTGTTGATTACTGAATATGCCATTAGAGTTCTCCGTGCAGCCGCTGAAGCCGAGCGCGGGATTAAACGAGGCACGGTTGGGAGCCAAGAGAGGTTGCCCTGGAACCAGGCTGTAACGGAATGCCCCGTCCGTTTGGGGGGCTGAAGGCGCATTAGTACTCAAGATAGTTGGAGTGCCGCTTTGATAACGCTGCACGCCTCCGATTTGCCAACCCCCCAGAACTTTGCTGGCGACGCCATGACTAAGGTACTTTTTCCCCGGTCCGGCGGGCAGCTCGTATATATAACTGAGTACCAGCGTGTGAGGCGTATCTTGGTAACTCACGGCTTTCTGGGTTTTAGGATTGAACGGATCCTGCGCCGCGAACTCGTTGGACGAGAACCCGGAAAAGACGGGAATGGCGCTGTCTGCATTGGTCAAGGTTTTTGAGAAAGTGTAGGAAGCCAAGAGGTTCAGGCCATTTCGGAAGCGCCGTTCCAGTTTTGCTTGGAAGGCGTTGTAAGTAGAGATTCCCAGATTTTCGAGACAGGAACACATGCCATTGTTGCTGCCGCCTATGTCGAGATACTGAGGAAAGGGGCGAAGCAACTGACCAACGGAGTCGTTGCCCGCAGGACCATAGAGCGGCTCAAACCAGCTCGGCACGGTCACTCCCAAGCTGTTCAGGGTGGCCTGGCCAGCAGGAGACGTGACAGAGTTCGTAAGGGCGTTACCGAGATTGTAAAATTTCGGGTTGAGAGCATTTACCTGGGCAATGTTCGTATGAAGATAGTCGCCCTTAATGCCCACATAGCCCAAGCTTAGGATCAGGTCTGGTGCCAGTTGTTTCTGAATTTCCAAACTCCAATTCTGAGTCCTGGCTGGGCGCCCATAACTGGGTGCTATGTACCCGACATTGTTTCCGTTCAGCCGCGATGGATCTGTGCTATTCACCGGGGGCGGAAAACTGGGAAAACCGGCAGACAGTGCCTGAACGGGAGTGAAGTTGTTCTGAGAGGTGAACGTAGGTTGAACGGTGCTGCCACTGCTGAATTGAATGGTCCCGGTCGGAAGGTCATCATAGAAGAGCGCCGCATAGTAGATCGCGTACCCTCCCCGGATGACGGTATTGCGGACGTGACCGAACAACTCTGCCGGAGCATAGGCAAAACCGACGCGGGGCCCGAAATCCTTGAAGTACGTTTGCCCTTGATTTGCAATTGGGCTGTAGACGAGGGCTCCAAGCTGACCGGGAGCTCCCGGATTGGGGACTCTCAAATCCAAGCTCGACTGTGCTCCGTGAGCTTCGCTGCGCGGCGTGTCAACGTCATAACGGAGTCCGAGGTTTAGTGTCAGATCCCTCCGCACCTTGACGTCGTCTTGAACATAAGCGGCATAGTAATTCGAGTTCAGCCGGGGATTAACGGAGGTCACGGACAACTGTTCATGATTGGGCAAACCCAGAAGGAAGCTGGCAAAAGGATCGCCGGTCTGATTGTCATTGACAGCGTAGGCAGTTTGAAAGTTGTTGAATCCGTAGGCCGGAGAGGTATTGCCGTTGGCCACGAAAGAATACTGATAGGCTCTCCATTCAAATCCGAAATCAAAGGAATGGCGGCCGGTGATCCAACGAACGTTATCCGCAGTGACCAAGCTGTTGGGGACGTGACCGTTGAAGCTCTGTGTGCTAAATCCTGTGTACGAACCTACAATTGGACTTCCATTAAAGCTAATCTGCGGGAAAACCGGTCCATCTGCCCCAGAAATTCCGAGCAGTTTAGGCCAATCGGTGCCATTCACGCTGTCCGGTTTGCTGAGATTGTTGAGGCGGTTGAAGCCAACGGTGAAGGTATTGAGCAGGTTGGGCCCAAACGTGTAATCCCACCCAGCGCGAAGGTAGTGCGTAAAATTGGAATTAAAGAAATTGCCGTTCAAGGGCCCCGGCAGGACGTCGGCTCCGTTTGGAGTTTCCTGGTCGCGGCTACTGTAGGAAAAGAGAAACTTGTTCTTCGCTCCCCAATTCTGGTCGATCCGGAAGCTCATGGTCGTATCGCGCCGCTGCTGGCTGGAAAGAAAAACGAAGTTGTTAGCTAAGCCATTTTGCGTGCCTGGTTGATTGGGAAGAACGGTCAGAAAGCCCAGAACCTTTTGTGAAACCTTGTCCCATCTTGCCGTGGGCACAATATTTCCTAGGAACGCGGTGCGGCATTGGACCGACTGCCCACCGACCATCACGGTCTTGGTGGTAGCCGGATCAAAGATCTGTCCCTTCAGAACGGGTGAACCATCGCAGGGGTTGGTGACGCCTTGGATAGCAGCTCCGAGCAGTGCCGAGAAATCGCCGTTTTGTAGTTCGGCCTTCGTCGGAAGAGTGCCTGGACTGTTTGTGCCCGGATTGTTGCGATACTGCTCCCAAGAAAAGAAGAAAAAGGTCTTGTTGCGGCCGTCGTACAACTTCGGAACGCGTACGGGGCCTCCCAGACTGCCTCCGAAGTTATTCTGATGATCTGCTGGCCGCGGAGTGCCAGTCTGATTGTTGTTCCAAGAATTGGCATCCAGGGCCGTGTTCCGGAAAAGATCAAACGCCGTACCGTGGTAGTCGTTTCCTCCGGACTTTGTGGCAAAACTCTCGATACCCCCGGAAGTTCTCCCATATTCCGCAGAAAAGGTGGAAGTCAGGACCTTGAATTCACTGAGTGCTTCCACGGACGGCGCGGTTTGATCGAAAGCAGAACCACTGTCGGAGCGCGTGGTGCTCACACCGTCCAGCAAGACTTCGGTGCTGAAATTCTGTCCGCCGGACAACTTTGATTGAAAAATGCCGGCCGAGTTACTGCCATTTTGGTTGGTCCCTGGTCCCTGCGTTCCAGGAATCAGAAACACAAACGTTTCTGGTGACCGGAGAAAGCTTTGGCCGCTCGCATTCAACGACAACGGCAATTCGACAATCTCTCTAGCTCCGATCACTGTGCCCATTTCGGAAGTTCTCGTCTCGATACTCGGCGCGTCGGCGAGAACCGTCACCGTTTCATTCACGTCTCCAGCTTGCAAGGTAAAGTCAAGCGAAGAAGTGGAATTGATCTGTACTTCCACTCTCGTCGCGTTGGAAACCTTAAAACCCTTCGCGGTCACTGCGATGTCATAGTGCCCCAAGACAAGGCTCGAAAAGCGGTAGGCGCCGGTGGATGTGGAAGTCGTTGCGTAAACAGTTCCGGTTTCGGCCCCGGTAGCGGTAATGGTGGCGCCTTCGACGACGCCGCCGGAGCTATCGAGCACTGTGCCTGCAATGGTGCCGCGGTCCGCCTGAGCTCGGGCTGTTATTGCGGAAAATGTAAGGAAGAGACTAAAGGAAAGAAACCTCAGCAAGGACAGATTGAATCGCATTCCCCCCCCAAAAAAGGCACCGATCACCGAACAAACACTCTACTTCGCCGGCGACCGAAACTCAAACAGCGGTTCGCCTTCCAAGCGAACCATCGAAATTCCTGCCGTCCGTCACATCACCGGCAAAAGCGCCGATGAGGCCGTTTATGCAATCGGTTTCAGAAACCGGTTACCCCGTATCCGTTTATCAGTGCTGGCTGAGGCTTGTCAAGTTTTTTTTCTCTTCTGTATCTTGTTTTTCGATGCCCGTAGTCTCCGGCTCCAAATCATGATAGGTTGAGCGCGCATTGACAATCGCTGGCGGAAAGCGCTTTCCCAGCGCTGTCCATCGCCTGGGAGGGATCGCTACCGCAGCCTCACGTCGCCAGCAGCGTCGCTTTTCGCGGAGGAAAACGCATGGGCCACACAATGAGGGAAGTGGCCAAACGCGCCGGAGTCTCGCCCGCTACGGTCTCCCGCGTCCTCAACAAGACCCACTACATCTCTGTGGAGACCGAGAGGCGCGTTTTAGAAGTCGTCGGGCAAATGAAATACTTCAAGAATGTCCACGCCCGGCGGTTGGCCACGGGCCGGAGCGATTTGTTCGGGCTGGTGATTTCGGAGATTGCCAACCCGTATTTCCCCGAAATCATTCACGGATTCCAGACCGCCGCTTGGGATCGCGGGTTCGACGTGCTTCTTTGCAATACCCAATACGACCAAGCCCGAACGAAATCCATCCTGCGGAAGCTGATCGAAAGTGACGTCCGCGGAGCCGCGGTGATGACCTCTTCGATCGACAAGAGCATGGCTTCGGAACTCATCGACGCGGGAATTGGCGTGGTGTTCTGCAATGTGAGCCCGGCCGAGAAGTTGGTGAGCACCATTTCGATAGACTATCAGCGGGGTATCGCGCAGGCCATCGAGCATATCGTAGGACTCGGTCACCGCCGCGCCGCGGTAATTGCTGGACCGGACGACAACCGGACGGCCATTACAATCAAGGAGGCGCTGGTTGCCGGATTGCAAAAGAGAGACGTCAACCCATTACCGGTGATCAGCAGTAACTACCGCATCGATGCTGGAGCCTCAGCGGTACGTGCCATTCTTTCAACACCGGAGAAGCCCACGGCGATCTTCTGCGGCAGCGACCTTATCGCCTTGGGCGCCATGAGCGCTCTCGAAGAGGCGGGTGCGGGGATTCCGGAAGACATCTCCGTTATCGGCATCGACGACATCTCTTTTGCTTTCCTGGCACGCCCGCCGCTGACCACCATCCGAGTTCCCCGCGAGCGTGTGGGAACGACCGCCTTCGAGGCATTGGAAAGGATGCTGAAGCTGAAACGGCGAAAAGGTGCGGACTACTATTTGGAGACAGAACTCGTCATTCGCAGGTCGACCACGACTGCTCGGTAAGAGCCGTGTTAAACGGATGTACAAGAGGGCAACGTGGAGCCTTGACAAGCCATGTGAAGCTGCGTAAAAGAAGAGCGAAAGCAACCGGTTTCTGAAACCGATTGCACATTTTTGATTCATGTAATAGGCGGATCGCGACGAGCGTGAGCAATATGCGCGGAAGCTGTAAATTGCGCCAAAGGAGATTGCTATATGAGCAGGGCTGATTACTCGCGCCGTGAGTTTTTGCAGAGAAGCGCAGGAATAGCGGGTGCTTCCCTTTTCGGAGGCTCCATTCTACTGGAGCCCGAACCTTTAGGTTCGCTTTGGAATTGTGGGAGTCGGCATGGAGGGAACGGGACTGCTGACCACTGCCGTTCAGCTCCCCGGAGTGGAGTGCGCGGCCGCTTGCGATCTTTACGATGGGCGTCACGAACTGGCGCGGGAAATTGTCGGAAAACCGATCCGCACGACGCGACGCTACAAAGAGCTGCTCGATGACAAAGAGATAGACGCCATCATCATTGCAGTTCCCGACCATTGGCATAAACAGGTCGTCGTGGACGCCGTGGGCGCGGGTAAGGATGTGTACTGCGAGAAGCCAATGTCGCACAGCCCTGCGGACGGCCTGGCGATGGTCGCAGCCGCAAAGAAGACGGATCGCATCGTGCAGATCGGCGCGCAGCGGACGAGTTCCGTCTTGTGCGCAAAAGCGAAAGAGCTTTTCGCAAGCGGAGCCATCGGTGAGCTAAGCCTTGTCGAAGGGAGTTTGGGCCGAAATGATCCCACTGGGGCCTGGGAATATCCCCCTCCAGCAGACTTGTCTCCCGAGAACTTGGATTGGGATACGTGGCTGGGAACTGCACCCAAGAAGCCGTTTGACCCATTTCTTTTCGCACGCTGGCGCTGCTGGAAGGAATATGGAACGGGCTTAGCCGGCGACTTGCTCGTTCACTTGCTCAGTGGGATGCAATTTGTTCTCGGAATCAATGAAGCTCCCAAACGAGCATCGGCTTTTGGCGGCATTTACCGCTGGAAAGATGGGCGCAATACGCCCGACGTGCATCCGGTTCTGTTCGAATACGCAAACGTCCCGGTGTACATGCGCTTGACGCTGGGGACTGAGACCTCGGAAGTCACTCGGTTTATGGGTTCCAAGGGCATCATCGAACTTACAGAGTTTGGCCTCAGCTACACCCCTCAAGCCGGGATTGACCTGGCTCCCAGCTATTACTGCTACGGGCTCCCGAGCCGCCTGAAGAACGCCTACTTCAAACACTGGCACGACGAGCATGATCCCAAACCGGGAGATGAGCCTGCCCCGCAGAGCGTAAGTTATCGGGGGAACGACTATGATGATCTGCGGCCGCATCTCTGGAATTTCTTCCAGTCCGTCAGATCGCGGAAGCCGGTTGTGCAGGATGTTGTGTTCGGTCACAACGCGGCGCTCGGCTGTCACATGGCGAATGAGTCTTACTACCGGAAGAGCCCCGTGTATTGGGATTCCGTTTCGCAGACTATAAAGTCTTGATGTGCTGATTGGCACTGCTCGATTGCGAAACGAGATGGAAGCGCGATGTCGGCAAGCCGTTGTTTAGCGCCAAAGAAAGGGGATCCGTAGTTCTATGAAGCTTCAGAGGATCGTATTTGTGTTGGTGATGGTCATCTCGATGTTATCCGCCAGGGCGTATTCCCAAACCGGAAAATCCGCGAAAAGCACCTCCACTCCCGAATCCGTCAACACTTTTCTAGGGCGCTGGGATTTGACGCTAAAGGCACCAGACCGGGAGTATCCCTCGTGGTTGGAACTCCGCCAAGAGGGCGGACAACTGAAGGCCCAGATTGTGAGCCGCTGGGGAAACGCACGGCCGCTTCCCAAAGTTGCCCTCTCGAAAGGACGCCTTACTTTCATTTCTCCCAAAGAGGAAGAAGAACGGCCCGACGATATGGTCTTCGAAGGAACCCTCGTGGGGAAGATGTTGTCGGGGACCACGACTGGGCCAGACGGAACCCCCTGGCAGTGGACCGGCCAGAGAGCGCCAGCTCTAAATCGAGAAAGTGCCCCGAAGTGGGGGAAGCCCATTCCCTTGTTTAACGGAAAAGATCTGACGGGATGGAGGATGGCAGGAATCGGTACGACCGTGTGGAAGGTCGAAGACGGTAGCTTGGTAAGTCCCGGGAACGGTCCTGAATTGATCAACGATTCCAAGTTTGAAGATTTCAAGTTGCATGTCGAATTCAATTGTGGGGCAAATTCCAATAGTGGCGTCTATTTGCGCGGCCGGTACGAAGTTCAGATCGAAACCGACTCCATCGAGGAACCACCGAGTCACCACATGGGCGGCGTATACGGTTTCTTGACGGCTTCGCCGGAACTGCCCCGCAAGCCGGGAGAATGGCAAAGCTTCGATATCACGCTGGTCGGGCGTTGGATCACCGTCGTTCAAAATGGTCAGACTGTCATCGATAACAAAGAAATCCCAGGCATCACGGGCGGCGCCCTGGACAGCCATGAAGAACTGCCGGGACCCATTTATCTTCAGGGAAGTGAAAAAGGGCACGTAACCTATCGCAGTATTGTTATCACGCCAGCGGAGAAGTAGAAAGGATCAGCACGCCCCGGTACTCCCGATGACTCACTTCTTGCGCGACATTCTTCGCCAGCCCAACGAGTTACAGCGGACAATCGACTTTCTATCGGGAGCGGGCCGGCCCACCCTCGACGCGGCGACGACTGCAATCCGCACTGCTCGTCACGTCTACTTGACTGGAATCGGCAGCAGTTGGCACGCGGTACTGACTGCTGGGCCGTTGTTTCACCTTGGCGGCCGCCCAGTCTATATGCAGGACGCAGCGGAGTTGCTGCAATTCGCCACTATTCCGCGGGACTCAGCAATGATCGTAATTTCGCGCAGCGGTCGCAGCGTGGAAATTGTCAATTTGCTCGCCAAGGTTCGCAACAGCGGTGTGACCGTTATCGGCATTACCAATTCGAATGACGGGCCACTCGCAAGAGAGTCGCAAATTTCCATTGTGGTTCCCATCGAGATGGACCACGCGATTTCCGTCAATACTTATTCCACATTGGCGGCGACCGTCGGGATTCTAGCAAGTGCCGTTGTCGGCACCTGGAATGCCACTCTCGCAACCTCGCTCTCCCGCGTCGTCGAAAGGACAGCGTCGGCCATTCCGGTCTGGCAGGCACAGATTGTAGACACGCCCTGGCTTGCACCTGGGGCTGTTTTTTACTTTCTGGCTCGTGGTTCCAGTCTGGGGAGTTGCCAAGAGGCCAGGCTCCTTTGGGAGGAAGGCCTCAAATCGCCTGCAACCGCGATGGGCACCGGCAGCTTTAGGCACGGCCCGCAGGAAATGGTTAACAAGGATGCGCGCTTCGGCATGTGGATTGATGGGGAGCGTATGCGCGGGCAAGACCTAGCCGTGGCCAGGGATCTGAGACACCTAGGGGCATCCGTCATGCTGATCGGCCGAGACCTGCCACAGGATGCTGGGAACGTTGTATTCCAACTCCCGGCCGTGCCGCCCGACTGGCAATATCTTATCGATATCATCCCCGCGCAACTCGCAGCTGAACGGCTGGCGCAGCTCGCAGGAGTTGATTGCGATTCCTTTCGTTATAGTTCTTTCATTATCGAAGACGAGTACGGTTTGTGGCCCGAAGAAAACGGTTCGCCGAATGAGAAGAGATAGCTTGGCTTCACCGGTACCAGCGAATACGGAGAAATCAGATTCAACAGGAGAATTTGGTGATTGGCGCTGTTGACATCGGGGGGACAAAGATAGCTGTCGGGGTGGTCGACGACAACGGGAAGGTGCTGTCCAGGTTGGCGTCTCCGACCGACGCTGCGGGTGGTTACGCAAACGGACTTGCGCGAATGATTGACATGCTGCGCCGGACTTCTCAGGATGCCGGCGTGGAAATTTCCGGCATTGGAATAGGCTCCACCGGAGTTGTATATCCGGGCAGCGGCGCATTTGGAGATGTTGATTTATTGCCTGGATGGCAGGGAAATAATCCTGTGCAGGACATGGCACGCGAATTCAAGGTGAAAGTCGCGCTCGAAAACGATGCCGACGCTTCTGCGTTGGGCGAAGCAGGCTGGGGCGCGGGGAAACTGAAATCGCGATTGATTTACGTCACCGTGGGCACGGGTATTGGCGGCGGAATCATTCTCGACGGACAGCTCTATCGCGGGGTCGGCATGGCGCATCCCGAAATCAGCCACCATGTGATTGATCCGTCGGGACCGGATTGTTCGTGCGGTTATCGAGGTTGTTGGGAATCGCTCGCGACTGGGCCAGCGATGGCCGCATGGTTCAACACGAATGCGGCGGGAGACCGAGGCTCTCCCAAAAATTTGAGCGCCATACAAATCTGCCAATTGGCAAGACGTGGAGAGGAGTTGGCCATACGAGCGGTGGAGCGAGAAGCCTACTACCTGGGTCTCGGCGTGGCTAACCTGATCAATCTATTCGTGCCAGACGTGATCGTCTTGGGTGGCAGTGTGATGAAGAGTGCGGCCCTCTTTCTTGATGGTATCCGCAAGGTCATTCGCCAAGGTTGCCGGTTCGTTCCTTATGAGAAAACGGAGCTGGCACTGGCCTCCTTGGGAGAGGACGCCAATCTCATAGGTGCAGCGCGGGTCTGGCACCATCGCTTCAAGCAGGGAGTCGGTCGGCCTTCGTGACGTATCGCCGCGAGCGACGGCCATTTGTCTGACCGATCCAACCAATCCCCTGCGTCGCTGGACACGCAGCAATTAGTTAGGAGAGAGAGAAAGGCAACTCATGGTGAGAAGCCGCTATACGGTCAGCTTGATGTTCCTTACTTTTTTCGTGATCTCCTTGCTAACCAATATCCTTGGTCCCATTGTGCCGGACATTATCAGCAGTTTTCACGTGAGTCTGACTGCCGCCGGATTTCTGGCCTTCGCTTTTTTCATCGCTTATGGAGTGATGTCCATACCCGCCGGTTTTTTGGTGGAACGATTCACCGAAAAACCTGTGATGGTGCTGGCCTTCTTGGCAGGGACGCTAGGATCGCTGAGTTTCGCACTGTTCCCCGGATATCGCGTTGCCATCATTTCCTATTTCACCATCGGCGCTGGCATGGCCGTTCTGCAGGTGGCCATCAATCCGTTGTTGCGGGTCGCGGGCGGCGAAGAACACTACGCATTCAATTCGACTTTGGCCCAATTGGTTTTCGGAAGCGCATCATTTGTCAGTCCGCGAATTTACTCTTATCTTGTGCTAAACCTCAAGGATCCTTCGCCCGATCAAAATATCTTTTTGCGCATCCTACGGTGGCTGACCCCCTCACAATTGCCATGGGCTTCGATCTACTGGATTTTCGCTATTTCCGCCTTGACGATGGTCGTCCTTTTGCTGTTTGCCAGGTTCCCAAAAGTTCAACACACTGCCGAAGAGCGTGCGGGGTCTTTGAACATGTACCGATCCCTGGCACACCAACGGGTTGTATGGCTTTACTTTGCGGCGATGTTTGCTTACGTGGGTTGTGAACAAGGCACTGCCGATTGGATGTCGAGCTTTCTGAACCAGTATCACGGTTTTGATCCTCATACCACGGGCGCTGCAGCAGTTTCCTGGTTCTGGGGCTTACTCACGGCGGGTTGTTTAGTGGGGATGTTATTGTTGAAGATCTACGATAGCCGCAAGGTACTCATGGGTGCATCCATAGGGGCTCTGTTCTCTTTGTCCGCAGCCTTGTTTGGACCCGCGAAGGTTTCCGTAATTGCTTTTCCCGCAGTCGGTCTGTTTGCCTCGGTGATGTGGCCAATCGTAGTGTCGCTTGCTCTCAATTCCGTCGAGGAGTTCCACGGTTCCTTCTCAGGCATTTTGGGTACCGGAATCATAGGCGGAGCCGTAGTGCCGGTGATCATTGGGCGCATCGGAGACTACGCTGGACTGCGTAGCGGCTTGGCATTTCTCTACATCACATTTGGGTTTGTCCTCAGCGTTGGCTTCTGGGCACGACCAGTGATCAACAATGCCACGATTCGTCTCAAGAAAGCGTCTGCTGAGCTCTTAGATTGATGGGAACTGCTTCGCGGCGATACACTCAGAGCTCCCTGTTCATTTAACCTAAGATTATTGCGCCTGCCCGGCCAAGGAGTCTTAATAAGACTGTCGGCTACCCCATCATTCCCTCTGTGCCTCCGTTGCCAGCACAAGCAGCTCGCGCTCGAACTTTCGGAACTGATTCACATCGCGTATGTACCCGGTGAATGTAGGCATCACTGCTCGGGCCAAAGCGTCTGTGCGTTCAGGCGCACGTCGAGCAGATTCCATTAGCAGTTCGTAATCTTCTATCCCCTCTCGCATCACTTCGAGTCGCTCCGATACGAACACCCCGTCGCGCTCTGGGTCAGGGTATACGATAGCGTTATCACCGGCGGGAAGTAAGAACCCTCCGCCCCAATCAGGTTGAACGTTCTCGAACGGCCGATCTGTCCAGAAATTCCCGCCCCAGTGTAGGTACCCAGTAAGTCCGTAGCGGTAGTTGACCCAAGGCAAGAGCCGCACCTTGAGCGTCGGATAGTCGGTAAACCGATTAAGGTATTTTCCGCGCGGATCCAGACAAATGTAGTACCAACTTTGGCCTCCACGCGCTTTATGCGCTGCAATTGCATCCAACCGTTCATCGAATGTGCCGAGTTTAGGCACCCAGATCGTGGTTTCCTCCTGTGCAGAAATATCTTCGCCCAAGCTTATGGCGTCCAGCGTCGGGACTCCCGGCAGTTCCTCGCTGACGATGTGGACAAAGCGCCGGTAGATAGACATCTCGGCTCCATGCGGCTCATCGTGAACGTGCTGGACATAGCGGCTGAGCCAGCCTTTCTCTTTCAAGTGAGTACGAAGTTGCCGCAAAAACTCCCGGAGATTCTGTTCTGCACGCGGATCGTCTGCAGGCAGTTCCTTCCTTACAATTCGACCGTTCTCTACCAGGTCCGTCGCGAGCACATACGGCGAGTCATATCCACCGCCAAGCCGTCCGCTCAAATGGCCGCCCTCGATCACGCGTGCCATACCGGTTTTGTCAAAAATCTCAATCCAGCGGTCCACTAACCCGAAATCGTATTGGACGCCGCGGTCTGCCAGATGCGCTTTAGCTAGCGTTCGCACGGGAACAAACACAACATTCTGTTTGTACTCCGCCATCGTCCGCCCTATGTTCTCTAGTATTCTCCAGTAGCGATCCGGATCGGACTTCAATTTCGGATAGTGCTTCGTCATCATTTCCCGTTCAAACCAGAGCCAATTCGTCACCCAGAGCTTTTGTTCTTTCGGTACGGTTGCAGCGAAGACTTCCACGCGAAAGGGCAGCCTCAACTTCCGCTTCCCGGCGACGATCTCGATCGCGCCCGGGTAAATTCCCGGCCGGGTGTCCTCCGGCGTGAACACGGAAATCCATATTGTTTCGGTGCGGGACCCTTCCAATGAGATTTCCTTCGCTAGCGGAAACAAAGGATCTGGATAGGGACCCACTTCTGAACGCACCACTTCGGCCAGGGGTGTGTCGGTAGGGTGAGAATGCACCTTCACCGTTCCTACTCGGTAGGTTTGGACCTTAAGTGCCGCGTTCCCCAAGCGCGGAGCAACGACGCGCACCCGTACCACTCGGTGCTCTTCGGACCGCAACGCGACCTGCAGGCTCCTGTGGCCATTGCGGGCTGACAGCAGTGTCACTTCGAGTTTTGATGTTGCCGCCGGGCTGTCGGGAAAGACCTTCACCAGCGAATCAACGTACCAGGCTGAAATGTTGTCATGCTGCGAGCCATACAGCGGCATAGGTGAAAAACAGATAAGCCAAACGAGAAGTTTCCTCATAATTAGCTATCTTATGCCTGTGGTTGCGTTGTTTCTGCGACCCGTCGAAAACATGCTTCCTGTCAAGAATCCGTTACCGCGCGAGCGGGAGACGATGAAATGCTGACCCGTAAGCGCCAGGCGAAAACGCGTATACGAATTCAGATGACCGTCGGCAATGTGATGTACGACTTGCCGAACCGTCCAGCCACCAGGCCGATACGGCTTTTCGAGCTGATCGTCTCTCAAACCCTCAACGGCATTGCGCAGATTGCCCGGCAGAGCCTCCAATTCCGCAATCCAAGCCTCGCGTTCGGCACGCCGAATCGTCAAGGGCGGACAATACGGCCCGATAGGATAGCGGAGATCCATGCTCGCGCGATCAATGGAATCTGGTTTTTCAGAAAGCTGAACTAGCCATGACTGAGGAGCGTACCCTAAGGACCGCAGATATTGACGCGCCTAACCGCTGCGGCTTCGTTCTAACGCCGATGTGTGTAGAATCGCTCCGGTTAAACGGCAAACCGGAGTTTATCAGCTCGCCCGTTGGGTTAGTACCGAACGTCCTTGTGATGAGCAACGTCGTAAAAGAAGCCGACTCCTATGTACTGATCCGCGGAGTTGACCAAAGCTGAGCTCATGTCCAAGATGAACAAGGTCGTCATTACAGAGTTCGGCGACGAAAGCAAACTCGCGGTCGTCGAAGATGATCTCCCGATCCTGCTGCCGGAGAAGTTCAACTCTCGGTTGAATATTCAATTGTTTCAGGGTCCGACGTTAACATGCGCCGTGGCACTTATCCTTTTCAGAGAAAGGTCCCACTCACACCGGGTTACAGCGTCCTCGGCAAGGTGCGCGTCAACGGTAAAGGCTGCACAAAATTCAAAGTCGGCGATCGCGTTGCGTGTCTTTCAAAATACGATGGCCAAGCAGAGTTGATCAACCTTCCCGAACGATTTCTAGTGCGCGTTCCCGACGGAGTTGATCTGAAGGCTGCTGTCCCTCCGGTCCTTGACTGGGTCACGGCTTACCAGATGCCGCACCATGCCGCTCATATCAAATCCGGTCAGAAGATCTTTGTTCATGGTTTGCGTGGCGGGGTGGGAATGGCGCTCCTTAGTCTCGGACGGATTCAGGGAGCTCAAGTCTTCGGCACAGGTTCATTATCTAAGCACGAGGAACTTCGCAAACTCGGGGCTGTTCCCTTCGATTATTCCAATAAAAACTGGATCACCGCCATGCAGGAACTTGGCGGAGTGGACGCGGTCTTCGATCCACTCGGCTGAGAAAGCTTTGACGAGTCCCACTCTGTCCTGCAGAAGGGCGGTATCCTAGTGGGTTACGGCATGAACCTCCCAGTATTGACGAAGAGGGCTCGCCCTGCCCCGTTTCCAGCGATCCTCAAACTATTGTCCAAGAATCTGTTCTTCTGGTCTGGCAAACGAACCACCTTCTTCGGCCTCCGCCGCTCGTCGAAGAACTTCATGCCTGATCTGGAGTTGCTCTTTGAATGGCTTAGGTCCGGAAACATCTTCGTGCCGATCAAGGCTACCTTCAGGCTTGAGGAAATTCAGAAGGCACATCGGGAATATGCCAGCAGTTCGCGCATGGGCTTCCACTGTGATCCAGAGTCGATAACTGGATAATTCTGCGGCCAGTCAGCGTCGAGCCATGGTCGTGGATCTTGGGTGGTTCACGGGCATCGCCCACGGAAGAATGAAGCTTGGGCGAGGCCGAGGCGAGGCAGCGCCGGTGAATTGCACATGCTTTTGCCCATTTTATCCACCGCCTGCGCCGGCTTGTTTTGTGGCGCGGCGCTTTACCTCAACCTCGTAGAGCATCCAGCTCGCATGTCGTGGCCCGGAGCTAGCCCTGCGTGAGTTCGCGCCTAGCTACCATCGCGCCACCATCCTGCAAGTCTCTGTTGCTACCGGCGGTCTCGCTCTCGGTCTGGCAGCGGCGTGGCAACCGCATGATCCCTGGGTAGCTGTTGGCGCAGTTCTCCTCGGCGCTTCGATCCCCTTCACGCTGATCGTCGTCTTCCCTACCAACAAGCAATTGCTTGATCCCACACTCGATTCGCGGAGTTCACAGGCCACGAGCCTGTTGCGCCTATGGAATCGCCTGCACGCCATCTGGTCCCTCCTAAGCGCCACGGCCTTCGGAGTTCTGCTTTCGCGGGCAGCCATGCTTTAAGTCAGTTCTTTGTGGCGCAACTGGGGACCGCCGGAAGTTATCAACTCGTCTTTCCTTTCCGCGCGGTGGTGAGATAACAGTCCGCCAAGATCTCCTCGGCTATGCTCCGCGCACCCTGCGGATGCGCTCGCGCAGCTCCTGTGTGAAAGAGCCGGCTGCTCGAAGGCGGCGAAGTGGTCGCCCTTCTTTAGGTCGCTTTCGCCTCTGCGTCGCGCTTCCGGAAGGCGGCTTCTCCAGCGTCGGACACCTCGACCCACTTCGGTTCAGGCGAGGCCTCGGCGTCGTAGTTGTCGTGCCAGTTCCACCACTTGTACGGCGGGGTCTGGGGGTAACCCTCTGGCGAGTCCTCCCAAATCTCCTGACGGCCGAGCGGCGTGATGTCGAGGTAGCTCCAAGTGGTCCCCATCACCTCGTCGCCGCGGCCGTTGATGAAGTATGTGCGGAACACCCGCTCGCGGTCGCGGAAGAACACGTTGTGGCCGTGCCATTCATCGACGCCGAAGTCCGCGTCGAAGCCGTCGGCGATGGTGTACCAGGGCATCTCCCAGCCCATCCGCGCCTTCAGGCGCGCGATGTCCGCCTGCGGCGCGCGTGAGGCGTAGGCGAGGGTGGTGTCGCGGGCGTTCAGATGGGCTAGGTGGCCGACCTGATCGGCGCCCAGGGAGCAGCCGCGGCAGGCGTGCTCGGGCCAGCCGAACACCCCGGGCTCGAAGAAGGCGCGATAGACGATCAACTGACGGCGGCCCTCGAACAAATCGAGCAGGCTTACCTTGCCCTTGGGTCCGTCGAACTCGTACTTCTTGTCCACCGCCAGCCAAGGCATCCGCCGGCGTTCGGCGGCCAGCGCGTCACGGGAGCGGGTCAAGGCCTTCTCTTTCACGAGGAGCTGCTGGCGCGCAGCCTCCCACTGCTGCTGCGACACGATCGGGGGTGTGTTCATCGCGAGATGCCCTTTCCCGTGTTCCTTGTCTCTCTCTTTGCTTGTTGCCATCTCATTTCTCCTTTGTGTTCTGATTGTACGTTGGCTTTGAGGCCTCTAAACACAAGGCCTGGCAGACGTGGCTCGCGAGCTCTCCGTTTCCAAATCTCTTCCGCCCTTTCTTTCGGCTACACTTACTCGTCATCCCGCATTTGCCGCGTTCTGTGGCACGAACGCTGCGAACTGGCGCTCGAGGGTCTTGCCTACGCCAGCGCGCCAACCCTCGGCGATGGACAGGGAAGCGGGATCGGGAAAGATATCTTCTTCGCCTTTCTCCAGCCCATCAAAGATGTTCCGCGCTGCAGATTCGGGCGACGCCTTCGGTATGTTGAAGCCACGGTTCATATCGGTGTCTATGGGACCCAGAACCACGGCATGGACGGTCACGCCTTGGCCTGCCAGCAGCACTCTCAGCGACTGCGTCATGTTGAACGCGGCCGCTTTTGAGATGGAATAACCGGGTATGACCGGCAAGGGCGCGATGCCCGCGAGGGAAAGGTTGTTGACGATAGCCCCTTTCGAGTGTTTCAGCAGCGGCAAGAAAGCACGGGTGACTTTTAGCACTCCGAGAAGGTTGACGGCCAGGTGCTGCTCGATCACCTCGAGGTTGCTCAGATCGTCGTAGATCGCGACGCCGGCGTTGTTGATGAGGACGTCGAGGGTGTCCACTTCCTCGGCCGCGCGCTGGATCTGCGAAGCGCGGGTCACGTCCAGCGTCAGGGGAATCACGCGTTTGTCGGCATGTTGCAATGCGCCGCGCGTGCCCGCAAAGACCCTCTTCGCCCCCCGTCTAACGGCTTCATTGACGAGCGCCTGACCTATGCCCCGGTTGGCGCCGGTGATCAAGACTGACTTATTCGCAATGTTCATGACGTTCTCCTTAACTGAGTCGCTTTTGAATTCGGAACCGCAAAACATAATCTGAGAATCCATTTCGCCTTTTGCACTTCGTGGGCGTCCCGAAGGTGCACATCAGCGGTTACGAGCTGATCGGTTGGGACTGGTACTGGGCCCAGTTCGGTGGTCTTGGCGAGCAGCGTCCAAAGGCCAGTACGGCATATCCGCATCGGCTAGTCGGCCGCTCTCGTAGCGATCGTGGTGACGGAGCCATGACATCGTGAAGCGCAAGCCATCCTCATCGCGGCCTTTGGGAACATAGTCGAGATAGTTGTACGCGTTCATCGTCGCCTCTGTCCCACGACCGTAGGCGGAATAGGTGTTGAAGATGTTGCCGTCTTTGTTTCTGTAGAAGACGCTGATTCCAGGCGCTTCCTCGCTGGGGAATGCCATGAGTTCAAAGTTGAATACGACCTTGCCTTTGGCCAGTTGCTCTGGAGTGAAGGAGACGTGGTAGTCGTAGTTGAAATCACTTCCGTAGGACGACACCCAGTTAAACTTCCACCCCAGGCGCTTTTTGAACGCTTCGATTTTGGAAATCGGTGCTCGGGATACTGCCGCAAAGGAAACGTCGCGCTGCGCAAGATGCACCAATGCGCCGTCCGTATGATCCATGTTGAAGGAGCAGCTGGGGCAAGCTTCTTGCCACTCCGAACCGAACATGAGGTGATAAACGATGAGCTGGCTTTTGCCATTGAAGAGATCGGCGAGCGTTTTCTTCCCGCTGCGGGAATCGAAAACGTAGTTCTTTTCGGCTTTGACCCAGGGCAGCTGGCGCCGCTCGGTGGCGACGGCAGCGCGCTCGCGAGTGAGCTGCTTTTCGCGTGCCAGTAGTTTTTTGCGGGCCACGAGCCATTCCTCTCGCGACACTATTTTCGGGTTATCGACTGTTCGGATTGACATCTTGATTGCTCCTTTCATTCGAATTGGGACTCTCTTTTTTGTCGCTTTTCTTGCGAGACAATTTCACGGCCAAGACCGTCAGCCCTCCTGCGGAAGTCGCGCTGGCGACAATCAGCCCCATGCTTGCTAAACAGAATGGGCACATCGCATCACCTCTCCATCGGGTGGCGAAGCGTGACCGCTAAGCCGCCTCTGTATGGATGACGGGCTTGGTAGGGCGATTTCTACATCAAGCGGCGGAAGGAATCCGAAGCTTGGGAAGCTACTGATAATACAGAGCTTATGTTCAGATTTGAGTTTCGGCGGTGGTGAGAGAGCCGGAGGACTCAGCCACGCTTCTGGAGCAGGAACTCTCTCACTGCGGGATCCTCCGCCAGGTCGATTGCCCGGTCGTAGGCGTCTGCGGCCTCACGCGTTTTCCCAAGACGCTGCAGCAGGTGAGCGCGAACGGCCCAATACGGCTGATAGTCCGCAACAGCGTCGCGGTCAATCGACTCGAGAACGGCCAGCCCCGCTTCAGGTCCCTTTGCTTCGGCGACTGCCGCTGCGTATGCAGCTTGCGTGCCTAGGGAAAACGATATGCGGACGAGCTGTTCGTAGAATGCCGCAATCGCCGCCCAGTCAGTCCGGCCAGTGCGCCCACGCTCGGCATGCACGGACTGAATTGCAGCTTCCAGTTGAAATCTGCCGGAGCGTCCGAGCTTGAACGCTTCGCTGAGATGGCGTTCCGCTTCTTCGATCAGCGGAAGCGACCAATGCTTCGGGTTTTGCTCGGAAAGGGGAATGTAACGACTGTCAGGCCCTCTTCGGGCGGAGCGTCGTGCTTCGCAATGGAGCATGAGGGCTAATAGACCTTGAACCTCAGCTTCGTCGGGCATCAACTGCAAAAGCACCCGCGCCAGCCACATCGCTTCCTCGGCTAGACTGCGTCCACGCTGGTCGGTGCCAAATAGTTCATCCCAACCGATGCCGAAGGCGGCGTAAATCGCTTCCAACACGGCATCAAGGCGCTGCGGCAGATCACGCTCTTGCGGAACCTCGAACGGAATGCCACCGCTGCGGATTTTTGTTTTCGCGCGGAACAGGCGCTGCCCCATTGTTTTCGGTGCGATAAGGAAGACTTGAGCAATGCGTGCTGCATCGAGGCCCAATACCGTCTGAAGCATAAGGGGTGTGTGCATCGCCGGGTCGATCGCCGGATGGGTACACACGAATAGCAATTTGAGCCGTTCATCCGGGAAGTCCGTTCCCAACATAGTTTCCATGGAATCTTCCTTGAGAAGTTTCAGGGTTGGCTCGCTCGCCTGCGCGACGCGTTGATGACGAATAACGTCAATGACCGAACGCCGCGCCGCTGTGAGCAGCCACGCCTCGGGATTTTGCGGTACACCGTCCTGCGGCCAATGGGTGAGGGCCGACAGTAATGCGTTGCTGAGAGCGTCCTCGGCGCTGGCCAAGTCGTGCGTCTGCACGGAAAGATAGGCCACCAGGCGGCCATAGGATTCGCGCGCTACCCGCTCTATGGTTCGGTGGGTGTCCTCTTGATTGCTTCCATTCACCCCGTGAACCCTCGTTGCATCGCTTCCGGCGCCAACGGCCGGACTTCCACTGCGCCAAGCGATGCCCCTGGGCATCGAGCAGCCCATTCGAGGGCGGCGTCAACGGAAGGGAGTTCCAGGATGATGAATCCCGCCAGCTGCTCCTTGGTGTCAGCATACGGGCCATCTTGCACTCGGCGCTTTCCATCCCGAAGGCGCAGTGTCGTTCCTGTCTCGGGCAACTCAAGCGCATTGGCGCCGACATAGACTCTGGCCTGGACGAGCGCCTTGTGGTAAGCCCGCCAGGCGCCGAGTTGAGGGTCGTTATAGTCGTTCTTCCGCATGGCAAACTCTTCCGGTGAGTGATAGATCATCAGAGCAAACTGCATCAGCATTTCTCCTTTGGGAACAATTATGAGCGCCCTTATGCGCCTGAATGTATGACGGACGAGATGCCGCCAGTTCGACAGATTTCAGGAAATCAACAGGAATTTCAAGCAGCCATAAGCGAATTGACGGCCCCGCCGCGCGTGCTGCCCGCAAGCCATCCATGCTTGCAAAAGACGGTGCCATCTTAGGGGTTCACCCCAAAGTTTTCAGTCCAACGTCGGTCCAATTCAAGAGTGAGATAAATGACGCGCTTCCTCGCAAGCGACACCAGAAGCGGCACTTAGAGTTTTGTACTGCGCACCTTCTGAGCAGAATCGCGCGGGTTCGAGTCCTGCCGGGCGCGTCATCTCCTACTTCTGACCGTAATAGGCCGTGCCGCCGTGTTTCCGCAGAAAGTGTTTCTCATGCAGATGCCGGGAGATGGGACGCGCCTTGGGATTTGCCGCAAGCGTCTGAATGGCCATCGCCGCGATTTCTTCAACAACGACCGCGATGTGAGCCGCTTCCTTGGGCGTTTTGGCCCAGCAAAAAGGCGCATGGCAGGAAACCAGCACAGCCGGGACCTGGAGCGGATCTAGCTTTGCAAAGCGCCGCACGATCGCATGGCCCGTGTTGGTTTCGTAACCTGAGTGGATTTGCGAAGGCGTCAGCGGTTTGGTAACCGGCACGGGCCCGCGAAAATAATCGGCATGAGTGGTTCCAAAGCACGGGATTTCCCGTTGCGCTTGCGCCCAGGATGTCGCGACACGGGAGTGCGTGTGAGCCACCGCGCCAATTCCAGCAAACGCCCGGTAGAGGACAAGGTGTGTGGGAAGACCAGAAGATGGGCGCAAAGAGCCCTCTGCAATTCTGCCGTCGAGGTCCACGACAACAAGGTCTTCAGCCTTCATCGTTTCATAAGGAACACCGCTCGGCTTAATGACTACCAACCCTTCCTCGCGTGCAATCCCGCTTGCATTTCCAAACGTGTAAAGAACCAGCCCGCGCCGCCACAGCTCCAGGTTTGCTTCCAGCACTTCTTCGCGCAGACTTCGAACTTTCATACCGCGCTTCTCGCCGCGGCTGCGATCCCGCGCAGCGCCGGAAGCACGCCACCTGCGAGCATAGGTTGGGAATCCATCCCCCCGAAACCAAAATACAATTCCCGATAGATTTGGTAGAGCTCCTCGTATGTGCGCGCAGCGACGAGGTTGGGTTCAACGACGCGATAACTCGGACAGATCGCGTCTTGCGCTTCTTCGATGGAGCGAAATGTGCCCGCAGCCAAGAACGCGAAGATGGACGACCCCAGGCTCGTTACCTCCACTTGCGGGACCAACACGGGCTTATTCAAGACGTTTGCATAAACGCGATTCAAGACCGGGTTCTTCTGAGGAATTCCACCCGCGTTAATCACCCGCCGAATCGGCACGCCATATTCCGCCATGCGTTCCAGAATGACGCGGGTGTGAAAAGCAGTGCCTTCAATGGCGGCAAAGAGTTCATCTTGCGGAGTGTGCGTCATATTCCAGCCAAAAGTGATTCCGCCAAGATTTGGGTTAACGAGAATAGTGCGGTCGCCATTATCCCAGGCAAGACGTAGCAGGCCAGTCTGACCCGGGCGATATTCTTCCAGACCCGCCGCAAGCTCCTTGACTGCTGTTCCGGCACGGCGCGCGATGGCGCCGAATAGGTCACCGGTGGCAGAAAGTCCGGCTTCGACGCCCGTCCTTTTGGGATCGATCGAGCCTGGGACGACACCGCATACACCGGGAATAAGACGCGTATCTTCACTGATGGCCATGATGCATGTCGCCGTGCCCACGACGTTTGAGAGGTCACCAGGACGCGCGCCGGCTCCAATGGCGTCCCAGTGAGCATCGAACGCACCGACGGGAATTGGAACATCAGCGCGCAAACCGAGTTTCTTCGCCCATTTCGAGGAGAGACCTCCGGCGATCACCTCGCTCGTGGAATATTTTCCGTTCAGCTTTTTACGTATTCCCTTAAGGAGCGGGTCGACCGCTTCCAGAAAATCCTCAGAAGGGAGCCCGCCCAAGGAAGCGTTCCACATCCACTTGTGGCCCATGGCACAAACTGAACGAGACGCCTCCGCGAGATCTTTGACATCACAAAGCACGGCGGTAAGCATGTCGCAATGTTCGAAGGCGGTAACGAATCGGCTTCGTTTTTCCGGATTATACCTCAGCCAGTGCAACAGTTTCGAGAAACCCCATTCCGAGGAATAAACTCCGCCGCACCATCGGATCGCTTCCAGATTTCGTTTGTGGGCTGTCTCGGTGATAAGCGCGGCCTCGCGCCACGCCCGATGGTCACACCAAAGGTAGTATTCATCGAGCGGTTCCAAGCCTTCCCCTACGGGTAAGACGCTCGATCCCGTCGTGTCCAATGCAATGGAAGCAATTTGATCCCCGGATACTTTTGCTGCTTGCAAGGCCTTCTGCATAGCTTCGATCAAGGCACGCATGTGATCGGCGTGACTCTGCGTGGCGTAATCCGGATCATCCTTTGTGCGGTGCAGGGGATACTCCGCGACAGCCGAACCCAAGCGTCCTCTGTCGCTATCCACAATGGCGACGCGAACGCTGAGGGTGCCAAAATCTACGCCTGCGACAGTAGCCATTGGGTTCTATTCGAACTCACACCTTGCAAGACTCCCGCAGTAATGGCTTCCCAGGCACAGCGCTTACTGCGCATGCCAGTACGTATCCCAGCCAAGATATCGAATGGCGGCTTCATGGAGCATTCCGGCAACGGTGGAGAAATTCGCGGCGACATGGTGCTCGAATCCGTTTTCACAGATGTAATGCAGAAGTTGTTGCAACTGCGGGATCTCGACTACCCCGGCGCCCCCAAAGGTTTCCAGGGGATCGTCCGTGAATGCACCCGAGCCGACATAGCCACGAATTCTTCCCGTCCGGTCATCGGTGGAAAAGCGCGCATAGCTCATCGGACCGGATTTAACGTGCCCCACGCAGGTACCGAAGGTATTGTCCTTACCAACGGTGCCGGCAATAATCTCCTGATAATCCATCCTGACATCACGGAAGAAATGTTTGGGCAGGTTGCTACAGTGGAAGCACACCGCCTTATCCGGATGGTTGCCATAGTTGTTGTTCCAGTCGAGCAAGGCACTGGGGGTTTCGGAGGCTAGCCGCAGCGCATGCATACTGAGTACGCCGCACACATCTACTTCGCAGGCGCTCGAGAGCAGGTCGTCGCTCATCATGCTCATCACCGTACACGGCACAACGCCGAGATTTTCTTCCATCGAGGTCCAGCACTGCACGGCGCTTATCTGCACCCCCGCGGACTTCATCCAATCTTCCACGACCGCGCCGAGCTTGGCCATTTTCAGCAGGGCCGGCTGCGGCACTCCACTCGTTGACACGTATTTCTGGATGGCTTGCAGTTTGCGTACGGCGTGCTCATCGTTGTCCTTCATCCGGCCGATACGCCCCAAGACTTCGGACAGATCCAGCGTCTCGACGGAAATGCCTGAGGCTTCAAGCAATTTTTCGCTGTATCGCACGGTATTGAAGGCTGCCGGCCGCGCACCAATTGCACCGATGCGCAGATTCCGCAGCCCGTTTACGACGCGGCATAACCCCGCAAACCAGGCCAGATCCTTCTTGAACTCTTCGGAATCCGGAGTCACCGTGTGGAGTGTCGTCAGCGAATACGGAATCCCATACTGCTTAAGGTTGTTGCACGCGGACATTTTGCCGCAGAAGCTATCGCGACGGTGAGAGATGGACATCTTCACTGGTGTGTCCGGCGTCGCTTGAACCAGTACGGGCACGTTCAGTCGCGCCAGTCGAAGCGTGTCGGCGATGGCGCGCTCGTCGCCAAAGTTGGGCAGAGAGACAATCACTCCGGCTATCCGCTGGCTGTTTGCCTGAAACAAAGCGGCGCAGCGCTTCGCTTCCTCGTGAGTCTCCACGGCTCCGTGCTTGCTCTCTTCGGGTCCGAGGACAACCACATCCATGCCAGCGCTCTGTAGTGTTTTGATCATCTCTTCCCGGCCGGACTTTGCAAGATGATCGGGAAAAAATCCCCTATTTCCGACAATCAGCCCCATCGTCACCTTTTCTGTGTGCATGATACCCTTCGTTCTCCTGAAACAGCCTACCGCGTCCGCTGCGTCTGACCAAAGACGCTTGCTCTTGCGCGACTACGATCGTTGCTTCCACGGCGCGAAGTGAAAGCAATACAGCGTCCCCACCAAAAATAGAAAACCGCCCCACCAAATGCTGGCATGCAAGTGAAACAGCACCACCGGATTCTGTGGCGGGTGTCCCCATTCGTCCAGGCCTGCAGCCAAGATGAGCAGGCCGTTCACGAGCAGCGAGACGCCGATGAAAAACCAAATCGAAATCGATTCGCCGGAGCGCATTATCCTCACCAGAAGTAATAATTCAATGCCAAAAAAACGACGGTAACTACCATGGCCCAAAAGGAAGGCCGATGGATCAGTGGGATCTGTTTTTCGGACGGTATTCTGGTCGCGCCATACACCAAGCCCTCTAATTCGATCTCGGGTCTTGCCTTCGTGAAAACGCTGACCACCACCGTCACAGCAACGCATACGATCCACGACCAGAGTGCGCGGTACATATTCTGAGCCATGTCGCTGGCATGGCTTGAAAGCGCCACATATGCAATAGCTCCTGGACTCAACTTCACCCAAGCCCACATGCCGATGGATGAAGCCGTTCCAGCCAGCAAGCCCCAAAAGCCTCCGGCAGGCGTGGCGCCCTTCCAGAGCATGCCCAGAATGACGGTGCCATACAGGGGCGCGATGAAAAAACTAAATAGAGCTTGCACATAATCCATGATGCTGAGGAAATGCATTACGAAATAAGCGGTGACGATGCTGATGAACACGCCGCCGAGCGTGCTCCAACGGCCCATGCGGACGTGCTGCGCATCGTCGGCTTTCTTGTTGAGTAATGCGCCGTAAATGTCGTAGGTCCAGACGGTGGAAAAGGCGCTGACGTTGCCCGCCATCCCGGACATAAACCCAGCCATCAGCGCAGTAATACCCAATCCCAACAATCCCGGGCCGCAGTATCGCGCCAGCATCAAGGGGAGCACTTCATTGTAGCTGTGCCCGCCCGTAGCTATCGCAGTGCCTTCGCCGGTGAGTTTCACCGGCAAAACCGCAATAGCGAGCAAGCCGGGGAGAATGACAATGAAGGGCACGAACATTTTGAAGGCGGCGCCAATGATCGGCGCCATCTTCGCCGCACGCAGATCTTTCGCTGAAAGCACGCGCTGCACCACGAGAAAGTCTGTCGTCCAGTAGCCGAACGAAATCACCATTCCAAGCCCGAAGACAATGCCTGTCCAATGAATCCCCATAGGGTTGTCGCGGAACGAGCCCAGGGTGCTCCATAGGTGCGTGTACTCCGCGGATGCATTGGTTGCGATCCGCGCCTTCAGGTTGCTCCAGCCGCCAGCTTCCACGAGTCCCAGCACCGGGATCAGCAGCGATCCCGCCCAGATCAGGATGAATTGAAGCACTTCGTTGAAAATTGCGGAACGCAGCCCTCCCAGTGTGACGTAGATCGCCACGGTGATCGAAGAAATTAGGATGCTGAAGTTAATGTCCCAGCCGAGCACGACCTTCATCACCAGCGCCATCGAGTACATGTTGATGCCGCTCATCAGCACGGTCATCATGGCAAAGGAAATAGCCGAGAGCGCACGGCTGGATTCTCCAAAGCGCAGCTTCAAATACCCCGGAACCGAATGGGTTTTGGAAATGTAATAAAACGGCATCATTACGATGCCGAGGAACAGCATAGCCGGGATCGCGCCGACCCAGTACCAGTGGGCGGCCAGTATCCCGTACTGATAGGAGGCGCCAGCCCATCCCATGAGCTCGAGCGAACCGAGATTTGCCGAAAGAAAGCTGAGACCCGCGATCCATGCGGTCATCTCGCGACCAGCCATGAAATAATCTTCGCTTGTATTTGCGCGCTGCTTCAGATAAAAGCCAATCGCCAAAACGAGCGCGAAATAGAAAATAATAATGGCCAGGTCAACCGGCGAAAGATGGACGAGCCTCTGGGCGCTCACCGAAGCAAGGGCGGTAATCATGGACGTACTGGTAGGCCTCCTCTCATTGGCTGAGCGTAAACTCCCCCTGCAGTTCGATCTTTTCCGAAGAGCTTCCTACCAGGATGGAAAACTTACCCGGTTCCGCCTTCCAGTTGTTTTTTTCAACGTCATAAAAGGAAAACGCGCGGCGCTCCAGGCTCACTGTGACCCGTTTGGTTTCGCCTGGGCGCAAATGCACCTTGGCAAAACCTTTCAATTCCTTCACAGGGCGCGGCACGTTTGCGTGCGAGTCGCCGACATATACTTCGACGACCTCCGCACCTTCGCGCGAACCCGTGTTCTTGACATTGCAGGACACGGTGATCGGCGCGCTAAGATCCGCAGAAAGCGGCGTGACCTTCAAATCGCTATATTGAAATCTTGTATAAGAGAGTCCATAACCGAACGGAAAGAGTGGTTTAACCTGTGCACGATCGAAGTGCCGGTACCCTACGCAAATTCCTTCTTTATACTCGACTCGCTTGTCGCCTTTCTTCGGGTAGTAGCTTCCGAACGAAGCGTTATCTTCCCACCGGCGTTCAAACGAGGCGGGCAACTTACCGGAAGGACTGACTTCGCCAAAAAGAATCTGCGCCAAAGCCGTGCCGCCCTCCTGCCCCGGATACCAAGTGTGCAGCAATGAGGGAACTTGGTCGATCCACGGCGTCATGTCGACGTTTCCTCCCGCGGTCAGCACAACGATCACATTCTTGTTAACCTCCAGAATCTGCTGGATGAGCGCGTCCTGCCCGCCAGGCAGCCTGAAGGTCCGATCCCCTCCTTCACTCTCGATGGAAGGATCGAATCCTACACAAAGGACCACTGCATCGGCCTTAGAGGCTAGTGCTTTGGTTTCTGCCCCTAGAGCCTGCGTGGCGGCAGCAATACCGAATCGTGCTGTTGCCGTTCCCACGTTCTCGAAATATTCAAGACGGATCTTGTACAGCTTGCCGGGCTCCATATGCATGGAATAGGTGTCCAGAGTCTCACCGTACCGCTGCCAGTCGTCGATGACGCGCTCATCGTTGATGAAGAGTCGCACGCCATCGTCTGTGGAGACATAAACCTTATAGTTATCGTCCGTTCTTGGAACGAAATAACCTGTCCACCGCACCGAAAAATGATCCACCGGGCCATTATCGGCGTTGAAGCCGGCCTTGATCCTTGACGAGCTTGTGCCGTCGAGCGCCCCTCTCGCCCGAGCGGCAAAGCCCCTGCCACCCCTCCCTGGTGTGACCAGCTCAAACACGCTGTCTGGAGCGCCTTGCCAGTCGTATGTCCAATTTCCGCCCGTTGTTATTTGTGCCGCGCCATCGTCGAAGTTGCTAAGGCTCAATGGGCCTTGTGGGTCGTTCCCCACACAGATGAGTTCAAAATCATCGAACTCGATCGAGAATTCCGCAGGATGTGCTGCGTAGGACTTCACGTAAGAGGCCGACGCGTCCCATCGTTCGACAATCGGCTTGAGGGCGGGCTCGCGCCGCAGCGAATCCGAGTCTGTCCATTCCTCACCGGCGGTACCTGGCCAGGCACTCAGGATGATTCCGACGGGAACACCCAGCACCTTGTGCAAATCGCGCGCAAAAAAGTAACTCACGGCCGAAAAGCTCTTAGCTATCTCGGGTGAGCACACTTCCCACGCCGCTGGCAAGGTATCTGACTGTGGTTCAACCGCGATTTTCTTTGGAACGGTGAAGAATCTGATGCCTGGATAAGTTGCGTGGGAGATTTCTTTCTCGCCGCCTGTAGCACCACTCAGGGCATATGCCATATTCGATTGGCCCGATGCGACCCAGACTTCACCGAGCATCACATCGCGGAATACAATCGTTTTCTTGCCTTGTACCAGCAAAGTGAAGGGACCGCCCGCTCGCATTGCGGGCAGCGTCACTCTCCAGCGGCCGTCAGCGTTCGTAATCGCCTGTCCGCTGCCAGCCCCAAGGCTGACAGAAATCTTCTCCCCCGCATCGGCCCAACCCCAAATTCGAATTTCTGTTTCTCGCCGTATCACCATGTGATCGCTGAAAAGGTGCGGCAGCACCGGTTCCGCGCGAAGGGGTGAGCGGAGAAAAACGAAGAACGCTATAAAATAGAACAATATTCTGTACTTTTTCATTAAGCTGCAATGCTTTCTCTTCACGATCTCAGCGACTTGCAAATCAAGAGTGAACCACACTCTTGCATCTCAGGCCAGTAGCAGTTTCATCGAGAAACGAGCTCTTCAACTCAGACTCCAGCTTTCAACTGGTTTTTCGAACGTAAAATCCGCAAATCCGCCCTTGCTCGTTCATCGCAGGGTTCCCGAGGGCGCTTGACAGCGTCCGCGACTGGCACCTTGCTCGCCCTAAAACCGAGCAGCGCTCGAATCTACCAATTCAATCTGGACAAGTACGTCATGCCTGCCCTCGGATCACTTCAACTGTGTGAAGCGAGCCGGGCGGCCATCCAACAATTACTCCTCACGACCAAGCGCAAGGGATATTCAAGCTCGACGGTTCACAGAATTCGGGTCACGCGTGCAAAGGTGCCCTCTTGATATATCCGGAACCCGGCCGAACCGTAAGGCTTTAACTTTCGAATTTCGCTGCGATGAAGGACAACGGTAGCTGTTGCCATACCAATTAGTATCGGGAAGTTGGGTTAGTACCGACACGCCCTTGTATTGACTGGTCTGGCCAACTTCCGGCAATACGGAAGTGATCCAGGATTCGCCTTCCAAACTAGCCCAGTACCAACCATCTTGAAGAGCCGAGTTTATCGTCGCACCGGGCTACTACAGTCGCATCCCCACTCGGAAGCGTTTCAAGGTGACACAGTCTGTCTCAGAGTGAGCAATATTTGCTTGACCTTCTGCCCCTTTGCTTTGACGGCTCGCTTCGACTTCCCTAATCGCTGGACACGCAAAGACTTACTGGCGTGTTGGAAACGCACTCTTGCTTCGTTCCGACGCCCGTTTGGCCGCACAATTGCTCCCTATTTGACGGCACAGAAGCGTTCGTCCGCGCACATCGGGTGTGCGCCTCCTCGAAATACCATGTTATCGAGGGGGCGATCGGCCTGGCCAGTTGAAGAAAGAGAGTCATTGGGCCCAGCGCATACTGGCAAGACGTTTCACCAGTTTTGTGCTTCGGCTCACTTACGCGACATGCTAAAGATGCTCCACATGATTCGCCTCGACTATCTTTCCTGCTCGTTGCCGGACTTAACAGCGCCGTAGTCTGCGTCATCGGAATTCGCACAGCGCAATTCGGCTTCGTTCCCGCCAATCTCCTTTGCATCGCCCTCTACACCAGCAATCTTGTTGCCTGGCGCCTCAAAAAGCAGAACTCTTAATTCATCGCCACTAGCACTCCGCTGGTCCCCGTGTTTTGCGCCCATGGCCGCCGAACCGTTCATTCGGTGGTGGGTCATCAGTTTCCGATTACGCGACCAGGCGTTCTGCGAGCTTCCGCGGGTCGCGTTCCCCACCGACGATGGCCCGTACGATCAGCTGTCCAGTCACTCCGCTCCGATCGCTGATCACATTTGCTAACTGAATGTTCATCTGCGTCAGTGCTTTCTGCATTCGTTGAACACAGGTCGCCGCTCCAGTGACGTGTTGTAGCCGCTGCCGCCAGTAGGTGCGCAGAACCCGAATCTCTGAAGTTGGTTGAAACGAATTGTTCAACAACCCGTAGGTGTGTAATTTCAACAGCCACTGGCTTTCCTGCACATCGCTCTTGCGTCCCGGCAGATTCTTGGTGTGTCGGGCGTTGACCAGATAGACTTCGAAACCGCGTTCTTCCAAAATGTCGTACAAAGAGATCCAATACCCCCGGTGGACTGCAGGGCCACGGTCTTCACTCCGCAGCTCTGCAACCAGTTAGCAACCGATCAAGATCGGCGGTGAAGCACTCAAACCGGCGCACCGATTGTGGATCATGGTCTGGCCGCACCGCCACATAATGGGCACTATTGCCCACATCGATTCCCGCGGCGTGTGGATGGACTACCTCCAGCCCCGGATTTTCCGACTGCAACCGCCGAGCCAGTTCCTTCCTTGCCTTGCGATTCCGCCACAGCTTTTTGTCCGTCCTCATCCCAGTTCTCCTTGGTGGAAATAGGGATTCGGTTCGGCCCGGTGACGAACGGTTTAAGAAACTCTCCAACGGGGTCAAAGGGCCGTTACAACGAGGTCCTTGCCACCAGACTAGTGATCGCCAGTACCGGAGCCATGCTTACCGTCGGGCACGAAGCTCCATTTCGCATTTCGGCCTTAGCTTGCCGGACTGAATCCCGGGACCACACTGTCAAAGACGGCAACTCTAAACAAGTTTCTGGCACTTATCAGGAGTCACGGTACCGCGCCGGCGATAGCTTCCCGCCGCGCTATGTCCGTGATGATAGTGCGCGAGCCCATGTAAAGCACAAACGCGAGCGCTATGCAGAGAACCGGAATAATCAGCATGGCTTGCTGAAGGCCAGTGGCGCGGAAAGTTTCCGTGACCGTGGCGGAACCCGCCAGGGCCGCGCCGCGATGCGCCAACACGTCGCTCAACTTACCGGTGAGGAGCGGTCCGAGGGACGCGCCGCACATGTACATGGCCATAAAATAAATCGCCATCGCTGCTCCCCGCTGGTTCGGAGCCACTATATCCTGTATCGCCGAGTACACCAGCCCGTAGTACGTCGTGAGGGCAGAGTACGTCAGCGCCAGGAACGCCATCGCCACGAACAAAGAGCCCGCGGGCTGAAGAATTCCCACGCATGCAAACGGAATGGCCACTA